>Ga0126371_10000690_pt1 | contig 28198 bp, 22 predicted proteins | sample PanSoiMetaPlot_4_FD_110145 | JGI IMG/M metagenome (GOLD analysis project Ga0126371, IMG submission 110145) | Tropical forest soil microbial communities from Panama - MetaG Plot_4 | ecosystem: Environmental > Terrestrial > Soil > Tropical forest > Bulk soil | place: Panama | collected 2016-02-17 | reverse complement strand
GTGCCGGTCGTTTTTCTTATGGTCAGCAATCATTATCCCGTCGCCACCTACGGGAACCATTACGCGTGGCCTGTGATGATGATCCTCATTGTCGTGGGATGGATCGCCGCGAAGATCATTCGCGAAGCCTAAAGCCAGTTGGAACAGACAGAAACACTGGCACTGAAGAGTAGATGACGTTGACGCAAAGAACCGCAAACGCAGCACGCCTGGCCGAGCAGGCCGTGGTGCGCTGCCGAAAGCTGGCGTCGTTCTCCGAAGACGTGGGCAGCCTGCGACGCACTTTTCTCTCGCCTCCGATGCGGGATGTCCATCGCGAGATTGGCACGTGGCTTGCGCCTCTCGGCATGAAGACGCGTATCGATGCGGTCGGGAATCTCAGAGCGATCTATCCTACCTTTGCCCCCTCCGCTCCACGCCTCCTTATCGGCTCGCATCTCGACACAGTGCCGAACGCCGGAATTTACGACGGCATGCTTGGCGTGGTGCTTGCTGTTGCCCTCCTCGAGGGACTCGAAGGCCAGCATCTGCCCTACGCAATCGAGGTTGTCGGCTTCTCCGAAGAAGAGGGCGTTCGATTCGGCATCCCCTTCATTGGAAGCCGCGCTCTGGTTGGGCGCATTGACGATGCGTTGTTAGAGAAGGCCGATGCCTCGGGTGTCTCGGTTCGCAATGCCATTGAACAGTTCGGCCTCGATCCTGCAGAAATCCCGCACGCCGTGATCGACAAAGACGTCTGCGCCTATATCGAATTTCACATCGAACAGGGACCCGTGCTCGAAAATCTCGCCATGCCACTCGGCGTCGTTGAAGCTATCGCCGGACAGACCCGCATGGATTTCGTGTTCACCGGTCGCGCCAATCACGCTGGTACTACTCCCATGAACCTCCGCTTCGATGCCATGGCTGGTGCCGCCGAGTGGATCATCGCTGTCGAACGCACCGCAAAGAGCATTTCGGATCTTGTGGCGACCGTGGGATCCGTCAACGCGAAGCCTGGCGCAACGAATGTTATTGCAGGCGAGGTCCGAGCGACTCTCGACGTGCGCCATTCCAAAGACGATCATCGTAGTCGGGCAGTCGAACAGTTCACGCATTCTGCGCAGGAAATCGCTCGCTCCCGCGGTCTCTCAATCTCCACGACCACGCGCCTGAATCAACCGGCAGTTCCAATGAGCGCCACACTCACTGCTCAGATTGAGCATGCCATCGGGGATGGGTGCGTGCCACATCGCATGGCCAGCGGTGCGGGTCACGACGCGATGATTCTCGCCGAGAAGCTTCCCTCCGCCATGATCTTTCTCCGCACCCCAAACGGCGTTAGTCATGACCCGGCCGAGTCCGTCTCCGTTGCTGACCTCGCCAAAGCAATCGAGTGTGGCCTTCAGCTTCTCCACCAACTGTCTTCTCATTCTTTATTTCAGCCAAGGACGCCCAGTGCATAATCTCGGACAAACGCGCAGTTCCCATAACCGCAATCACCTGCTGCTTACACCCGACACATTTGTGCGCACTCCGCTGCCTGGCATGAAAGACTGCACGGCGATCGTGCACACCAGTCCCGTTCTCGGCGCTGCCTTCACTCAGTACACGGCCGAGTTTGAAGCAGGCGGAGAACTTGGGCTGACCTCCGCCCAGCGCTTCCTGTTCGTCCTTGAGGGCGCACTCAGCGTCGACGGGTCAGTCTCACGCCAGGAACTCGGACCCGGTGGCTACGCGTTTTTCCCGCAAGTCGTGCCTTATCGCGTTACATCGTCGAAAGTCAGCCGAGTCGCTGTGATCGAGAAGGCTTATCAACCGCTCGACTCAATTGCCGCGCCATCTGCCATAATCTCCAACGAAAGTGCCGCCCCCTCCCACGCGTTGAACGATGACCCCGACCTCCAGGTGAGATGCCTCCTACCCGACGAGCCGAGTTTCGACTTCGCCGTGAACACCATGACGTACCAACCCGGCGCCGCGTTGAACCAAGTCGAAATGCACGTGATGGAACACGGCCTTCTGATGCTCGAGGGCGGCGGAATTTATCGCCTGGGCGACGCATGGTACCCCGTCACAGCTGGCGATTTTATCTGGATGGGGCCATGGTGCCCGCAGTGGTTCGGCGCAATTGGAAAAGTACCCGCAAAGTATCTGATTTACAAAGACTGGAACCGCCATCCGCTCCCAGGTGCGCGGTCATGAACCTCGAAGTCGATCACCAACGTCTCAACTCCGAAATCGAAACGCTGGCCAAGTTCTCCGATGCGGAGCCACCAGCCGTCACTCGCGTAGTCTTCACACCCACCGACCTCAAAGCCCGTGCCTGGATGAAAGCCCGTTGTCAAGAAGCGGGTCTCACGGTTCGCGAGGACCCAATCGGCAACACCTTCGCGCGCTGGGTCGGGTCTGACAAAGACGCGCCCGTAGTCGGCACTGGCTCGCACATCGACGCCATTCCCAACGCCGGCAAGTACGACGGAGTTGTCGGCGTGCTCGGTGGGCTGGAGGCGATTCGTGCTCTTCAGCGATCTGGCTTTCGCCCAAAGCACTCCATCGAACTTCTTGTCTTCACCTCTGAAGAACCCACCCGTTTCGGAATCGGATGCCTCGGCAGCCGCCTATTGTCGGGTACACTCGCACCCGAGGCTGCACGCAAACTGAAAGACAAAGACAACGCCTCCGTCGATGACGTTCGCCGCAACGCGGGGTTTGTCGGGAATGTCGAAGAGGTAAAGTTGCCTATCGGTTATTACAAAGCTTTCGTCGAATTGCACATCGAGCAGGGACCGCTACTTGAGCGGGAGCGCGTACCGCTTGGTGTTGTCGAACGCATTGCCGCTCCCGCAAGTCTGCACCTCACGATTGAGGGCGCCGGTGGCCACGCGGGTGGCGCCCTGATGCCCGATCGCCGCGATGCACTCTGCGCGGCAGCCGAGCTCATCCTCGCTCTCGAACACGCTGCAAAATCCAGCGGCGCTATCGACACGGTCGCAACCGTAGGCATCTGCGATGTGTTTCCTGGAGCCGTCAACAGCATTCCCGCTCGTGTGCAAATAAGCGTCGACGTGCGTGACACCGATCTCGGGCGCCGCGACGGCGTGATCAATGCTCTCGAGGTTGCATCCCGCGGAACCGCTGCCAAGCGACAGGTCACCATCCATTCAGAGCTGTTGAACGCCGATGCGCCAGCCGAATCCGGCCCCGTGATCATCGCTGCGCTTGCCAAAGCATGCGAAAAGCACGGCTTTCTTTACAAGCCAATGACAAGCCGCGCCTATCACGACTCATTGTTCATCTCACGCATCGCCCCGGTCGCGATGTTGTTCATCCCGTGTCGGAATGGGTACAGTCATCGCCCTGACGAGTTTGCATCTCCGGAAGACATCGCTCGCGGAACGCTCGTACTCGCTGATGCACTCGCCGCGCTGGCTTTGTAGTCATTCTCAAAACGGTGCTCCAACGCCTCACTTCACGCCCGGAACAGTCGTCTCCCGCTCGGCCCAATGTTCCACAATATTCCGCACCACCGTGTCTCCCACAACTTCCGCGGCTTCGAGCGATGGCAAATATGCTGAGTAGTTTCCTGAAACCATCTCCTGCAGACTATCGGCAGCGCTTGTGCCCGGTGGTTCGCGGTCATAATTGCTCACGGTTCGCAGCACCAGAACGCGGTGTAAATCGACGCGTCCGGCGCGGCTTAAGAAAGTCAGAGCCTGCATCGTTCCTGTGTCTTCCATCGCCGCCACCATGTAGTTTCCTTTTCCAGCCGTGAAGTAGCGGACCCACGCATTCGCCCATTCATCGAGCTTCGAGCCGTGCCAGAATGTCCCCGCCGAGACCGTCGCGCCCTGCGTCACAAACGGTGGCTTCAGCGCATTCGGAAAGCCAGGAAAGCGCGCCCGGGACTGCTGCAGTTTTTCCGAATCCGCCAGCTGAACGCTCTCAGTAAGGTGTAAAGCCCATGCCACCAGATCCGGATTCAGCGCATACACTTCGCCATAATCCGAAACGGCTGGGGTTTCGTACGGACTGCCTTTGCGCAGTGGCACGTAACCGGTCGGCCATTTTTCAGGAATCTGTCTCGCATCGATCTCGAACGACAGGTCGCCGTCCACCACGGAGTCGCACCACACTGCCGACCCCAACGACACATCCGCCGGATCACCGCCGCCAATCCCCGCCACGACCCAGTACGCCTTCGATAAATCAAATCGCGGATCAAGTCCCAGCGCCATCACCGAAGCCGCGGCCTTCGCGGTCCCCACCCCGGTCACCATACCGAGTACTCCGTCCTTGTTCATCCGCAAGTGGCGATAGCCGGCAGGGAGTTCGAGCACTTGATCGAGATGCTCTCGCTCCACCCAAAGCTGAAATTCGCCGGGAACATCGCCCGTATCCTCGCCCCGCTCGAACATCGTGACCACCACGACCTTCACGCGGATCGGCCGCGCCGACGACGGAGCCTGCGCAAAACACAAAGAAAATGACAGTACTACGCCAAACAAGACACCCCACTCAACAAGCCACTTCAAAGTTGGACGCATAGGTTTCACCGGTGACAACTTTAGCTTTCTTTTCCACTGCCGACGTGTTCCGTTGCACTGAAGAATTCGGATGCTCAGCATCCAAAACTTGAGTTTGCCTGTCACATTTTCGCCACATGAGCATCGACTGAGTATATTGAGGGCACCGCTCCTTGCGATGCTTGCCAACAACACAAGCCGGACAGGTCTGCGCGCCGATATCGGTGTCACCCTGCGACTCGCTCTGCCTCTCATTCTTGCCGAAATCGGTTGGATGAGCATGGGCATCGTCGACACCGTCATGGTCGGTCGACTTCCGAACAGTGCGGTCGCCATCGGAGCCACAGGCCTTGGCCAGAGCCTCTATCACAGTCTCGCCATCTTCTGCGGTGGTTTGCTACTCGGTCTGGACACGTTCGTCTCGCAGGCATTTGGGCGTGAAGACCTTGCTGACGCGCGCCACTCTCTTGTCAACGGCTTCGCTCTCGCCTGTGTGCTCGCGCCCCTATTGATGCTCACCGTTTCACTCTGGCCCCCCCTGATGCAGTATTTCGCCATCAGCCCCGAGCTGGTCGAACCGATGCGCCCGTTCCTGCGCGCGCTGAATTGGGGAAGCTTGCCGTTGCTCAGCTACTTTGCGCTGCGCCGTTACCTGCAAGCCGTGAACGTGACCCATCCCATCATGTTCGCGCTAATCTCCGCGAACCTGATCAATGCGTTTGGCGACTGGGTCCTGATCTACGGCCACCTCGGTTTTCGCGCTATGGGAATCGAAGGATCTGGCTGGGCAACGTGTATCGCCCGCATCTACATGGCATCTGTTCTCGCAATCACATTGCTTCGTGTGGAAGCGAAACGCGGCCTTGCCAAGTGGGCCGGGTCGCTGCGCATCGACGTCGCGCGGCTTTGGGCCCTTTTGAAACTGGGAGCGCCGGCGGCCACGCAGATCTTTCTCGAAATCGGCGCTTTTTCCGCGGCCACGGCGCTGTGCGCAAAGCTCGGTCCGCTGCCCCTCGCTGGCCATGAAATCGCCATCAACTGCGCCGCCTTTACCTATATGGTGCCACTCGGCATCAGTTCGGCGGCGGCCGTGCGGGTGGGGCAACAACTTGGTCGTCGCGATCCCCAAGGCGCACGTCACGCCGGTTGGTCCGCCATCCTTATCGGTGCCGCGTTTATGACGTTCGCGGGCATCATCTTCGTTTCAGCCCCCAGATTTATCGCGCGGTTGTTCTCCCCGGATCCTACCGTGATCCGCGTCGGGGCGAGCCTGCTCCTCGTTGCCGCCGCCTTTCAGTTATTCGATGGACTTCAGACCGTGGCCACTGGTGCACTGCGCGGCTCTGGCGACACACGTCGGCCCATGATTGCCAACTTGATCGGTTACTGGATCATCGGACTTCCGCTCGGCTACGTTCTCGCTTTCCGAGTCGGTTGGGGTGCGTTCGGAGTGTGGATCGGACTCTGCATCGGACTGATGATCATTGGTTCGGCGCTGATCCTGGCGTGGCGAAACCGGAAACTCTCCGCTTCGCTTCCGGGCACCGAGCAAAGTACGCCCGAAATGACTGACGCGGCTGCCGACTGAGTTCTAAGCGACACCGTACGGCAACTTGCGTTGACACGAGCCTGCACGCAGATAAATCAATTCTGCTGCGTGTACGTGCCTCGCTTCAGGAACTCGCCAGTTCCTGCACGGCCTGCGAACTTGTCGCCCTCCACAACCACCTTGCCGCGTGAAAGCACAACGTCTGGCATCCCGGTGACTTCAATCCCCTCGAACATCGAATAGTCGACGCGCATGTGATGTGTCTTCGCGCTGATCGTGTGCTTCCGGTTCGGATCGAAAATCACCAGATCCGCATCGCTTCCTGATGCGATCGTGCCCTTGCGCGGATACAGTCCAAACAATTTTGCGGGCGTGGTCGAGACCAACTCAACAAACCGATTCACGCCGAACCGCCCTTTCGCCACTCCTCCGGAATAAATGAGACTCATGCGATGCTCCACACCCGGCCCACCATTTGGAATCTTGGTGAAGTCATCTTTCCCGAGTTCCTTCTGCTCTTTGAAGCAGAACGGACAATGATCCGTCGACACCACCTGCAGGTGATCGGTCTTCAAGCCATTCCATAGCTTTTCCTGATGCCATTTCTCCCGGAGCGGCGGCGTGAACACATATTTCGCACCCTCAAATCCTGGAGCATCAAAATTCTCCAGCGACAAATACAAATACTGTGGACAAGTCTCCGCATAAACGGGAAGACCTCTATCGCGAGCCTCCCGCACCTTTTCGAGCGCGTCATTGCAACTCAAATGCACGATGTACACGGGAGCTCCGGCCATCTCGGCCAGTGCAATCGCTCGCCCCGTTGCCTCTGCTTCCGCCGTCGTGGGTCGGGTTAACGCGTGATATTTCGGCGCCTTCTTTCCCTCAGCGAGCGCCTGTTGCACGATAACGTCAATGGCGTTGCCGTTCTCGGCGTGCATGCATACTAACCCGCCATTTTTCGCCGTCACGCGAAATGCCTTGAAGATGCTGGCATCGTCCAGCATGAACACTCCCGGATACGCCATGAACAACTTGAAACTCGTCACACCCTCGCGCACCAGTGCATTCATCTCGTCAAGCTGCGCATCCGCAAGGTCGGTGATGATGCAATGAAAAGCGTAATCGCAAACCGCTTTGCCCGACGCCTTCTTCATCCACGTGTCGAACGCCGTGCGCAACGTCTGGCCTTTGTACTGAATCGCGAAATCGATCAGCGTGGTGGTTCCCCCAAACGCCGCGGCCCTCGTGCCTGTTTCAAAATCGTCCGCACTGGTGGTGCCGCCAAACGGCATATCCAGATGCGTGTGAACATCGATGCCGCCCGGCATCACGTACTTACCCTTCGCATCAATCACACGGCTAGTGTTTTCGCGTGGCAGATTCTGTCCGACCGCCTCGATCCTGCCGTTGCTGATGGCGACATCGCCGTTGTAGGTGTCCGAGGCCGTAACGACGCGTCCGTTCGCGATAATCGTGTCGAAGCCCATACTCGTCTCTCTCCAATTGAACTGGCATTCTATATGCTAAACTCGCCAACTCCGAAGAGTGATTTACGATAGGGAAGAGGTATCGCATGCAATTCGGTATCACCATCAAACCCGATATGTCGGTCGACCGCATTCTTGCGCTGACGCGGCAGGCCGAGCAGGCTGGTTTTCAATACGGATGGATTTTCGATTCGCACGTCCTGTGGCTCGAGCCCTACCCGTTGCTCACGCTCATGGCGACCAATACGAAGAACATGCGTCTCGGCACCTGCGTCACCAATCCTGCCGTGCGTGACATCACCGTCACCGCCAGCCTCTTCGCGACCTTAAACATCATTTCCGGCGGACGCATGGAACTCGGCATCGGCCGCGGCGACAGTTCTCGCCGCGTGCTCGGGAAAAAGCCCGTCACCTGTGCGCACCTCGAGGAATCGGTACAGGCGTTTCGCGAATTAACCTCCGGCCGTGAAATCGAATATGAAGGACGCCCCACGAAAATCTCTTGGGCCCAGCGATCGCCGCGCGTCTGGATCGCTGGCTACGGTCCGAAAGTGCTCGACCTCGCCGGACGTGTCGCCGATGGTGTCATCCTGCAGTTTGCCGATCCTGACCTGATCGACTGGTGCGTAGGGTTCGTAAAGAAAGGCGCGGAAGCTGCCGGACGCGATCCAAAAAAAATCGAAATCATGGCGGCGACAGCGGTCTGGGTTGCTGACGACCTGAAAGAAGCGCGGTCCCACGTTCGTTGGTTCCCGGCGCTAGTCTCAAATCATGTTGTGGATTTGATATCGAAGTACAAACCCGAAGAACTCCCGCCGTCGCTCACGTCGTACGTCAAAAATCGCGCCGGCTACGACTACCTGCAGCACTGCGAGGTCGACAGCACTAACTCAAAATTCGTGTCCGATGAAGTCGTCGACCGCTTCTGCCTGGTTGGCAACGCCGACGCTCACCGCAAAAAGATTCGCGCCCTCGCCGATGTCGGCGTCACACAATTCAATGTCTATTTGATGTCAGGAGAAGAAGAGGCAACGCTGGAAGCCTACAAGCGCGACATCCTGCCCGCCTTTTTGGAAGCAAGAGTGTAGCGCCCTTGAAAGCAATCTCAACTCCTCTGCGGTTAAAAGCCTTGGCTTCTTCTATACCGCAACACCCAATCTCCGCGCGCCCGAAAGACTCTCCTAGGAAACCTCCGCCAGCGGTTCCGGTGCACCTTGCATTCTCATGAGCGCGTAGTACGCGACGAACGAAACGAAAAACCCCACGAACCATGAGTAATCGTACAGGGTCCGCAATGACGGGATCACCAACCCCACCAGCGCCGTGCCAGCGCCCAAGGCAAGGGCGCACAATCCCATCCCATTGAAGCCGTGCGAATACTCGTAGACCCCTCCTCGCAGATAAAGATCATCCACGTGCAGCACACGTTTCCGCACCACGAAGTAATCGCAGATCATGATGCCTGCCACCGGCCCTAGAAACGCCGCGTATCCGCCGAGCCATCCCAGGATGAACGTCTTGTAATTAGCAAGCAGCTTCCACGGCATCAGCGCAATTCCCATAAAGCAAGTGATCACTCCGCCGGTGCGAAAGTTGATTTTCCGTGGCCACAAATTCGAGAAATCATTCGCCGGCGATACGACATTCGCTCCAATGTTCACATTCAACGTCGCCAGCAAAATCGCAATCAGTGAAATCACCACCGCGATCGGCGAATGAAAACGGCTCAGCAACTGGACCGGATCCCAGATCGCCGTCCCGTAAATGACCACCGTCGCCGAAGTCACAAGAATTCCAATCAGTGAATACAGCGTCATCGTCGTGGGCAGCGCGATTGCTTGCCCGATCATCTGCTGCCGCTGGCTCCGCGCGAAGCGCGTGAAATCGGGAATGTTTAGCGACACCGTCGCCCAGAACCCCACCGTTCCATTCAAAGCCGGAATCAGAAACTTCAGGAAGTCCGAGAAGTTTGCAAAACGCGACGGCGCCGAGAGCATCGGCCCAAACCCTCCCGCTGCGTGGTACGCCCATCCCAGCAGCAAAAGTCCAACGGCGAGAAGAATCGGAGCGCTCACGCCTTGCAGAAATCTTATGTATTCGATCCCTTTCACCACGACAGCAAGATTGATGAGCCAGAACGCGAGGAAGCAGATCGCCTTGCTATGGGGAAAATTCGCCCAGCCCGGGGCCAGCGTTGCAATCAGCGTGCTGATCGCTTCTCCACCGATCCATGCCTGAATCCCGAACCATCCGCATGCCACCAGTGCGCGCAAAACTGCCGCCACGTTCGCGCCCAGCACACCAAAAGACGCTCGCGCCAGTACTGGGAACGGCACACCATACTTCGCTCCCGGATGCGAGTTCAGCAGCATCGGCAGCAGAACGATACTGTTTCCGAGAAATACCGTGGCGACCGCCTGCTTCCAGTTCATGCCACCCTGGATCAAGCTTGCGGCTAGCATATAGGTCAGAATATTTACCGACATCGAGACCCACAGCGCCGCATAGTTGTAGGTCCCCCACGTGCGGTGTTCGGCGGTCGCCGGCGCAAGGTCTTCGTTGTACAACGGGCTCGATTCGATACGGGAATGATCCATGATGGGTATCAGGTGTCGGCTGTCAGATTTCAGGTGTTGGGTCCCAAGCACCAGCTCTAAGATTTTAGTTTTCGAAGTTCTCTAATCCATCTGCACGACTTGTGCACCGCCAACTGCGAACTGATAACTGCGTTTCTCAGTCTGCAGCAGCTGCCTGACCGGTCTGCGCGGTCAGCGGACCATAGGTCTCCGGACGTCGGTCGCGGAAGAACTGCCATGTGCGACGGACCTCCTCAATCATGTCAAGATCCAGCTCTGCGACCACGACCTCATCTTTGTCACGGCTTGCCTGCGCGATGATCTTGCCGCGCGGATTGCAGAAGTAACTCTTGCCGTAAAACTCCCCGATGCTCCACGGCTTTTCTTTTCCGACGCGATTAATCGCGCCCACAAAATACCCATTCGCTACCGCGTGTGCCGGTTGCTCAAGTTCCCACAAGTATTCCGATAGCCCGGCCACCGTCGCCGACGGATTGAACACGATCTCCGCGCCATTCAGGCCGAGAATTCGTGCACCCTCCGGAAAATGCCGGTCGTAGCAGATGTACACTCCGACGCGTGCGTACTTCGTTTGGAAGACCTTGTATCCAAGATCGCCGGGCGTGAAATAGAACTTCTCCCAGAATCCCGGGTGCACGTGCGGAATATGGTGCTTGCGATACTTCCCAAGATATTTGCCGTCCGCATCGATCACAGCCGCCGTGTTGAAGTACAATCCCGGCATCTGCTCTTCGTAAACCGGCACAACCATCGCCATCCGATGCTTCGCCGCAATCTTCTGCATCAACTTGGTCGTCGGCCCATCCGGTACGCGCTCGGTCAACTCATACCAGCGGATGTTCTGCTCCGCGCAAAAGTATGGTCCGTAAAAAAGCTCCTGCAGGCACAGGATCTGCACCTTCTTCTTCGCCGCTTGCTCGATCAGCTTGAGGTGCTTGTCGATCATTGCTTTCTTGATCGCGGGTAGCGGGTGACCGCCGTCGAGTGGATTGCTCGCCTGGATCAGGCCGCAGCGCACAGTTCGAGACATGGAGCACCTCCGAGAACCGCCAATATAGCAGATGTTTTTGTGATTTTAAGCGTGCTCGGACATGGCAAAACCACGATCCGCACGTGCATATGCCACGTAAGCAAGTCAGCCCTGCGCAGCGTTTCCAGCGAGCGATTTCCGGATCTCCGCATACCTCGGCTTTAGCACTTTGTAGATGAAATCGCAGCGCTGGTCATAGGGGAGGAATGCACTCTTCATCGCGTTGATTGTGAGTTTCTCGAAGTCTTCCATTGTCAGCCCAAATGTCTCCGCCGCCGCTTCGAACTCGCGGGTCATCGATGTGTCGCTCATCAATCGATTGTCGGTATTGAGTGTCACTCGGAATTTTTCCTGGTACAGAATCTTGAAAGGATGCTGCGCCAAACTCGCCGCCGCCCCCGTGTGCACGTTACTGATGAGGCAGATCTCCAGCGGGATCCGTTTGTCGAGCACGTACTGCGCCAGATCGCCCAGCTTTACCGCCCTGCCGTCAGCGATCGCGATGTCATCAATCAACCGCGTGCCATGTCCGATTCGGTGTGCGCCACAATATTGAATCGCCTGCCAGATCGATTCCTTTCCAAACCCTTCCCCCGCGTGAATCGTGATGTTGAAGTTCTCACGCTGAATGTAGTGAAACGCGTCGACGTGCTTTTTCGGCGGATAGCCTCCTTCTTCACCCGCCAGATCAAACCCGACCACACCGCGCTCGCGAAAATCCACCGCCAGCTCCGCCATCTCGAGCGACACATTCATATTGCGCATCGCGCAGATGATCAATCCCGAACGAATTCCAAAATCGCGTTGCCCGCGCACCAACCCCTTCAACACTGCGGAAACGACCCGCTGATGCGTCAGCCCTTTCTGCGTATGGAATACCGGAGCAAAGCGGGTCTCGAAATACACCACTCCATCCTTGCTCAAATCCTCGGCTTGTTCGTACGCCACCCGCTCCAATGCCTCTTCCGTCTGCATGACGGCAATCGTATGGTCGAAGCCTTCGAGGTATTTCGCCAGGCTTCCTTGATTCGCGCCTTGGTGAAACCATTGCGCCAGCAACTGCGCATCGCGAGTTGGCAGGCCCGCGTATCCCGCGCCGTCCGCCAATTCGATCACCGTTTGCGGCCGCACTACCCCGTCCAGATGTTCGTGCAACAGAACCTTCGGTAGCGTTTTTAACACCGTGGAATCAAGCTTCATTTACACGCACCCCGTGCATAGCAACTGCGGAAAGGCGAAGATGAAAATAGTATCCCATGCCCCACTCTCGCCTTACTGCTTGCGCCGCTGTTGTACACTACCCGCCATTGTTTCGAGGAGTGCGCGATGTCCGAGTCTACGCCGACTTTAAGCACCGCAAGCCAAACCTATGGCCTGCGACACGCCGCACTCTCTCCAATGGAGACGCTCGCCCAATCGGTCTCCACGATTGCCCCCACTACGACGCCTGTCGCCACCATTCCTCTCGTCTGTGCTCTCGCAGGAAACGGCACGTGGCTCGCGTATGTTCTCGCAACCATCGCCCTTCTTCTTGTCGCCATTTGCGTCGGGCGTTTCGCACGCTACACCGCGTCGCCCGGATCGCTCTACACCTACGTTTCAAAAATCCTCCCGCCGTGGATGGGTGCCACCGTTGCCTGGAGTCTTCTACTTGCCTACGTTTGCACCGGTGCGAGCGTTATTGGCGGCTTCTATCACTACGGCAAACTTCTACTGCACGATGCCAACGGCGGTCCGATGATCGCCGTCTTGCTCGCCGTCGCTGTGACCGCGGTCTCAGCATTGATCGCCTACCGAGATATCCAGATCTCCACTCGCCTCATGCTTTGGATCGAAGCTGTCTCTCTGGTAATGATCCTTGCAGTTGTGATTCTCTTGCTCGCTCACAACGGCATGCATTTGGATTGGAATCAGCTCCACTTGAGCGGCGTCACCGGCCGCGACCTGCGCCTCGGACTCGTACTTGCGCTCTTCAGCTTCGTCGGATTTGAAAGTGCAACAACTCTCGGCGCAGAGGCTCGCAACCCGCTCAAGACGATCCCACAGGCCGTTATCCTCAGCGCAGTTCTTGGCGGCGCATTCTTTACGGTCTGTGCCTATGCAGAAGTTCTCGGCTTTCGCAGCGTCGGCCAGAATCTCGGAGCTAGCGATGCTCCCATGCGAATTCTCGCCCCCGCCGCCGGCGTACCAGTCTTCGGACTGTTGATCGACATCGGCGCGCTCGTGAGCCTCTTTGCGGGAACGCTCGCCTGTATCACGGCCGCCGCTCGTGTACTCCTGTTGATGTCCCACAACGGACTCGCGCACGACTCGCTTCGCAAAACGCATGTACGCAACGAGACGCCCAGCCGCGCGGTCCTCGTCACCGGCGCCGCTGCAGTTTTCCCCGTCGCGGTTCTCGCTGCCCGAGGGGCCAGCGGCCTCGATGTTTACGGGTGGATGGGCGCTCTTGCTACCTACGGATTCATCGTGGCGTATGCGCTCGTTTGCACGGCCTTGCCGCGCTACTTGCGCGACCACCGCGCATGGAAGCCAGGCGCACAAATTCTTCCCATACTGGCGAGCATCGCTATGGTCTTGGCTCTCGTCGGAAACCTGTATCCTATCCCTGAAGGCGTCTACAGCAAGCTTCCTTACGTCTATCTCGCGTATCTCATCCTCGGCCTGCTCTGGTTTGCGATTCGTAGCAAGATCGCCGGTCCGAATCCGGCCCTCGCGGAAGATTGAACCGTCCACTCTCCCCGATCGGTTTTGTCACCCTGCATCCATGACCCGCAGTCTCAAAGCAATCCTTCCGATTGCTTGCATCAATTCCGCTTATACCCCGCGCTAATTCAAATGCACCCGCCACCTTTCATCCCCAACCTAATCCGGCGTCTTTCCCTCCACTTAGCCCACTCTTCTTCGCAATAAAAATAACTGATGGACTTCAAAAAAATTTTGACTAAGCGCTCTACTAGGTCTTCTCGTGGATTTGACGTACATTGCTCGGCAATCTTTTTCGATAGTAGGCAGAGCTGAGCCAGCGCAATCATCTCTGCCGCGCAAGATTACAGATAAAACAATACGCACGAATCGAGCACAACTTTTTTGACAGCACAATTTCGGAGACGTGTATCTCCTTGCCACGAGGTCCTGGCCGATGAGAAGACTGCAAGTCCTGGCTTTTTGCCTGCCGTCGTTGTTTGCCACCATTGCGCTGCCAACCCGAACCAACGCCCAGCAAACTCTGGGCGGCATTACAGGAACGGTCACCGACAAAACCGGAAGCGTTTTGCCCGACACCACTGTCACGATGGTCGGCGACCAGACGGCACTTACCCGAACCCAAAAGACCAGTGCCAACGGCTCCTATGACATCGTCAATCTCCCCATCGGCACCTACACGCTCACATTCACACATGAAGGATTTCAGACTCAAAAGATCCCATCGATCCAGGTTCAGGCCGATCGCACCGCGACCCTGAACGTCACCTTGCCTGTCGGCCAAGTCGGCACCGTTGTCGAAGTGGCCGCTTCGCCGCTGCTGAACGCGGTCGACACGACGAACGGCTACATCCTCGAGAAAGAGCAAATCGACGCCGTTCCGCTTCCGACCGGCAGTTTCACCGGTCTCGCGATCCTCTCGCCAGGCGTGAACGCTGAACTGCCGAGCGGCAGCGGCGCCAACGCAGGACTCGGCAATCAACCCATCTGGGCGAATGGTCAGCGCGACACAAGCAATACTTTTCTTCTGAATGGTGTCGACGCGAGCAATCTCTTCAACGGCAAAAGCACCAGCAGTGTTGCCTCTGCTCGCATCGTGAACAACACCGGCATCGCCGGCGCGTCCAGTACGACAGCAGAAGTCCTGCAGAGTTCAGCGGCGCCCTACTTGGCGATCGGCCAGGCTTTACCTACGCCCGCTCCGGAAACCGTACAGGAATTTCGGGTGAACACCTCCATGTACGACGCGCAGCAAGGCTCTACCAGTGGCGCGCACATCGACATCAGCACCACCTCGGGCACAAATTCGTTCCACGGCAGCGCCTACGGACACCGCGGCACGGACTGGCTGAACGCCGCCCCGTACTTCTACAAGCAGGATCCCAACATCCCGTCGAACGAGCTCGTCCCTCAATTGCATCGTTACGTTGCAGGCGGAACCTTCGGCGGCCCGATCATTAAAGACAAACTCTTCGGCTTCGTCAGCTACCAGCACATCCACGTGTCTGATCTCGAAATCGGAACCTCACGAACCGCGGTACCGGCAGGGCTTACGGACGACCGCAGCCCGGCAGCCTTAGTTGGCGTTGACAATCAAAATTTTCGACCGGGATGCGGTCAACCGCCGACTCCGAGCAATCCGAATCCACCGACATGTTTGACTACAAGTGATATCAACTCAGTCGCGCTCACGATGCTTCAATACAAATTGCCGAACGGTCAGTATCTGATTCCGTCCGCAAACCCCAACTTCACACCAACCCTTAATTTTCCAGAGAACGTATTTCTCACCCAGCCTGCCTACTTCATCTCAGACCAGGCTGCCTCCAACCTCGACTACCAGGCGAGCCCCAAGGATACGTTGTCTCTCAAGTACTACTATCAACACGATCCGACGACAGCGCCTTTCGGCTTTTCGTCCTTCGAGGGCTTCACGCAAAAACTCGATGCCGGCAGCCATGTGGCTAGCATCACGAACACGCAATCCATTACCTCAAATTTCAGCATCGAGGAAGTCTTCGGGTTCATCCGCGAGAAGATCTACAGTACCATCGGCCAGCCTTTCACTCCGGCTCAAGTTGGAATCAACGCCTTCGGTTCTTCGGTCTTTCCCGGAATCACCATTGTCGACAACTTCGGCAACGAGAGTCCCAATAACACGAACTTTGTCTTCAATGCGGGCGCCAACATCGGTTCGACCGCCGCTTCCCAAGGCGCGTGGACAGGCATCTTTCAAAATCGCTGGATGCCGTCTGTCAACGCCATCTGGAATCATGGTAAGCACACAGTCACCTTTGGCGGAAGCTACTCGTATACCCAACTCAACGCGCGCGACCGCCGCACCAACAGCGGCATGATCGGCTTCCCCAACTTCGAAGACTTCTTGACCGGATCGCCCATTACTTACACCGCCGACGGCTTCATCGCCACCACCTTCCTGCACGGCGACGCCAATCGCTATTACCGTTCGAACGAAACCGGCTGGTATGTGCAGGACAAGTTTCAGTTCCGCTCGAATCTCAGCGTTACTGCCGGTCTCCGCTTTGATTATCACGGCGGACTCAAAGAGAAGAACGGACGCATCTTCAACTTCGATCCATCGCAATACAGCTACGATCCAACCTCCGACACGATTACCAACAACGGTTTCGTCGTCGCCGGAAATAATCCTCTGTTTCCAACCAAGGGTGTGAGCGACTCCACGCTAACCGGGCGCCAATGGGGACTCGCTCCCCGTGTCGGCCTCGCGTGGAGCCCGAAAAAGTTCAACGACAAAATCGTTGTTCGTGCGGGCTGGGGTTTGTACTACGACCGCGGTGAGCTCTTTACTTATCTCTCGCCGGGCTTTGCCTCAGGCGTCATCGCCGGCGGACCGTTCGGTGTCAACCAGACTCCCCCTTGGGTAAGTTCGCAAGCTTGCAGCATCTACGGATACTCAGTCTGCAGCGATTTCCAGGCACCTTGGGGCACCAGCCTCGGGCCGCCGCCCTCCGGCAACCCGCAAGACTTGAATCTGCCGAACGCTGCCGCCATCGAGAGCGGTGTCCCACTGTTTTCCTTTGCCGACTACAACCGTGGCAACAAGCTTCCTTACTCGATGAACCAAACTCTCGACATTCAGTGGCAACCGCGCCACGATCTCGCCATCGACATCGGATACGTCGGCAATCTCGGCCGGCATGCCGTCGTTCCACTTCCATTCAACCAGGCTCGCATCGCCACGCCGACCAGTCCGATATTGAAAGGCACCCCCGTCGAACAGGACTACACCTACGGTTACTCGGTGATGCAAGATCCGGTCAACTTCATTCCTTCGAATCTTCCCAACGGCCACCCGTATCTCACCACCTTCGAAGGCGGCAACGTCGACCTTCGCGTGCCCTATATCGGTTACTCCGCAGAATCCGAGTCCTACACCGCGGCCGGCATCTCCGCGTATCACGCACTGCAGGCTCACGTCGAGAAACGGATGGGCCACGGCCTCCAGTTGGGGCTCTCCTACACCTACTCGCATGCCACGGACGAGCAGAGCGCGATGGGACTCTTCTACAACGGAAACAACCCACTCAACCTACGCTCAGGCTATGGTCTGTCCGATTTTGATCGTCAGCATGTGATCAATTTCACCTACACCTATCAATTCCCCAAGTTCTTTGCCAATTCCTCGCTGAAAGGCAAGTTCGCCAATGGCTGGGCGTTCTCAGGCCTCACCGTCATTCAGAGTGGCCAGCCGTACAGCGTCGTTGATTACTCTGGAGCCGTCGGCAGCATCTATTACGGCGTGAACGACGGCATCACGAACCCCGTCGTCCCACTCACCAGTTGTTCGCCAAAGCAGGCAATGACCGGAGCCTCCGGCGCGATTCCCGGGAAGCCCGCTCTCAAGGCCGGGTGTTTCGGCTTACCGCTGCTAAACCCCGGCGATTTGAATGGCGGAATTCCGACCGACTCCGCTCTCGGCGTAGGAGACCCGTACGAAACCACTTTCATCGACCACGGCCAGCGCAACATCTTCCGGCAGGGTTGGCAGCGGCGCGCAGATATCTCGCTTGTCAAGATGACGCAACTCACCGAGCGCTTCTCCCTCCGCTACAGCTTCGACGTTTATAACCTCACCAACACCGCAAGCTTCGACATCCCGATCGACGATGTTAGCCAGAACATCAACTTCAACGGCTTCCCACAACAGGGAACGCCCGCGACAATTCCTCCGTGCAACGGCCAGTTCGAGGGTTCGCTTTACGTATGCCCGAGCCTCAGCGGCCTTGGCATCACCAACAAAACTATTGGCAGTCCGCGCCAGATTCAGATGTCTCTGAGTCTCACGTTCTGATGTAAGCAAAAAGTGTTTCACCCATGACGTCCTGCAGACGTCCTCCTAACGGCCACGGCGGCCTTCCGGCCGCCGTCTTTTTCTATGCGATTCTTTCTGACTTAAGTAAAGCATGAGACTTCCGAAATCATTCCTCGCCAATATCCTCGTTCCACACCTCCGGATTTTTCGCGATGTAATCCGCCAGAAGGGAAGCGCATTCTTCCGAATCCAGATCAACTACTTTTACTCCGAGTGACCGCAACCACTCGACTCCCCCTTGAAAGTTCCGGCTCTCTCCGACGACTACCGTCCGAAATCCAAACTGCCGTATCAGCCCACTGCAATACCAGCAAGGCGCGAGCGTCGTCACCATGATTAGATTTCGATAGCTGCGCTGACGCCCCGCATTTCGAAACGCGTCCGTCTCTCCATGCGTCGATGGGTCGCCGTTCTGCACGCGACGATTGTGCCCCGAACCAATCAGGTTTCCGTCCCCATCAAAGATCGCCGCCCCGATCGGAATTCCACCCTCCCCCAACCCCTTGCGCGCTTCATCCAACGCCACACCCATCATCGATGCGTAATCCAAGTGCGCTCCTCCGCCACCATTATCCTATCCCCACACCCATCAACGCACCCCACACCATCAACGCCCGCGCCAGTATGCCCGTCTGCTCGTGTCGCTCTATTTCCTCTGTGGTAAAAGCCTTATTGAGCGTCCTTTGCGGCTTTTCTTCGCGCTCTTTAGCGGTTAAAAGCTTTCCCAACTCTAACCATCCACCGTAAACTCATATTCCCACGCACACGACGACACGAACCGTCGCCAACAATATAGTTTTCGGGAAGAACCTAGTGGCGGGTCTTTGGAAGAACAACATCCGCACTTGCAGACGAATCATCGTGCGTAGAGTGTGAACCTGCGGGTTGGGCCTCGATCTGCGGTAATTCGCGGCGCACCAACGCGTCAATATCCAACCAAACCTTCGGATCACACTCCGATTCCACGTGCGTTTTCATAATATTGTCGTACCAGGGAAAGTTTTCGCACGTTACCGGATCCTTGTCATACGACAGCAGGTAATTCCCAAGAATCTTCGTGCGCGATGGATCTTGTGCCACAATCTTCTGCCGTCCACGAACCCATCCCTTGCGCTGATAATAGTTCACGGCCTGGTGAACATTGGGTGGGATCACGGAGTCGTCTTTTCCAATCTTCGCGACACTGTCGATCTGCACCGTAAGCAACACCGGTATCCCGTCTTCATTCAAACGCCGCGCTAAATAAACAACGGTCGATGCACCCCAACTCGTTCCGAACAGCATGATGCGCGCTGGCTGCTTCTCTCCATCCGAGAGATTCCCATTGTGATCGGAATCCAGTCGCTCACGGATCGCATCATACGCGTCGCCATACCGGCGATTTTCAAATACCCTCGCGTACACCGTACCGGGATATTCCTTTCGCAGCTGTTCCACAAATTTCACTGCAGGATGTCGGGCGTCGTCGTGACGCACGAATCCGCCCATAAAGCCGAACACAATTGTTGGGGCACTGGAGCGAGAAGTGTTCGTGGGAGAACCCTCGCCTGCGGCGGCGGCCCGCTCTGAAACTCCGAACGAACCAACCAGCAACCCCACTACCGCGGCGAGACCTGGGCCCAATCGAACCATAAGCGTGTCGAGTCTACTGCACTTCCCTCAGATGTCACAAAATAAAAAATGGATGCGCAAAACGTTTCAGCCTTCGAACGCGGCTCGGGGCGCGGCTTTCAGACCGATCCATTCCCCCCTCGGCAACGGTGTACAATGCGCCCGGACCCAAACCGTCCGAGGCCAGCCTCCTATCGACACCGTGAATCCCCAACCCCCCGACCCTCCCCAACCCCATTTTGACCGGCAACTCGGCTTGTTCGACGCCACCATGGTGGTCATGGGAGGGATTATCGGCGCAGGCATCTTCATCAACCCTTACGTCGTCGCAGGGCAGGTTCACAGCCCCGGCCTCATCCTTGGAGCATGGATATTCGGCGGGACCATCGGCCTGGTAGGCGCCCTGATCTGGGCGGAACTCGCTGCCACTATGCCCGCCGTCGGTGGTCAATACGCCTATCTGCGCGAGGCGTACCACCCCGCAGTCGCGTTCCTGTACGGTTGGGTGCTCCTCCTGGTGATTCAGACCGGCGGCATGGCGGCCGTCGCCATCACGTTTGCTCGCTACTTCGTCGATTTGACCGGCCTACGCCTTTCTGACTCGCTCCTCGCCATCGTCGCCCTGGCACTACTCACCGTCATCAATTGCCTCGGCGTCAAAAGCGGCGGACGAACACAGAGCGCGCTCATGGTCATGAAAATCGTCGCGATCGCTGCCCTGGTGATCGGCGGGGCTGTCCTCGCTGGGCATTCTGCACCGTCCGCTGAAGCCCCGAACCCGGGATGGTCCCTCCCTGCGTTCGGAGCCGCAATGGTTCCCGTTCTCTTCGCCTACGGAGGCTGGCAGACCGCAAACTTCATCGCCGCCGAAGTGAAAGATCCCAGGAAAAATCTCCCACGCGGCCTGCTCTTGGGGATGTTGGGCGTTGTGGTTCTCTACACCGGAGTGAATTGGGTTTGCCTGCGATCTCTCGGACCGAGGGGTCTCGCCGACACAACCACCCCGGCAACCGCGGTCATGCGCCTCGCTCTCGGCCCGCGCGGCGCCGCTTTTGTGGCCGGAGCCATCGCACTCTCCACTCTCGGATTCCTCAGCCAGGCCATCCTCACGGCTCCTCGCGTCTATTTCGCAATGGCCGATGACGGCCTGTTCTTCCGCAAAGTCGCGTGGCTCGATCCGCGCACAAAGGTCCCCGTCTTCGCCATCATCCTGCAAAGCGTCTGGACCATTGTCATCGCGCTCTCCGGCCGTTACGAGCAGATCCTGAACTACGTGGTCTCGATGGACTTCCTTTTCTTTGGCCTCACCGCCACCACTCTCTTCGTTTTCCGCCGCCGCATCGCGCGCCATCAAATGTCTCCCGGCCTTGGATACCGCGTCCCCGGCCATCCCGTGACCACAGCAGTGTTCGTCGCGATATGCTGGTGGGTCGTCGCCAATGCGGTTTATCGTTATCCGACCAATAGTCTGATTGGCTACGCGTTGTTACTGGCCGGCATCCCGGTCTACTGGGCCTGGAGCAGGACGAAGCCGTCGCCGATCTCGGAGACTTGAGATGAGCCTGGAGGTTTTACGAATGAATCGGCAGCGGGAAGATGCTGTCTCTCGCTACATGGCTTGGTCGAAGCTCTCTTCCGCAGCGCGCTTCAATCTCGCCGTGAGTGGCGTGCTCGACTATCCCTTGGCCGATCTTCCCATAAAAATCGAGGATCTCGCCATCGGCGGCACTGGCCCGTACGGTTTTCCGCCCCTCATGGAGCGTCTGGCGAAGAAAACAGGCGTACCCGTGGAAAACATCGTTTACACCTTCGGCACATCGATGGCCAATTTCCTCGCGCTCTCAGCGCTCGTCCGTCCGGGCGATGAGGTCCTGATTGAACGCCCCACCTACGATCCGCTCTTGACGATACTCGATCATCTCGGCGCCCACGTCTCCCGCTTCGAACGCCGCGCCGATCACGGCTTCCGCATCGGGCTCGGAGAACTCGAACGCAAAATCACCCCGGAAACGCGCCTCCTCGTCCTCTGCAATCTTCACAACCCCAGCAGCGCGCTCACCGATGACGAAACCATGCGGCAGATCGGCGAGATGGCAGCCAAAGTGGGCGCACGCGTACTCGTCGACGAAGTCTACCTTGAGACCCTGTTCGATCGCCCTTGGCGATCCGCTTTCCATCTCGGTCCCAACTTCGTTATCACCAGCAGCCTGACCAAGGCTTACGGCCTGAGCGGAATTCGCTGCGGCTGGATTCTCGCCGATCCCGGCGTGGTCCGCCGGATGTGGCAGATCGTTGACTTCACCTATGGAAGCCCGGTTCACCCCGCAGAATGCATGGCCGTTGTAGCCCTCGATCATCTGGACTCCATCCGTGCTCGAGCCCGCAGTCTCCTCGACACGAATCGGGCGCTGCTCAACGACTTCCTCCGCCAGCACCCCCAGATTCTCTGTGACGCAAGCCCGCTTGGTACCACCGTCTTTCCGCGTCTTCGCCAGGGAATTGCCGAGAAGTTCGTGAACCTGCTTCGATCTCGGTTCGAAACCAGTGTCGTGCCCGGCGAATTCTTTGAACTTAGCCAGCACTTCCGCATTGGCATCTGCGGATCGACCGAGACGGTTCGCGGGGGGCTCGAAGCCATGGATCACGCGCTGGATGCTTTCAAGAAATCCTGCTGAATAACAGGACTGTGCGACAGAGTGAGCTTTTTCGTCCGTTTGTTCCATAAACCGAACAAACCTGTTCTCGAACAGTCACTTCAGACCTGTGCGAAAAACTCCCTCACGGACATGTTTATGGCAGCGCTTCAGACACGTTGGAGGGGCTAAAGCCCGTGTCGTGGAGTGTTCTGAGGGGGAAGACTCGAACGCGGGCTTTAGCCAGGCTGCTTGCGCAGCGCAATGCCATCCTAGGGGCACCCGCCCCCTCCCCGACTTTCATGCCTACCTTGTTCCGAAAAACGAACAAACTTCTCCCGTCGGCCTAGCCGGTCAGGGCACGCTTAAATGCGAAGGCATCGGTCAGAAGACGGGTTCTCAAACGGCCTGGAAGGGAAGGCGCTTCTCGGTCGAATACCTCGTTTTAGGAGGCGAGGCATCTCAGTTGGCATGGCAGGGAAGCGTGCTCTCGCTCGGACAGTTCAGGCGGGGGGAGTCACAGGAAATAATTGCCATCTCGCGCGGTGGCTTCCGGACGACACTGCGGTTACGGCGCTTTGGCGACCACCGGGGTATTCGCGGGATGCTGCAGCCGATTCAGCAACGACGCCCAGTTGCTTGCTTCCTGGTACTCGTTGACTACTCCCGCGGGCTCGAGTTTGGCCGTCGGGAGCGCGATCTTCAAGTAGAGCCTGGCCCTTACGCGCAGCGCATATAGGCGAAGTCGAACCGCATTGTCCACGATATGTTGGCCTGCTTCGGCGACACGCGGCTCTGCACTTGCTTTGGCCGCCTGGCCCAGTTGCAGCAGCAGCGCTCCGTTCTGAGAGAGCGCCCCCACATAGTCCAGCGCAGCTTTCAGTCGCTCCCGCTGCACGGCACGGAAATCCGCCGCTGCCAAATTCTCGCGCAAAAACTCCTCTTCTTGCGGATCGACAAGGTTCTGAAACGCCTCAACATCGACGTCGCTGATCTTAGAGCTAATCTCTGCCCCATTGCGCCGCGAGGGGACACGGCTGCGTACCCAAAGAAACGAAATCCCAAGCGCCGTAGCCAGCGCAAGAATCGAAATTGCTAGGACAGTCACGATTGCAGAAACCTTTCTAGAGTGCTATTCCATTGTTCCAAAGCCGACGACGGCACTTCGGGAATACGAATTTGCTCGGTCTGTGGCAACAGTAAAGCCACAACCCAAAACAACACAGCGCAATGATACGCCGCCATTACAGTCATATTGAACCAATCAGACGTTTCAAGGCTGCCGAACCGATCTGCGAGTCCCCAGTCCAGCAATTTTAGTGTGTCGTAAATACCTAACCCGAGCGCGATGCCGAAGGCATAGCTTTTGTAACTAAACTTTAGAAAGCGAGACAGACCCAACAGTAACAGTAAGAGTCCGCACTGGATGATGGAGATCGTCCGATCCACCACATTCTGGATGACAACCATCGAATCAGTTTGCATCGAGGGCGTGTAGGCAACTATGAAGACTGCCAAGATCATCAGACCAGCTGTGGCCCAATGGAAGAGTGAATGTTTAACGCGTCGCAATGAAGAGTAGTTTCGAAGGACATTACTTACAATCTCGTAAATGATCGCGAACCGTAGTGCTGCGCTGACCGCCTCGCCGCCGTAATACAGCACAGCGTACAGCTTCATGAAATTCAAGTTCATTAGCGCGAATAACACTAAGAACTGGAAAATCTCGAAAATTGTGTAAGCGAAGAATACGGGGAACTCTCGCACCAGTTTCCGGCGAATCATTAGCAGCGCCAACACAATCTGCAGTACGTGGGGTGCTATCCAGAGGTAGCCGTAAAGTACCTTGTTGAGCGGCATCGAACAGCACTATACCGCTTCCGCATTACCTCCTCAACAGGCGAAACGTTCCCCCAGCAACGACTACCGCTCTAATCCTACTTTCCTTTGCACGTAGTACTTCCCATCGGGCACGTCGGGTTGGGGTTCCCGTCCGCCCTTACGTAACTTGGGGTCACCAGCGCTCCGAGCAGTACGGCCGTGCTCAAAATCCATAGCAGTTTTCTCACGGTACACTCCTTTTCGAAGGATTCGTACCGTGATACCTTGCAGCCAGCAACGCCTCTGAAGTGCATCCCTGGCCGAGAACAGGCGTTTCCGGAATCTGTAACTAATATGACCCTGAAGTCAGCAATGCAGGATGTTCAGGACCGGACTTTGCGCGCCGTCACCGGTGTGCTCGCAAAGCTCCAATACCTGGTCAGCCTGCGAAATCAGGACGGCGCCTACTCTCATTGGGGATTGGAGCGCGTGCATGGGGAAGCGGCGACCCAGAACGCCCTCAAGGACGCCCATCGCGGCGTGGTGTCGTCCATCCTGCGGACGCAGCTCCGCAACTTGTTCAGAGATTTGCAAGAGACATCTGAATCCGAAAAGGAGGCCTCTGAGCTCTTGGATCAGCTGCAGGCCTCGCCCCAAATCGTCCCGCCTAAACCGGGCGCGGGTACGGAACGTCACCTGAATTCAGTGCTTCACGCCTTGGCGCGTCTGGTAAAGAATCAACGGTAGACCACTCTCCCAATCGCATCGCGACACCCACTACCTGTCCAACCACTTCCGCCTCCTGCGGATGTTTCAGGACCCTTACCGGTACCGGTGAAAGCGGATGAGACTGCAGAACGATTCCGTCCTTTTGCAGCGAACACCATGAGCAGATATACCCTTCGCGCGTTTCCACAAAGTAGATTGGACGCTCGTATTCAGAGCGCCAGGCGCCCTCCGTCACGCGATTCTTCGCTTCGTCGATCTGAATAAACGTGCCCGGCGGCAGGATCGGATACATCGTGAAGTCCTCGCTCCCGATGTAACCGTACGTGTAGCGGCGATTGGCGAACTGCTCCAGGTATGCCAGTGGGACGATGCCCCACTGTTCCACGACCCGACCCATGTTCACCGTGAAACGTGCATCGAAGCTCGGATCCATTCGCACTGGAATCTGCGCCGACGAACTGCTCTGCAGCGCGTCAGCGACGTGCGACTTGGGCGGAAAAGCAAGGTGCAGATCTTCCGCAGATCGATTCAGGTCGACCCCAAAGAACGCCAACAACTCGCGCGCGTCGCGTCGATAAATGATCGACAGGGAGTAGATCCGGTAGATACTCGGCACTACGCCCTTTGTCTCGATATCAGACAGCCGGCTTGGCGGGATCGCAAACTCGTCACTCTTATGCTTCTCGGCGATCAGCGCACTGGCCGTTTCAACGTCTCGCATGGTGAGCCCAAGCTGCTCACGCAACATTCGAAGACTCTGTCCTCCCGATAGCATTCCTCGCTCCTGTTCCAGTGTGGCGCGTTCACAAAATGCCACTCCACAAAGCATTTTGTCCCGAATTTGTAACAGCAAAGTACTCTTTCTGTCTCCGAAAAACAAGGGATTTGCCCTTTCTTCGCCCGAACTCCAGTAACGCGTTTCACCGCTTTTTTACTGGTGATTGTCATCGTTCTTCCGGCCGAAATCGGTAGTACATAGATCGATGACCTTCGATGTAAACACCGGCTTGTCTCCCTTGTGGCACCGGTTCTCCTGGGGATTCTTCTCTCCCAAGTCAGGCCACGAGCGATGTTTGTTACGAAACTGGAACGGAGGAAGATCGGGCCCTGCTGGAAAAGCCCGGAAACGGAAATTTGCACGCCCGGCAGGGGAGATCTGGGGGAGGGGAGCAGAGACGCGGCGACACCGACGCGCCCTTAACCAGGCCTACGCGTGTACCGTCTGATACTCCTCGTACGATCCCTTGAAGTCTGTGATCGTGTGGTCGGTCTCGAAGTGCCAGATGCGAGTGGCAACCTCGTCGATCAGATCGTGGTCATGCGTCACTAGCAGCACCGTTCCCTGGTACCGCTGCAGTGCGATATTCAACGCGTTGATCGACTCCAGATCCAGGTGATTCGTCGGTTCATCGAGCACAAGCACATTCGGCTTTTGCAGCATGAGCTTGCAAAAGATCACCCTCGCCGCTTCTCCGCCGGAAAGCACAGCCGTCTTCTTGTTCCCATCTTCTTTCGCGAAGAGCATCTGGCCAAGCAGTCCGCGGATCTCTTCATTCGATGCCGATGGATCCCAGTGGTGCAGCCACTCAAACACCGTCATGCCAGGCTGAATCAGTGCCTTGTGATCTTGCGCAAAATAACCGACCCCAGCCTCATGCCCCCACATTACTTTTCCTGTGTCCAGGAACGTGCCATCGTAGCCGCTCGTCTGCCGCAATTCCGACTCCGGCACCGTCGGCGAGTTCGCCAGCAGCGCGTTCACCAGCGTCGTCTTACCCGCGCCGTTACGGCCCATTAGCGCGATCTTCTCGCCGCGCAGCACGCTCGCCGTCAGGCCCTTGATGACTTCTTTCTCTCCGTACGCCTTCCTCACGTCCTCAATTTCGAGAATGTGTTTGCCCGATGGCCGCTTCTGCTCGAACTTGATATACGGTCGCTGAATATTCGATCGCGCCAACTCGGTCACCTGCAGCCGCTCTACTTCCTTGCGCCGCGATTGCACTTGGCTCGATCGTGTGCCCGCCGCAAACCGCGCGATGAACTCATTCAGCTGTGCGATCTTCTTTTCACGTTGCGCATTCTGCGCCTCGATCTGCGACCGGACCTGCGTCTTCATCACTACCATGTCGTCATACGAGCCCGTATAAGTAATGATCGTCTCGTAATCTATGTCTGCCACGTGCGTGCATACGCTGTTCAGAAAATGCCGGTCGTGCGAGATGACGATCAGAACCCCGTCATACGAATTCAGAAAATCCTGCAGCCAGTGAATCGAATCGAGGTCGAGGTTGTTCGTCGGCTCGTCCAGCAGTAACGCTTGCGGATGTCCAAACAATGCCTGTGCCAGCAGCACGCGCACCTTCTGGCCGCCCTGTAACTCGCTCATCTTCCTTTCATGGAGTTCATCGGGAATATCCAGTCCCTGCAGCAGAATTGCCGCATCGCTCTCGGCCGTGTAGCCGTCCTCTTCGCCGACAACCCCTTCAAGCTCGCCCAGCCGCATGCCATCCTCATCCGACATCTCGGCCTTCTCGTAGATCTGGTCCCGCTCCTCGAGAGCGGTCCACAGCCGTCTGTTGCCCATGATCACCGCATCGATGACGCGGTACGCATCGAAGGCAAACTGATCTTGGCTCAACACACCCAGTTTCCGCGGACGTACCACCGTCCCATTCTGGGGATCCATCTCACCGGTCAGGATCTTCATAAACGTCGATTTGCCCGCGCCATTCGGTCCGGTCAGACCGTAGCGCTTGCCCGGCGAGAACGCCGTCGAGACATCGTCGAACAGAACTTTGGCGCCGTAGCGCATAGACACATTGCTGACTGAAAGCATTTTTTCTCAGAAAACTGCGGGAAATTGCCTCAAAGGAGGGAGCGCAGTGCTGCTACTAGGATAACACGGTAGCCCGGGAACCCTCTGTGTCTCGGTGGTGAGATTCTTTGGCGCGTTTTGCGATAACGACTACTCGTGACTCACCTACTCTCTCCTCGCCAGCGTGGTATAACTTCTCCAATTCGTTTTGCTGTACTGAACTGCGCCGTTTCACTGGATTTGACGAGATGTCGCGATCGTTAATATGGATCCAAGGCGACGGAGAAGTCGGCTGGGCTTGTTCCGCTTGTCGATGGAGATTCCCGATCCCGACCTTGCTCGCTGGCAAGGACGCCCG
>Ga0126371_10000689_pt1 | contig 28205 bp, 30 predicted proteins | sample PanSoiMetaPlot_4_FD_110145 | JGI IMG/M metagenome (GOLD analysis project Ga0126371, IMG submission 110145) | Tropical forest soil microbial communities from Panama - MetaG Plot_4 | ecosystem: Environmental > Terrestrial > Soil > Tropical forest > Bulk soil | place: Panama | collected 2016-02-17 | reverse complement strand
CGCGCGAGCGCGATCCGGCGTTTCCGGCGGTCGACGGGTTGCGCGAGGCGGTGCGGGTTTGCCTCGACGAGACGGCGCTGGCCTGAGCCGACGGCTGGGCGGCGCGTCCGGCGGCGACGCGACCGCGACGATTGTCTAAGCCGGTCATCCGACGTTACAGTATCGGCCGCAAAGACACGGCGCATGAAGGATTGCCGATGGATAACAGAGTGACGGCGAGCCCACCGGCGGCGAAGCCGGTGGCCGAAACCGCGCGCTACAAGATTTTCGTCCGCAACCTGGTGCTGGCGGCAAAGATCGGCGTGCATCCGCACGAAAAGGTCCGGCCGCCGCGCCTGCGCGTCAGTGTCGAACTCGACATGGCGGGCGATCCGCCGCGGCACGACGAATTGGTCGACGCGCTCGACTATGAGCGCGTAGTCGTCGGCATCCGTGACCTGGCCATGGCGCAGCACATCAACTTGGTTGAAACTTTTGCCGACGCGGTTGCACGGCTTTGTCTGGTAAACGGGCGCGTGCTCGGCGCCTGTGTCACCGTCGAGAAGCTCGACGTCTACCCCAATGCGGAAAGCGTCGGCGTGACGCTCGAGCGGCACCGCGCCGAATAGCTCACGGCGCGGTTGCCAGCGCCTCGGTCGCTGCGATCGCGGCGCGCGTCTCGGCGACGTCGTGGGTGCGCACGATCTGCACGCCTTGTTGAATCGCGTGAATCGCTACAGCCAGCGATCCGGGAAGTCGGGCGTCGACCAAACCGCCCAAAAACGATTTGCGCGAAGCGCCGATCAGTACGCCGGTGCCCAGGCCGTGCAGCAATCCGATACGGGCAAGAATTTCGAAATTGTGCGCCCGCGTCTTTCCGAAGCCGATGCCGGGATCGACGACGATAGCCTCGCGCGCGATGCCGGCGTCGAGACATGCCGAGATCCGCGTTTCGAGAAAATCGACAATGTCGAGCGAGGCAAGATCGTAACGGGGCGCGCGCTGCATGGTCGTCGGCTCGCCCTGCATATGCATGAGCGCGACCGGTGCGCGCGTTTTTGCGGCCAGCGCCATGGTGCCAGGCTGCGACAATGCGGCGACATCGTTGATGATGCGTGCCCCGGCGCCCAGTGCGCGCGCCATAACGCTGGCATGGCGTGTATCGACGGAGATCACCGCGCCGGCGGCGGCGAGCGCCTGGATGACTGGCCCGATGCGGGCGAATTCGTCGTCGGGCGTCACCGGCATGGCGCCGGGACGGGTCGATTCGCCGCCGATGTCGATGATGTCAGCGCCGGCAGCGATCAGCGCGCGGCCGTGCGCGACGGCGCGCTCGGGATCCGCGAAGCGTCCGCCGTCGGAGAAACTGTCGGGCGTGACGTTGAGGATGCCCATGATCAGCGGCCGGTCGAGTGCAAATCCGGCCCATTTCGGTCGTGGCTCGGTAAGGCGGCGAAGCGCAGCGTCGATCGTCGCGCTCAGCTCCGGTTCACCTTTCAGCGCATGCATGAGTGCAGGCAGGGGAGTCACGGTGGTGATGACGCCCGCAGGCGGCCGTGACAGGAGCTCGACCGCGCCGAAAGCCCGCGCCGAACCGGCAAGCCAACGTGCCGCCCCGTTGCGCACCGCGGCGGCGGCGATCTCGCCGGCAATCGTCGCAACCGGCCGGACGCGTGGCGGCGATCCGGTCGCGGCGCTAAGAAAGGTCGGCAGGTCCATGGTCGTGTAATCGTCTGTCGGTTTCGCGATCCTGGCGGTCGCCGCGGCGTTGTTCCGGCTTATGTCCATGCATATATAGCGTAGAGGACGCCGCTCGTTGGCGTCTCCTCCCTAAACTTGGGCCGCGGCATCGCGGCCCAATTTTTTTGGTCGCTGCGGATGTCGGCGCCTTTTGCCGCTCCGTTTTAATATTGACTAATAAAAACAAGGCCATGTGTTGAATAAAAAACATGTATTAAGCATATATTGGGTAGATGTCATAATTTTTATAGAATATATTCCGCCAAGAACTCGATGCTTAGTTAATTATTATTTGTAATTACTTTTTACGACGCTATCAAATATTTTAACACCGAGATCAAAATTGGTTAACGGCCGCCCGGCAGGAACTGTCGGCGGTTTTGACCCAGAAGATCTACGACGGCTACGCGACGTTCGCCGTCAGGTCGACCATGCGGTGCTTGTCGTCACCGTGGCGGGGCGCAGCCTGATGCCGGACAACCTAGCGCCGCGCGTCGTCTCGGCGGCGGCGAATTCCGACTATCGAGCGTATTATTCTTATTCGATCAACGAAGCAGGGTGGTGGTTGCATCTGCCCAACCCGCTGACGCCGCAAACCCTCAGCCGGCAGGTTGCCAACCTGTAATACGGCGTTAGGGTTGGCGTATGTTGCGCACTTTACGGTTGTAAAGCCGACCGGCGCTGGGGGCCAAAAACCGGCCCCGCAGGCCGATTTGGCTTGCCTACTTGCTCGCAAATCCGGTACGGTTTTTGTGGTGAATGGCTGCGGGTCCCAAACGATGACCCGCTCGCGTCAAGTCGGCAAAGACCGGCGGACAGGGACGGCAAGCGCCGAGGCCTCCATTCTCAGAGTTTAGGCGCCTGATGAGGGCGCCGGCTTGTTTTGGTGCACTCTCCGAAACGGAGGCGGCATCACCGGGTGTATCCAGTTGGTCTAATGGGGGGCCATTGGTCGGTGGTCTGCGTGATCTAGGGGGACGCTTGTTTCCCGAGCGCCAGTTGTTGGTGCGCTCGACAGAACGCGTCCGTTCCGTGCTCCTGCCGGGTTGGTTGCAGGCGATGATCGTGGTCGCCTGTATCGGCACCTTCGGCGGCGCGAGCTATTTGACTGTCGGCTATTTTTCGATGCATCGCGAGCTCGATCATGCCGGCGCCGTCGCGTCCAACGGACGGGCCGCCGCTGAGACAGCCGTGCAGGCTCAGCCCAATTCCGAGGCGCAGGCGGTTGCCACGCTCAATCAACAACTCGCGGCCATCAGCGCGCAATATACCGAGCTCAAGCAGCACTACGACGCGGTCGTCGCGAACCAGTCGACGAATACGACTGCGACCGGTCAGACGCAGAACGATTTGCAGCAGAAACTCGCCGCGGCCCAACAGCAATTGTCGGATAACAACGGCAACGTCGTGCAACTGAAGAAATCGGTCGACGAATTGCGCGCTGACCTGAAACGGTCAGAGCAGGTCCGCACGACCGAAACGACGCACGCGCGGCAGCTTGAAGATGCGATGCAGACGCTTACGGCACGCGCCAACCTTTTGAAGGCGATTGCCGACAGCAAGGACGAGCAGCTTGCGCGGTTGCGGGCGCAGCTCGGCAAGCCGGGTGAGCAAGTCGGAGCCGTTCCGCCGGCGAGCGCGCCAGCGCCGAAGCCCGACGCCGATTCGCTGGTCACCGAGCCGGGTAAGCATAGCGCGCTGGCTCCGCCGGATACGGTCGGCGAGGGTGCCGCGCTCACCGCGCCAGCGGAACCGGTTGCGCAGCTCGACACCCAGGGTGTCGCGCATCATTCGACCACCAAGCTCGAACAGATTCTGGCTTCGACCGGCGTCGATCTCGACAAGATCATCAACCACATCAGTCCGCAATCCGGGGCCGCCATGGGCGGCCCGTTCGTTTCGGTCGACAGCATGCGCAGCAGCGCGCTCGAACAGCAACGCGTCGCCGCCCTGCTTAAGGTTGCAAAGATCCTGCCGCTGCGGCCGCCACTCGACATGCATTACGCGGTCGGCAGCCCGTTCGGCGCGCGGCATGATCCGTTCAACGGACGCGAGGAATTTCATACCGGCATCGACCTTGATGCGCCCTACCGCACGCTGGTGTACAGCACCGCTCCGGGCGTGGTCACGTTCACCGGTTGGAAGGAAGGTTACGGCCGCACGATCGAAATCGATCATGGTCACGGTATCGTAACGCTCTATGCTCATCTTCATCGAATTCTGGTGGCGATGGGTGAGCATGTCACGGCGCACGTGAAGATCGCCCAATTGGGCAGCACCGGCCGCAGCACCGGCCCCCACCTCCATTACGAGATTCGTCTCGACGGTAGACCGGTCAATCCCGAGAAGTTTCTGGAGGCTGGCAAAAATGTGGTTCAAGCGAGCGCACACTAGTCCCGCGGGCCACGCTTTCTCTGGCGGCGACGGTCGCCGCTCGGTGCCCTCGATTCTCAGCGCCGGTCTCAAGCTCGAAGGCGACATCGTCAGCGACGGCGAGGTCCATATCCTTGGCCATCATTCGGGCAATATTGTCGCGCGCCAGGTCACCATCGGCGACGGCGGCGCAGTCACCGGAACCATCGAAGCCGAAAATGTCGTGATCAACGGCACGCTGTCGGGCCGTGTCTCGGCGACGGCGGTTGTGCTTGGCCGCGCAGCCTCGGTCACCGCCGATATCGTCTACGTCCAAATGCGGGTCGAGCCGGGCGCTTCGTACGAAGGTTATAGCCGTCGCGTCGAGACCATCGACACCTTCGCCGCCGAGCAGATGCAGCTGTCGCCGCCGCTGCGCCAGCAGATCGAACGCCTGCGCACGCCGCACGCCGAAGTCGCCGGCAACGCCGACTAGCTAGTCGACGCTGCGGTCGAGGGCGCTCTCGAACATTTCCCGATCGACGTTGCCGCCCGAAACGACGACGGCGATACATTGCGTCGCGTCGTCAAGCTTGCCGGCTAGCGCCGCGGCCAATGCCGCCGCGCCGCCTGGCTCCAGCACCAGCTTGAGGTCCATGAACGCGACCGCCATCGCATGGCGAACGTCGTCGTCGCTGACCGTCAGGCTGCCGGCGAGATGGCGCTGCGCAATCGCAAACGGTAGCGCTCCCGGCATCGGCGCCAGCAGGCAGTCGCAGATCGATTGCGCCGTCGATGCGTTCGCGACGCGGTGCCCGGCCGCGAGCGAGCGCCGCATGTCGTCGAAACCTTCGGGCTCCGAGGCATAAACGCGGATCGCCGGTCGTGCGCCCGCGAGGGCGAGGGCGATCCCGCCAACCAGGCCGCCGCCACTGCACGGCGCGACGACGGCGTCGAGCGGGCAGCCGAGGTCCTGCGACTGGCGTGCGATCTCGAGCCCGACCGTGCCCTGGCCGGCAATGACGCGCGGATCGTCGAACGGCGGGATGAGCGCCGCCTGCTGTTCCTGTGCGATACGTTCGGCGATCGCCTCGCGGCTCTCGCGATGGCGGTCATAAGGCACGACGGTCGCGCCATAGGCGCGCGTGTTCGCCGTCTTGATCGCCGGCGCGTCGGCCGGCATGACGATCGTGGCGGGAATGCCCAGCCATTGGGCGGCCGCCGCCACCCCTTGCGCGTGATTGCCCGACGAGAAAGCGACAACGCCGCGTTGACGCACTTCGGCATCGAGCGACAGCAGCGTGTTGAGGGCGCCACGAAACTTGAACGAGCCGGTACGTTGCAGACTCTCGGCTTTGACGAGAACACGCCGGCCGATGCGCGCATCGAGCCTCGACGACGAGAGCAGGGGCGTCACCACTGCCTGACCGGACAAGCGCCGCGCCGCGGCTTCGATCGCCGCGCGATCCGGCATCGGCATTCCAGCGTCGTCGACCATCGCTAAATCCCGAGGAGCGCCGGCAGTTCGTCGAGGCGGTTGATCTGCGCGATCGGCCTGGCCGGCAATCGCTCCGTCTTCGCGCCTGCGCGATTGACCCAGACGGCTTTGAAGCCAAAAGTGCTCGCACCCGCGACGTCCCAGCCATTCGACGACACGAAGCAGATATGGTCCGGCTTGATGCCGAGGCGGTCGACCGCGAGCTGATATACGCGCGGGTGCGGCTTGTAGAACCCGACCTCCTCGACCGACAGAACGGGATCGAGCAACGCGCCGAGGCCGGCCGATTTGACCGCGGCGGCCAGCATCTTGGGCGTGCCGTTGGAGAGGATCGCCGCCGGACGCTTCGCGCGACGCAGGGCCGCAAGCGCAACCGCCGCGTCCGGATAGGCCGAGAGTTCGAGATAGAGATCCATCAGACGCTTCTTGAGCGTGGCGTCTGCGATGCCTAACGCGTCCATCGCGAAGTCGAGCGCTTCGCCGGTTACTTGCCAGAAATCGGCGTGCCGGCCCATGAGGCTGCGCAGCCACGTATACTGCAACTGCGATGTTCGCCACTGCGCGGCGAGGGCGTCAGCCTTGGCGCCAAGCACATCGGCGCAGCGCTTAGCGGCCGAGCCGACGTCGAACAAGGTGCCGTAAGCGTCGAAGACGCAGGCGTCGACCGCGCTGAGTTCGGCGTGCGTCATGTCAGCGCTTCAAGTCGCTGGCGAGGGTGAACGTAAGGCCGGTTTGGCCAAGGCGCATGCGATAGATCTGCAGATTTTCCAGGACCCGCTGCACATAATTGCGCGTTTCGGAATAGGGGATCGATTCGATCCAGTCGATAACGTTCACGCCGTCCGCCCGCGGATCGCCATAAAGGCTCATCCATTCCTTCACGTGTGACGGACCGGCATTGTAAGCGGCGATCGCCAGGACGTACGAGCCCGAGAATTCCGCCAACAGCTGATCGAGATAGGCGCGGCCGAGCGTGACGTTGTAACGCTGATCCGTCGTCAGCCGCTTTTGCGAGAAACGCAGGTGCAGCGCTTTGGCGATGAGGCTGGCGGTCTGCGGCATCAGCTGCATCAAGCCGCGCGCGCCGACGCGACTGACCGCTTCGTGCGCGAACGCGCTCTCCTGCCGCGTCATGGCCAAGAGCAACGGCGTTTCGACGTTGCCGCCTTTTGGCAGAGCGGGGATAGGGTAGCCCTCGGCAATGAGGTTCACGCCGGCATAGCTCGCGTGTTTTGCCGCCTCGACTTCAAGATCGGGGCGGTCGATCTCGCGCGCCAGGCGCGCCATCAGCATGTATTGGTTGGCAGTCGAGGCGCGTTCGAGCAGATGCCGGAAAAACGGCGTGACGACTTCGTCGGCGCTGGCTGCGGCGAGGTCGCGCGTCAGCCGCACCAGCTCCTGTCGATTGAATGCATTGGTCTCGGCTGCGGAGGGCTGGGGCTCGCGGACGGTTTGGGCCGGCGTGACGCTTGGCATCGACGCAGCCAGCTGACCGTAATAGGTCGTGAACCGCTCGGCCGCAGTGTCGAACCACGCCGTGGCCAGCTGGTGGTAACCCATGGCTTCGGCGGCGCGGCCGGCCCAATAGGCGCCGCGCGCGACAGTGATCGGCAGCGTCCCGGCGTCGTAGAGCTTGACGAAATGGGCGTAGGCGACATCGGGTTCCTGAAGGAAGCGCAGCGCGATCCATCCGGACAGGAATTCGAGCTCGGCGAAATTCTGCCCGCTCGACGCCTGGTGCTGTTCGGCGACGCGGAAAGCGAGGTCGGGCCGTCCCATTGCCAGGGCGCGCCGCGCCATGATCTGGCGTTCGTTCGCCCACTGCGCCGCATGCGCCTGATCCGCGGGCGCAACCACCAGAAGATCGAGCGCGCCGTCGTCCAGGTTCTTGATCCGACGCCAGCGAATGCGGTCGTACAACAGACCGGCATTGTCACGGTATTCCGGCGGCACGCCGTCGACCAGGGTGTCGGCATTGCCGGCAAATGTCATCAGGGCGATGCGCGTTTCGGCGACGGTGCGCGGACCCGGCGGCACGAGCGGCAACATGCGCTGCGCCGCCGCTACCTGACCGCTCCAGAGCAGACGTTCAAGCCGCTGCTCGTGATCCTCGATGCGCAGCACGTCGTGATAGCGCTGATACATCGACCGCTCGTCGAATGCCGAAAAGTCGTTGCCGATCCATATCGCGCGGATACGCGCTTGCGCCTCATCGGCGCGCCCGTTCGCGATCCAGATGTCGGCTTGCCGCAGCTTGCCGGCGGCGGTGATTGGCGGGTGGGCGGCGAACCAGTCGGCGAGCGTGCCGTCGGGTACGCCGTTCATTGCTTCTTCGGCAGCGTCTTCGAGCGCCGATTGTCTCGGCCAATCCGGGTGCGTGACGATGAAGTGCGTAATTTCGCCGAAGCTGGCGCCGTTGGCGCCGTGGATGATCGCCAGCCAATGCAGCGCCTCCCGTGGCAGCGGGTCGCGAGCCGCCGCCGCCTCGCGCGCGGCGCCTTTCCAGTTGTTCTTCTGTGCGTCCGCAAATGCGGCGTGGTACGCCCGCTTGTCGTTGGTGGAGAGGGCCTGGGCATGTGCAACGCTCATGCCCAGCAGCGTGCTGGCAGTGATAACGGCCAGACAGACGCCCAACCGCCGCTTCACAACAAAATCCAAATGGGTCTCCCCACCTGCATATTAGCCGCCGCTCGGACCGCTGTCAGGTCTAGCGGCATCGGCAGCGCGCGGCGATTGCTCTTGGGCGCGGACGGGCGCTATTTTGGCCCCTGATGCGGCCCGTCTGGGCCGCGTCGCAGGAGGCTCGAATGTTTAAGGGTTCGCTGGTCGCGCTCATCACGCCGTTCCGCAATGGAGCGGTCGATGAGAAGGCGTTCCAGGGTTTTGTCGATTGGCAGATCACGCAAGGCACGCACGGCGTCGTTCCGTGCGGTACGACCGGCGAATCGCCAACGCTGTCGCACGCCGAACACAAGCGCGTGATCGAGCTTTGCGTCGAAGCGGCGCAAGGCCGCGTGCCGGTCATTGCCGGTACTGGGTCCAACTCGACCGCCGAAGCGATCGAACTGACGCAGCATGCCAAGCGGGCTGGCGTCGACGCGGCGCTGGTGGTGACGCCGTACTACAACAAGCCGACGCAGGAAGGGCTCTATCAACACTACAAGGCGATCAACGACGCCGTGGATCTGCCGTTGCTGATCTACAATATTCCCGGCCGCTGCGTCGTCGACATGAGCGTCGATACCATGGCGCGGCTCGCCAAGCTGCCGAACATCGTCGGCGTCAAGGACGCGACCAACGATTTGGCGCGTCCGCTCAAGACACGCGCAACGTGCGGCGACGCGTTTTGCATGCTGTCGGGCGAAGACGCCACGGTCTTGTCCTATCGCGCCAACGGCGGCGACGGCTGCATTTCGGTGACGGCCAATGTCGCGCCGCGCGCTTGTGCGGAAATGCACGAGGCCTGGGAGAAGGGGGACACCGCCGGCGCGATGAAGACCAACATGCGGCTTGCCGCCTTGCACGACGCGCTGTTCGTCGAAACCAGCCCGGCGCCGGTCAAATACGCGGCCTCGCTGCTGGGCAAGTCGTCGCCCGAAGTGCGGCTGCCGCTGGTGCCGGCGTCGGCGGCGGCGCAGGCGCGCGTCAAGGACGCGATGCGCTCCGCCGGTCTGTTGAACTGACGCGTCGATGGCCTTGCGGGGCGACGAGAAGTACGTCGCGCAAAATCGGCGTGCCCGCCACGATTACGCGATCCAGGAGACGCTCGAGGCCGGCCTGATGCTGACCGGCACCGAGGTCAAGGTGCTGCGTGCCGGACTGGCCAGCATCGCCGAAGCCTATGCAGCGGAAAAAGACGGTTCGATCTATCTGCTCAACGCGCACTTTCCCGCCTATGCGGCAGCGCGTGTCAATCACGAGCCGCGCCGGCCACGCAAGCTGCTGCTGCGCAACCGGGAAATTGCGAAGTTGCTGGGCGCCGTGAAGCGCGAAGGCATCACGCTCGTGCCGCTGTCGATCTACTTCAACGAGCGCGGCCGCGCCAAGCTGGCGCTCGGCGTCGCCAAGGGCAAGCGCAAGGCCGACAAGCGCGAAGCCGAAAAGGAACGCGATTGGCAACGCTCGCGTGCGCGCCTATTGCGCGATCGCGGTTAGGTTATCCGTCGTCCCGTGCCAGTTCGCGCTCGACCTCGTCGAGCTGATCTTCGCCGAACACTTTGACGCCGTTGGCGCGCAACAGCGCCGCCGTGCGGCCTTGGCCGGGTATCTGATCGATGAAGTTCGCCGCAAAAATCACGCGTGAGCCGCACGACGGGCTTGCCTGCTTCAGGATGGCGAGAGTGATGCCGTGTTTTTTCGCCAGAGCGAGTGCCGCCAGTGCGCCGTGATCGTATTCGGCGGTCACGTCGATGCCGAATACCGTCACGATCCGATTGTTCTCGATATCGATGCGGGCACGCGGTCGCGGCGTCGGCAACCCACCGGCGACTTCTGGACAGATGTGGATCAGGCGGCCCTCATCGCGCCAGCGGCTGAAACGCGGATCGACACACGGCGTGTCGCTATCGTTGAAACGAACGCGATAGCCAACCACGGCCTCGCCGAGCAGGCACGTGCTGACCAGGATCTTGCGCATGCAGGCATTATGACAGTGTGAGCCGTCGCTTCAACTCGGTGAAAACCGCCTCGAACATCGCCGGCGTGAGCTGACCGGTGTTGGTGTTGTAACGCGAACAATGATAGCTATCGGCCAAAATCGGGCCGGCCGGCAAAGCATGGATCGCGCCGTGGGCAAACGGATAGTGCGCGCGTTTTTGCCCGCGCGCCGCGAGTACCGCTTGATGGGCGATCTGACCGAGAGCCAGGATGGCCGTAAGCCGCGGCATCGCCGCGATCTCGGCGGCCAGGAATCCGCCGCAGCTGCGAATCTCGGGGGTCTCGGGTTTGTTGGCGGGCGGGACGCAACGAACCGCGTTGGTGATGCGGCACCCGACCAATTGCAGGCCGTCATCGGCGCGCTGCGCATAAAACCCACGCGCAAAACCGAATTTGATCAGCGTGCCGTAGAGCAAAACACCGGCATGGTCGCCGGTGAATGGGCGTCCGGTGCGGTTGGCGCCTTTGAGGCCTGGCGCCAAGCCGACGATCAGGAGCCGCGCGTCGAGATCGCCGAACGACGGCACCGGCGCGTTGTGCCAAGACGGTTCCGCGGCGCGTTGCGCGACGCGGAACGCCATTAGGCGCGGGCAGAGCGCGCAATCCCGCCCGGGTGCGCCCGGGCCCGAAAACGCGTTCACGCCTCGCTGTCGCTCATCTGGTTGAGCGCCTGGGTCTGCCGCGGCGGCGCGTCGTCGCGGTGACGCATGATTTGCGGCGCCAGATCCTGCAGCTCGATGAACATGTCGGCCTGGCGGCGCAGCTCATCGGCGATCATCGGCGGCGCCGAGCGGATGGTCGACACCACCGTGACGCGAACGCCTTTTCGCTGGACCGCGTCGACGAGACGGCGGAAGTCGCCGTCGCCGGAGAACAGCACGATGTGGTCGAGATATTGCGCCATCTCCATCACGTCGATGGCGAGCTCGATATCCATGTTGCCCTTGACCTTACGGCGTCCCATGGCGTCGGTGTATTCCTTGGTCGGCTTGGTGACCATCGTGTAGCCGTTGTAGTCGAGCCAGTCGACCAGCGGGCGAAGCGGCGAATATTCCTGATCCTCGATCAGCGCCGTGTAATAGAAGGCGCGGATCAGGCGGCCTTTCTCGCCGAACAACTGCAACAATCGCTTGTAGTCGATGTCGAAACCCAGAGCCCGAGCCGCAGCATGAAGGTTGGCGCCGTCGATGAACAATGCAATTCTTTCTTCGGGGTAGAACGTCATGTGTAACTCCACCCAATGACACGAACATTATGTCGCGCATTTGACCGCTGCAGTGCCGCTTGCGTCAAGCGGCGGCGGCTGGCGAAAGTTTGCTGCGAATGATCCTGATTGCTTTGGGGGCCAATCTGCCGAGCAACGTCGGACCGCCGCGCGCGACGCTTGAAGCCGCTTTGCGTTCCCTCGCACAGGAAGGCGGCGACATTGTGGCGCGGTCGCGCTTTTACCGGAGTTCGCCGGTGCCCAAATCGGATCAGCCCGACTACCTCAACGCCGTCGTCGCGATCAAAAGCGAACTCGATCCGCCGGCGGTGCTTGCGGTGCTGGGCGCCATCGAGACGCGCTTCGGTCGTCGTCGCGGCGAACGGAATGCGGCGCGCCCACTCGACCTCGACTTGATCGCGTATGACGAATTGATCCGTGATGTTGCGCCGATCCTGCCGCATCCGCGGATGCATGAACGCGCTTTCGTACTGATGCCGCTGGCCGAAATCGCACCCGATTGGATTCATCCGTGCCTCCGGCTGTCGGTCGCCGCGCTGATCCAGGCGCTGCCGCCCGCCGCCCGCGCCGAATGCCGGCCATTGGCGGACAATTGACTTCGGCTCGCAGGCGTCTCAAAATTAGGACAGGCCATAATAACGGATTTGTCCGAAGATCATAAGTGAGGCTCCGATGTCGATGTCATCGCCCCGTGCCGCTGCGGTGAGCGCCGTATCCGACGTGCCGAGCACTTATGCCAAGAAGGCGCTCTTCGGCTCAGCCATCGGCTATGCGATGGATGGGTTCGACCTTCTCATCCTCGGCTTCATGCTCGGCGCCATCCGCAACGAGTTGGGATTGTCGGGCCCGCAGGCCGGTTCGCTCTTCACGTTCACGTTACTCGGCGCCGTCACCGGCGGCATCGTCTTCGGCATCATGAGCGATTATTTCGGCCGCGTACGCGTGCTCAGCTGGACCATCCTGCTGTTCGCCGTCTTCACCGGCCTCTGCGCCTTGTCGCGCGGCTACTACGATCTTCTGACTTACCGCACGATCGCCGGGCTCGGGCTCGGCGGCGAGTTTGGCATCGGCATGGCGCTGGCCGCCGAAGCATGGCCGGCGTCGCTGCGCGCCCGGGTTTCGTCTTACGTCGGTCTCGGCTGGCAATCGGGCGTTCTTGTCGCGGCATTCGTGACGCCGTTTTTGCTGCCGCACATCGGATGGCGCGGCATGTTCCTGGTCGGCGTCCTGCCGGCCGTCGTCGCTTTCATCGTCCGGCGTACGATCGGCGAACCCGAGATTTTCGTGCAGCGTCACATTCGGCAGGGTTTCCCGATCGGCCTGCTGTTCAAGGATACGGCGACGGTCAAGGTCACCGTCGGCATGTTCATCCTCTGCGCGGTACAGAACTTCGGCTATTACGGCGTGATGATCTGGCTGCCGTCGTACCTCAACAGCCAGTTCCATTTCCCGTTGATGCAATCGGCGGTGTGGACCGCGGTCACGATCCTCGGCATGGCGCTGGGCATTTGGCTCTTCGGCGTGGCGGCGGATCGGTTCGGTCGGCGGCCGGTGTTCATGTTCTGGCAGATCGGCGCCGCGATCATGGTGATCGTGTTCTCGCAGCTGACAACCCCTTACGCGCTGCTGGTCGGCGGCGCGGTGATGGGCTTCTTCATCAATGGCATGCTCGGCGGCCTCGGCGCGCTGATGTCGGAGCTTTACCCGACCGCCGCGCGGGCGACCGCGCAAAACGTGCTGTTCAATCTCGGCCGCGGCGTCGGCGGCTTTGGACCTTTCGTCGTGCCGATCCTTGCGGCGAAGTATTCGTTTCCGATCGCCATTGCGCTGCTGGCGGTCATTTACCTGATCGAGTTCGTCGCCACCGTGTTCCTGATACCGGAACGGAAAGGCGTCCCGCTCGAGTAATCGCGGGCGTCGAGCCGCTGCTCTCGCCCTTTTTAGGTCGACCTTTGGCCATGGACACTGTCCACGCTGCGAATTCGTTTTTTCCGGTTGCGGAGCAATCCGCCGCGGTGATGACGAACGCGGCGGTCAATCCAGAATACAAGCATCTCGTCGTCGCGGCGGACGCGCCGGCGGTCGACGTCGTCGCGGGGCAGTTTTTCCACCTGCTTTGTCCGCCGTCGGACGGCGCCGCGCCATTCCTGCGCCGGCCGATGAGCGTCTACGCTGCCGATCGCGCGCGTGGTTGCGTCGAGTTCCTGTACAAAGTGACCGGGGCCGGAACGCGCGGCCTCGCTACGCTCGCGCCGGGCGATCGCCTCAATATGCTCGGGCCGCTCGGGCGCGGGTTCACGCTGGCGCCGACATGGCGGCATATCGCCGTCGTCGGTCGTGGCGTCGGCTTAGCGACGCTGGCGCCGCTGGCGCTGATGGCCGAGCGGGCTGGCGTGGGCGCGACCGCTATCCTGAGCGCGCGGCGACCGGATCTGGTGATGTCGGTCGAGCTGTTTCGCGCGCACGGCGCCGATGTCGTCGTCGTGACCGATTCCGACCACAGCAGCGACGTCGGCAACGTCGAACGGCTGCTGCGCGATCTGGCGACGCGACATAAGGCCGACGCCTTGTTCACCTGCGGCTCGAACCGCCTTCTGCTGCTGCTCCAGCGGCTCGGCAAGGAACTCGGCATATCCGGTCAAGTCGCGCTCGAGCAGCAGATGGGATGCGCGCTCGGCATGTGCTTCTGCTGCGTCCGCGACTTCCACGCCGCAGACGGCGGCGTCGAGCATCGGCGCGTGTGCTGGGACGGTCCGGTCTTCGATCTGCAAGAGCCGCTATCGTGGTAGATTTGGCGATCGATATCGGCGGCTTGCGGCTCGCCAATCCGGTGATGCCGGCGTCGGGCACGTTTGCCGACGGTTTGGCGCGCGTCATCGATTTCAACCGTCTCGGCGCCTTCGTGACCAAGACGGTGACCCGCGAGCTGCGCACCGGCAATCCGACGCCGCGCGTCGCCGAAACCGCCGGCGGAATGCTCAATTCGATCGGCATCCCATCCAAAGGCGTCGACTATTTCATCAATCAGACCCTGCCGTTCTATCGGCGCTTCACGCCGCCGTTGATCGCCAGCATTTCGGCCCCGACCGCTGACGGCTTCGCCAGCCTGGCTGCAGAAATCGGCGTCGCCGGTGTCGCCGCGATCGAGGCCAACATCTCGTGCCCCAATCTCGAGCAAGACGGCCGTGCCTTCGCCATGACGCCGCAAGCCACCGCCGGGGTCGTTGCCCGATTGCGTGCGGCAACCAGGCTGCCGTTGTGGGTCAAACTGACGCCGAATACCGGCGACATCGCCGACGTCGCGCGGGCCGCCGAGGCCAACGGTGCCGATGCCGTGGTCGTGGCCAACACGATCCTGGCGATGGCGATCGATGTCGAAACCTTCCGGCCGCGGCTCGGCAGCATCACCGGCGGCCTGTCCGGCCCAGCGGTGAAGCCGATTATCCTGCGCCAGGTTTATCAGTGCGCTCGTGCGGTCAAGATCGACATCGTCGGCTGCGGCGGGATCGCCAGCGGCAACGACGCAGTCGAATACCTGCTGGCCGGTGCGCGCGCCGTTCAGGTCGGCACGGCGACATTTGTTCATCCAACCGCGCTGATCCGCGTGATCGATGAGCTTGAGGCATTCTGCAGCCGGCGCGGCTTTGCCAGGATCTCGGCCTTGACCGGCGCGCTCATGAGCGCCGGCGCCGATGAAACCGACGTTGAATGGCGTCAGGAAGCCGGCGAATGAAACTTGTCGCCAACAACACGCCCACGGCGTTCGATCCGCGGGCGGCGGCCGACGGGCTCTTCGGCGAACTTGCCCGCGCAACTGCCGATCCCGGCGGTATCGGCGTCAGCCGGGAAAGCTACGGTGCGGGCGAGCAGAAGGCGATCGAGATCGTCCGGCGCAATGCCGAAAAAGCCGGCCTCGAGACCGGTTTCGATGCCGCTGCCAATCTCGTCACGACCCTTCCGGGCCGCGACGCGGACAAGCCGTTTATCGCGATCGGCTCACATCTCGATTCCGTGCCGCAAGGCGGAAACTATGATGGCGCCGCTGGCGTCGTCGCCGGTCTGCTGGCGCTGATGCGCATGAAAGAGGAGCGCCTGGTGCCGCCGCGCACGGTGAAGCTCATTGCGATGCGCGGCGAAGAGAGCGCCTGGTACGGCAAGACCTGCATCGGTTCCTATGCGTTGTTCGGCGGCCTCACGGAACAGGATTTGATGCTGACCAATCGGTCTGGCCACGGCACGCTCGGTGGGGCGATGCAGGCGCGCGGCGCCGATGTTGCGCGCATTGCGCGCGGCGAAACCCTGCTCGATCCGGCCTCGGTCGGCGCCTATCTCGAGCTCCACATCGAGCAAGGGCCGGTGATGGTGGCGCGCGACTTCCCGACGGCGATCGTCACCGGAATTCGCGGCAACATCCGGCACCGCGAAGTGCGCTGCATCGGCGAAGCCGCGCATTCCGGCGCGGTGCCGCGCTGGCTCCGGCACGACGCCGTGTTTGCGGTTTCAGAACTGATCGCGCATCTCGACGAGCATTGGGAAAGCCTGCAGCAGCGCGGCCTCGATCTGGTCGTGACTATCGGAATCATCAGCACTAATCCAGCGGAGCACGCGATGTCGCGGGTTCCGGGCGAAGTGACGTTCAGTTTCGAAGTGCGCAGCCAGAGCAGCGACACGCTCGAGGCCTTCTATCACCTGATGCGGACCGAATGCCGCACCATCGGCAACAAACGCAAGGTCGAGTTCCGTTTCGACCGCCGGCTCGACACCAAGCCGGCGCGCATGGACGACGCCTGGGTTGAGCGGCTATTGCGACTTTCGACACGTCTCGGATTGCCCGCCGAGACGTTGCCGTCGGGGGCCGGCCACGATGCGGCGATCTTTGCCAACGAGGGCGTGCCGTCGGCGATGATTTTCGTCCGCAACGAACACGGCTCGCACAATCCGCAGGAAGCGATGGCGTTGGACGATTTCCTCAAAGGCGCCGACCTGCTTTATCACGCCGTCGTCGAAGCGACGTGACGAACCGGATTCATCCCGGTATGGTGTGGTCGATCCGCACGCGTAAGATGCGGACGATGAGGGGAGCGTGGACACACGCCGTAAGGAGATCGGCCGGCGGCTTAAAGCCTATCGCCGGGGCAGCGGCCTTAAGGCCGAGGAAATTGCCCATCGGCTGAACATCTCTCGCTCTGCACTCTATCGTATGGAAGCCGGCGAGATCGTCAAAATCGAGACGCTCGATACGCTGGCACACGTGCTCAACACGTCGCTGGCGTCGCTGCTTGGCGTCGGCGTCGAGTATTATCCGAAGGCCGGTGCGTATTTCGAACGCATGCGGCAACTGGAAGCGGCCGCCGATCAGGTCATCGCCCGCTTCATGCCGATCTCGTTCCTGCTGACGACGGCGGAATACAGCACGCATCTGCGCCAGATGCTGATCGAATCCTTACCGCCCGACGAATTGCTCCCCGAGGCCCTGGCGGAAATCGAAACGATCATGGCGATCCTCGGCACGCGGAAATCGGCACACAAGCCGCGCGTCGTCGCGCTGACGTCGGTGCCGGAGGTCGAACGGTTCCTGCAACTTGGCGTTATCGGTCGCTTCGGGCTGCCCTACGAGGAATGGACGCACCGACGCATCGCGGCGCGCCGCGAGATCGAGAACATCTCGCACTTTCTGACCGATCCGCGGCCCGGTATCGAAGTCGGCCTCGTCGACGAAACGCTGCCTAACGTGGCGTTTCAGCTTTTCCAGTCGAAGAAGGAGACCGTCCTCACGGTCAGTCCGTTCCGCATCAGCGAAATGCCGAATATCCGGCACGGGGTCGCGACCGTGACCGCCGCCCCCGAGGCGGTTGCGCTTTATGAGAAGCTTGCCGCTGATCTTTGGAGCCGTGCCCTCAAAGGGCCGCGCGCCGCGGCGCGGCTGGCCGAGATCATCGCCCGATCCGCCGATGGCGGGACGGCGGAAATGCGCTTGACTCGCGCACCGTCGCGCCGCAGAAAGTCGCGCCAATAGCCGGACGGATCGAAGGCCATGAATTTCGGCGCCACGTTTCCCGATCGCGAACTCATTCAGCAGGTCACCTCGCGCATCTTGCTCGAAGTCGGTGCGGTCAATTTCAATTCGTCCACGCCGTTTATTTTCACCTCGGGATGGGCGAGCCCGGTCTACATCGATTGTCGCCGGCTGATTTTCTATCCCCGCGTTCGCGAGACCCTGTGCGAATTCGCCACCTCGACCATTCTGCGCGAGGTCGGCTTCGAATCGATCGACGTGATTGCCGGCGGCGAGACCGCGGGCATCCCGTTCGCGGCCTGGATCGCGGACCGGCTGATGCTTCCCATGCAGTATGTCCGCAAGAAGCCCAAGGGCTTCGGCCGCAACGCGCAAATCGAAGGCGACGTCCGTGAAAATGCGCGGACGCTGCTGGTGGAGGATTTGACGACCGACGGCCGCAGCAAGGTCAATTTTTGCAAGGCGCTGCGCCAAGCTGGCGCGATCGTCGAGCATACATTCGTCATTTTCCACTACGGCATCTTTCCGCAGAGCGAAAAGCTGATGGCCGAAATCGGCGTGAAGCTTCATTCGCTCGCCAACTGGTGGGACGTGCTCAAGGTTGCCAAGGCCGAGGGACGGTTCGACGCGCCGACGATGCGCGAAGTGGAAAAGTTCCTGAACGACCCGGTGAGCTGGTCGGCCGCGCACGGCGGTGCTTCAGAACTGCCGTCGGCTTAGCGCTTCATTAACCATAAGTCCGCCGCTCTTACGCGAAGTTAAGGAAATCGCCGTTCAATGCCGCTGACCCGGCCTTCTGCCGGTGAGTGGGGCGATTTCGCATGCGTATTTCTGTATTCGGCATGGGCTATGTCGGGATTCGGCAGCCTGTTTTGCCGAACTCGGCCACGACGTGATCGGTGTCGACGTCAATCCCGCCAAGGTCGATATGATCAACCGTGGTCTTTCGCCGGTGGTCGAGGAGAGGCTCGACGAGGCCGTTGCTTCGGCCGTCAAGGCGCGCCGTTTGCGCGCGATTCCGCATTTCGACCGATTGCTGATCGCCGATTTGCGTCGCGCGCTCGACGGCGCAGGCATGATCGTGATCGGGCATGCAAGCCGCGAGGATATTGCTTTGCTCGAAGCCGAACATGATGGCCGGCCGATCCTCGATCTTCAGGGCGTACCAGCATTGCCACGGCTGTCGGGCGTACGTTACCGCTCACTCTGCTGAGGTCGACGATGGCGCGGCCGCGACTGCTTTTCGTCTCGCCGCAATTCCTGTTCCCGGCCGACGCTGGCGGCAAGATCCGCACGAGCGGCATTTTGCGCGGCATGAAGAGCGGCCATTTTGAGATCACGCTGGTTTCACCGGCAACCGCCGAACAGCCGCGCCGGTTTGCGCGCGAATTGAGCGAAGTTTGCGACTGGTTCCGGTTCTGGCCCGTTTCTAAGCCCGGCAAGTTCATCGGCGCGCTGAAGCGCGTCACCGCGCTCGCGTCGCGATTGCCGGCGTCGGTCACGCTCGATCGTTCGCGCGCTGCCGCGGCGTTGATCACGGACGCGCTGGCGACACAACCCGATGTGGTCGTCGCCGATTTCGTACATGCCGCAGTGCTGTTCGATTATGTGCCGCCAGTCGGCTCTGTCGTGTTCACGCACAACGTCGAAGCCGAAATCTTCGCCCGTCATGCGCAGACAGCGGAAAGCCCGTTGGCCCGGATCATCTGGAGCGCGCAGCGGCGTAAGATGGCGGAGTTCGAAGCGCGCCATCTACCGGCCTTCGCCAAAGTCATTGCCGTCTCGGATCACGATTACGCGTTCTTTCTGGAGACCTACGGCGTGCGCGGCGCTGAAGTGATTCCGACGGGCGTCGATTTCGACTATTTCGGCGCGCTGGCTTCGCCGCCATCGGCCGCAATCGCGCCGCGGGGCGGTCATCTTGTCTTTACCGGCTCGATGGACTGGCCGGCCAATATCGACGCCATGCACTATTGCATGAACGAGATCTGGCCGCTGATTACGGCGTCGCGGCCTGAAGCGCGGCTCACGATTGTCGGCCGCGATCCGCCGGCCGCGCTCGTCGATAAAGCACGGAGCCGCGGACTGAAATGGCAATTCACGGGTTTTGTCGACGACGTACGGCCGTTCATCCGCGATGCCGACCTCTATATCGTGCCGCTGCGCGTCGGTGGTGGAACGCGAATCAAGATCTACGAGGCTATGGCGATGCGTCGGCCGGTGGTTTCGACGTCGATCGGCGTCGAAGGGTTGCCCATTGCCGCCGGCGACCATTATCGCCGGGTGGACACGGCCGCGGCCTTCGCCGAAGCGACTCTACAACTGCTGGCGACGCCGGCAGAAGCCGCGGAAATGGCTGAAAACGCCTACGATTTCATCCTAAAACGTTATTCGACCCGGCGGGTGGCCCGGATCTTCGAGGACATCTGCAAGCGCGCGGCGCTCACCGGCGGCGGCATGCAGCCGGCCGAACCGGTGGCATTGGCCGGATAACCCGGGGTTTCCCGACGCTGCTGTTGCAGTGCAATAGCGCTCAACATATATTGTAAGATCAACACGTTTTCCGGAGATCGAGGTTCATGGCGCGGGTTACGGTCGAAGATTGCATCCTCAAAGTTCCCAACCGATTCGAGTTGGTTCTGATTTCGGCCCAACGTGCCCGCGACGTCGCCGGCGGCGCGCCGCTCACCGTCGATCGCGACAACGACAAGAACCCGGTCGTGGCGTTGCGCGAGATCGCCGACGAGACTGTCTCGCTCAAGACGCTCGAGGAAAATCTCGTGAAGGGTCTCCAGAAGCACGTCGAAATCGACGAGCCGGTGGAAGATCAGGAGATCGAGCTTGGAACGCAGCTCGGCCTGGGCTCCGATATCACCCAGGTGCCGGGCACCGAGGGCGCGGCCTTGGCCGACGCGCAAGGTGACGAGGCGGTTGACGAGGACCTCGAGAAAGACGTGCTCGAAGCCGCCGAAGACGAAGCGGTCGGCTTGAACGATGAGGCGTTGCCGGACATCGCCGAAGGCGAGAGCAACGGCGCCGGCCCCGCGGAAGACGGCCAGCCTTGATCGACGGGAGCGGCGGCGGCTCGTCCGTCGCGCCGCTCTCGGTTTGTCCGGACGCCGGCGGCGCTGACCGGCGGAGCACCCGTCCATGATGCGTCAATTCGAACTCGTCGAACGGGTCAAGGCTTACGACCCGTCGGCCGACGAGGACGCCATCAATCGCGCCTATGTCTATTCGATGAAGGCGCACGGCGCCCAGAAACGCGCGTCGGGCGACCCCTATTTTTCCCACACCGTCGAAGTCGCCGGCATCTTGGCGAAGATGAAACTCGACGCGGCGTCGATCATCACCGGCCTGTTGCATGACACCGTCGAGGACACGCTCGCAACGCTCGAGGATATCGAGAAGGTTTTCGGACCGGAGATCGCGCGCCTGGTCGACGGCGTGACCAAGCTGTCGCGGATCGAGTTGCAATCGGACCAGACCAAGCAGGCGGAAAATTTCCGCAAGCTGGTGCTGGCGATGTCGGAGGACATCCGCGTCCTGTTGGTGAAGCTGGCGGATCGGCTGCACAACATGCGCACGCTCCACTTCATCAAGGACGCGGACAAGCGCAAACGCATCGCGCGCGAGACCATGGAAATCTACGCGCCGCTCGCCGAACGCATCGGCATGAACGCGATGAAGGACGAGCTGGAAGACTTGGCGTTCGCCGAACTCAACGCCGAAGCGCGCGACAGCATCAAAACGCGGCTCAACTTCCTGCGCGAGAAGGGCGGCGATCTGGTCAGCAGCATTATCGACGAGCTGCACCAGACGCTGAAGGACGGCGGCGTCGAGACGCAGGTTTCCGGCCGCGAAAAGACGTCCTATTCGGTCTGGAAGAAGATGCAGAAGAAGAATGTCGGCTTCGAGCAGCTGTCCGACATCATGGCGTTCCGCGTCGTCGTCGCGGATATCGAGCAGTGCTATCACGCGCTCGGCGTTCTGCACAGCCGGTATCCGGTCGTGCCTGGACGGTTCAAGGATTACATCTCGACGCCGAAGCCCAACAATTATCGCTCGCTGCACACCGGCGTGATCGGCCCGCATCGTCAGCGCATCGAAATCCAGATCCGCACACCCGAAATGCACGAAGTTGCCGAGCTCGGCGTTGCCGCCCACTGGGTCTATAAGCAGGGCGCGCCTAAAACCGAAGGCCGCCAGTACCGCTGGCTGCGGGAATTGCTCGATATCATCGAACATGCGCCCGATCCGCAGGAATTCCTCGAGCACACCAAGCTCGAGATGTTCCAGGATCAGGTGTTCTGTTTCACGCCCAAAGGCGACCTGATCGAGCTGCCGCGCGGCGCCACTGCCGTCGACTTCGCCTACGCCGTCCATTCGCAGATCGGCGATACCTGCGTTGGCGCCAAAATCAACGGCCGCCTGGTGCCCTTGCGCACAACGCTGGCTAACGGCGATCAAGTCGACATCGTCACCTCCAAGGCTCAGACGCCGTCGCCGACGTGGGAACGGTTTGTCGTTACCGGCAAGGCGCGGGCTCGCATCCGGCGCTTCATCCGCACGCAACAGCGCCAGCAATATCTCGATCTCGGCAAGGCGATCCTGCAGAAAGCGTTCCGGCAAGAAGGCCACGATTTTGCCGAAAAGGCGCTCGACGAATTGCTGCAACGGTTCGAGTGCAAGACCCGCGACGATCTCTTCGTCGCGGTGGGCGAGGGACTGTATACCGGGCGTGAGATCGTGCACGCGATCTTTCCGCCGAAAACAGACGCGCGGTCGGCCAAGGTCGTCACCCTCACGCCCCGTGGCAAGGCGAAAAAGGCATCCGAAAATGCGGTCCCGATCCGCGGCATGATTCCCGGCATGGCAGTCCATTTCGCAGGCTGTTGCCATCCGCTGCCGGGTGATCGCATCGTCGGCATCGTCACGACCGGCAAAGGCGTGACGATCCACACCATCGATTGCGAAACGCTCGATACGTTTGCCGAAACGCCGGAACGCTGGCTCGACGTCGCTTGGAGCGACGAGGGCGACGGCGGCCGCGTTCACGTCGGCCGGATCAGCGTCACGATCGGCAACGAGCCCGGCAGCCTCGGCAGCTTGACGACTGTCATCGGCAAGAGCGGCGGCAATATCACCAATCTCAAGATCACCAACCGGTCGCAGGATTTCTTCGAGATCCTCGTCGACATCGAAGTGCAAAACGTGCGCCACCTGACCAACATCATCGCCGCCTTGCGGGCGACACCGGTGATCAACTCGGTCGAACGCGCGCGCGGCTGAATGCCATGATGCAGAAACGGCCGCTGCGCCTCGGCGTGAACATCGACCATGTTGCAACCATCCGCAATGCGCGGGGCGGTGCGCACCCCGATCCGGTGCGTGCGGCGAAACTGGCTGCGGCGGCCGGCGCCGACGGCATCACGGCGCATTTGCGCGAGGATCGTCGGCATATTTCCGACGCCGATATCGCCGCGCTAGCGCGCGAAATCGCACTGCCGCTTAACCTCGAAATGGCAGCGACTGAAACCATGTTGGCGATCGCGCTCCATCACCGGCCCCACGCGGCGTGCCTCGTGCCCGAACGGCGCCAGGAACTGACCACCGAGGGCGGCCTCGACGTGGCTGGCGCGCACGACCGCCTGGCGCCTTTTGTCGCCCGACTCGCGCAGGCGGGAATTCGAACGTCGCTGTTCATCGACCCCGACGAGAAGCAGGTACGGGCGGCCCGGACAATCGGCGCGCCGGTTGTCGAGTTGCACACCGGCGCCTATTGCGACGCGGCGGGCGTCGCACGCACACGCGAGCTCGAGCGTCTACGCCGCGCCGCGGCCCTGGCAGACGAGTTGGGTCTCGAATGCCATGCTGGCCATGGCTTGAGTTTCGAGACCGTCGGCGCCGTCGCGGCGATTCCGACTATCGTTGAGCTCAATATCGGCCACTTTCTGATCGGTGAAGCGATTTTCGGTGGCCTCGATAGCGCCATCAAACGCATGCGCGCCTTGATGGATCAAGCACGCAGCGACACGCGCGGCGAAAAGAGCGCGTGATGATCCTTGGCGTCGGCAGCGACTTGATCGACATCCGCCGCATCGAGCGGACGATTGCGCGGTTCGGCGATCGGTTTCTCGATCGGGTTTTTACGCCGGCCGAGCGTCAGCGCTCGGAACGCCGCCGCGATCGCGCCGCCAGCTATGCCAAGCGTTTTGCCGCCAAGGAGGCGTGCTCCAAGGCGCTGGGGACGGGATTCCGCAAGGGCGTCTATTGGCGTGACCTCGGTGTCGTCAATCTCCCGGGTGGGCGGCCGACTCTGATCCTGACCGGCGGCGCCCTGGCGCGGCTCAAGGCGATGACCCCGAACGGGATGACACCGCGTATCGACGTCACCCTGACCGACGAGCCGCCATTAGCGCAGGCTCTCGTCGTGATCACGGCGGACGCCGCCGCTGCCGTGGAGCGGCGCCCTTGACTTCCGAATCCCAGCAAGGCTTCATCGTCGCGGCCGCGTCGCCGGCAGCTTTCCCTAGGCCAGTTCCGTCAATGTGTTAGTGGATTTCTTCGATGAGCAGCAGAACTTCGGCCCGGGGCTCGAGCGGGCTCGCCGAGACCGCCAAGACGATTGTTTACGCGATCGTCATTGCGCTCGTTATTCGCACCTTCTTTTACGAGCCGTTCAGCATCCCGTCCGGATCGATGATTCCGACGCTCCTGGTCGGCGACTATCTGTTCGTTTCGAAATTCTCCTACGGCTACAGCCGATATTCTCTGCCGCTCGGCCTGCCGCTCTTCACCGGCCGGGTGATGTTCACGGCGCCGCACCGCGGCGACGTGGTGGTGTTCAAGTGGCCCAAGGATCCGTCGATCGACTTTATCAAGCGCATCATCGGGTTGCCCGGGGATCGCGTCCAGATGAAGGACGGCATCCTCTACGTCAACGACCAGCCGGTGAAACGCGAACGCATCGGCGTCTATCAGGATCCGGCCACCGGCACCACCTATACCGAGTACATGGAAACGCTGCCCGACGGTTATCAGCACCCTATTCTCCAACTACCGGGTACGGACTATCCGCTCGACAACACGCCGGTCTTCACTGTTCCGCCCGGTCACTATTTCATGATGGGCGACAACCGCGACAACTCGTCGGACAGCCGCGATCCATCGGGCGGCGTCGGTTATGTTCCGGTCGAGAATCTTCTCGGCCGCGCGGTATTCCTGTTCTTTTCGACCAACGGCTACGCCCATTGGTGGGAAATCTGGGACTGGCCGTTCACCGTCCGCTACGACCGACTATTTACCTCCATTCATTGAGCGCGCCGCGCCGCGCCGCGGCTTTGCCATGAAACCGGCAACGACCGTGGGCGTGGAACGCCTCGAGGCGGCACTTGGCTATCGTTTCGAGAAGCCGGCCCTGTTGGCCGAGGCGCTCACCCATCCGAGTGCGCCGCAGCGCAGCGCGGCTGCTCGGCGCGGCTACGAGCGGCTCGAGTTCCTCGGCGATCGCGTGCTTGGCCTGATTGTCGCGCAGCTGCTGTGGCAGCGCTTTCCAGACGATGACGAAGGCGCCTTAACCCGCCGCCAAGTGGCTTTGGTCCGGCATGAGACTTTGGCGATCGTGGCACGCGAAATCGGCCTCGGCGATTTCGTCATTGTGTCAAGCGGCGAGGACGCCGCCGGTGTTCGCGAAAATACGAGCGTGCTGGCGGATGTCTGCGAAGCGCTGATTGCAGCGCTGTATCTCGATGGCGGGATCGCGCCGACGCAACGCGTCATCGAGCACTACTGGGGCCGGCATATCGGCACCACGCAACCGCCGCGCGATCCCAAGACCGCGCTGCAAGAATGGGCCCAGGCGCGCGGCTTGAGCCTTCCGAGCTACATGGTCGTCGACACTAGCGGGCCGCCGCATCGCCGCCGCTTCACCGTGACGGTGAGCGTGGCCGGCGCCAAGGCCGAAACTGCATCGGGCGGCTCGAAGCGCGAGGCTGAGGCCGCGGCTGCGGCGGCGCTGCTCGCGTCTTTGGGCGAAACCGCATGAGCGCGGAGACGGAGCCGGTCACGACGCGTTGCGGGCATGTCGCGTTGATCGGCGCGCCCAATTCCGGCAAGTCGACGCTGCTCAATCGCCTTGTCGGCTCGAAGCTGGCGATCGTTACGCCGAAAGTGCAGACCACGCGCGCGCGGATGCTCGGCATCGTCGTCGACGGCAACGCACAGATCATCTTCGTCGATACGCCCGGCATCTTCGAGCCCAAGCGCAGGCTCGAACGCGCTATGGTCAAAGCGGCGTGGACCGGCGCGCAGGACTCGGAAATCATCGTCGTGCTGGTCGACGCCGCGCGTGGCCTTGATACCGATACCAGCCGCATCGTCGACGGGTTGCGGGCGGCAAAACGCCGCGCCGTACTGGCGCTGAACAAGGTCGACAAGGTGAAGCGTGGCGATCTGCTGCCGCTGGCGCAGGCGCTCGATCAGGAAGGGGTCTTTGAACGCGTTTTCATGATCTCCGGCCTCACGGGCGACGGCGTCGAGGACCTCAAGCTTTATCTCGCGAATGCGTTGCCGCGTGGGCCGTGGCTTTATCCGGCCGATGAAATCACCGACGTGCCGTTGCGGCTTTTGGCGGCGGAGGCGACGCGCGAACAGATTTTCCGTCAGCTGCATCAAGAGCTGCCGTATTCGGCGACGGTCGAAACCGAGAAATGGGAGGAGCGCCCGGACGGCAGCGTGCGCATCGATCAGATCGTGCATGTCGCGCGCGAAGGGCAAAAAGCCATTGTGCTCGGCCAGGGCGGCCGACAAATCAAGAGCATCGGCGCGGCGGCGCGCGCCGACCTTGAGGCGATGTTCGAGCGTCGCGTTCATCTTTTCCTGCAAGTGCGCGTGACCGAGAACTGGACCGAGGATCGCGAGCGCTACGCCGCCATGCGTCTTGATTTCGACGAATAATGCATTGGGTCGATCAGGGCGTTGTCCTGGCGACGCGGCGGCACGGCGAACGCGCGTTGATCGTCGACGTTCTGACCAAGGAACACGGGCGGCATGCCGGGTTGGTGCGCGGCGGGCAGGGACCGAAGGCGCGCGTGCTCTATCAAATCGGTAATCAGGTCAGCCTGACGTGGTCCGCACGCTTGGTCGATCACCTCGGCACTTACGCGGGCGAGTTGTTGATCGGTCGCGCCGCGCGGGTTATCGACGATCGGTTGCGCCTCGCGTGCCTTGCCGCCGCCGCTGCGGTGGCGGTTGCCACGTTGCCGGAGCGCGAGCCTCATCCGCGCTTCTATGCCGGCATCATCGAGCTGCTCGATGATCTCGGCCGTGACGATAACTACCCGGCGCGCTACGTGCGGCTTGAATTCGACCTGCTGGCTGAGCTCGGCTATGGCCTCGATCTGTCGTGTTGCGCTGCGACGGGTGTGCGCGACGGTTTGACCTATGTGTCGCCGCGGTCGGGGCAGGCCGTTTCGACGGAAGCCGCGGCACCTTACCGCGAGCGACTCCTGGCGTTGCCGGCGTTCCTGCTCGACGAAGCGTTGGTGCCGGACCGGGCGCAAATCCTTGACGGCCTGAAGCTAACGGGCTTCTTTCTCGATCGCCGTGTCTTCCATGCGCACGGCCGCAAGACGCCAGCGGCGCGCACGCGCTTCGTTGACGTGCTGCGCCGAACCGGTACTCTAACGGCGCAACGAATCGAGTCGGCATGAAGAAGTCCGGTTCCGTTATCGTCGGCGAGGTACGCGATGTCGCGCTCGCCGACGCGCTGAGCGAACGGTATCTCTCCTACGCGCTGTCGACGATCATGGCGCGGTCGCTGCCTGACGTACGCGACGGATTGAAGCCGGTGCACCGGCGGCTGCTTTACGCGATGCGGCAGCTGCGGCTCGATCCAAAATCGGGCTACAAGAAATGCGCGCGCGTCGTCGGCGACGTCATCGGCAAATTCCATCCGCATGGCGACGTTGCGGTCTATGACGCGTTGGTGCGCCTGGCGCAGGATTTCGCGCAACGCTATCCGCTGGTCGACGGGCAGGGAAATTTCGGGAACATCGACGGCGATAATCCGGCGGCGATGCGCTACACCGAAAGCCGCCTGACCGAGATGGCCGAGGCGCTGCTCGCCGGCATCGATGAAAACACGGTCGATTTCCGGCCGACCTACGACGGCGAGAATGACGAGCCGCTGGTCCTGCCGGCGCGGTTCCCCAACCTGCTCGCCAACGGCGCGTCGGGTATCGCCGTCGGCATGGCGACCAGTGTTCCGCCGCACAATATCGTCGAGCTGTGCGATGCGCTCATCCATCTGGTGAAGCATACGCGCGCCGGTATCGGTGACCTGGTCGAGCTCATGCCCGGTCCGGATTTTCCGACCGGTGGCGTGTTGGTCGAGGACGCCGGCAGCATCAAGCAAGCCTATGCCACCGGCCGCGGCAGCTTCCGGCTGCGCGCGCGCTGGACGACCGAGAAACTCGGCCAGGGCACGTATCAGATCGTCGTCAGCGAAATCCCGTATCAGGTTCAGAAATCGCGGCTGATCGAGCGCATCGCGCAATTGCTGGAAGAGCGCAAGCTGCCGCTCCTCGCGGATGTTCGTGATGAATCGACCGACGTCGTCCGCCTCGTGCTCGAACCGAAGAGCCGCAACGTCGAGCCCGCGATGTTGATGGAATCGCTGTTCCGCGCCACCGAACTCGAAACGCGCATCGCCCTCAACCTCAATGTCCTCGACAAGG
>Ga0126371_10000688_pt1 | contig 28220 bp, 23 predicted proteins | sample PanSoiMetaPlot_4_FD_110145 | JGI IMG/M metagenome (GOLD analysis project Ga0126371, IMG submission 110145) | Tropical forest soil microbial communities from Panama - MetaG Plot_4 | ecosystem: Environmental > Terrestrial > Soil > Tropical forest > Bulk soil | place: Panama | collected 2016-02-17 | reverse complement strand
TCATTGCGAATGACGTATTTCGCTGCGACTCAGCGCCCCTCACCCCAACCCTCTCCCCGCAAGAGCGGGGAGAGGGAGCGCAACCTCAGTGCTCGCGCCCATCCATGACCGCGCCGCTCCTCCAGATCGACAACCTCAAGGTCACCTTCCACGGCGACGCAGGTCGCGTCACGCGCGCGGTCGACGGCGTGTCGCTCGGCGTGGCGCGCGGGCGCACGCTCGGCGTGGTGGGCGAGTCGGGCTCGGGCAAGAGCGTCACCTTCCTGGCCGTCATGGGGCTCTTGCCGCCGCGCACCGCGCAGGTCGCCGGCGGCATTCGCTTCGACGGCCGCGATCTGCTGACGCTGCCCGACCGCGAATTGCGCGACCTGCGCGGCGACCGCCTCGCCATGATCTTCCAGGAGCCGATGACGTCGCTCAATCCGAGCCTCACCATCGGCGAGCAGATCATGGAGGTGTTCATCCGCCATCGCGGGCTTGCGCGCGCGCAGGCGCGGCGCGAGGCGATCGATATGCTGCGCCGCGTGCGCATTCCCTCGCCCGAGCAGCGCATCGACGATTATCCGCACCGCCTCTCCGGCGGCATGCGCCAGCGCGCCATGATCGCGATCGCGCTCGCCTGCCACCCCGAGCTGATCATCGCGGACGAGCCGACCACCGCGCTCGACGTCACCATCCAGGCGCAGATCCTCGACCTGCTGCGCGACCTCAAGTCCGCGACCGACGCCGCGATCGTGCTCATCACCCACGACCTCGGCGTCATCGCCGAGGTCGCCGACGATGTCTCCGTGATGTATGCGGGCGAGGTCGTCGAGCAGGCGCCGGTCGCGACGCTGTTCGCGGCGCCCGAGCATCCCTACACGGTCGGGCTCCTCGGCTCGCTGCCGCGGCTCGACCAGAAGGCCGACCAGCTCGCCGTGATCGACGGCATGGTGCCCGACATGAGCGCGCCGTCCGTCGGCTGCCGCTTCGCGCCGCGCTGCCCGTTCGCCGACGACGGCTGCCGCGCCGCGCCGCCGCCCGTGGTGCAGATTTCGCCGACCCACTGGTCGCGCTGCTTCAAGCCGCCGCTCGCGCGGCTCGTGCCGCCGATTTGACGTTCCTGCACCGCCTGCGGCAAACTCGATCAGGAACGTCAAATCGATAAGCGGCACGAGCATGATTATTCTGGCGAGTGCCCCTTTTGCTTCCGAAGTTCGTGGAATGAATATGCTGAAACGTGTGACGAACTTCGGAAGCGGGGCACTTGTCGCATGACTCGCGCGCTCCTCGAAGTCGAGGACCTGGTGCGCCACTTCGTGGTGCGCCGCTCGCTGCTGGGTGAGCCGCGTGCGACGGTGCGCGCGGTCGACGGCGTCAGCTTCACGGTCGCTGCCGGCGAGACGCTCGCGCTGGTCGGTGAATCCGGCTGCGGCAAGACCACCGTGAGCCGGCTGGTGCTGCGCCTGATCGAGCCGACCGCCGGCCGGGTCACCTTCGACGGCGCCGACGTGCTCTCCTACGACGCCGCCGCGCTGCGACGTTTCCGCCGCCAGGCGCAGCTCGTGTTCCAGGACCCCTACGGCTCCCTCAATCCGCGCATGACGGTCGGCGAGATTCTCGCCGAGCCGCTCGCCCTGCACACGTCGCTCAAGCCGAAGCAGCGCGGCGCGCGCGTCGTCGAGCTGCTCGACATGGTCGGCCTGCCGCCGGTCGCGGCGCGGCGATATCCGCACGAGTTCTCCGGCGGCCAGCGCCAGCGCGTCGCCATCGCGCGCGCACTCGCGGTCGAGCCGAAACTCATCATCTGCGACGAGCCGGTCTCGGCGCTCGACGTGTCGATCCGCTCGCAGATCCTCAACCTTCTGCGCGAGCTGCAGCGCCGGCTCGGTCTCGCCTACATCTTCATCTCGCACGATCTTGCGGTGGTGAAGCACATCGCGGACCGCGTCGCCGTGATGAACCTCGGCCAGATCGTCGAGACCGCGCCGGCCGAGCGCCTCTTCGCCGAGCCGCGCCATCCTTACAGCCATGCCCTCATTTCGGCCATTCCGGTGCCCGATCCGGCGGCACGACGCGACCGCATGGTGCTGCAGGGGGATCTGCCGAGCGCGCTCAAGCCGCCGCCGGCGTGCCGCTTCCACACCCGCTGCCCCTATGCCATTGCGCGCTGCCGCGAGGAGGTGCCGGCGCTGGTCGACGAGGCCGGCCATGCCACCGCCTGCCACCGCTGGCGCGAGCTGCCGGCGCGCACGACGGGGACCGCCGGCAGCGGCGCCTCGCCTGCGCTGACACGCCTCATGGCGGCCTTTGCCCGGGTATCGGACGTTGAGCCGGCACCCGGTGTTGATAAGGTTGAGGCCAGACAATGACTCGTGTCCCGGGCGCGGTGCGGCACGATGTGACGCACTGCAGAACCGGGACCCGGAGCTGGACAGACAACGTGGGTCCCGGATCAGCGGCGCACCGGCGCGCCAAAGGGGCGCGCCGCTGCACCGCATCTGGGACACGATGTTGAGAAGAGGGGATTGGCGATGAAGTTCTGGCGTTTTGCGGCGGCAGCCGCCCTTTTTGCATTTGCGTGCGGCACCGCCGCCGCCCAGACCACATTGAAGATCGGGCTCGCCGAGGATCCCGACATTCTCGATCCGACGCAGGCGCGCACCTATGTCGGCCGCATCGTCTTCTCGTCGATCTGCGACAAGCTGTTCGACATCGACGAGAAGCTCAACGTGGTGCCGCAGCTCGCGCTCTCGCACGAGACCTCGGCGGACGGCAAGACCGTCACCATCAAGCTGCGCCCGGGCGTCAAGTTCCACGACGGCGAGGCCTTCGACGCGGAGGCCGCGAAGTTCTCGCTCGAGCGCCATCTCACCATGAAGGGCTCGTTCCGCAAGCCGGAGATCTCGGCGATCGACCACATCGACGTGGTCGACCCGCTGACCATCCGCATCGCCCTCAAGACGCCGTATGCGCCGTTGATCGCCCAGCTCACCGACCGCGCCGGCATGATGGTCGCGCCGAACGCGGCCAAGGCGGCAGGCGACAAGTTCGGCCTCCATCCGGTGTGCGCCGGCCCGTACAAGTTCGTCGAGCGCGTGCAGCAGGACCGCATCGTGGTGGAGAAGTTCCAGGATTACTGGAACAAGGACAACGTCCACATCGACCGCATCATCTACCTGCCGATCGTCGATGCGACGGTGCGGCTCGCCAATCTCAAGTCGGGCGGGCTCGACATCTCCGAGCGCATGCTGGCGACCGACGTGAAGGAGATCCGCGCCAATCCGAAGCTCAAGCTCGCAGGCGCGATCGAGCTCGGCTACCAGGGCATAACCATCAACATGGGCGACAATCCGCAAGCCAAGGCGACGCCGCTCGGCCGCTTCGCCAAGGTGCGCCAGGCGCTCAGCCTCGCGATCGATCGCGACGCGCTCAACCAGGTGGTGTTCAACGGCGAGTTCATGCCCGGCAACCAGTGGGTCAACCCGGAGCACCCCTACTATCAGAAGAGCTTCCCGGTGCCGAAGCGCGACCTCGCCAAGGCCAAGGAGCTCATGAAGGAAGCGGGCGTCACCGCGCCGTTCAGCGTCGACTTCATGGTGCCGAAGGGCGCCGAGACCGAGGCGGTCGCGCAGGTCGTGCAGGCGATGGCGAAGGACATCGGCATCGACATGAAGATCCGCGTGACCGAGTTCGCGACCTCGCTCAAGCAGGCCGAGGCCGGCGAGTACCAGGCCTTTCTGCTCGCATGGAGCGGCCGCACCGATCCCGATGGCAACATCTATGTCTTCACCGTCTGCAAGGGGCCGCAGAACAACGCCGGCATATGCAATGCGGACCTCGACCGCAACCTCAACGAGGCACGCACCATCTCGGACATGGCGGCGCGCAAGGCCGTCTACGCGAAGGCCGCCAAGGTCATGCTCGACCAGGACCCGATCGTCTATCTCTACCATCGCCGGATTCTGATCGGGCTCAACTCGCGCGTCGAAGGCTATCGCCAGATGCCGGACGGCCTCGTGCGCGTGGTCGGGCTGAAGCTGAAGTGATCGTCATTGCGAGCGAAGCGAAGCAATCTCGTGCCGCAGGTGACTACCTGCGCGGGATTGCTTCGTCGCGCTGCGCGCTCCTCGCAATGACGCTGGAGCACACATGCTGACCTTCCTCGGCAAGCGCCTGCTGCAGCTCATCCCGACGCTGTTCTTCGTGTCGGTGATGATCTTCCTGCTGCAGCACCTGCTGCCGGGCGACCCGGCGCTGGCGATGGCGGGCGAGGAGCGCGATCCGGCGGTGATCGCGCAGATCCGCGCGCAGTACCGCCTCGACCAGCCGTTGCCCGTTCAGTACATCGCCTGGATCTCCGGCGTTCTGCACGGCGATCTCGGCGAATCGATGCGCATGAAGGAGAGCGTGCTCGATCTCGTGCTGCAGAAGCTGCCGGTCACCGCCCAGCTCGCCGCCATGGCGATCGTCATCTCGCTCACGATCGGCATCTCGACCGGCGTGCTCACGGCGGTGAAGAAGGACACCATCTGGGACTATGCGGGGAGCGTCTTCGCGCTGTGGGGCCGCTCGGTGCCGTCGTTCTGGCTGGGCATCATGATGATCGTGCTGTTCGCCGTGAAGCTCGACTGGCTGCCCGCCTCCGGCTACGTCAGCCCGTGGGAGGATTTCTGGCAGAGCATGGCGTCGACCATCATGCCGGCCTTCGTGCTCGGCAATGTGAGCGCCGCCGTGATGATGCGCCACACCCGCAGCGCCATGCTCGACGCGCTCGGCAGCGACTACGTGCGCACGGCGCGCGCCAAGGGCCTTTCCGAGCGCAGCGTCATCCTCAAGCACGCGATGCGCAATGCGCTCACCCCGGTGATCACCCTCGGCGCGCTCGAACTCGGCGCCTTCCTCTCCGGCGCGGTGCTCACCGAGCAGATCTTCTCGATCCCGGGCTTCGGCAAGCTCATCGTCGATTCGGTGTTCAACCGCGACTATGCGGTGGTGCAGGGCGTCGTGCTCGTCACCGCGACCGTCTACATCACGCTCAACCTGATCGCCGACGTGCTCTACGTCCTGGTCAATCCGCGGCTGCGCGCATGATCCCGACAAAGCTTGCCCCGGACCAGATCCGGGGTGGATACCGGTTTTCGGATAAGATCATGCGCCGATGGATGGCATAACGATGGCCGACGTCGCCTTCGATGCTGCCCTTGCTCCCGACACCGCGACGGTCGAGAGCCCGGCGCGTCGCGCGCTGCGGCGGCTGGTGCGGCGCAAGGGTGCGATGCTCGGCCTTGCGATCATCGCCTTGTTCGTCGCCGCGGCGGTGCTGGCGCCGCTGATCGCGCCGTATGATCCGGCCGCGCAGGCCTGGACGGCGGTGCGCAAGGCGCCGTCATGGGCGCACTGGTTCGGCACCGACGAGGTCGGCCGCGACATGCTGTCGCGCGTGATCTTCGGGGCGCGCGCGTCGCTGCTCGCCGGCGTCATCTCGGTCTGCATCGCGCTCGGCATCGGCGTCCCGCTCGGCCTCACCGCCGGCTATGTCGGCGGCTTCGTCGACGCGCTGCTGTCGCGGCTCACCGACGCGATGCTCGCCTGTCCCTACCTCATCCTCGCGATCGCGCTCGCCGCGTTCCTCGGGCCGAGCCTCGGCGACGCCATGATCGCGATCGGGGTCGCGACCACGCCGATCTTCCTGCGCCTTACGCGCGGCCAGGTGATGGCCGTAAAGGTCGAGGACTATGTCGAGGCGGCGCGCGCGGTCGGCAATCCGGGCTGGCGCATCGCGCTGGTGCACATCCTGCCGAATATCCTGCCGCCGCTCGCCGTGCAGGCCTCGCTGTCGATCGCGGCTGCCATCATCGCGGAGGCGAGCCTCTCGTTCCTCGGCCTCGGCGAGCAGCCGCCCGATCCATCCTGGGGCAGCATGCTCAACGCGGCGCAGCGCTTCATGAGCAATGCGCCGTGGATGGCGCTGTGGCCGGGCCTCGCGATCTTCATCACCGTGATGTCGTTCAACCTTCTTGGTGACGGCCTGCGCGACGCCCTCGATCCAAGGGAGCGATAACGTCGCATTCGTCATGCCCGGGCTTGTCCCGGGCATCCACGTCTTATTAAGTGCCGACAGCAAAGACGTCCCGGCCGTGACGACTGTTAGGGAGGTGAAATGCTCCGAAAGACTGCCGCCCTAGCCGGCCTCCTCGTTTCGCTCTGCCTTGCCGCCGCGGCGCACGCCGCCTCCTACCCGACCCATCCCGTCACGCTGGTGGTTGCGTTCACGCCCGGCGGGCCGAGCGACGTGCTCGCCCGCATCGTCGGCCAGGGGCTGGAGAAGGTCCTGCACCAGCCGGTCGTGATCGAGAACCGGCCGGGCGGCTCCGGCAACATCGCGGCCGAGTACGTCGCGCGCGCGGCGCCCGACGGCTACGTGCTGCTGATGGGCAACAACGGCATTCTCGCGACCAACAACAGCCTGTTCAAGAATCTCAAATACGACGGCGCCAAGGATTTTGCGCCGATCAGCATGGTCGGCACGCAGCCGAACATCCTGGTGGTGCATCCGAGCGTTCCGGCGCATTCGGTCGCCGAGCTGATCGCGCTGGCGAAGAAGGAGCCGGGCAAGCTCAACTACGGCAATTCCGGCTTCGGCGCCGCCGCGCATCTCTCGGCCGAGCTGTTCAAGAGCGAGGCGCATGTCGATCTCGTCGGCATCAACTACAAGGGGGCCGCGCCCGCGCTGCAGGACGTGATCGCGGGCCGCGTGCAGGTGATGTTCGCGACCTCCGCCTCGGTGATGGGCCACATCCGCGCCGGGCTGGTGCGGCCGCTCGCGGTGACGACGGCGCAGCGCTTCTCGCTCCTGCCCGATCTGCCGACGGTCGCCGAGACGCTGCCCGGCTTCGACGCCACCACCTGGCACGGCCTCGTTGCCCCCGCCGGCACGCCGCCCGACGTGATCGAGACGCTGCACCGCGCAACCATCGAGGTGCTGGCCGAGCCCGCGACGCGCAAGCGTCTCGCCGATCTCGGCGTCGAGATCGCCGGCTCGTCGCCGCAGGAGTTCGCGGCCTACATCAAACGTGAGATCCCGAAATGGGCCGCCGTGATCAAGGCCGCCGGGGCGAAGATGGAATGATCCGCCACCTTGAGGTGCCCGAGCGTAGCGAGGGCCTCGAAGGGCGACGGCCGCTGCGTTGCGCTTTGCTGGTACGCGGCACCACCTTGGCCGATCATCCTTCGAGGCTTGCGGAGTTTATCCTTGGGCTCGCCGAAGGCGAGACCCGAGGGCTCGCACCTCAGGATGACGGGCCCGCGAATCAATTCTTGAACCCGCCCGTCGGGTGCCACCACTTGCCGGCGATCGCGACGCCTTCCGAGACGATGCGCTTGCTGCCGGTCATGTGCTCGCCGACCGCGTCCACGTAGTCGAACTGCCCTTCCCTGATCGTCAGCACGGTCGCATCGCCCACGCATCCCGGCTTGAGGCTGCCGAGCTCGGGGCGTTTGAGCGCTGTCGCGGCATTGACGGTGGTCGCCGCGATCACGTCGTTGAGCGGCATGCCCATGCACAGCAGCTTCGACAGTGTCGTCACCTGGTCGAACGCTGGCCCTTCGATGCACAGCGCGTGCACGTCGGACGAGATCGTGTCGGGATAGAAGCCGTTCGCCAGCATGGCGCGCGCGGTCTTGAACGCGAACGAGGCCTTGCCGTGGCCGATGTCGAAGATGACGCCGCGCTCGCGCGCGCGCCGCACCACGTCCTTCACGCGGCCTTGGCGATCGACCGGCGTGTTCGGGAACGGGCGGAACGCGTGGGTGAGCACGTCGCCCGGGCGCAGCCGCTCGACCACCTCTTCGTAGCTCGGCGGTGGAAAGTCGATGTGGCACATCAGCGGCAGGCCGGATTCGCTCGCCGCCTGCAGCGCGATGTCGAGCGGCGCCGCGCCCGATGTGCCGCTCGCGTTGCGGCCCACCCGCACCTTGATGCCGATGATCACGTCGCGGTTCGCTTCGGCGACCGCGACCGCCTCCGCCGGCGCCATCAGGCGCATCTCCTCGCTCTCGCCCACCATCACGGTCTTGGAGAACGCATAGATGCCGGCGAACGAGACGTGCAGATAAGCGAGAATGCGCACGGCACTCGGCTCGATCACGTGCTTGCGAAAGCCCGCGAAGTTGCCGGCGCCGGCGCTGCCGGTGTCGATGCAGGTGGTCACGCCGCTCGTCCGGCAGAAATCCTCCGCGTCGATGCCGAGCGACGTGCCGCCCCAATAGACGTGTGTATGCAGGTCGATGAGGCCAGGTACGATGATACGGCCGGCTATATTACGGACATCGGTCGTCGCATCCGGCTCGAGCCGCGGGCCGATCTTCGTCACCTTGCCGCCCGCAAAGCCGACGTCGCCCACCTGGTCGAGCTTCTGCGACGGATCGATGATCCGGCCGCCCTTGAGGATCAGATCGAATGGCATGTAGCCCCCGCGTTACCGTGCATTTTGGCAGAACAAACTCAGGCACCGTTTTGGCAGAACAAACTCGGGCACCGTTTTGGCAGAACAAACTCAGGCGCCATTTTGGCAGAACGAACTCAGGCGACGTTTTGGCAGAACGAACCTGATCGCATTTTGGCGAAACGAAGCCAACGCGAAAAGCCGAATGATTCCAGTCGCGCTCTCCGGCGGCTGTAGACCCGGCGGCGGCGGGTGTTGCCCGCTTGCACAGGCGGCGGCATCATTTCAGTCCTCCTCCGCAGCGATCATGTGCGTCACCTTGGGCGCGCCCTCGACCTGAAACCGCAGCACCTCGTTCTGCATCACGCGGTCCGCATTGGTGACGCGCTGGTGCTGGCGCAGATGCTCGAGCCATGACTCGACCAGGAAGGTCTCGACGAAGCGCGCCGGGTCGGCCGCATCCTCGAACACGCCCCAGCGGTAGGCGCCGTCGCGCCGGCGCTCATGGCAGAGGCGGTCGAGGGCGGCGAGAAAGGCGCGGCGCTTGCCCGGATCGATGCGGTACTCGACCGTGACCAGCACCGGCCCGCGGTCGTGCGCGATCTCGTGGCTCACGACCGGCGCCGCCCAATGCAGCGACGGCGTGAGATCGACGCCCGCCCCGGTCTGCAGCCGCCAGCGCCAGGTGAGCGGGATGACGACGAGCAGGCCCGCGGCCGCAACGGCATGGGCGAACGGCAGGCCCCACAGCGCCGCGACCTTCCCCCAGATCGCGCTGCCGACCGTGTGCGCGCCGAAATACACCGTCATGAAGATGGCAAGCCCGCGCGCCCGCACCCATTCGGGCAGCGCCACCTGCGCGGACACGTTGAGCGTCGAGAGGACCGCGATCCACGCGGCGCCGGCGAGCAGGCTCGCGGCGAGCGCGGTCGCGGTATCGCGCGCGACGGCGAACAGCACCAGCGCAACCGCCGTGCCGACCGTTCCGGCCACGACGAGCCCGTTGGCGCCGAGCCGCTCCTTCACCCAGCCGAGCCAGAAAGCGCCGCCGATCGCGCCCGCGCCGATCGCGCCGAGCAACAGGCCGTAGACGGCCGGGCCGCCCGCAATGCGGTCGCGCGCGACCAGCGGCAGCAGCGCCCAGTAGGCGCTGGCGAACAAGAAGAAGCCGGCCGCGCGGACGAACGTGGCGTGCAGGTGCTGGCTGTGCCGCGCATAGCGGAAGCCGGCGCGGATGGCGCGCCAGAACCGCTCCGCCGGCAGGCGGCTGCCGCCGCGCCGCGCCGGACGCCACCACCACAAGGCGCCGTTGATGCCGAGGTTGCTCGCCGCGTTGACCCAGAACGGCGCCGCGACGCCGAACGCCGCCGTGAGCGCGCCGCCGAGTGCCGGCCCGATCGCACGGCTGATGTTGAAGCCGATGCTATTCGCCGCCACGGCGCTCTGCAGGTCCCGCGTCGGCACCAGCTGCGGCGTCACCGCCTGCCACGCCGGCGCCGTGAGCGCCCCGAAGGCCGCGATCACGAAGGTGAAGACCAGGAGCATCGTCGCGGTCACGAGGCCGAGCGCGAAGAGGATCGCGAAGGCCACCGCTATTGCAGTATTGGCGATCTCGCCGACGATCAGGAAGCTTCGGCGGTCGACGATGTCGGCGAGCGCGCCCGCCGGGATCGCGACCAGGAAGATCGGCAGGCTCGCCGCCACCTGGACGAGCGAGACGATCAGCGGATCCGGATTGAGGCTCGTCATCAGCCAGCCGGAGGCGGCCGTGTACATCCAGGCACCGAGATTCGACGCCACGCTCGCGGCCCAGATCACCGTGAACGCCGGATGGCGGAACGGGCCCAGCGCCGCGCCGCGCGGCGGGGGATCACTGTGCCGACGATTGTCTGATTGTGCCGCAGAATGCGGCCCTTCGCTTGACAAGCCTTCGTCGGGCGGCGGATGCATGAGACGACGTACACACGGTTATGCGGTTCGCGGCGTGCTCCTTGTCATGGACGATGCATGTACGGCTGCCCCTCGTAAACCGCAATCCCGCGAGCGCACCCATGGCGGCTCCCACCCGATCGATCATCGACACGCGCGGCGAGCAGATGTTCCCCACGCTCGACCCGGCCGAGATCGAGCGCATGCGCCGCTTCGGCGAGCTGCGCCACTATGCCGAGGGCGAGATGATCGCCCGCGCCGGCGAGCCCTCGCCCGGCATCTGCGTCGTGCTCGCGGGCGCGATCGAGATCGTGCGGCATGACGAAGGTGGCCGTCCGGTGCCGATGGTGACGCACCTGCCCGGCGCCTTCATGGGCGAGCTGGCGCAGCTCTCGGGCCGTCCGGCGCTGACCGACGCCTTCGCGCGCAAGCCCGCCGAGGTCGTGATGATCGCGCCCGACCGCCTGCGCGCCTTGCTCATCGCCGAGGCGGAGCTCGGCGAGCGGATCATGCGCGCGCTCATCCTGCGCCGCGTCGCGCTGCTGGAGACCGGCGCCGGCGGGCCGGTGATCGTCGGCCGTCCCGACAATGGCGATGTCCTGCGGCTCGCGGTCTTCCTGCGCCGCAACGGCCATCCCCACCAGCAGCTCGATCCCGACAAGGACGCGGAAGCCAAGGCGTTGATCGAGCGCTTTCGCGTCGATGCCGGCGAGTTGCCGATCGTGCTCTGTCCCGGTGGCGAGCTGCTGCGCAATCCGAGCGAGATCGCGCTGGCGCGCTGCATCGGGCTCGTCCGTGCGATCGATCCTGATCGCGTCTATGACGTCGCGGTCGTCGGCGCCGGGCCGGCGGGCCTTGCGACCGCGGTCTATGCGGCCTCCGAGGGGCTGTCGGTGGTCGTGGCCGACTGCCGCTCGTTCGGCGGCCAGGCCGGTGCGTCGGCTCGAATCGAGAACTATCTCGGCTTCCCGACCGGCATCTCCGGCATTGCGCTGATGGCGCGCGCCTACAACCAGGCGCAGAAATTCGGCGCCGAGATCGTGATCCCGACCGAGAGCGAGGCGCTCGAGATCGCGCCCGACAAGGGCAAGCGCGTCTTCGCGCTGCGGCTCGGCGGCAAGGAACGCGTCCATGCGCGCGCGGTCGTGATCGCGAGCGGCGCGCGCTACCGGCGGCTCGATGTCGAGAACGTCTCGGCGTTCGAGATGAGCAGCGTGCATTTCTGGGCATCGCCGCTCGAGGCGAAGCTGTGCGCCGGCCAGGAGGTCGTGCTGGTCGGTGCCGGCAACTCGGCCGGGCAGGCGACTGTCTATCTGGCGAGCCAGGTCGCCAAGGTGTGGATGCTGGTGCGCGGCGCGAGCCTCGCGGCAAAAATGTCGCGCTACCTCGTCGACCGCATCGAGGGATTGCCGAATGTCGAGGTACTGACGCAGGCTGGGATCACCGGTCTCGAGGGTCAGAACGGCGTCCTCGACGCGGTGCGCTGGCGGCACAACGGCGCCGAGACGCGCCGGCCGATCCGCCACGTCTTCAACTTCATCGGCGCCGATCCCAACACCGATTGGCTCGCCGGCTCCGGCATCGCGCTCGATAAGCAAGGCTTCATCAAGACGGGCGGCGATGGCCGTGCGCCGCTCGAGACGAGCGAGCCCGGCGTGTTCGCGATCGGCGATGTGCGGTCGGGCTCGACCAAACGGGTCGCGGCAGCGGTCGGGGAGGGCGCGCAGGTGGTGGCGGCCATCCACGCCTATCTGGCGGGCGCAGCGTAGCTAAAAACCACACCCGTCATGGCCGGGCTTGTCCCGGCCATCCACGTCTTTGCCTGCAAGCAAGACGTGGATGCCCGGCATTCGCCGGGCATGACGCGGAGATTTCTACTCGACTTCCTCCGGCCCGCCCTTCCAGCGCTTCACCGTCTTGGTCTCGATCCCGAACAAGTCGAGCAGGCGGCCGCAGGTGTGATTGACGATGTCGTCGACGGTCTTCGGCCGGGTGTAGAAGGCGGGCACGATCGGCGCCACCACGGCGCCGATGTCGGCCAGCGTCGTCATGGTGCGCAGATGGCCGCCGTGCAGCGGCGTCTCGCGCAACGCCAGCACCAGCCGGCGTTTCTCCTTGAGCACCACGTCGGCGGCGCGGCTGAGCAGCGTGCTCGTCACGCCGGTCGCGATCTCGCTCATGGTCTTGATCGAGCACGGCGCGATCACCATGCCCATGGTCTGGAACGACCCCGACGAGATGGCGGCGCCGATGTCGGCGACCGCGTGATTGACCGAGGCGAGCGCGCGCACGTCCTTCGGCTTGAGGTCGGTCTCGTAGGCGAGGGTCATCTCGGCCGACCGGCTCATCACAAGGTGCGTCTCGATGTCCTTGTCGCGCAGCAATTCGAGGATGCGCACACCGTAGATCACGCCGGATGCGCCCGAAATGCCCACGATGAGGCGCTGCTTGTGCTTGGTGGTCATCATGGTCCTCGGTTGCGGGCGGCGGTCACGGCAGCGCGCCGATCAGCGTGTCGACGGCGGCCGCCGTGAGCGGCCGGCCGAGCGCGTCCTGGTAGGCCGCGATGCTCGCCCGCGCGGCCGCCGCGGCCGAGGGCGCCGGCTCGGCGGCGATATCGGCCGCGAGCGCGTACATGGCCTCCTGCTGCAGCCGCTCCGACTCGAGCTCGACCGCCTTGATCCTGGTGCGAAACAGCTCGGCCGACCCCTTGTCGAGCAGCGGCGCATCGGTCTTGAGCCGGCGGCGCAGCGCACGGATCGGGCCGATCACGTCGGTCTGCCACGGCCGCACCTTGTCGGCGAGCCGCTTGACCTGATCGGCCGCGAGCCGGCGTTTCTGCGACGCCAGCCAGAGCAGAAACAGCACCACGTTGACGTCGACGCCGCAGTTGTCCTGCAGCTCCAGGCATGCCTCGGAAACGCCCGCTCCGCGGTAGTAGCCGAGCGAGAAAGTCCAGAATGGCGATGACTGGGGGAGGGGCCCGGATTCGACGCTGCTCATGGGTACGATGTTATCACTTTCCCGCCGAGGAGAGCACTGCGGCGAGCAGATTCGCGCCGTAGTCGGCCATGCCGCGCGGCTCCATGTGCGGCGCAGCGCGCAGGAAATCCTTGACGGCGATGAGCGCCTCAGGGCTGCGCGCCGTCAAGGTGGCGATAAGCTTGGCGACCTCGCTCTCGATTTGCGCCGAGGGCGCGATCTTGCTCACGATCCCGACCTGCTGCGCGGCGCGCGCATCGAGCTCCTCCATGGAATAGACCATCCAGGCGATGACCTTGAGCGGCACGCGCGGGCCGACGGCGGACATGGCGAGCGTCGGCGGCAAATCCTTCTCCATCTCGGGCAGCTTGAAGCGCGCGGTGTCGTGCGCGAGCGTGATGTCGCACGCGCTCGCGATCGCGCAGCCGAACCCGTAGGCCGCGCCCTGCACCACGCCGACGATCGGCTGCGGCGCCTTCGCCATGGCGTCATAGACGTCGAGGATCGGCTCGCACACATTGGCGCGCATCTTCATCGCGGTCGGGGAGGGCGGACCGCCGCCGCCGCGGCCGCGGCAGAAGTCGGCGCCGTTGCCGCGCAGCACGATCACCTTGCTGTCGCTGGTGCCGGCGGCGCGCACCAGCGTCGCCAGTGCGAGCACGCCGTCGAGCGGCAGCAGGTTGCCCTCGGCCGGGCGGTCGAGCGTGATGGTCGTGACCGCGCCGTCGCGGCTCGATGTGACGATGCTCATGGGACTTGACTTCCTCCAGTTGAAAAAATGTCATACGCGCCAGCGCGGCGCAGCGCCTCGACGATGCGCGCCGGGGTGAGCGGCGCCTCGCTGAAACGCACGCCGAACGGCGCCAGCGCGTCCTCGATCGCGGCGACGATCGCGGCCGGCGCCGGGATCGTGCCGCCTTCGCCCGCGCCCTTGACGCCGAGCGGGTTGAGCGGGTTCGGCGTCTCGATGTGCTCGATCGCGGCGCCCGGCACCTCGGATGCGGTCGGCATCAGGTAATCCATGAAGGTCGTGCTCTGCGGCTGGGCGCTGGCGTCGTAGTGCATGCGCTCGAACAGCGCGTTGCCGACCCCGTGCGCGACCCCGCCCTGCACCTGGCCGTCGACGATCATCGGATTGACGATGTTGCCGCTGTCGTGGCCGACCGTGTAGCGCAGCAGGGTCACGGCGCCGGTCGCCGGATCGACCTCGACCTCGGCGACATGGGTGCCGTTGCAATAGGACGCCTGCGGGGGCGTGAACCAGGCAGTGTGCTCGAGGCCTGGCGTCTGCCCGGCCGCGAACGACACGCCCGGCACGCCCTGGGCGAGCTTGGCGAGCTCGCCGAACGTGAGGGTCGGCTTGTTGCCCGTGCGCGCGATCGCGAGCCCGTCCTCGATATCGATCTCGCTCTCCGGCACCCCGAGCGTCAGCGCGGCGAGCGCGACCATCTGCTTTTTCACGCTCTTGCCCGAGATCGACGCCGACGAGCCCGCATTGATGGTCTGGCGGCTCGCGAAGGCGCCGACGCCCTGCGAGATCGCAGCGGTGTCCGCCATGGTCATCGCCACATCCTCGACGCGGCAGCCCACCTCGTCGGCAACGATCTGCGACAGAGTCGTACGCTGGCCCTGGCCCTGGTTGGTCGCGCCGGTGGCAACGGCCACTTTGCCATTGGTGAGCACGCGCACCGTCACGCCCTCGAACGGGCCGAGCCCGGTGCCTTCGACATAGTTGCCGATGCCGATCCCGATATAGCGGCCCGTGGCGCGCGCCCGCATCTGTCGCGCACGAAATCCGGCGTAATCCGACATGGCGAGCGCGGTCGTCTGTCCTCGTGGAAAATCGCCGCCGTGATAGACGAGCGGCTTGCCGTCGCGGAACGTGAGGCCGACCGCGTATGGCATCTCGTCGGTGCCGATCAGGTTGCGCGCCCGCAGCTCGGTCCGGTCGAGCCTCAAGGCTTGCGCGGCGCGATCCATCAGCCGTTCCATCACGAACACGGCCTGCGGCCGGCCGGCGCCGCGCACCGGTGTGGTCGCGACCTTGTTGGTGAGCACCACCGTCATATCGAGCCGATATGTCGGCACGCGATAAGGCCCCGGCACCGTCACGGCCGCGATGTACGGCATGATGATGCCCCATGGCACGAAGGCGCCGGTGTCGTGCAGCATGCTGCCGCGGAAGCCGAGGATTTTTCCGTTCGCGTCGAGCGCCAGCGCGACCTGCCAGTACTGGTCGCGCTCCTGCGTCGCGCACATGAAATGCTCGCGCCGATCCTCGACCCATTTGACCGGACGGCCGAGCTTGAGCGCCGCCGCCGGGATCACGGCCTCCTCGGCATAGAACGGCGCCTTCGGTCCGAACCCGCCGCCGACGTCCGGCGCGATCAGGCGGATGGTCTCGAGATTGCGCTCGAGGAGATCCGCGAGCACGCGGCGCCCGAGATGCGGCGTCTGGGTGGAAGACCAGACGGTGAGCAGGTCGCTCGCCGGCTCGTAGCTCGCCAGCACGGCGCGGGTTTCCAGGCTCATGCCGCCGCCGCGGTGGACCCAGAACGCCTCCTCGATCACATGCGTCGCCTTGGCGAAGGCCGCCTCGACGTCGCCGTAGGCCATCGGGATGCGCGAGGCGAGGTTGGTGTCGAGATCGGAATGCACGGGCGGCGCATCCGGCGCGAGCGCGTCGCGGCAGTCGCTGATCGCCGGCAGCACCTCGTAGTCGATCGCGACCAGCGCGGCCGCGTCCTCGGCGACGTAGCGGCTGTCGGCGACGACGAGCGCCACCGTCTGCCCCGCATAGGCGACCTCGTCGCGGGCGAGGCACAGCTGGGTGCGGAACGCCTTGATGCCGAGCACTGGCAGGATCATCGGGATCGGCGCGCGGGCCATCGGCCCGGGCAGGTCGTCGGCGGTGAGCACCGCGTGCACGCCGGGCAGCGCGCGCGCTTTGGTCGCATCGATGGAATGAATGCGCGCATGCGCGTGCGGGCTGCGCACGAAGCAGGCCTCGAGCGTGCCGGCGAGCTTGATGTCGTCGACGAAGCGGCCGCGCCCCGTCAGCAGGGCCGGATCCTCGAGCCGCTTGACGCGCGCGCCGAACTGTCTTGCGCCCATCCGAATGCGTTCTCCCGCGGTGTTCATTCGATGCGAGAGGCGGAGAGTCAAGGCGGAGTGATGCATGCCGCTTGTGCTGCGCTCGGGCTCCCTCCCCCGCTTGCGGGGGAGGGGACCGAAACACCGTGCCGTGTTGCGCTCATTCACTCGGGCCCATAGCCTCGGCGAGATCAGGAGAACCCCGCATGCCCACCTTCGACTCGCGCATCGTCGGCACTTGGCGCCTCGTCGAGACCCGCGCCTACGACGACGCCGGCAAGCCGATGCACCGGCCCTATGGGCCGCAACCCATGGGTGTCGTGGTGTTCGGAGCTGACCGGCGTATGATTTCGGTGCTGTGCGACTCGCGGCCCGCGCTGCCGCTGGGCGAAAGCGCGCGCGAGTACAATTCCTATTGCGGCGCCTACACGTTCGACGGCGCGACGCTGGTGACGCGCGTCGACGCCTGCTCCGACCCCGCGCGCATGGGCTCCGACCAGGTGCGCAAGGTGCGTTTCGAGGGCGGCCGCCTGGTGCTGATGCCGCCGCCGCGGCCGTGGCAGGGCGCGACCCAGCACCGCGAGCTCTTCTGGGAAAAAGTCGGCTGAGGCGCGAGCAAGATGGCGCGGCTTGACGCCGCCCGCGGTCCGTCTTCTAACCATGCCGCCCGCCCGTCGCGGATGCCACCGGAGACCTCATGCCCCTGATCGACATCCACCCCCACGTCATCTCGACCGACACCCAGCGCTTTCCGCTGGCGCCGATCGGCGGGCATCAGTCCGACTGGTCGCAGGAGCGGCCGGTGTCCTACGACGAGATGGTCGCCGCCATGGACAAGGCCGGGGTCGCGAAGTCGGCAGTGGTGCAGGCGTCGAGCGCCTATGCGTTCGACAACAGCTATGTGGCGGCCGCGGTCGCGGCGTACCCCAAGCGCTTCACCGGCGTGTTCTCGGTCGACGTGCTCGCGGCCGACGCGGTCGACAAGATGAAATTCTGGATGTCCAAGCGCCTCACCGGCATGCGGCTCTACACCGCCGGCAGCACGATGGAGCAGAAGCTCTGGTTCACCGACCCGAAGACCTTTCCGGCGTGGACGTTCGCGGGCGAGGCCGACATCCCGGTCTGCATGCAGATGCGCCACAAGGCGTTTCCGCAGCTCAAGGAGATGCTGGAGCGGTTTCCAAAAGTGCGCTTCATCATCGATCACCTCGGCCGCACCGAGATGGCGGATGGTCCGCCCTATGCGGCCGCGGCGCCGCTATTCGAGCTGGCGCGCTATTCCAACGTCTACCTCAAGGTGACGCACCGCAATTTCGAGGAGGCGCGCAACGGCAAGGCGACGCCGGAGAGCTTCTTTCCGAGGCTCGTCGAAAAATTCGGCGCCAACCGTATCGCCTGGGGCTCGAATTTTCCCGCTGCCAAGCAGCCGCTGAGCGAGCTGGTCGCACTGGGCCGTGATACGCTCGCCTTCCTGCCGCAGGCCGAACGTGATTGGATATTCGAGAAGACGGCGCTGACGCTCTATCCGGCGCTCAAAGACTAAGCGAGAGGGAAACCGATGCCCGACAAGACGAAGCTCTTCACCATGATCGGCGACTACCCGAACACGCACGCGTTGCGGTCGGGCGCGATCAAGTCCGATCTCGTCGACTACGATTTCGACGACGTGAAGGTGCCGAACACGGCCTTCAAGCCGCTGGTGCGCGAGGCGAAGTACGACTGCGCCGAGCTCGCGATCAACACGTTCCTGCAGGCGAAGTACTACGACAAGCCCTACGTGCTGCTGCCCGCGACCGTGGTGGGGCGCGGTCAGATCCACAACCTGCTCTACAATTCCGAGCGCGGCGTCATCAAGCCGACCGAGCTGCACGGCAAGCGCGTCGGCGTGCGCGCCTATACGCAGACGACCGGCATGTGGGTGCGCGGCATGCTGGCCGAGCTCTACGGCATGGACGTCGAGAAGGTGAACTGGGTGACGTTCGAGGACGGTCACATCGCCGAGTACAAGGATCCGCCTTTCGTCAGCCGCGCGGCGCCCGGCAAGCAGCTCATGCAGATGCTGCTCGACGGCGAGCTCGACGCCGCGATCATCACCGACCGCTCGGATCCGCGGCTCAAGCCGGTCGTTCCCGACCACGAGAAGGTCAGCCGCAAATGGGCCGAAACCCGCGGCGGCGTCCCGATCAACCACATGCTGGTGATGCGCAAGTCGATCGCCCAGTCGCGGCCCGACGTGACGCGCGAGGTGTTTCGCAACGTGCTTGCCAGCCGGCGCGCCACGGACTCGGCGAAGGACGGCAAGCTCGATCCGCTGCGTTTCGGGATCGAGAACGTGCGCAAGTCGCTCGAGCTCGCGATCGAGATGTCGCTGGTGCAGAAGTTCATCTTCCGCAAGCTCTCGGTCGACGAGCTGTTCGACGACACGACGCGCGTGCTCGCGGGCTGATCGCGCGAACATCCGCCGCACCGGTTCCCGCATCGCCCGGTGGATGCCGGACGCGCCGAGGTGCTAGGCTCGGTCCTCACACCGCGCAGGAACGCGGGGACACGGGAGGACGGCGCCATGCGGATCGGCGGGATTTGTCGCGTCATCGCGGCTGCCCTGTCGCTCGTGTGCTGCACCGGCGCCGCGTCCGCCGATGATTATCCGAGCCGCCCGATCATGCTGATCGTGCCGTTCCCGCCGGGCGGCAGCACCAACATCGTGATGCGCATCATCGCCGAGAAGCTGAGCGAGCTGCTCGGCCGCGAGGTCGTCGTCGACAACCGCGCCGGCGCCGGCGGCACCGCCGGAACCCGCGCGCTCGCAAAAAGCACTGCCGACGGCTACACGATCGGTCTCGGCTATACGGGGCCGCTTGCCATCGCGCCGAGCCTCTATCCCGACCTCGGCTACGATCCGCGCAAGGACTTCGCGCCGATCGGCCGCGTCGCGACGGCGCCGAACTCGCTCGTGGTCCATCCGTCGTTCCCGGCGAAGTCGATCGCCGAGCTGATCGCCTATGCGAAAGCCAATCCCGGCAAGGTCAACTTCGGCTCGGCCGGCATCGGAACGGTCAGCCACCTCGCGGGCGAGTATTTCGCGTCGCGCGCCGACATCCGGCTCGTTCACATTCCCTACAAGGGAACGGGCCCGGCGCTCACCGACCTGATCGGCGGCCACATCCCGATGGCGTTCGCGCCTATTCCGGCGAGCCACGCGCAGGCGGCCGCCGGCACGCTGCGCATGCTGGCGGTGACGAGTCTCAAGCGCTCGGCGCTGATGCCCGACGTGCCGACCATCGCCGAGTCGGGCCTGCCGGGCTTCGAGGCCGTGCTGCGTTACGGGCTGGTCGCGCCCGCCGGCACGTCGGCCGCGATCATTGCGCGGCTCAACAAGGAGCTCAACGCAGCACTCGCCTCCGCCGATGTGCGCCGGCGCCTCGCGCTCGAGGGCGCCGAGCCGCTGCCGAGCACGCCCGACGAATATGCCGTCGATATCGACCGCGAGGAGACGCAGTGGTCGAAGGTTGTCCGCGAGTCCGGCGCGAAGGTGGAGTGAAGGATGTTTTTCGTTTCTACACGTGACGCGTCATGCCCCGCGAAAGCGGGGCATCCTGTAACCGCGGACGGTTCAGTGGTTACTGGATTGCCCGCTTGCGCGGGCAATGACGGAGTATGCCGCAAGGTCATCCGAACTCTCGGAGCGCTGATCGCGACTTTGCTCCTCCTGTCACCTGCCGTCGCGCAGGACTACCCCACTCGCCCCATCACCATCGTGGTGCCGTTCCCGCCCGGCGGGACCAACAACATCATGGCGCGCGCGGTGGCCGACAAGATGAGCCAGACGCTCGGCCAGCCGGTGGTCGTCGAAAACCGCGCGGGCGGCGCCGCCGGGACGATCGCGACGCGGCAGTTCACCCGCAGCACGCCGGACGGCTACACGCTGCTGCTCGCCTACACGTCGAACCTCGCGAGCGGGCCCAATCTCTTTCCCGACGTCGGCTATGACCCGCGCAAGGACCTCTCGCCGGTCGGCCTCGTCGCCGCGGCGTCCGCCGTGCTGGTCGCCCATCCGTCGCTGCCGGCGCATTCGGTCAGCGAGCTGATCGCGCTGATGCGCAAGACCGGGCCGACGTTCCAGTTCGCCTCGCCCGGGGTCGGCACCGTCAATCATCTGGCGCTGGAGCTGTTCGCCCAGAAGGCCGGCGTCAAGTTCACCCACATTCCCTACAAGAGCTCGGGCTCCGCCATGACGGACCTCATCGGCGGCCACAACCTGGTGCAGTTCACGCCCATTCCGGTGGCACGCGGCCCGATCGCCGGCGGGCTGATCCGCGCGCTCGGCGTCACCGGGCTCAAGCGCGCGGTTCTGTTGCCGGACGTGCCGACGATTGCCGAATCGGGCCTGCCCGGCTTCGACGTGTCGCTGCGCTACGGGATCGTGGCGCCCGCCGGCACGCCGCAGCCGATCATCGAGAAGCTCAACGGCGCGCTCAACGCGGCGCTGGCGACCGACGAGGTGAAGCAGCGCATCCTCAATGCCGGCGCCGAGACGGTGGCGGGCACGCCGGCCGACTATGCCGCGGTGATCGATCGCGAGGAGGCGATGTGGGGCGCGCTGATCAAATCGATCGGGCTGAAAGTCGAGAATTGAAGACGAGCACGCGAAAAGAGAACCTGGGGGATACGGATGAACGCGCAGCAGACGATCGACGTCACGGACTACATCGACGGGCGCAAGGTGAACGCATTCAACGTTCTGGTCGTCGTGCTGTCCTTCCTGGTGATCATGGTCGACGGCTTCGACATCACCGTCGCGGCGTTCGCGGTGCCGGCCCAGATCAAGGCCTGGGGCATCCAGAACCCGGGGGCGTTCGGGCCGGTGCTCGGCGCAAGCCTCTTCGGCATGCTGTTCGGCGCGCCGCTGCTCGGCCACATCGGCGATCGCTTCGGCCGCAAGAACGCGATCCTGTTTTCGTACCTGATCTTCGGCGTCTTCACGCTCGCAGCCGCCTGGTCCGGCTCGCTCGTGCAGCTCGGCATCCTGCGGTTCCTCGCCGGCATCGGCATCGGCGGCCTCTTGCCGAACGTGATCGCACTCAACGCCGAGTTCGCGCCGCGCCGCGCGCAGGCGACCCTCGTCAGCCTGGGCTTTGCCGGCATCACGCTCGGCGGGTCGCTGCCGGCGATCATTGCCGCCTATCTCGTGCCGCAATACGGCTGGCCGGTCCTGTTCTATTTCGGCGGCATCGTGCCGCTGCTGCTGGCGGGCGTCATCGCCGCGTTCCTGCCGGAGTCGATCCGCTTCCTCACCTTGAAGGATCGGCAGGATGCCGTGATCGCGATGATCAAGCGCATGGATCCCGGAACGACGCCGCCGGCGGGCGCGCGTTTTGTGGTCCGGGTCGCCGAGAAGCTGCCGTTCAGCGACCTGTTCGTCGGCAAGCTCGCCGTCATCACGCCGCTGTTGTGGATCCTCTTCGTCGTCAACCTGATGGGCTACTTCTTCCTGGTGAGCTGGATGCCGACGCTGCTCGCCAGCGCCAGCATGCCGGCCAAGGCACCTCTCGCCACCGCCATCCTTCAGGTCGGCGGCTTCGTCGGCGGCATCAGCATCGCGATCCCGCTCGATCGGCGCGGCCTCTTGCCGGTCGTGGCCCTGTTCGTGCTCTCGGTGCCCGTGATCGGCGCGATCGGGTTCGCCGCGCAGGGCTCGCTCCTCGCGCTGATGATCGTGGTCTGGCTCGCGGGCTTCTGCGCGCTCGGCACTCAGTTCGGCATCAATGCGGTGTCGGCGATCATCTACCCGACGGCGCTGCGCTCGACCGGCTCGGGCGCCTGCTTCGGCATCGGCCGGGTCGGGGCCATCCTCGGCCCGGTGGTCGGCGGCTATTTGATCGGCAAGCACCTGCCGGTTCAGCAGCTCTACATGTTCGCGACGATCCCGTTCATCGTCGGCGCGATCGTGGCCATCATCCTGATGCCGATGTTCGCCCAGCACATGCGCACGGTCGGGCCGGGGAGGTGACGCCGTAGGCGTCATTGCGAGGCGAGCTTCGCTCGCCGAAGCAATCGCGCGCGGCGATTTCGAGATTGCTTCGCTTCGCTCGCAATGACGTCGAGGTTATTTGGGCGCTTTCGCTTCCTGGATCGCCTGCCAGATCGCATAGGGCGTTGCCGGCATGGCGATGTCGGTGACGCCGAGCGGGCGCAGCGCGTCGAGGACGCCGCTGACGATGCAGGCGGGTGCCGCGGTGGTGCCGCCTTCGCCGCCGGCCTTGATGCCGAGCGGGTTGGTGGGCGAGAGCACTTCTGCGATCTCGGTGCGGAACGACGGCAGCGTGTCGGCACGCGGCATGCCGTAGTCCATGAGCGAGCCGGTGAGCGGTTGCCCGGTCTCCGGCTCGACGTAGAACTGCTCCCACAGCGCCTGACCGACTCCCTGGGCGATGGCGCCGTGCGTCTGCCCGTCGACGATCAGCGGATTGATGCAGCGCCCGACGTCGTCGATCGAGGCGTAGCGGGTGAGCGCGAGCGCGCCGGTCTGCGGGTCGATCTCGACCTCGCAGATGGCGCAGCCGTTGGGAAACACCGGCTCGTGCATCTCGTTGTCGGTGACGACCGCGAGCCCGTCCTTGAGGTCGTCGGCGAGCGTGTGGTTCTGGGCCTCCTGCGCCAGCTCGAGGAAATCGAAGGTGCGGTTGGTGTCGCGCGAGGCGAAGCGCCCGTCGTCGAACGTGACGTTCTCGGGCGACGTGCCGAGCACCGCGGCGGCGATGCGCTTGCCCTTGGTGATCAGGTCGACGGCGGCCTTGGCGAACACGGTCGCGGCATGGCGCATCGAGCGGCCCGAATGCGACCCGCCGCCGACCTTCACGATGTCGGTGTCGCCGAGGATGATCTTCACCTTCTCGACCGGCACCGCGATGAGGTCGGCGACGACCTGCGCGAAGCTCGTCTCGTGGCCCTGGCCGGTCGGCTGCGTGCCGATCACCACGTCGACGCCCTGCGGCCGCACCCGGATCTGCGCCTGCTCATTGGGCGCGCCGATCGAGGACTCGACGTAGTTGGCGAGCCCGAGGCCGAGCAGCCTGCCGTGCTTCTTCGCCTCGCGGCGACGCGCGGCGAAGCCCTTCCAGTCGGCGATCTCCATCGCCCAGTCCATGTTCTCGACGTAGCGGCCGCTGTCGTAGAGCATGCCGACCGCGTTGCGGTACGGCATCGCCTTCGGCTTGATCAGGTTCTTGCGCCGCAGCGCGATGCGGTCGAAGCCGAGCGTTGCGGCGGCCTCGTCGATCAGCCGCTCGATCACGTAGGTGACCTCGGGCCGGCCCGAGCTGCGATACGCATTGGTCGGCATGGTCGTGGTGTAGACCGCCATGGCGCGCAGGCTGGCAGCCGGGATGTCGTAGGGGCCCGGAATGAGGCCGGCGCCCTTGCTCAGCGGCGACAGCGACACGCAGCGCGCACCCACATTGCTGATGTTGGTGGCGCGCATGGCGAGGAAGCGGCCGGTCTTGTCCATCGCGAGCTCGACCCGCGAGACGAGATCGCGGCCCTGGTAGTCGGAGAGAAAAGCCTCTGACCGCGTCGCCGTGAACTTGACGGGGCGTTTGAGCTTGCCGGCCGCCCACAGCACCAGGCCGAATTCGACGAACACGCGGTTGCGCGTGCCGAAATTGCCGCCGACGTCATAGGAGAGCACCCGCAGCTGCGCGGGCGGGATGCCGAGCACGGTCGAGAGCTCGCGCTTCTGCCGGACCGCGCCGCCGCTGCCGGCGTAGAGCGTGTAGCGGCCGGTCGTTGTGTCGAAGTCGGCGACCGCCGCCCGCGGCTCGAGCGGGACGCCGGTGACGCGCGCGATGAAGAAATCCTTCTTCAGCACGTGGTCCGCGGCCGCGAAGGCCTTGTCGGTCGCCTCGCGGTCGCCGAACCAGGTGTCGACCGGAATGTTGTCGGGCACCTCGTCCCACACGACCGGCGCGCCCGGCTTCATCGCGTCCTCGCTGTGCGCCACATGCGGCAGCACCTCGTAGTCGATCGTGACGGCCTCGGCCGCGTCCAGCGCCTGCGCCTGCGTCTCGGCCACCACCATGGCGACGGCCTCGCCGACATGGCGCGCCTTGTCGGCCGGCAGCAGCATGTGCGGGCCGATGAACACCGGCTTGCCGCCCGCGGCCGTGAGCTTCATGTCGAATCGGGTCTTGGGCAGGGGATCGTGCGGAATGGGGGTGTGCTTGTCGGCGAGGCAGTCGGCGCCGGTGAACACGCCGAGCACGCCCGGCATCCGGCGCGCCGCCTCGGCATCGATGCGGCGGATGCGCGCATGCGGGTGCGGCGAGCGCACCATCGCGGCATGGGCCTCGCCGTCGAGCTTGAAGTCGGCGCTGAACCGGCCGTGGCCGGTGACGAGGCGCGCATCCTCGTTGCGCGGGATCGGCTTGCCGATGAAGCGGTAATGCGAGTCGTCGGGTTTGTCGGTGGGCTTGGGGCTGTCTTGCATGGGCAAGGTTTTGTCACGTGCCTAACGACTTGTCATGCCCGGCCATAGCCGTTCGAAGAACGGCGTCGCTTCGCTCGCCTATGGGCCGGGCATCCGCGTCTTCCCAGTAGCGGAAAGACGTGGATGGCCGGGACAAGCCCGGCCATGACATTGATATATTGAACGCGGGAGGACCTGATTCATGCCCTTGGACTACGAACGCATCATGGCCTACCGGCCGGCCGATATCCCGGTCGAGTACGGGCCGCGCGACTGCATCATCTACGCGCTCGGCATCGGGATCGGCATGGACCCGATGGATTGGGGGCAGCTCAGGTTCGTCTACGAGAAGGAGCTGACCGCTTTCCCCTCCATGGCCGTGGTCCTTGGCCGTCATGGGCCGCTGCTCAAGCCGGAATTCGGCGTCGACCAGAAGATGATGGTCGCGGCCGCGCTCAAGGTGGTGCTGCACGAGCCGCTCCCCGTCGCGGCGAAGCTTCTGGCGCGTGGACGAGTGCGCGAGGTCATCGACAAGGGCTCGAACAGCGCCGCCATCATCGAGATGACGCGCGACCTGCTTGGCGTCGACGGCCGCGTGGTCGCGACCGTCGACAACAGCACGCTGGTGCGCAAGCACGGCGGCTTCGGTGGCAAGGTGCGCGAGATCGCAGCGCCGCACGCGGTTCCGACGCGCGCGGCCGATGCCGTCATCGACCTGCCCATCCCGCCCAACCTGGCGCTGGTCTACCGCCTCACCGGCGACGAGAACCCGCTGCATGCCGATCCGGACCGCGCCCAGGCGGTCGGCTTTCCGCGTCCGATCCTGCACGGCGCCGCGACCTTCGGCATCGCGTCGCACGCGGTGGTGCGCCACATCGGCTACCGCGCCGAGGATGTCGCGGGCCTCGAGGCGCGATTCGTGCGCCCGGTCTATCCGGGCGACACGCTGCGCACCGAGCTGTGGCGCGAGGGCGACCGCATCTCGTTCCAGACGAGTGCCCTGGGTCGCGACGGGCTGGTGCTGACGAACGGGCTGGCAGAGTTGCGACAATAAACAACGTCATGCACGGGCTTGGCCCGCGCATCCACGTCTTGCTTTGAGGCGCCGCTGCAAAGACGTGGATGGCCGGGACAAGCCCGGCCATGACGGCTTCATCAAGCCTGATTCCGTTCCAGCAGCTCGATCGACACGCCCTCGGGAGCACGGAGAAAGGCGACGCGGACACCCGGCCGCACGGTCGTCGGCTCGCGGGTGAACTCGACGCCCTTTGACTTCAGGTCGGCGCAGATCGCGTCGATGCCGCTGACCGTGAGGCCGAAATGATCGAGGCCCTGGTAGGGCGTGACCGGCGGCGGGTTGACGCCGTCGCCCGACGTGACCTGGGCGATGAAGACGTTGGCGCCGCCGAGCTTGAGATCGATGCGCGGCTTGCCCTGCTGCGTGGTGCGGACCACTTCGGCGCCAAGCATGCGCTCGTACCACTGGGCGGTCGCCTCCGGATCCTTGCTGCGCAGATGGATGTGGTCCCACGTGACCTTGGGCATGGTCTCTCTCCCTGGTTTGTGGGCCGGACGTTAGCACGCCGCCGGCGCGGTTGCGTAGGGCGGTTCGGGCCCGCCACGGCTGCATAAGAACGGGGGATACCGGCCTATTGCGCCTGGTCTCGTCTTTAAAACCCTTGAATTGCTGTTATGGTCCGAATCGGGCCACACCGTGCGATACCCGCACATCACATCCGGACTGGGACGGCCTGCTCGGGGGGAGCGGGCCGCACATATGTCGGACGACACGTGACAATCGATCCCGCATTTCGCGAGTCAGTGCGGCAGAAGTACAATCAAATCGATCAGATTTGGACCGACGTCGATCGTTGGCACGCCCGGTCGCGGCGGGAGATCTTCGAGGCGGTCGACCGGCTCAACCGGCTGCATCCCGAGCCGCACGAGCTCGTCATCGACATCGGCGCCGGCGGCCATCCGCAGCGCGTCCCCGCCCGCGCCTATGTGCAGGCCGACATCGCGCTGGAGAAGCTGCGCGGCATCGAGAGCTCGGTCTGCGCCGACGCGCATCATCTGCCGTTCGCCGATGGCGCCGCCGACTGCGTGATGTGCGTCGGCGCCGTGGTGAACTATTGCTCGCTAACCGACATCGTGGCCGAGATCAACCGGATCGCGGCGCCGGGCGCGATGCTGGTCATGCACATCGAGCTTTCCAACAGCTTCGAGTTCTTCCTCACGCCGCACTACCGGGCGGACGCCGCCTTCATCAAGACGTTCTACCAGGGCGAGGAAAGCCTGTGGGTCTATTCCGACCGGCACGTGCGCGAGGTGCTCGGCAACGCGCAATTCCGCATCATCGACTCGCGCTATTTCCACATCGCCTCGGCGCTCGCCTATCGGCTGCTGAAGAAGCCGAACGTCGCCGTGAAGCTCTCCGGCCTCGACGCCGTCCTCGGCGCCATCCCGCGCATCGGCGGCATTGCCGACAGCGCACTGTTCATCTGCCAGAAGGCGGTGGATTGAGGGATACCGTCATGCCTGGCCTTGTACCGGGCATCCACGTCTTTCTTGCGGCAAAGACGTGGATGGCCGGGACAAGCCCGGCCATGACGAGGAAATGCTATCTCCCCGGCTTCAGCACATCCTCCAGCCAGTCCCACATGTAGTGGACGCCGATCGTCACGTTGTCGACTTGGCAGTGATGGAAGCCGCCTTCCTCGCGGTCGAACACCTTGAAGGTCTTCTGCCTGGAGCCGACCGCGTCGAAGCACTGCTGCGCGAGCGCGAGCGGGATCTGCTCGTCGCCGCCGCCGTGCACCAGCAGGAACGGGCATTTCATCTTTTGCACGATGCCGTCGAGGCGGAAGCCTTCGAGCACCTTCAGCGCCGAGGCGCGGTCGGGCTGGCCCAGCACCCATTGCAGGTGCTCGGGCGGCACCGAGAGCGAGAGCACCTTTCCCGAATCGAGCTGCTCGAGCCGCTTCGCCCAGATCGCGTGATAGTCCCATTGCGCGCCCCAGGCGACGGAGCAGGCAAAGCGCGGCTCGAGCGCGGCGGCGCGCGGCGCATAATAGCCGCCGAGCGAGAGCGCCATCACGCCGATGCGCTTGGGATCGAACTCGCGCCGGCCCGCGAGGTACTCGTAGACGGGCGTGGCGTAGCGCTCGGTCTCGGCGATCAGCGGCAGGTCGCGGAAGCGCACGCTCTCGCCGTTGCCCGGCCCGTCGATGATCAGGCAGCCGATGCCGCGCGCGGCGAGATCCGGGATGCCGTAGCCGTATTGCAGCTCCTTGGTGACGTCGAAGCCGTCGAAGAACACCATGCAG
>Ga0126371_10000686_pt1 | contig 28282 bp, 19 predicted proteins | sample PanSoiMetaPlot_4_FD_110145 | JGI IMG/M metagenome (GOLD analysis project Ga0126371, IMG submission 110145) | Tropical forest soil microbial communities from Panama - MetaG Plot_4 | ecosystem: Environmental > Terrestrial > Soil > Tropical forest > Bulk soil | place: Panama | collected 2016-02-17 | reverse complement strand
TGACATGGCTCACAATTCCTCAGGGTACGTGGACTGCATTACCCACATGTAGTCAGTCCACCCCCAATCTGGAGTGAGGTATGAAGTCCACACGCTTTTTGCTCGTCGCTGCACTGGTCTTCGTCGCAGCGAGCTGCACGGACCGTAGCCCCATGGGTGTCACGGCGGACCAGCCGACGTCGGTCGCCGCCACCAAGGCCACCACGGGTCAGCAGAATGACCTGCTGGGCGGCCTCCTGCAGTCGATCGGACTGCTGAGGTGCTCGCCGCTCGCTCCGGCGACCACCACGGCCACGATCGGTCCTTGGGGGGGGTCGCTGAAAGTCGGTCCCCACACCTTCACGGTGCCCGCGGGTGCGCTCTCGCAGAACGTGACCATCACCGCGTCGCTCTCGGCCGACACGGTCAACGCGATCACGTTTATGCCTGAAGGGCTCCAGTTCGCGAAACCTGCGTCCCTGACGATGAGCTACGCGAACTGCAACCTGCTCGGAATCCTGTTGCCCAAGCAGATCGCGTATACGAACGACAACTACGGCATCCTGTCGCTGCTGTTGTCCGTCGACAACATCCTGGCCCGGAAGGTGACGGGGCAGGTCTGGCACTTCTCGCACTACGCGGTGGCCTGGTAAGGAACCATGATTCCCGCCACTCCACTCGGCGGATCTCCCGTGCGGTCGCTCACCGGCTCCAGACGGGCGAGCGACATCCTGCACGAGGCCCGCGCCCAGGAACGGGCGGGGTGCATGCCGGAGGCGCTGGCCAGCTACGAGGATGCCATCGCGACATCTGAGCGGGCGGGTGAAGATCGAGTCCTGGCGGAAGCGTTGCGGCGCGTGGCGGTCGTGCAGTACCGCCGCAACCAGGTGGACGACGCGCGCGCGCTGTGCCATCGCAGCGTGGAGGTGGCACGGCGCATCGCGGATCCACTGCTCGTTGCCGAAGCGCTGAATACGCTGGGCGTGCTGGATCTCCAGACCGGCCGGCTTGAAGACGCGGACAAGACATTCCGGGAAGCTCTCGCACAGGGCGGCGTGAGCCGCGAGCTCATGGCCCGGGCGGAGCAGAACCTCGGCATCCTCGCCAACATTCGCGGTGACCACCGCGAAGCGAACACGCACTATCTGGGATCCCTCGAAGCGTACCGGGCCTGCGGTGACGAGCACGGCTGCGCCATCGCGTATCACAATCTGGGCATGGTGAGCGCCGACGAGGGCCTCTTCGACGACGCGGACAAGTACTTCAACGAGAGCTACGCCGTCGCGGAGCGGACTGGTGAAGTCGAGCTGCAGGGTCTCTGCCTGGTCAATCACGCCGACGTCAACGTCGAACGACAGCAGTTCGAGGAAGCCCGTCGGAAGGCCGAAGCGGCCTTGGTGCTCTTCGATCAGCTGGGGGACAAGGGCTCCAAGTCCGTCGCTTACCGGGTAATCGGCGTCGTCTACCGCGAAACCGGCAAGGGGGCGTTGGCCGAGTCGCGGTTGCGGTCGTCGATCGAGCTGGCGGGGACGGCCGGCTCGGTACTCTGGGAAGCTGAATCGACGCGCGAGCTGGCGATTCTGTACCAGGGGATGGGCCGAAACCAGGAAGCCCTGACTCTCCTGAACCGTGCCTATCGCCTCTTCTCGCGGCTCGATGCACGCGTCGACCTGATCAACATCGGCGGCAAGGTTGCCGCACTAGAAGGCACCTACCTCACGGTCGTCAGGGACTGGGGTCAGTCGATTGAATCGAGCGACACCTACACCTACGGTCACTGCGAGCGCGTGGCGAACTACGCCCAGGCGGTCGCGAAGGCTGCGGGCCTGGACGATGTCGCTCTGACCACGATTCGTCTGGGCGCGTACCTCCACGACCTGGGCAAGGTGAAGGTGCCGCACGAAGTCCTGAACAAGCCGGGCAAGCTGACCGACGAGGAATTCGCGATCGTGAAGATGCACCCGGTCTGGGGCGTGGAGCTCCTGGCCGCGGTGGAATTCCCCTGGGACCTGAAGCCCATCATTCGCTGGCACCACGAGCGCTACGACGGCACCGGCTACCCCGATCGCCTCAAAGGCGACGAGTTCCCGGTCTCGGCGCAGGTCGTGGGCATCGTCGACGTCTACGACGCGCTGACCACGAACCGCCCGTATCGCCCCAGCCTCTCGCACGAGACAGCGCTGGCCGAGATCACCAGGTGCAAGCACTGGTGGTCGCCGCGGGTGTTCGAAGCATTCCTGGCCGCACTGCCCGAGATCCAGGAAGCCTCGAAAAAAAAACTTGAGTTGATCGCCGCCATCGCGTAATTGCGAGCTCCGCCGGCCAGCACGCCCCGTGCATGGATCCCGGTTCAAAAGCGTCTCTATCGCCAGGTTGCTCAACGGCACGAGTTCGGGCCGTTCCGTTCTGGGACGCTTACCGCCTGAGGGGAGCCTGCGCAGTTTATGTGGTATATGATCCCAATTCGCGCAGGCTTCATCGTCGCCGCGACGTCATTGCTGGCGACTTCCGGCTGGTCCCCGCCCCCAACCACGTCACCTATGCTCACGGCGATGAGCTTCGAGCTCAACCGGGAGATGCGCGGGTTCGCGTCCCAGCCGACCCCTCCTTACTTCATTTCTTACGAAATCGCCGAGGCGAACACGGCGACGATCCGCGGATCGTTCGGCGCGATCGACGAAAACATCCGCGAGCGGCACCGCTCGCTGATCGTCGACCTGCGGGTCGGCACGCCCAAGCTGGACAATACGCATGGGGCGCGAAGCGGATTCTTTGGCGTGGCCGCACTGATGGGACTCGGAGGATTCACCGCGGTTCCACTCGACGACGACACGGCCGCGGTCCGCGCGGTGCTGTGGTCCCAGACCGACCAGCGTTTCAAGACGGCGGTCCAGACGCTGTCTTCCGCGCACACCAACGCCGCGCTGACCGTACAGGCGGAAGACACCTCGGCGGACTTCTCACCTGAACCCCAAGCTCAGGACGTCCAGCCCGTCGCGCCGCTCACGATCGACACGGCGCTATGGGCTTCAAAGATCCGGCTCTACACCGCCCCCTTCGCGAGGGTCAAGGACATCTACTCCGGCGAAGCGGTGCTCAACGCCACGGTAGAGACGCGGTGGTACGTGAACAGCGAGGGCACGCGGATTCAAACGTCGCAGCCTTATTACCGGCTTCTCATCAGCGCGTTCTCAAAAGCGGATGACGGTATGGAGTTGCCCAAGTACCAGTCGTGGATGGCGCTTACCCCTCAGGATTTGCCCAACGACTCCACCGTGCATGCGGCGGTGGCGCAGATGATCGCTGATCTCCATGCGCTCCGGGTGGCCCCGGTGGCCGAGCCCTTTACGGGACCCGCGGTGCTCTCCGGACGCGCCAGCGCCGTCTTTTTCCACGAAGTGTTCGGGCACCGGGTCGAAGGGCATCGGCAGAAGCGGGAGGACGAGGGTCAGACCTTCAAGAAGTCCGTCAACCAGGCCGTGCTCCCTGCCGGCTTCTCGGTCTATTCGGATCCCACCCTCTCGCGCGAGGGGCAGACCGACTTGGCCGGTTACTATCGGTACGACGACGAAGGCGTCCTGGCGCGGAAAGTCACGGTGGTTGACGACGGGGTCTTACGGAACTTCCTGATGTCCCGCTCTCCCATCGAGGGATTCCCCAGCTCGAACGGCCACGGACGCGGCCAGATCGGTATGCCCCCGGTAGCCCGCCAATCGAACCTGATCATTACGGCCGCGCACCCGAAGACCCACGCGGAGCTGAAGCAGATGCTGATCGACGAGATCAAGCGTCAGCAGAAGCCATTCGGTCTGCTCTTCGACGATATCGAAGGAGGCTTCACCATCACCGAACGTGGGGTACCCAACGCGTTCGACGTACTCCCCATCATGGTCTACCGGGTGTATCCGGATGGTCGCGAAGAGCTGGTACGCGGCGTCGACTTCGTTGGCACGCCCCTCACCGTCTTCAGCCAGATTCTTGCAGCCGACGACCAGGTGGCCGTCTTCAACGGAATGTGCGGCGCCGAGTCGGGATGGGTGCCCGTGTCCGCGGTCTCCCCGGGGATCCTCCTGAAGCAGATCGAAGTCCAGAAGAAGACGAAGGACAACGGCCGTCCCCCGATTCTGCCGGCCCCCGACTCGGGAGCGTCCCGATGAATCGCGGCTTCTGGCTGCTCGCCTTTCTGCCGGTCCTCGGACCAGCCCTTCGGGCGCAGTCCGACGTGGTCCGCCGAGCGATGCGCGATGAGATGGCCCGCTCGATGACGGCGCTGCACCTCGATACGATGCCGGCACCCTATTTCATTTCCTACCGGATCGATGACGTCCGGCACACGGGCGTTTCGTCCAGTCTGGGGGGACTGTCGGAGAGCGGGCAGTCGCGGTCCCGTCGCCTCACCGTCGAAGTGCGCATCGGCAGTTACGCGTTCGACAACACCAACTACTTCGGAGCGTCTGGACCTGCCGCCTTCGCAGCTCTCGCGGGGATGGGTTTCGGGGACGCCGAGGAGATCCCGCTGGATGACGACTACCTGGCCATCCGACGCCAGCTGTGGCTCGCCACCGACGCGGCCTACAAGCGCGCCCTCGAAGAGCTGGCCGGGAAGCGCGCGGCCCTCGCGAACACCCAGGCCCGTTCCGATTCTCTGCCGGACTTCGCCCACGCGACTCCCGCTCAGACTACGGACGTCCGACCCGATTCGGTCGCCGACCGCAAGGCGGCTGAGGCACTGGCGCGGGACCTCTCCGCGACGCTGATGACATATCCGGACTTACAGCGCTCTCAGGTTTCGATTCTGGGGGTGGATGTGTACACGGAGTACCTGAACAGCGAGGGCACCAGGTTCGGGCGCGCGGTTCCCTGGTGGCAGCTCACAGTGACTGCCGGTACGCAGGCCGCAGACGGGATGGTGCTGTATCGGTCATTCGCGGTGCAGGCACCGTCGTTCAGCGGGTTGCCTGCGCGGGCCGACGCCCTCGCCCGGGCCCACCGCCTGGGTGACGACCTCGAGCGCCAGCGTACGGACTCGGTCGCCTCGATTTACCACGGACCGGTGCTGATCACTGGTGAGGCGGCGGCACAGGTCTTCGCGCGGGTCTTCGGGGCCCAGCTGATCGCCCGCCGGAGCTCGGTGTCCAGCAACCCGATCTTCGCACGGATGATGGGCGCATCGCTGGAAGACGAGATTGGCAGCAGGGTAATCGCCCGCTTCCTCAACATCAGTGATGACCCCACCCTCACCACCGTCGCCGGCCACTACGTCGGCGGCTACCGCGTCGATGATGAGGGAGTGACGACCAGGCGCACGGCCCTCGTGAGTCACGGAATCCTGAAGAGCCTGCTGGGCACCCGGGAACCGGCCAAGGGCGCGGAGCGGTCGACGGGAAACAACCGTGGCGGGGCGGCCGACATCAGCACCATGATCGTTACGGCGGACAGCGGCCTTTCGGACTCGGCGATGAAGAAGAAACTCCTGGCGCTCGTATCCGATCGTGGGGCGTCCTACGGCATCATCGTCCGTTCCATCGCGGATGGCTCGCTGGGGTTCGGCGGCGCGATGGCCATGTTTGCGAACGTCGTCCGCGGAATGAACGGTCTGAGCCTGCCGCTCACCGACGCGGTCCGGGTGTACCCCGACGGGCACGAGGAGCCGATACGGGGAGGAGGGCTCGGGGATCTCACCCTGGCCTCGTTCCGGGACCTGGTCGCCGCATCCGACTCCTCGTGGACGTGGACGGCCCCCATTCCGGACATGAGTGGCCTGCCGATCCAGTTCGCCGGCCTGATGGACTTTGCGGCGCGACGCCCCCCCTCGTCGTTCGTGGTTCCCGCGCTCTTGTTCGAGGACCTCTCGATCGACGCTCACCAAGGGGACACCCCAAAGCCGCCAGTCGTCCCGCCGCCCTGGGTGAAAGCCGGAAACCACTAGGGCACGCGGACCACCGCCGCCGCGTAATCGACGTTTCGTCGTACATCGCATCGTCGCGGTGCCCGGCCGGGTAGGATGCGGCAACCCGAACCTGGACTGCACCGTGGCCATCGCCTGTTTCATCCGCTATGAAATCGACCCCTTTCAGGTCGACGCCTTCGCCCAGTATGCCACCGTCTGGCTCACGGCCATCCCCCGTCTGGGCGGCGACCTCCTCGGCTACTTCCTGCCTCACGAAGGCACGAACAACGTCGCCTGGGGCATCGTTGCCTTCAATTCGTTGGCGTCGTACGAGGCGTACCGCGCTCGGGTGAAGGCCGACCCCGAGGCCCGCGCCAACTTTGCGTTCGCGTACGACCGACGGCTGATTCTGCGCGAGGAACGGACATTCTTTCGGGCGGTGGACCAGATAGCTTCAAAGCCCACTCCGGAGGCTCGATGACGCGCGCACTCGCTTACGTCTTGCCGGTCGTGATGGCCGCGACCGTATCTGCCCAGCAACCTTCACTGGTGTCCGCATACCAGGCCGACGCCGGCAGAATTATCGCGGCTGCCCAGAGCGACTCGAGTGCCTGGCGCCGGCTGGCCGAGCTTACCGACACTTTCGGGAATCGGATTGCCGGTTCGACCAACCTCGAGCAGGCCATCGATTGGGTGCTCGCGGAGATGAAGAGGGATGGGTTGGCGAACGTCCACGGCGAGCCCGTGATGGTGCCGCACTGGGTACGCGGAACCGAATCGGCCGAGCTGGTCTCTCCTCGCCACGCCCGCCTCCACATGCTGGGGCTCGGCAACAGCGTCGGCACGCCACCAGCCGGTATTACCGCGCCGGTGCTCGTCGTGACGAGCTTCGATGACCTCCACAAACATGCGAGCGAGGCGAAGGGCAAGATCGTTGTCTTCGACGTTCCGTTCCCACAGGCGGGTGATTCGTTCTTCAACTACGGGAACGTGGTGGCGTACCGCGTGGCGGGGGCGATTCAGGCGGCGAAAGCAGGGGCCGTTGCGAGTCTCATCCGCTCAGTGGCTTCAGGCTCGATGCAGAGCCCGCACACCGGGGTCATGACCTACGACTCCACGACGAAGAAGATCCCCCACGCCGCGCTCTCGGTCGAGGACGCCGAGATGCTGCACCGGATGCAGGAGCGTGGCCAGAAGGTCGTGCTGACGCTCAAGATGCAGGCGCACAGGCTCCCCAACGCCCGGTCCCGCAACGTCGTGGCCGACCTCGTCGGCCGCGAAAAGCCCGACGAAGTCGTGGTGCTCGGCGGTCATATCGACTCGTGGGACGTCGGCGAAGGCGCGATGGATGACGGCGGCGGCGCCGTCGCTGCGTGGGAGGCGGTCAAGCTCCTCCAACGCCTTGGTCTCCATCCGCGTCGCACCGTCCGGGTCGTGCTCTGGACCACGGAGGAGTTCGGTGGCGTGGGCGGTCAGGCGTATGCCAGGGACCACGCGGCGGATCTGCCGAAGCATGTCCTGGGACTCGAGTCCGACAACGGCACCTTCGACCCCCGCGGCTTCATGTACAACGGGACACCGGCGAACCTGCCGTTCGTGAGTCAACTCGATTCATTGCTGTCCGACCTCGGAAATTTTCACAGTGATACGGGATTCGCGGAGACCGATGTGGGACCGATGGGTCAGCAGGGCGTTCCGCTGCTCGGGCTCAAGGTCGAACCGTCCCGCTACTTCTGGTACCACCACACCGACGCCGACATGATGGACAAAATCGATCCCCGGGAGCTGGCGCGGTGTGTTGCCGCGATGGCTGTCGCGGTGTACGTGGCTGCTGACATGCCGGAAGCACTGGCCCACGGGGCGGGGCTGGGGTCGGGCTACTAACTACTGACGTTCAGTCTGACTAGCGCAGGCGAGTCATTCGCCGCACCCAGCGGCCGAATCGCTCGGGCCACGTCGGCGCATCAAACGCATCGACGAGCGCCTGCCGGAACGCCTCCGCCGTCGGCCAGCGCCGGGACGGGCTCCGCTGGAGCGCGCGGTCGATGACGGCCGCGAGGCGCTCCGGCACATGAGGCGCCCGGTCGAAGAGGGGTGGCACGTCCAGGGTCGCACGCTGGGCGATCTGGGCCATCGGGGATCCGCCCCGGAAGGGCAGCTCGCCGGCGAGCGCGAGGTACGCGACCAGGCCGAGTGAGTACACATCGCTGCGATGATCGGCTTCCCACGACCCGAGCGCCTGCTCCGGTGACATGAACTCAGGAGTCCCGAACCGTCTGGTCGACTCGGCCCGTGAGTGCTCGGATGTGCGCAGGGTCGCGATGCCGAAATCGGTGATGAAGGGCCACTGATCGTCGGCATGCAGAAGGATGTTTGCCGGCTTCACATCGCGGTGCACCACGCCCCGCTGATGCATGAGTGAGAGCGCGTCGGCGATGGGCGAGAGCAGGCGGATCGTGGTCACCGGATCGAGCCGGACCCCGCCCGAGAGCCGCGACGACAGAGAGCCTCCGGGCACGTACCGCATCACCGCCACCGCGGTCTCGCGCCGGAGTATGAATTCATAGCAGGGGACGATGTTCGGATGGTTGAGGCGGCTGGCGATGAGCGCCTCGCGCCGGAACCGCTCACGATCCTCGACCGAGGCCGAAAGACCGGGACGGAGGACCTTCAGAGCCACGCGTCGAGACTCGAGCCGATCCCACCCCAGAAACACGCGGCTCATTCCGCCCTGACCCAGCTCGCGCACGACGTCGTAGCGGTGACCCAGCGCTTCCGTGAGCCGGGCACGCTCGTACGAGAGTCGTCCAGTTTCGAGTAACGCGAGCCGTGGTGCCGCCACAACCGTCCCTTGAAGGATCTGATTCCACCTGTGCTAAGGCACGCTCCGTGCCGACTCCGCAGTCCTGCAACTGATTGGATCGCAATGCAATAGGAGATTTGCTCCGGCGGGCGCTGTACCGGTCGCGGGATTGGTCGTCCCGGAACCGGACAGCCGAAGACTCGTCCTATCACCCCATGAGATGCCGCGAGGGTGCGGAGGGTTGCGACAAACAAGAGGGGGAGTCCCGTGCGGGACTCCCCCAGAACTTCATTCAGCAGGGACTGCTAGTGGTCGCCGCCCGAATCGGCCTCGAACCGGATGAAGAACGCCGTGATTTCGGTGGTCGTGACGGGTTTACCCACGCCTTCGGCGCGGACGCGGAGTGCGGTGTCGGCTACGGCTTTCGCGACGGCGCTGAGATTCGCGAGTCCGCCATCCATCGTCATGAAATGTGTCGAATCCGTCAGGTCGATCGTCGTGCCGTCCGCCAGGGTGACTTTGTTCCCCATGGTGTCGGCCACGGTGACTTTTCCTTCGAACCCGACCACCATGGGTTCGAACTCGTGGAAGTCGCGAATACGGAACCGGACTTCGACGGCGTCGATCGTGTCAGCCCCGGCCTTTATCCCGAAGCCGGCGGCATCGACGGTGTCGCCCGCGGCGAGGGCCGCGGCGACTGCCGAGAGAGAGTTCAGCGGATTGTCGAAGTCTTCGTCATGGTCGTCGGGGTGCTCGATTTCGCCACCCACCGGAACCTTGATGACGGTGCCGGCGCTGTCCGAGAGCGTCGCCGTGCCACCCGTCGTATCGACGCTCTTCACGCGGCCCTCGAAATGGATCGCGCCCATCGTATTGTGCCGGTTCGCATTGATCCGCGTCTTGTGATCGGTCACGTCGATCCCGAAGGGCACATTCAACACGGTGAGGAACGCATCAGGGGGCGGCGTGGCGGCGTTCGCGAGATTCGCCGCCGTGACGTTCATCTCGATGGTCGGCCGGTCGGCGTTGTCGTCGAGACGCAGCGCATCCGCGTGGAACGAGCCGTCGGTCGGAGCTTGCGGCGTCGCCGGCGCGGCCCGGATCGCGACGATCGCGGGATGACGCCCCGCGGCGAGTGCGGCCTGCAGACGACTGATGAACCCGGCCTCGCCCATCGCGGCGGAATCGTCGGAATCCATATCGTCGTGCCAGCCTTCGAATTTCGTCGTGGCGTCGAACGAGACCTTGATGCCGCCGAGCGACAGGACCACGTCGCCGGTCGCGCCGGTATCGAGCGAGGCGACCTCGCTGACGATGCGTTCAGGCGCGTTGATCTGGTCGCCCTGTCGCACCCGGACGCTGCTCGCGGTCGTGGTTCCCGGGATCACGCGGATCGAGACGCGTGAGGTTCCACTCGAGAGGATGGTCGAGAAACCACCGAGACTGATTTGATCCGCGAAGATGCTCGAGCCGGGGTCCGGCTGCTTGGCGCCGGTCATACTGCTGTTATCGCATGCGGTGACGGTCATGGCGGCGGCCGCGAACAGGAGCAGCGGAGCCGCACGGAGATTACGCATCGAAATCCTCCTGCGGGGTTCTTGGAAACAGGTGGAGCGCTTTCTTAGAATACCCGGCATTTCCCCTATTCGTCACCGGGGAGCAACGTTCGAAACTGGTGTGGTCTAACGACTTGTGCGGTAGGTCACACTTTGGAGGGTCGGACGGCAGAGCCTGCTTCGTCGGAGAAACGAATCGCGCTCTGCCGCCCGTCGATTGCTTAGTTCACGACGCCCTTCATGTAGCGCTCCAACCACGCGAAGGTCGCGTTCTGGATATCCAGGTAGGACGCGAGGTCGTACGCCGCCCCATGGTGACCCTCAGGAAACATCATGAGGGGGGCCGGATGCCCCGCTTCATCAAGGGCCGTGATCAACTGCATGGTGTTCTGGGGATGGACGTTGTCATCCATCATCGAATGCACCAGGAGCAGATGCCCGGTCAGCTTGGACGCTTGCTCGATCGGTGAGCTCTCGGCGTAGCCGGCCTGATTGTCGCCGAGCAGGCCCATGTAGCGCTCGGTGTAGATGGTGTCATACAGGCGCCAATCGGCAACCGCGGAGTTCGCCACACCCACTGGGAAGAGATCGGGATACATCTCCATCGTGATCAGGGTGCTGAACCCGCCGTAGCTCGTACCGATGATCGCCACGTGCTTGGAGTCGACATACGGCAGCGTCGCGAGATACTTGGCCGCTTCGGCGAAGTCGTGCGCTTCATACTTGCCGAGGTGCTTGTACGCCGCCTTCATGAATGTGCTGCCATAGTTGTTCGCCGGCCGGTTGTTCAGGCCGATGACGATATAGCCTTGCTCGGCGAGCCACTCATCCCATCCACTCGCGCTCCAGTCGTTGTAGACCTGTTGGGACCCGGGGCCGCCGTAGATGTCGAACACGACGGGGTACCTCTTGGCGGGATCGAAGGGGATCGGCTTGACGATCGACCCGTCCAGCCGGACCGAGTCCGATGTCGTGAACGAGAAGATCTCGGGAGCCGAAAACTCGTGTGACGCCATCCAGGTCTTGACCTGTTCGTTGCCCTCGATCGTCTTCACCAGCTTCTGTCCGGTGGCCCACAGCTCGACCTGTTGAGGCGACGTCAGGGATGACCACCGGTCGGTGTAGTAGCGCGTGTCCGGAGACATGTTGATGTGGTGATTGCCGGCGGTGGTGGTCAAGCGCTTCGTGCCGGTGCCGTCCACGTGGATTTCGTACAGCTGGCGCTCCAGGGGCGACACCTGGGTGGACGTGTAGTAGATGAGCCCCCGCGCCGGATCCATGCCCTCCACCCGTGCGACGATCCATTTCCCCTTCGTAACCTGGTTGAGCAGGCGGCCGGAATAGTCGTACCGGTAGATATGCTGCCAGCCATCCTCGTCGCCGAGCCAGTAGAACTCCGTGCGGCCCGCGGGGAACGTCATGAGGTCGTTGACGCCCGCGTAGAAGTCGTAGACGTCGATCCAGGTGTTCGAGGTCTTCGTGAGCACCAGCCTCTTGCCGCCCGTCTTCACGTCGAAGAAGAAGAGGCGCATCGTGTCCTGCCGGCGGTTCAGCGTCACCACGGCGAGAGTGTCGGCCCGGCTGGTCCAGTAGAGGCGGGGCACGTAGTACTCGCCGGCGAGACCCGGATTCAGCCATACGCTGGCTCCGGACTTCACGTCCACCACTCCGATCTTCACCGTGGGGTTCGAGTCGCCCGGCTGCGGGATCCGGATCTTGGTCCAGTCCTGATGCAGGCCCTGATAATCCGAGAATTGGACGACCGGTTCGGCGTGCTCGTCCACCTGCCAGTACGCGATGTGCCGGGAGTCAGGGGACCACTTCCATGCCTGGGCCTGCCCGAACTCTTCCTCATATACCCAGTCGAAATGGCCGTTGTAGACCAGCTCGGAGGCATCCTTCGTCAGCTGAGTCTCGTGCTTCGACGCGAAATCGTAGACGTACATGTTGCCGCCGCGCTCGAGGCCCAGCATCCCTCCATCGGGCGACAGCTCGGCGCTGCGGGCATCCCGCGTGGCCAGCTTGAGGGCGTGATCGGCGATCGAGTAGACGTAGAAGTCCTGGATTCCGGACCGGCGGTAGATCGGCCGGAAGTTGGTCTCGAACACCAGGTTCCTGGAGTCCGCCGTCCACTGGAAGTCGTTGTACGAGAAGGGCGCGGTGGAGTCGGGGAAGGTCAGTCCGCTGCCGTTGAAGACCAGGGTGTCTTTGCCGGTCGCCGGATCGAACGCCCTGATCTCCTCGGACTGCCGGTCACGCTTGATGTACGAGTAGCGCTTGCCGCCGTCGATCCACGTGAATCCCGGGAGACCGAACGCGCCGTTCATCTGGCCGCCGGCCAGCAGGGCAGTCCGGAGGTCGGGGAATTTTGCCTTTTGCGCAGACAGGGAAGTCGCGAGGAGGCACAGGACGACTGTCGCCGGCTTACCGACCACCGATGGTTTCACTGGAGACCTCAAGAAGAGGGAGCGACGGCTCCGAAGGACCAGCAATACTAGACGCACCGGCACGAAAAGCTAGACGCGCAGACGCACCGATGGGTTGTAGGTTACTGGCATGAGGATGCGTGTGGGGACCTCCGGGTACAACTTCGACGAGTGGAAGGGGAGCTTCTATCCCGAAAAGTTCCCCGCCGCCAAGATGCTCGCGTATTACGCGGAGCGGCTCGAGACGGTCGAGATCAACTACACGTTCTACCGCATGCCTACGCCCAAAACCGTTGCCGGGTGGGATGCGACGGTACCCGAGGGGTTCTCGTTCGTGCTGAAGGCCTCCCAGAAGATCACGCACTTCAAGCGGCTCAACGAGATCGAGAACGAGCTCAAGTACTTCTGCGACACCGCCCTCGGCCTCAACGCCAAACTCGGTCCGATCCTCTTTCAGCTTCCGCCCAACTTCAAGAAGGACGCGGAGCGCCTGCGAACGACGCTCGAGCTGATTCCCCGGGAAATCAGGGCCGCCTGGGAATTCCGGAACGCGTCGTGGTTCGACGACGAGGTGTACCAGCTTCTGAAAAATCGTAACGCCGCTTTGGTGGTGGCGGATACTGAAGAAGGCACGACCCCCGAAGTGGCGACGGCCGACTGGGGCTATCTACGACTGCGCGACGAAGGGTACGGGGAAGAGGACTTGAAGCGCTGGGTCGATCGCATCAAGGCGCTCGGCGCCGGATGGAAAGACGCGTACGTGTTCTTCAAGCACGAAGAGGCGGGCCTGGGGCCCGCCTTCGCTAAGCAGTTCGTTTCGCTTTTTTCTTAGGCGCGGCGTCCACGTCCTTGCCCTGGGAGATGCTCGCCTTCAGCGCCTCCATCAGGTCGAGGATCTGGGTCTTCGGTTGTTCGGTCGGCTCTTCGGTGATTTCTTTTCCGTCGACCTTCCGCTGGATCTGCTCCATGATCCGCTTCTTCGATGCGTCCGCATATGCTTCCGGACGGAAGGCCTCCGCGGTCAGCTGCTTGATGAACTGCACCGCCATGTCGAGCTCGGCGCTCTTGACTTCGGTATTGGGCAACTCGACGTCCTTGATGGAGCGTACCTCGTCCGCGTAGCGGAGCTGCTCCATCACGAGGCCCCCTTCGAGCGGCCGCACCATGATGAGGTACTGCTTCCCGCGCGCGGCGTATTGTCCCAGGGCCACCAGATTGGTCGTGCTGAGCGCCTTCGAGAGGAGCGCGTAGGCGCGCTCGCCGCCCTTGTCGGGTCCCAGGAAGTAGGCGCGATCGTAATAGATGCGATCGACTTTGTCGGCCGATATGAATTCCTTGATTTCGATGGCGCCGGTGCCCTTCTCCTCCAGCGCCTTGATCTCTTCCACCGTGAAAGTGACGTACCGCCCCTTGGTGTATTCCCACCCTTTGATGCGGTCGTCCTTCTCGACCTTCTCGCCGTCCTTGGAGCAGACGTACTCCTGCTTCAGGCGGGCGCTGTCCTTCTTATGGAGCCAGTTGAAGGCAATAGCCGCGGCCGACTCGCCGGTCGAGAACATCTTCACGGGGACGGAAACCAGGCCGAACGACACGTTGGCCGAACCGATTGCATGAGCGCTCATGGCGCTATCATACTTGGACCTCCCCGATGCCCGCAAACCGGAAAGCCCCTGACGACCCGCTAAGCGCTTACCGCGCCAAGCGTTCGCTCGACCGAACGCCCGAGCCCGGGGCACGTGCCGTTCAGCCCGGGTCGGCGGGCGGACTGTTCGTGGTCCACCAGCACGCCGCCCGGAACCTGCACTTCGACCTGCGTCTGGAGATGAAGGGCGTCCTCACGTCGTGGGCGGTGCCCAAGGGTCCGTCGAAGAATCCCGCCGACAAGCGACTCGCCGTACACGTCGAAGATCACCCGTTCGAATACGGAGACTTCGAAGGACTGATCCCGGAAGGGAACTACGGGGCCGGTGCCGTGATCGTCTGGGACCGCGGGCGCTGGGTGCCGGTCGAAGATCCGTTCATCGGTCTCGAGAAGGGCAAACTGCTCTTCGAGCTCCACGGCTACAAGCTCAAAGGTCTGTGGACGCTCGTGAAGATCAAGCGCGGCGAAAAAGAATGGCTCCTCATCAAGGAGCGGGACGGCGAGGTCTCGGAGAATGGCACCGACTTCCCGCCGAACTCCGTGCTTTCAGGGCTCACCGTCGAGGAGCTCAAGGCGGGGGCCGACCGCGCCGGCCCGATCCGCGACGAGCTCGCGCGTCTCAAAGTGCCTCGGCGCGACGTGACGCCGACGGCCGCCGAGCCGATGCTCGCGGAGACGCGGGAAGGACCGTTCACGAAAGATGGATGGCTCTTCGAGCTGAAGCTCGACGGCTATCGCGTGCGGGTCGGCAAGGAGAACGGCGTTGCGAAGGTGGTGAGCCGCAATGGCCACGATCTCTCACCGGTCTTCCCGGAGATCGCACGCGTGGTCGCGGCCCTGCCCTTCGAGGGACTGGTACTCGACGGCGAGCTGGTGGTACTCGATGAGCGCGGGCATCCGACCTTCAACGGGCTGCAGAACCGGGCGCGAATTTCCAGGGGCTTCGACGTCCGCCGGGCCGCGGTCGAGAGCCCGACGACGATGTTCTGCTTCGACCTTCTCGCCTTCGGCGGATACGACACGCGTGGACTGACGTTGGAGAAGCGGAAGGATCTGCTCCGCAAAGTTATTCCGGCCACCGGCGCTCTCAGGTACTCGGAGCATTTCGTCAGAGAAGGCGAGGCGCTCTACCGGCAAGTCGAGCGCCTAGGCCTCGAAGGGATCATGGCCAAGCGCGCCGACTCGACCTACCGCGCGGGCCGCTCCCCGGCATGGCTGAAGATCCGCGCCGACCGGGCCGACGATTTTGTCGTCGTCGGGTTCACCAAGGCCAAGGGTTCCCGTGCCGGCTTCGGCGCCCTGCACCTGGGCGCCTACCGGGATGGCGCGCTGGTCTACGTGGGCCGCGCGGGCTCCGGATTTACCGACAAGGAACTCAAGGAAGTCGCGAAGGCGCTAGAGTCTCTGAAGCGCGACACGCCCCCGGTCACCGGGCCCATTCCGAACGACAAGGACACGAGCTGGATCGAGCCGAAGCTCGTGGCCGAGGTGCGTTTCAAAGAGTGGACGCCGGAAGCTCTTCTCCGGCACCCCGTCTTCCTCAGGTGGAGAGACGACAAGGAGCCGGGGGAGTGCGTGCTCACTGCAGGGAGTGGGGAGGAGGGAGTGGTCGCAGTCCAGGAGACTGGAGACACCGCGCCAGTATACTCGGACCACTCCCCACTTCCCGCTCCCCGTGACGTCGTCTTCTCGAACTTGAAGAAGATCTTCTGGCCCGACGACGGTTACACCAAGGGCGACCTCATCGAGTACTACCGCGCCATTTCTCCCTGGCTGCTGCCGTACCTCGCCGACCGCCCGGTTGTCATGACGCGTTTCCCGGACGGGATCACGGGCAAGTCGTTCTTCCAGAAGGACGCACCGCCCTTCTCGCCTGACTGGCTGCGCACCGAGCGCATGTGGAGTGAGGACACGCAGCGGGAAATCGACTATTTCGTCTGCGACGACCTCGACTCCCTGCTCTACCTCGCGAATCTCGGCACCATCCCCCTGCACGTGTGGGGGAGCCGGATCGCGACCCTCGAGCGCCCCGACTGGTGCATTCTCGATCTGGATCCGAAAGAGGCGGCCTTCACCGACGTCGTGAAGGTCGCGAAGGCCACGAAAAGACTCTGCGACCACATCGGTCTTCCCGCGTACATCAAGACCTCCGGATCCACGGGATTGCATGTGCTCATCCCGATGGGCCGCCAGGTGACCTACGAGCAGTGCCGCCAGCTAGGCGGCCTCCTTGCCCGGGTGGTCGCGGCCGAGTTGCCGGATATCGCGACGATCACGCGGGTGGTGGGGAAGCGCGGAGGCCGGGTGTATCTCGATTATGGCCAGAATGGCCATGGCCGTCTGCTGGTGGCGCCCTACTCCATCAGGCCTCTGCCGGGCGCCCCCGTGTCGATGCCACTCAAGTGGAGTGAGGTCACTCCGTCGCTCGAGATCGGTCACTTCACGATCAAGAACACGCCGGCCCGGATGAAGAAGCTGAAGGGCGACCCGGTGATCCCCGTCCTGGATGAGCAGCCTGACCTCGTGAAGGTGCTAGGACTCCTGCAGGAACGCGTGTGACCGCCCAGCCGCTGTCGATCAGTGTCCCCGAGCTCGGCCTCGAGGTCTCGGGTCTGTCGGACATTCCTGACCACGCACGCTCCGTCTACGTGCTGGCGCATGGCGCGGGAGCCGGGATGCGGCATGCGTTTCTCGAGAAGATCGCGACCGGTCTCGCCTCGGCGGGGATGGGCACGCTCCGATTCCAATTCCCGTACATGGAACGCGGCAGCGGACGAACCGATTCACCGGACAAGTGTGTCGCCACCGTCAACGCGGCGGTTGCGTGCGCTCAGGACCAGGCGCCCGGGCTGCCGCTCTTCGCCGGAGGGAAATCGTTCGGAGGGCGAATGACCTCGACGGCCCAGTCGCGGGCCCCGCTCAACGGCGTGCGGGGACTCATCTTCCTGGGCTTCCCGCTCCACCCACCCGGCAATCCGGGAATCACGCGTGCCGGGCATCTCGATGCGGTGAAGATTCCGATGCTCTTTCTACAGGGGACGCGGGACGAGTTCGCGACACCGGAGCTCCTGCATCAGGTTGTCGAACGGTTGAAACCCCGGGCTACCTTGCATGCAGTCGAAGGCGGGGATCATTCGTTCAAGATTCCCAAGAAGCAGCGCACTGAGGCGAGCGTGTTTCAAGAACTCGTCACCACCATCACCGACTGGACCGAGCGGAGCGCCGGATGAGCTACTGGATTTTGAAGACCGAACCCACGGCTTACAGCTACGACCGCCTGGAGAAGGAAAAGACCGCGGTGTGGGATGGCGTGGCGAATCCCGTCGCCCTGAAAAACCTCAAGGCGATGGAGAAGGGCGACGAGCTGATGATCTATCACACCGGCGCGGAGAAGTCCGTGATCGGGACCGCGAGCGTGGCGAAGGAAGCCTATCCGGACCCGAAGGCCGGCAACCCGTCGATGGTCGTGATCGACATCAAGGTGGGGAAACGGCTCGCCAAGCCGGTGACACTGGCGGCCATCAAGGCGGACGCGACGTTCGCGGAGATGGCGCTCGTGCGTCAGGGGCGGTTGTCGGTGGTGCCGGCGACGCCGGCCCAGTGGAAGCGCCTGCTTGCGATGAGCGAGTAGTTACTCGTACAGATCCGCGGGGTCGGCGGCGGCGAGCTCCACCAGAAACGCGCCGATGTTCTCGGTCGCCTGCGCGAAGAACTTCTCGCCCTTCTCTCTGGTCGCGCGCTTCGGGTTGCCGACGCCCGTGTCCTTCGTCACCTGTGACCACCGCCGGGGCGCCCACGCCCACCCCTCCCGCAGGGCGCGAATCTTCCAGTGCCGCTCCGCTCCCGGTCCCGCCTGATCGAGGGGCCTGACCAATCCTGGCGCGAGATGCAACATCGTGCTGGTTTCGAGCTCGCCCCCGTGGTCTCCCGGCTGGTCGAACACGTCGGCTTCAGCGGCTTCCCACCATTTCAGCGTACACATGAAGAGGGGAACGGTCGGGAGCAGCTCGCGGATCATCCAGCGAAATTCGTTCGCTCCGTGCCCGCTCACGATCACCAGTTTGCGGACGCCGTGGGGCACGAGCGACCGCGCGATGTCTTCCAGCACGGCACGTTGCGTGCTGGGATTCACGTTGACGCAGATCGGGATGTCGAGCTGGGCGGTGTGGACGCCGTAGGCCACGGCGGGCAACACCAGCACTTTCGCGCCGCGGTTCCACGCCCGCTCGGCGGCGTGCAGCGCGGCCGACTCCGCCGAGATCGTGTCGGTGCCATGCGGGAGGTGCGTGTTGTGGGCTTCCGTCGCCCCCCACGGGAGCACCGCGACGTCGAACCGAGTCGCGGCGACATCGGACCAGGTGAGGTCGGAAAGGACATAGGGTCTCATGGCGCCAATAGTAACCCGCGTCACACTCCTTGATTCGCTGCTGGGCGCTGTCTTCCCCAGGCCCGCCGCGCTCCCGGGTGCTTCCGTCGCTCGCCATTCTCGGGGTCTCGCTGCCATGGTAAACTGAGCCATGGCATTTCGTACCGAACCGGAACCGCGCGCCCGCTTCTCGTGGAAAGTCGTCCTGACTCTGTGGACGATCTACGGGCTGACCACGTCCCTGCAGGAGCTTGTCGGGGCGCTGGCGTACGGGCGGCACGAGCCGTGGTGGTTCGGTCCCGCGCAGATGATGCCCCAGGCGTATCTGTGGGCCCTCCTCACGCCCTTCATTCTCTGGTGGGGGAACCGCTTCCCGCCTCGGGGTCAGGGATGGCCGTGGCGCGTCCTCGTCCACGTCGCGACGAGCCTCACCATCGTCGTGTGCATGGACTCCGCCTTCGAGCTCTACCTCCCGTTCCTGTCCGCCTGGGCCAAGGTGCCGCTCTCCGATTTGAGCCTCCCCATCGGAGCCCGGATCATTCGGGTGCTCGCGTGGTGGCTCGTCTTCGACTCGATGCTGTACTGGGTGGTGCTCTTCATCGGCTCGATGCGGGACGCCGGCGCTCGCGCGCAGGCCCGGGCCATGCGGGAATCACAGCTCGAGACCCAGCTGGCGCAGGCTGAGCTGTCCGCACTGAAGATGCAGCTCCATCCGCACTTCCTGTTCAACGCGCTCCACACTGTCGGCACTCTGGTCCGCACCGGCCGGAATGCCCTCGCCGTGCAGGTTGTCGGTCGCCTGGGCGATCTCCTGCGCCGGATGCTCGACGGCGCCGCCACCCAGGAAGTGCCGCTGCGCGAGGAGCTCGAATTCGCGCGGAATTACCTGGACGTGGAACAAGCGCGCTTCTCCGACCGTCTGAAAGTGACGTGGACGGTGGAGCCGGGGGCGCAGGATGCCGCCGTCCCGCACCTGATCCTCCAGCCGCTGCTCGAGAACGCGATCCGGCACGGCATCGCCGCCGCGACCGCCTCGGGGATCCTGATCGTCGGGGCGCGGTGTACCAATGGGACCCTGCACCTGACGGTCCGGGACGACGGGCCGGGCCTGGCGGATGATCCGAGCCGCAGCGTGGGCTCGAGTGGCGTGGGGTTGGCGAATACCCGACTGCGGCTCGCGCGGATGTATGGCGACCGGGCCGGACTCGAGGTTCTGAACGCGGAAGACGGGGGCGTCACGTCCCACGTCTTTCTGCCCTTCCGCCCCGCGGCACCGGGGCGCTGACGGAAATGGAGAGCACATGCGCGGCATGCGAACTCTGATCGTCGACGACGAACCCGCCGCCCGCGAGGGCCTGCGGCATCTTCTGGCCGCCGATCCGGAAATCGAAGTCGTGGGGGAGTGCCGCGACGGCAAAGCGGCGACCGCCGCCATTCGCGATCAGTCGCCCGAGCTCGTTTTCCTCGACGTCCAGATGCCCGAGCTCGACGGGCTCGGCGTGCTGCGCGACGTGCCGCCCGAACGCCGCCCCGTGGTGGTGTTCGTCACCGGCTACGACCGCTACGCGCTCCAGGCATTCGAAGTTCACGCGGTGGAGTACCTCCTGAAGCCCTTCACCGACGACCGGTTCCGCGAGGCGCTGAGTCAGGCCAAGCTCCAGGTCCGTCGCACCCGGATGGGTGAGCTGGGGAAGGAGATGGCGACGCTCGCCGATGGCGGCGCGGTGGCGGCGCCGGCACGACCGGCGACCGGGTATCGCTCGCGCCTCGTCGTGAAGACGGGCGGCAACGTGGTGCTGGTCCCCGTCGAGGACATCGACTGGATCGACGCCGACGGCGACTACGTCCGGATCCATGTGGGCAAGGTGTCGCACACCGTGCGCGAGACCATGCACCATCTCGAAACGGAGCTCGACCCGGCACGCTTCGTCCGCATCCACCGGTCGACGATCGTGAATCTCGCGCGCGTGAAGGAGCTGCAGCCGTTCTACCGGGGTGAGTTCGTCGCGGTGCTCAATGATGGCACCCGCCTCAAGCTGTCCCGTGGGTGCCGCGATACCCTGGAGGCCCGGCTGGGCCGGCGGTTGTAGCGGCTTTTCGTCGCCCCCCCCTGACGGTTGGTCGTCAGGGCCGCGCGGCTCACCGCGCGTGCATTTCCATCCCTCTCAGACGTCTCTAGCCTCACGGTAGCCCGCCTCCCCCGGCACCTCCGCCGGGGGCTGGCGTGCCCTTTCAGGGGAGGAGGGTCGATTGCCGTCTTCGGGTTCCCTGATGGTTCGCACACCGTCTTTGAAAGGAGCAGACGCATGTTGTTTTCTGTTCGCCCGTTGTTTGCGTTCACCAGTGTCCTCCTGTTGGGTGGAGGCGCACTAGCGGCGCAGGCGACCGGCAAAATCCAAGGCTCGGTCACCGGGTCCGACGGCCAGGGCTTGGTGCATGCGCAAGTCGTGATTGTCGGCACCGCCTTCGGCGCTGCCACCGACGACAAGGGGTACTACTTCATCAATAACGTGCCCCCCGGCACGTACTCGCTCCGCGCCCAGTTCATCGGTTATGCGCCGACGCAGCTGACGGACGTCCGGGTGCTGGGCGGCCAGACGCTGACGCAGAACTTCCCGCTGAAGGCGACCGCCGTCAGCATCAACGGCATCAACATTCAGGCGGCCGCGAATCCGCTCGTCCCCCGCGACGAGGTCACCTCCAAGGCGATCGTCAGTCAGGAGACCTTCTCGAACCTGCCCGTCGACAATGTCCGTTCCGTGATCACGCTGCAGCCGGGCGTCGTCGAGTCGGGCAACAACAACGGTGTGTCCATCCGCGGGGGTCGTCCCGGTGAGGCCAACGTCTACATCGATGGCGCCCCGGTGCGGTCGGTGAATGGCAACCTGATCGGAACCCAGGGCATGACGGGCTCCCAGGGGACGAGTATTCAGACCAACGCAGTCGAAGAGGCGTCGGTCACCACGGGTGCCCTCCCAGTGCAATTCGGTGACGCGCAGTCTGGGGTGATCAACTACACCACGCGGGCTGGTGGCGAGAAGCTGGCCGGCTCGTTCTCGACGCAATCCGACGGGATGATGCCGAACTCCATCAGCGCCGGATACAACAGGTTCGAAGGCACGTTGGGCGGGCCCGTGCCCGGCATCAACAACCTCCGGTTCTTCATGTCGGGCGTGCTGCAAGGACAGGTTTCGCCGTACCGGTCCCAGGGCGCCAGCGATGTCGCGAGCTACACGACGGCCGGCATCGACACCATCGTGAACGTCAGCAGCACTACGACGCCCGGTCTGGAGCAGATCGCGGTGCCGCGCTTCGTGCAGTTCTCCGGCAGCTGCGATGCGGCGAAGAACGATGGGTTCGCCTGCCAGGGCATGCGTCTCCCGGATAACTGGAACACGACCATTAATCTCCAGGGCAAGCTCACCTACTTCTACGGGTCAGGGTCGTCGGTGGCCCTGTCGGCCCTGGCCGGTGGCCAGCAGTTCCGGAATTGGCCCGGTACTCTGATCGATGATCCCGCGGGTCAGATCGGGAATCACAACTGGCAGCGGACCTACACCCTGAACTGGAACCACCAGCTCTTCAAATCCGCGGACCGCGCCCTCTCGTTCAACGTGGTCGCGTCCTACGGTACCGATCAGCTCATTCAGGGCATCCTGGACCCGACGAGTGACGTGAGCACCCAGAATCCGCTGGGCGGCATCGAGCTGTCGACGCTCAACTTCGGCCTCGGATCGTTCGCAGACCTGTTCTTCAACGACCCGGATCAGGTCGTCAAGAACGTGCGCACCAACAGCGGCCTCCGGGTTCCACTGCTCGGCCAGACGCAATACACCGCCGCCCAACCGTACCGGTTGAACCCTTACGGGATGGAGTCGGGGGCGTTCTTTACCCAGGGGCTCGACGCCACCGGGACCACGGCATCCAACCAGCTCTACAAGGAGAGCCGGTTGTATGGGACCGCCAACGTCGACTGGCAGGCCAACCGGTATCACCGCTTCACGTTCGGCGGCGAGCTGAAGCGGTCCGACGTGGCGTATTGGAATGCCTTCCTGACCAATCAAATCTTCATGAACGTCTACCACGACAAGCCGGTATCCGGCGCGGCGTGGGCGTCGGACCGCCTCGATCTGGGCGACGTGGTCATCGACCTCGGCGTGCGCTACGACTACTTCAACAGTGAAGCCCTCTTCCCGCTGACGCCGGGGTTCGTGTTCTCGGATCCGAACTGGAACCCGGCGCTGAACTCGACGTCGCCGGACGCCCTGTACCAGGCTTCGGTGTCGAAAGTCTTCACGCCGGGACTGGCACACACGGCGGTCAGCCCCCGCATCGGGGTGTCATTTCCCATCACCGACCAGACCGACTTCCATCTATCGTATTCGCACCAGGTCCAGTCGCCGGATCTCAACGCGATTCTGCAGGGAGTCAACAACGATCTGACGTTCACGAATGCGAACCAGGCCAATGGTCGTGACGTCGGATTCGGCAAGACCATCCTGTTCGAGTTCGGCGCCCGTCACGCGTTCAGCCCGGACTTTGTGGTCGACGTGTCTGCATACAACAAGAGCAAGGTTGCGGACCTGTCCTACCGGCTCTTTCAGTACAACGACCCGACCAATCCCGGCCGGATGCTGAGCGTGAACGTCCTGACCAGTGGCGACTTCGGCTATGATCGCGGGCTCGACGTGAAGTTGGACCGGCGCGTGGGGAACTGGCTGTCCGCGAGCCTGGCCTACACGTACGAAATTGCCCAGGGGACGGGCTCCAGTCCGCTCAGCTATCTCAACACCAACGCCCGGTCCATTTCGGGTGTGACCGGAACGGTCCTACCTCCGGCCGAGCAGGCTCGAGCCGTGGATGACCAGCGCACCCACAACGTGGTCGGGGCGGTGTCCTTCAGCGTGCCGCAAGGCTGGCAGTCGGGCACCACGGTTGGGAACATTTTCTCGAAGGTGAGCGCCTTCGCGACCTTCCGGGTGCTCTCCGGCCTGCCGTACACCCCGCTCGTGAATTCGGGCGGCGGCGCGACGGCTCCGGGCACCAATTTCGGCCTCACCGCCACGCAGGCGGGTGACATCAACTCCGCCACGACGCCGTGGACCAAGTACCTGGACCTTCGAATCAACAAGGGTCTGCAAATGGGCCGGTTGCAGGTCACGGCCTTCGCCGACATCCGGAACTTGTTCAACTGGAAGAACATCACTGGTTTGTTCGCCGAGACGAACGATGTGACCAACGCGATCTTCCAGCACAACCGCGTCGCGGCCGAATTCGTCAACCTGGCGAACGAGGCCAAGGCCAACGGTGCTCTCGACGCCGCGACCCAGGCGGTGAAGCTGCCGGTGAACTGCGGTACCTGGCAAGGTGAAGCGGGTCCCGTGGATTGTGTGGAGTTGAAGCGGACGGAGGCCCGGTTCGGCAACGGGGATGGCGTGTACACCCTGTCCGAGCAGACCAACGCGCTGAATTCGTACTACAACCTGTTCAATGGTCCGTACACGTTCAATGATCTGGGCCGGCAGATGCGGTTGGGCTTCGAGCTGAACTTCTAGGCAGGAGATTTCCCGGGGCCGGGGGCGACGCATTTCGGATGCGTCGTTCCCCGGCCTTTCGGCTTATTGGGTCACGCCGAACTTGAACAGGGTCCGGGTGTGGAAGGTCGAACCCGGGTGCAGGATGGTGGACGGGAACGCCGGATGGTTCGGTGAATCCGGGAAGTGTTGGGTCTCCAGGCAGAACGCCCCCCGGTGCACGTAGGTGGTCCCGCCTTTTCCCTTGATCGAGCCGTCCAGGAAATTTCCGGAGTAGAACTGCAGGCCCGGCTGGTCGGTGAAGACGTCGAGGGTCCGGCCACTCATGGGCTCCACCACGCGCGCGGCGTGTGCGAGCCCTGCGCCGCCGTTCAACACGAAGTTGTGGTCGTACCCGCCGGCGATCTTGAGCTGAGGATCGGCGGCATCGATCCGCGCACCGATGGTGGTCCCTTGCGTGAAGTCGAAGGGCGTGCCGGCCACGGGCGCGAGCACGCCGGTAGGGATGAGCGTCGAGTCGACCGGGGTGTACCGCGAGGCGTCGATGGTGACGACGTGGCCCAGGACATCGGGAGAACGGCCCGCCGAGAGGTTGAAGTACGAGTGCTGACTCAAGTTGATAGGCGTCGCCTGGTCGGTGGTCGCGCCGTAATCGACGATCAGCTCGTTCGCCCCCGTGAGGGTGTAGCGCACCGTCACCCGAAGCGCGCCCGGATATCCTTCCTCTCCATCCGGACTGAGATACGACAACGCCACTCCGACCGAGTCCCCGCGCTGAAACGGCTCGGCGCTCCAGACCACCTTGTCGAAGCCCTTGATCCCGCCATGCAAGGCGTTCTGGCCATTGTTGACGGCGAGCGTGTATTCCTTGCCGTCGAGCGTGAACTTCCCGCGCGCGATCCGGTTGGCGTAGCGGCCCACGATGGCCCCGAAGTACGGACTCTGCTTGACGTACCCGTCGAGGGAATCGAACCCCAGCACCACGTCGCCGGGACGCCCATGGCTGTCGGGTACCTCGATGGACTGAATGATCCCGCCGTAGGTCAGGACCTTCACGTGCATGCCGCCGGCGTTGGTCAGGGTGTAGCTGTCGACGGCTTTCCCATCGGGGAGCACGCCGAACGACGACTTGGTCACTGAGCCACTCCCGGTGAGTGGTGCATAGAGCTGCGCCGCGGCTGCCGCAGCGTCACGGGGAAGTTTGATGACTCCCCGGTCGTAGGTCATGAGTCCGTTGACTTCCACTTCCACATCGGTGGTCTGCGTGTAGATGGCCGCCGCCAGGCCCGCCGCCTCGAGGGACCGGACCTTCATGAGGAGGTCGCGGTACCCGCTCCACAGGGAGTCGAGGGTCGGATACCGCACGTACCCCCAGTTGTCGCGATTCTCCCAGGTGTGCCCGGTGACCGGAAAGCCGAGGCCGCCGAATTCGCCGAGAACGCGGGCGCGGGTGGAATCGGCGGCGGGGATTTCGGGTCCCGGATAGCTGTGGACGTCGAGGAGATCACCGGCGTTGCGGTCGGTCCAACCCGACGCGTCGTCCACGAGGCGGCTCGGATCGGTGCGCTTCACCCACTCGGCGGTCGCGCGAGTGTCGTGCTGTCCCCAGCCCTCGTTGAAGGGCACCCACACCACGATGCTGGGATGGTTCTTCAGGGCCGCCAGGATCCGGTGAAGCTCGACCCGGTATTCCGCCCGCCCCGAATCGGAATCGATGTCGCCGCTCGGCATGTCCTGCCAGATCAGGACACCCATCGAGTCGGCGTCGTAGTACCAGCGCTCCGGCTCCACCTTCACGTGCTTCCGCATCATGTTGAAGCCGAGCTGTTTGAGCACGATGAAGTCGTTGCGTCGAGCGTCCTCCGTCGGCGCCGTGTAGAGACCGTCTGGCCACCAGCCCTGGTCCAGCGTGCCGTACTCGAAGAGAACGTGGTTGTTGAGGAACAATCGCAGCGCTCCGGACGAGTCCCGGGCGACCGCGATCTTCCGCATGCCGAAGTAGCTCGTGACCGAATCGCCTCCCACCGTGATTCGAACGTGATAGAGGAAGGGGTCGGCGGGTGACCAGAGATGCGCATGAGGCATCGCGATCGACACCGCCCGCCCTGTCACCCCACTCGCCTGGGCGACGCTCGCATCACCGGCACGGACGTCGATGTGGACAGGCTTCGCGGGACCATCGGCCGTCGCGGTCACCCGGACCACTCCCGCGTCTACGTCGGGCGTGATGGACAGGTCTTCGATGTGCGCGCGTTCGACGGGCTCGAGCCAGACGGTCTGCCAGATCCCCGTGACGGCCGTGTACCAGATGCTGCCCGGCTTCAGCACCTGCTTTCCCCGCGGCTGCTCACCGGCGTCGGTCGGGTCCCACACACTCACGACCAGATCGTGGGTCGGGCCTGGCTTCAGGGCATCCGTGATGTCGAACGAGAATGGATCGTAGCCGCCACGGTGTCTGCCCACCCGGTGCCCATCGACGGTCACGCGGGCATCCCAGTCGACGGCGCCGAAATGCAACAACCAGCGATGTCCCGGCGCGTGAGCGGAAAGCGTGAAGCGCCGGTGATACCAAAGTCGTTGCGCCGGCGTCACCGCCCGGGTGACGTGCGACAACTGCGACTCGATAGGGAAGGGCACGAGAATGGTGCCGTCATACGATTCGGGAGCGCGGGCTCCGGAGTCGCGCACGGTGTAATCCCACGAGCCGTTCAGGTTGATCCACGACGTCCGGACCATCTGCGGTCTCGGGTACTCGGGGAGGACCCGGTCAGGTGCGACGTGCTGCGCCCAACGGGTCTCCAAGTGTGACGACTGGGACCGGAGTGGTGAGGTAGGGAAGGCGGCGAACCCGAGTACCGCAACAACGAGGTAACGGCGCATTGGCGTATGACCAGTTGCTGACAGAGTGGACGTAGAACCTAAGCCCGGCGCGGGAGTCGGGAACCCCTCTGGATGCAACCTTTCGCGAAATGGCGCCGTCAGATACTCCAATGAACGCCACCGCCTTGCTGCTCCTGGCCGTCAGTGTCGGTCCCCAGGGCCCCGCATCCAAACCGGACTCCCCCACGGCGCCCGTTCCCACGGCCGTAGCGGCCGTTCGCACCACCGTGGCCCCCGTGCTCACCCGCTTCGACAGCGACCCGGCCTGGGCCGACGCGCCGGTGATCTCCGAGTTCCGGGAGTTCCGCCCAACCGACGGCGCGATCCCGAAGTTTCGGACCGAGGCGAAGGTGATCTATGACGCCCGCGACCTGTACGTGCTCGTCCGCGCCTACGATCCGCACCCCGACAGCATCGTGGGCCTTCTGGCCCGACGCGACGTCTCGACGCCCAGCGACCTGATCACCGTGTTCATCGACTCCTATCACTCCCGCCGCACCGGCTACGAGTTCGACGTAAACCCGGTGGGCGTGAAGACCGATTACGCGATTTATCAGGACGGGAACGAAGACCCGGCGTGGGATGGGATCTGGGATGTCGCCACGAAGGTGGACTCGCTCGGCTGGCTCGCGGTGTTCCGGTTCCCCCTGTCGCAACTTCGATTCGCGGTAGGCTCTAGTAACACCTTCGGATTCACGATTGCGCGGATTATCGAACGCACCGGCGAGTCCGACAGCTGGCCTCCCTATCACACCAACAAGCCGGGTCTCGCTTCGCAGCTGGGTGATCTCACCGGGCTGACCGACCTGGCACCGCCGCGCCGGTTCGAGCTCGCGCCCTACATGGTCACCAAGAACGTGTCGGTGACGCAGGGTGGCGGCTTCGGCCGCGATCAGCAGGCGACTCTTGGTGCGGACTTCAAGGTCGCGGTGGCGTCGAATCTGACCCTCACCGGCACGGTGAACCCGGATTTCGGACAGGTCGAGGCCGACCCGGCCGTCCTGAACCTCAGCGCCTTCCAGACGTTCTTTCAGGAGCGCCGGCCCTTCTTTGTCGAGGGCAACGGCCTCTTCCAGTTCAACCTCAATTGCAGTCAGGTGAACTGCAGCAACGAGGAGCTCTTCTATTCCCGCCGGATCGGCGCGACGCCGACACTCGGCGATGGCACCGGTGCGACGACTATTCTCGGCGCCGGCAAGCTCACCG
>Ga0126371_10000685_pt1 | contig 28315 bp, 24 predicted proteins | sample PanSoiMetaPlot_4_FD_110145 | JGI IMG/M metagenome (GOLD analysis project Ga0126371, IMG submission 110145) | Tropical forest soil microbial communities from Panama - MetaG Plot_4 | ecosystem: Environmental > Terrestrial > Soil > Tropical forest > Bulk soil | place: Panama | collected 2016-02-17 | reverse complement strand
TCAGCGCAAACGCGCGCCCCGACGCGTTAAAGGGAATTCCCGTGAAGTCGCCCGGGTTCGGGCCCGCGCCGCGCTCCAGCGCGTCTTCGTGATTCTTGGATTGCCACGACCCCGCCAGATCGATCTGCGCCAGCGCGGGCAACCCGGCGCACAGCAGCAGCGCCGCGGCGAAACTGATTGGTTTGCGTGTCATCGGTGATTCCCTTTCCTTACCATCTCACGGAGCACGGGGTCGGCTTCCACCCGTCGTCTCCGGCCTGCTTTTTGAAGTGCGAAGTAATGATGAATGGCTCGCGCAGATACTTCGGGTCGTTGGTGACGATGGTCACCACCAGCATCACGTCCCCGTTGTGCTCGCGGATCATGTCGTAATATTCGGTGAGCTCCGCGTTTTCGCTGTAGGGCACGCCGTTCCTTCTCAGATATCCCGCTTTCAGGTGCGTGGTGGTCACTTTCAGCGTGCCTTTTCCTTGCGGGGGCGCGTTCGGATCGGGCGCGGCGGCAGGAGCGTTTCCGAAACCGCCGCGTCCGCCGCCTCCCGTGATTTCCCAGGCCGCCGCCGAATCGCCTTGCAGCGACGAGGCCCCGCCGGGGGCCGTCCCGCTCCCGAAATGAAACAGGCGCGTCTGCGTTCCCGCGTCGGTCTCCAGTTTCAGCGTCTGATCGTCCTGCCACGAGAATCGCAGATGCTCCGGCACGCGCAGCAGCGCTGGCGCGCCATACGCCCTGCACAGATCTCCGGACGCTTCATCCTTCGCCGGATCCCAGGTATCGGCCACCTGCTTCGAGGCGGCGTTCATCGGCACGCCCATGTAATCGCCTGGCGTCGGCGTCACCATACGGAAGCGCCAGTCTTCGTCGACGATGGAAACCCAGTAGCCCGTCAAATCGATCGGCGCCATTGCCTTCGCCGTGGGAGGCGCGCCGCCCCTTCCGCCGCGCGGCGGCTGTGCCGCCAAAGGCAGCGCTATGCAAACCGCCATCGCCCAAAATCCGATCCGATTTCCCATTCCTTTTTCTCTCCCGCTCGCGCCCCTACTTCTTCGCCGTCAAACTCTTGTAAATCGATTCCACGAACGCCGCCGTGACGCCCGACTGCGTCCCGTATTCCGTCTCGAACGGCTTCGCCGGCGACAATTCCTGGATCTGGCTCAGCGTCTTCCCCTGCTTGATGTAGTCCGCGACGACGTCACGGACGATCACCACCATGTCCCGGTAATTCACCACATCCAGTTGCTCGCACAGCCGTCCGTGGCCGGGGATCACGTACGTACCGACTCCCTCGTAGATAAACGGCCCCGGCGGAACCGCCAGGTCGATCAGCCGGTTCAGCGCGTCGATCTCGCCCTGTATGCTCCCGCCCTTCGCCACGTCGATCACCGGAAACCGCGTCATGTCGAAAATGTCTCCCGCCGCCACCACGTCCGACTTCCGGAACATCACGAAGCTGTCGGAATCACTGTGTGCCGCGGGCTCGTACATCGTCTCGATCGCCTCATCGTTCATGCGGATAGATTTGCGGGGCGTATAGAACGCCTCCGTCGGCCACGTCTCCACGGGAAACGCGGACGCCTTTCCAGTCGGCGCGCTCATCCTTCTCAAAACGCTGTCGTGCGCCATGATCGACGCTCCGCCGCCGTTGGTCATGGCATTCGCAAAGTTCGTATTGCCCAGCGCATTCGTGAAAATGGTCAGCCCGGCCTTCGCCAGCTTCGCGTTGCCGCTCACGTGGTCAGCATCCGAGCCCGTGTTGATGATGTACCGGATCGGCAGGTTGGTCAGCTTCTTGATTTCCGCCAACACCCGGTCTGACGCCCCTTCGGTGCCCGTGTCCACCAACACCACTCCGTCGACACCGATCGACACCCCAATATTGCTGCCCGCTCCGGCGATCATGTAAAAATTTGGCCGGGCTTTGACCACTTCCAGCCCGCCGTTATCCGGCTCCGCCGCCCGGAGCGGCCCCGCGGCCAGTCCCAAAACCGCGGCGCCTGCGCAAATCCAATTCTTTGTTGTCCTTAAACCCATGCACACTCCCGCATTTTCGCGTGAATAGTAATATTGGCAGGACGTTCCGGCCGGAGTCAAGGTAACGCCCCAGAGGATAATCGCGCCAGCCCCGTTGCGTCAGCGCGGGGTTACTCGTGCCGCAACGCCATTGCCGGGTCCACTCGCATCGCGCGCAGCGCTGGAATCCAGCAACCTAGCGCCGCCGCCAGGGCCAACACGCCCGATGCCACCGCCAGCGCCAGCGGGTCCGAAGGCGAGACCCCGACCAGCACCGTCTTCAAAACTTGATTCACCGCGAATGATGCCGCCAGGCCGATCCCCAGCCCCACCGCCAGCGGCATCATTCCTTGCCGGAACACGAGTCTGAGAATGTCGCGGCCGGTTGCGCCGACCGCCATGCGAATCCCGATTTCCTGTGTACGCCGGCTCACCGCGTGCGCCACCACCGTATACAGGCCGAAAGACGCCAGCAGCAGCGCCATCGCTGCAAACACTAAGAACAGCGCTCCATAAAACCGGCTGTCCCAATAGCGTTCCAGCCGGTCCGCCAGAATGAACGGGCCGTACACCGGCAGATCGGGATCGAGCGCCTGCACCTCCCGCCGCAACGCGGGGCCAAGGCCGCCGGGCGCTACTTGCGTTCGCGCCAGAAACCACCGGGCCCCCGGGCTCCTGCCGTAAGGCAGGTACGCTACCGGTTCCATCTTCTGCCGCGTGATGTCGTCCTGAATGATATTCGATACCACGCCTACCACCGTCATCCAAGGTTCCGGCGTATCGCCCGTGAAAAACCGCAGCCGCTTGCCGGTTGGATCTTCTCCCGGCCAAAACCGGCGCGCCAGAAACTGGTTTACAAGTGCTACGGGAGGTCCCGTAACGCCGTCGGACTCGACGAATTCGCGGCCCGCCAGCACCGCCGCTCCCACTGTATGGAAATAGCCTGGGCTCACGTATAGTGCCGCCAGCTTGGGCCGCCGCGTCTGCTCAGGACTCGCACTCTCGGAAGCCCCCGCCAGTTCGTACGGATACTTCGGCACGTTCCAGGAAGGCAGCGATCCGGCCATGGCTACCGATTCCACGCCCGGGACCGCCTCCAGGCGCATGCGTACACCCTCGTAGAACTTGCTTTGCTGCTCGGGGCGATACCTCGTGTCCGGAAGCGCCATCGTTGCCACCAGCAGATGATCGGCGTTCACTCCCATCGCGGCGTTGTGAATCTTCAAGAAGCTGCGAATCAGGACGCCCGCGCCCGCCAGGAGCACGATCGCCAGCGCCAGCTCTCCGGTCACCAGCAGACTCGACAAATGCCTTCCCGCTCCGCCGCCGCTCACACCCCGCGCCTCGTCCTTTAGGCCCGTGTTCACGTCCAGCTTCGCCAGCCGCAGCGCCGGCGCCAGCCCGAACAAAATTCCCGTTCCGACCGAAATCGCGATCAGATATGCCAGCACACGCCCGTCCATCGTGTAGTCCAGAATCAGCCAGGAGGATTTGGCAGCCATCGCCAGCTCATAACTGCGCACGCTCCACCTCGCGATCCACCACCCGAGCACGCCACCGAGCCCCGATAGCAGGACGCTCTCGACCAGAAGCTGACGCATGATTTGCCACCTCCCGGCTCCGAGCGCGATCCGCACAGAAATCTCCCGCGATTTGCCCATTGCGCGCGCCAGCTGCAAGTTCGCGAGGTTCGCGCACGCGATCAGCAGCACGAAACCCACCGCCGCCCACATCGACCCGTAGAGTGCGGTCGCATTCGCTCCGATAAAGAATCCCGCGAAGTTCTGTACCACCAGGTGGAATCGCTGGTCCGTCAGCGGATACACGGTCTCCAGACGCTGGATGATGCCTTCCACCTCCGCGCGAGCGCTCGCAAAGCTGACGCCGTCGCGCAGCCGCCCGAACGCGAACCACGTATCCGTATGGTCCCGGCGCAGGACCTCCGCGGTCGGTACCAGCGGCACCCACAGGTCCACCGTTTGCGGAAAGGAGAATCCTGCCGGCATCACTCCGATCACGGTCGTTGCGATGCCATGCAGCCGCACGGTCTTCCCGACGATCGACCGGTCCCCGGCATACCGTCGTTGCCAAAGGCGGTGGTTCAAGATCGCCACCGGAGCCGCGCCCACCTGTTCGTCGGCGGCCGCAAAGTCCCGCCCCAGCACCGGTCTCCGACCCACAGTGCGGAACGTATCGGCGCTGACTTCAGTGACTTCGATCCGCTCCGCAAACCCGTTGGCATCGCTCACCACGTCCGCAATCCCGTGCGTAATCCCCATCCCTGAGAATGATTTGGCTTGCGCCCGGATATCGGCAAAGTCCGGATACGAGATACAGCAGCCGCCGTTGCTGATGTACAGCAGCCGGTCGTTCCGCTCCACCAGCGGGAATCCCTTGAACAGGACGGCATCCGTGACCGTGAACACCGCGGCATCGATTCCGATGCCCAGCGCCAGCATCGCCACCGCCGCCGCCGTGAACCCCGGGTGCTTTGCCAGCACCCGCAAGGACAACCGCACGTCGCCAAGTATCCTCATCCGCTGGAGCGCCTCGCTTCAGTGTTGCACGGGAATTACGACCGGCCCGGGCGGCGCGGAATTGATCGTTGCCGGCGACGAGACCCCGTTCACCGCCACCGTCACCGGATAATTTCCTTCCGGCATGCTGGCAAACTGCAGCGGCACCGTAAAGTTGACCTGGAATTCGCCCGGCGCCACCAGCCCCGCCCCGTCCGCGGCGATCGTGACGGTGCCGAGCGTCACCGTCACCCCGCTCAGCGGTTGAAACGCGTTGATCTCCACTCCCGATGGAGAGGGTGCGAGCCCTGTCCCGAACAGCTCCAGCACATCACCCGGCTTGGCCTTCTGAAATCCGGACCAGAGCGCCGGATCGCCTGTGTACTTTCCGTTCGGGAATGCGGCCGCCGCGTAATTGGTTCCGTTCACCGGGATCGGCCAGATCCCCGGCGAGCTGGCCCCCGCCGGCGCTGTCGTGACATTGCTTCCCACGTTATTGTTGAAGACTTCAATCGATGCCGTTCCCGTTACTCCTGACGGTACCTGGAAGTCAAGCTGCGTGGGGCTCACGTAGTACAGCGCCGCCGGCTGCCCGTTTACCGTGACCGACGCCCCGCTCATCGCGAGCGGAAGATTGTTCCCGTTGAAATCGCTTGCGGCCAGCGGATGCGTGACGTTGGCCAGGTTCGTCCCCTTCACCTGTGCCCACGAGCCCGGCACCAGTCCGCCTGCGATGTAGGTCGCGCCGTTCGCCACGCTTCCGGAAGTCAGCACCGGAGCCGGCCCGTTCGCCGTGCCCGCCTGCCCCACGAAATACGCCGTGACGAACAGATCGTTCACCAGCAAGTCCGTGCCTTGAAAGCCGCTTCCAAACGAGTAGCTCCACTCGAAATTCGGAGCCGGCTCATCCGGCTGGCACGGGCTTTGAATCGGTGCGCCTTGGCAGGTCCAATACAAATACGGCTGTATGTTGTGAAACGGCCCTGTTACTGTATTCGGCACGGCGACTGCCGACATTCCCGCGGTAAAACCCAGCTGGGCGTAAAACAGATTCCCCATCGGATTTTTCGTGCCGCCGCAGTTGTATCCGGGACACCCCGAATCGATCGTTGGCGCCTGCCAGTTCGTTTGCCCCAGGTACGCGGCGCTGTTCATGTTCGCCAGAAACTGCATTGCCGAATTCCAGGTCATCGCTCCGTCCAGTGCGGCACACAGGGCCGGCGTGGTCGGATCCGTGCAGCGCGGCAGGCTGAACGTATTGGTCGCCGCCAGGTTGGCATTCGCAGCCCAGGTGATATTGGTCATCGGATCATACACGGTCTTGCCGTCGGCGCTCGCCTGCAGGCCAGTGCCGCTGGCCGGCGGCGTGCCCGGCAATTTGCCGGGAATCATCGGCAGCAGATAGAGCAAATTCGGCAGCGTATTCGCGCCCTGCCATCCCGTGGCGAACGAGAACGTGGCATTGCCCTGCGAAGCCCCGCCGCTCGATTGCGACCAGTAGAGATACGGTTGGAAGTTCTGGAACGGCCCCACCGTGTTGGCCGGCATCGGGACCGCCGTGTTCGGCGGCTTCAGCCCCAGGCCGTTGTAGATCGTGTCCAGCGCGCCCGCCGTACAACCGAACCCGAAGGAACCGCCGTTTGGTCCAGTCCTCGGGCACGTCTTATCTACCAGCGGGGTGGTCGGTAGTTGCCAGTTCGAATGCCCCAGGTAATTCGCCGCGTTCATCGCGGCAACCCACGCCGCCGCGCTTTGATAGTTCATTGAGCCGCTCGCGTTTACGCATGGCTGCCCCGCGCCCGCCCCGCACGCCGGTATCCCGAAGCGCACGCTGCTCGCCAGGTTCGCGTCCGCCAGCCAAGTGATGTTATTCACGGTGTCATACACCGTCGTGCCGTCGGGGCTCGGCGTCAGCGCCCCGTGCGCCGCGAGTGCGCAGCCTACCAGTAATGCTGCCGGCTTGGCAGCCATCCTGCGCCGATTCACCAAATCTTCCCTCCCACTTGCTCGCCCTTAATCTCTAAACCTTTACCCGTTCGTTAGTTGCAAACGGTTCGCCGATCCGTATTATGTCTCTCGAATCAACCAAACTCACACTATACATTTGTACTATTACGGCTCATTTGTGGCGGCGCCGTCCTAATTTGTGTTCCGCAGCGTATACTCTTTCCTGTTCCCAAGAGAAATTCTGCCAAGGAGGTGTGATGTCCCCCGTTCAAATTCCCTCAACTGGCGCCCGTTCGCAATTTCACGAAGAGGTCAACATGTTCGCAGGTTCTGCTCCCGGGCTCAAGTCGCGGGAACGCCGGCGGCATCAGCGGTTCCCTATCAACGTCAGCTCCCGGTATCTTCTGGATGAGGCCCGCGGCTATGCCACGACCGTCAACATCAGCAGCGGCGGAGTGTTGCTGGACACAAAGGAGATTCTCCCGGTGGGCCGGCAAGTCCAGCTCTGGATCGATTGGCCCGCGCTCCTCGACGCTCGTTGTCCGCTTCGGCTCGTCATCCATGGCCGCATTGTCCGCAGCACTTACCGCGGAACTGTCGTGGGAATTACCCGGTACAGTTTTCGGTTACGGCCGAAGAGTGAAGCTCCTTTTACCGTCTGAAATCGAAACCACACCTGCAAGCCATGGCCCCGCCGATGGTTCTGGTACTTGATGGCGATCTCGGCTTTCTGTTCGCTCTTTCCCAAGAGTTGAGCCGCCGCCAGATCCATGCCGTCCCCGCGCGCACCTACCACGAAGCCCACTCCCTCCTTACCCGGCTCCAGATCGACCCCGACCTCTTGGTGGTTGACTGCAGCGCTCCCGGCGCGTGCCGCCTGATCAAAGAGATCGTGCGGAAGCTACCCGGCCTGCACATCGTCGCCTTCGTGTCGGAACACCAGGATTGCCGCGATTGCGCGGATCACCTCACCGCGCGCCTCCACGACCCCGAAGACAAAACCGCCGACCGCATTTCATATTGCGTCGATGTCGTGACGAGGCTTGCGCGGGAACAGGCACTGTTTCTGGTTCGCGCACGCTAACCATCATCCGGCTGCGCGCCGGAACCGCTCCGCCAATACGCGCATCCGCTCGATCAGCTCCGGCGGCTCCAGGACTTCGAATTCAAACCCTGTCCACACCAGATACATCGCCAGCATATCGAGCGACGTCGCGCCCGTGCGCAACAAACACGCGTGTTCCCCGGCGGCCTCCAATTTTCCCGCTGCCGCCGGCAATTTCTCGGCCACTTTCTCCATCGAAGCCGTGAACCGAATTACAGCGTGATATTCATACCCGGCAGTCGACACGCTCCGTGAGACGTACGCCGCGAAGTCCCCGTCGGGCGCGGCGCGCGCTGTGAACCGCTGCCCCGGGACGGGCCGTTGCTCGATGCGATCCACGCGGAACGTTCTCCAGTTGCTTCGGTCCGTGTCCCACGCCGCCAGATACCAGCGCCGTCCGGTGTGCACCAGTCGGTGCGGCTCCACCTCCCGCTCGCTCGCCGCTCCGTCCCGCGCGCGATATCGGAATCGCAGCTTCTCGCAATCGCGGCAGGCCCCCGCGATCAGCGCCAGCACCTCCGCATCCACCACCGGTCCTGTATACGCCAGCGGTTCGATAAACGAGTGCAGCGCCGTAATGCGCCGCCGGAGCCGCGCCGGTAACACTTGTTGCACTTTTGTCAGCGCGCGCACCGACGCCTCCGCGATCCCCGTTACTGTCCCGCTCGCCGCTGTGCGCAGCCCTACTGCCACCGCTACCGCTTCTTCGTCATCGAGCAGTAACGGCGGCAGCCGCGCTCCCGCTCCCAGTTGATAGCCGCCTGCCGTCCCCGATGTGGAATTCACCGGATACCCCAGGCTTCGTAACTTGTCCACGTCGCGCCGCAGTGTGCGCGCTGTCACCTCCAGCCGCTCTGCCAGTTCCGTGCCGGACCAATACCGCTGGGACTGGAACAGCGAGAGTAACCGCAGCAGCCGCGCCGAGGTCTCCAACATTTTTTCAGTCTCCCATGAATCGAGGACAAAGCCTGTCCGCAACCCCTGATACTGTTCTTTCAGTAAGGAGGAGATACAGTGCCCTTCAGTCAAACGCTCTTACCGGAATTCGATGAGGAAATGAAGAATACACGCAAGCTGTTGGAATGCGTTCCCGACGGCAAATTCGATTATCAACCCCACTCTAAATCGATGACCCTCGGCCGCCTCGCCGGGCACGTTGCCGAAATGCCGGGCTGGGTCAAGTTCACGCTCGACCAGGAAGTCCTGGATCTGACACCCGGCATGCAGCCGAACATCGCCACCTCGCGCGCCGAATTGCTTCGCGCGTTCGATCAAAACGTCGCTGAGGCGCGCGCTAGAGTCAGCGCCGCCACCGACGCCGAGTGGCAGAAGACTTGGGAGTTGCGGGTAGCCGGCAAGCCTGTCATGTCGATGCCGCGCTCTGTCGTCATGCGCAGCATGATTCTGAACCACGTGATTCACCACCGCGCGCAGCTCGGCGTCTATCTGCGCCTCAACGACGTGGCCATTCCCGGCATGTACGGTCCTTCCGGCGACGAGCCGAGGCTCGGCGCCGCCCAATCCGCTGCTTAGTTGTCGGGCGGACCCCCCTGGCCCGCGGGCCGGCCCCCGGCCGGCCCAAACTTCTCCCCTTCGTCCGCACAACCACAGTTAAGATAGTTCTGAGGAGCACCATTTGAAGAAGTGGGTTCTGGCTGTGCTGGTGGTGGCGGCCGCCGTCGTGGGCTGGGGCGTTCTGCGCAAGGCGTCTCCGCCGAAAATCGGCTTTACGCGCGTCAAGCGCGCCACGCTGGTCAGCACGCTGCCCACCAATGGCAAAGTCGAACCGTTCGACTGGCAGGCGATCCGATCCGAACGCGCCGGGATCCTGAGCCGCGTGTTGGTCCGGGACGGCGAGAGAGTGGCCAAGGGCGAGGTCGTCGCCTCGATTTCCGATCCTTCGCTGCAAGCCGACCTGCAGGGCGGGGAAGCCCGCGTGGCGGAAGCGCAGGCGAACCTCTCGGCTCTCGAATCCGGCGGCAAGCCCGCTGAGCTCGTCGAGATCGAGAACAGCCTCAAGCAAGCCCGGCTGCAGTTGCAGCAGCAACAGAAAGATTCCGAAGCGCTGCAGCGGCTGGCGCAGAAGCAGGCTGCCACCGCGGCTGAAGTGGATGCGGCGCGGCAGAAAGTGAAGCAGTCGGAAACCGAGATCCAGGGACTGGAACAGCGGCGCAGTTCCCTGGTCGCCAAGTCGGACGTGGCCGCCGCCCGCGCCCGGCTGCAGGATGCCCAGGCCTCCTTCGAACTCGCGCGCGAGCGCGCCTCCCAAAGCGTCGTCCGGGCGCCGATCTCTGGTGTCGTCTACGGCCTCGCCGTGCGCACCGGCGCTTACGTGAATCCGGGAGACCTGCTGGCCAATGTCGGCAACCTCGACCGCCTCCGCGTCCGTGTCTACGTGGATGAGCCAGAGCTGGGCCGGGTCGCCGAAGGGCAGCCGGTTACGATCACGTGGCAGGCGTTGGGCGGCAAACAGTGGAGCGGACGTGTCGAGCGCAAGCCCACCTCCATCCAGCCGCTAGGGACGCGGCAGGTGGGAGAAGTCATTTGTCTGATCGATAACCCTCGACACGAGCTGATTCCCGGCACCAACGTGGATGCCACCATCCGCACCGCCGTCGTGGAAAACGCCCTTGTGATTCCGAAAGAAACATTACGCCACGATACCCAAGGCAATTATGTGCTGTTACTCAAGGATCAGGCCGTCGAACGCCGTCCCGTAGACACCGGCGTGGCCAGCGTCAGCGAAATCCAGGTGACCAGTGGGGTCGCGGAGGGGGATTCGGTGGCGCTCCCCTCCGATACGCCGCTGCAGCCGGGTGACCACGTCACTCCGGAAGCTCCCGCCAGCTGATACGTCGCGCCCGGACCCGCGCGAAAATTGGGTTAAACTGTAGGTACTCAAGGTAGATTGCTTGAATCGGTTTGTCTTTGCAGCCCTGCTGGCCCTGGCCGCGGTGGTGCCGGCCACCAGCGCGGAAATCGGACAATTGGACGCCAGCCCTACCCTGTTCACCGTCATGGCGGCGATCAATGCCGCCGGTTACAGCGCCGATCTCGCCTCCCCGAATAACCACCCGCTGCGCGACGCCCTGCGCGAAGAACTCGCCAAGCGCAACATTCCCTCCTTGCCGGCGATCAAGGAGTTTTTCGAGCGGCATCGCAAGAAGAACGACGTCCTCGAACTGAGCCAGTATGTCTCTTTCGCGCTGACCGTGAGCGGCCCTCCCACCTTCGAAATCAAAGCGCGCGACGTGGACGTGCCGCCCGACGTGACTGCGATGAAGGAGCTGTCCCCGCTGCTGGCGGCGTTTTACCGCGAAGCGGGCATTGATGACTTATGGAAGCGGTCGCGGCGTGCCTTCGACCAATACATCGAGCTGTACCACGGGCCGGTCTCCGACTCCGTGCTGCAGGTGAACGCGTACCTCCGGCAGCTAACCTCCGGATTCAAAGGCCGCCATTTTCAAATCTTTATCGATCTGCTCGCGGCCCCGAACCAGATCCAGACGCGCAGTTATGCAAACGACTACACGATCGTGGTGACCCCGTCGCCGCAGCCCCGGATCTTCGACGTCCGCCACGCCTACCTGCACTATCTGCTCGATCCGTTGTCGACGCGGTACGAAGAAATCCTCGATCGCAAGAAACCGCTCGCCGATTACGCGCAGCGCGCGCCTGCCCTGGACGAATCGTTCAAGCAGGATTACCTGCTGCTGGTGACCGAATCGTTGATCAAGGCGGTGGAAGCAAAGCTCGACCGCAAGCCCGAAGGAATTCAGGAGGCGCTGCGCCAGGGCTACATCCTCGCACCCTATTTCGCCGAACAGCTGCCGGTCTATGAGAAGCAGGAACAGGCGATGCTGTACTACTATCCGACTTTGGTCGGCGCGATCGACCTCCGCATCGAGGACGCCCGGCTGTCCCGAGTCGAGTTCGATAAGCAATCCACGGCGCGTGCTGCCGTGCCCGTGCCGGCTCCCACGCCGCCGCCGGCTCCTACCGGCGCCGCCAAGACGTTGGACGACGCGGAGCAGTTGTACACGGCCCGCGACCTCGACAAAGCAAAGAAACTGTACCTGGACGTGTTGCAGCAAACCGATAGCCAGGTGACGCACGCGGCGGCGTATTATGGTCTGGCGCGCATTGCCACGTTGCAAAGAGATCCCGAACTGGCGGAGCGGCTTTTCAAGAGAATCCTGGAGTTGCAGCCCGAGCCGCAGGTGAAGGCCTGGACACTGGTGTACTTAGGACGGCTGTCCGTCGCTGCAGGCGACCGCGCGGAGGCAGCCAGATATTTTCAGAACGCAATGCAGGTGGAAGGGGCGTCGCAAGCGGCGCGCCAGGCTGCCTCGCAGGCCGCGGAAGCGACCTCAAAATAATAAGATCGAAAAAGGAGTTTGGACATGAAGAGACTGATCCTCGCCGGCTTGGTGCTGGTGCTCGCCGGCGCACCCGGCCTCATGGCGCAGAAAGGCAAGAAGGGTGATGCGCCTGCAGCCGCTCAGGCCGATCAGCCGAAAGGACCGATGCCGAAGTCGAAGGGCGAACAGGAAGCCCTCGTCGCGATGTTCAATGCGCAGAGCAAGCCGGATGATTTAATCGCCGCCGCCGAAGCGTTGTTGACCAAGTACGCGGATACCGATTTCAAGGACACCGCGCTTTTCTTTGAAGCCAATGCCTACCGCCAGAAAGGCGATCGTGACAAGGCCCAGGTCTTCGCCGAGCGCACCCTCCAGGCCAATCCCAAGAATTTCCAGGCCTCCCTGATGCTCTCGGAGTTGATCGCGCAGACCACTCGCGAAAACGACCTCGATAAAGAAGATAAGCTGACGAAGGCCGACAAATACGCCAACGACGCGATCACCACGCTGAGTGCGGCGGCCAAGCCGAATCCCCAGATGACCGACCAGCAGTGGGAAGACGTTAAGAAGGATCTGGTAGCGGAAGCGCATGACTCCTTGGGGATGTCCGCACTTCTGCGCAAGAAGTACGACAACGCCATCAGCGAGTTCAAGACCTCGGTGGACGGCGCAGCCCATCCGGAGCCCGCGTTCCTGGTGCGGTTGGCCTCAGCCTACAGCAGCGCCGGGAAGTACGACGACGCCATTGCCACCGCCGATAAGGTCATGAACGACGCGCAAACGCCCACGCAGATCAAGCAGGTGGCTCAGTCCATTCGCGCGGGCGCTTCGGTCGCCAAGCAGAAGGCCGCTGCAGGAGGCGGCGCACCGGCTCCTCCCCAGGTCGAAATCAAAAAACAGTAGAGTCCTGCCCGTTCATGCGCGCGGAACTGGCCTCTCTGGAAGCGAAGATCGATCATCGGTTTTCCGACCCGGAGATTCTGGTCCGCGCGCTGACCCACAGTTCCCACGCCAACGAAGCCCGCATTGGGACCGGCTCGTCCCGAGACAATGAAGAGCTCGAGTTTTTAGGCGATTCCATCCTGGGGTTTCTGATCGCCGAAGCGCTCGTGGCGCGCTTCCCCGAATACCGCGAAGGCCAGTTGTCGCGCCTGAAGGCCCACTTGGTTAGCGCCGTTCACTTGTATGGAGTAGCGCGCCGGCTCGATCTGGGCAGTTACCTGGAACTCGGACGGAGCGAGGAAATGAGCGGAGGCCGCGCCAAACGCACGCTCCTGGTCGACGCGCTCGAAGCCGTGATCGCCGCCATGTACCTGGACGGTGGTATGGAACCCGCAAGACAATTCGTCGCGTTGCATGTGCTCGATGCGCCCCGCGGCGAGGCCGAGGCCGACGACGGTGCGCCTCCTTCCGGCATCACCAATTTCAAGAGCGCCCTTCAGGAGTTGGCCCAGGCGCGCAAACTGCCTCACCCCAAATACGTTCTAGTCCGGGAGAAGGGCCCGGAGCATGCCAAAGTCTTTACCGTGGAAGTGCGGGTGGGGCCGGAGTGGACCAGCCAGGCCGAGGGCCGAACCAAGAAAACCGCCGCGCAGAGGGCGGCCCGCGGCGTATACGAGCGGCTCTTAGAAGCCTCCACCTGAACCGGTCAGAAGCTCACGGAACCACGACCGTCAGGGAGTGGCGGCGCGTTGGTCATCCCGCTGCCGCGCTTCACGGATCACCGCGACGAAGCGGCCGGCAAGTTCCGCGAGAGCTGCGCGGTTGCCGGCTTCCAGGAGCGCGCGGGAAACCAGTTCGCCCCCCACGCCCAGACCGGACGCGCCGGCACGCAGGAATTCCGGCGCTGTCGTCAGGTTCACGCCCCCGGTGGGAATCATCGGAATCTGCGGTAAGGCGGCCTTGAGTGCTTTGATGTACGCCGGGCCGCCCACATTGCCGCAGGGGAAAATCTTCACAAAATCGGACCCGGCTTTGTAGGCGGTAATCACTTCAGTAGGTGTCAACGCTCCTGCCATCATCAGCTTCCCATTTCGCCGTGCAAACTCCACTGTCTCCCGGTCGAATCCGGGGCTCACCAGAAATTCGGCGCCTGCCTCCACACAGCGGTCCGCCGTTTCGGCGTCGAGCACCGTGCCGGCGCCGATCAAAACCTGGCTGCCGAGAGTGCGGACCAGTTCCTCGATGACTTTGATCGCCCCCGGAACCGTCATTGTGATCTCCACGATCGGAATGCCGCCGGAGGCAACGGCCTCCGCCGCCAGGATCGCCTGTTCGGGCGAAGCCGCGCGTACCACCGGCACGATGCCGGTCTCCAGAATGCGTTGTTGAACTTCGGATTTGGTCATATGATTCCTCTTGCGAGGTAAGCGGCTCGCCCGACTAACGCGCGATCCGCGCGGAATGCCCCTGCATGACCTGCAGCACTTCGGCCAGCGTTGCCATGGTCGTGTCGCCGGGGGTGGTCATCGCTAACGCGCCGTGCGCCGCGCCGCACTCTACGCACCAGTGCGGCGGCTGTCCCGCCAGAAATCCGTAAATCATTCCCGACGCAAAGGCGTCTCCGCCGCCGACGCGGTCGTAGATTTCCAGACCCGGGCGCTGCGTTGCTTCGTACAGAACGCCATCGGCCAAACAGATGGCGCCCCAATCGTTTCGTGTAGCCGTAATCGCCTGCCGCAGGGTGGCGCCGATGACCGGCACCGAGAACTCGCCGGCCACCTGTTCCAGCATGCGGCGGAAGCTATCGACGTCCAGCCGGGTCAGGTCGGAATCGGCGCCTTCGATCTCGAACCCGAGAGCCGCCGAAAAATCTTCCTCGTTGCCAATCAGCAGATCGGCGAATGACGCCATGCGGCGATTCACTTTTTGCGCGCGCGGCTTTCCGCCCATGCCTTTCCACACCGACGCCCGGTAGTTAAGATCGTAGGAAACCATCACGCCGTGGCGCTTTGCCGCTTGCACGGCTTCCAGAGCCAATTCGGGGGTAGTTCCCGAAAGGCCGCAAAAGATGCCGCCTGTGTGAAACCAGCGCGTGCCCTGTTTGCCGAAGATCTCGTCCCAGTCGATCTGGCCCGTCCGGAGCTGCGAAACGGCGCTGTGGCCGCGATCCGAGCAGCCGGCACCGGCGCGCACTCCGAAACCGCGCTCGGTGAAGTTCAAGCCGTTGCGCGCGGCGCGTCCGATGCCGTCGAACTCCACCCAGCGGATCAACGACTGATCGACGCCGCCCTGGTAAATCAGGTCTTGCAGCAAGCGCCCGACGGCATTATCCACGAATGCCGTCACAATCGCGGTGTCGAGGCCGAAACAGCGCTTCAGGCCTCGCGCCACGTTATACTCGCCGCCGCCTTCGGAGACATCGAAACTGCGCGTGGTCGCCACGCGCCGGTCGCGCGGGTCGAATCGCAGCATGACTTCGCCCAGCGCCACCAGGTCCCACCGGCAATTCTCTTTCGGTCTGATCTTCAGAGTCATGAGTCAGCGCGCCATCCAACCGCCATCGACTACCAGAACATGTCCATGCATGTAATCGCTGGCCGAGGAGGCCAGGAACACGGCGGCGCCGGCGAGGTCTTGGGGCGTCCCCCAGCGTCCCGCCGGAATGCGCTCCAGAATCTGCCGGCTGCGCACCGGATCGGCGCGCAACGCGTCGGTAACCTTGGTCGCCATATATCCCGGCGCGATCGCGTTCACATTGATGCCTTTCGAAGCCCATTCATTGGCCAGTGCCTTGGTCAATTGCGCCACGGCTCCTTTCGCCGCCGCATACGCGGGCACGAATACGCCGCCCTGGAACGAAAGGAGCGACGCGATGTTGATAATCTTCCCGCTGCCTTGCGCGAGCATGTGGCGGCCGGCCAGTTGGCAGAGGCGAAACACGGAATTCAGATTGGTTTGGATCACGTCGGCCCAGTCTTTCTCAGGATAATCGCCGGCCGGCGCGCGCCGGATGATGCCGGCGTTGTTAATGAGAATGTCGATCGAGCCGAGTTCGCGCACCGTGAGTTCGATCAGATTGGTGCAGGCTCGCGGATCCGCGAGATCGGCGGCCGCTGGGACTGCGCGGGCGCCCGCCGCCCGCACTGCCGTGCAAACTTCATCCAGGCTCGCGTCGGAACGGCGAGCGTGAACCACGACGTTGGCATCGGCCTGCGCCAAGGCCAGCGCCATCGCGGCGCCTAAGCCTGTGCGTGAGCCCGTTACCAGCGCGTTCCTGCCTCTGAGGCTGAACGCGTCCAGAATCATGATTCGGCGGCCAGGTTCGCCGGCTCGAGCCGTGGCACGAGCAGTTGAATGAGCGCCAGCGCGATCAGATAGGCGAATCCGGCAATGACGAACATCGGCACGTAGCTGCCTGTAAACTGCAGAACAAAACCCGTAAACGTGGCGATCAGCATGCCGCCTACCGCGCCGCCGAATCCGCCAATCCCGATCACCGAGCCCACCGCGCGCCGCGGGAACGTGTCTGACACGATCGTGTACAGGTTGGCCGACCAGCCTTGATGCGCCGCGGTCGCGAGCCCGACCAGCCCGACCGCAACCCACAGATTTCCGACATTCGCCGCGAACACAATCGGTATCACCGCCACCGCGCACACCAGCATCGCCGTTTTGCGCGCCCGATTCAGGCTCCACCCCATCTTCAAAAACCAGACCGGGAGCCACCCGCCGGCGATGCTGCCCACCATCGACAGGTTGTAGACGATTACCAACGGCCAGCCCAGTTCGGTGAGCGTCAGGCCGTACTTGCTGTTCAAGAATTTAGGCAGCCAGAACAGAAAGAACCACCAGATCGGATCGGTAAGGAATTTTCCGATGAGATATGCCCACGTCTGGCGGTGCGGCACCAGGCGCGCCCACGGCACTTTGACGGTCGGCTCCGCCGGGTCGCTCCGGATATAAGCCAGTTCGCCGCTCGACACCTTTGGGTGCTCTTCGGGACGCCGGTAGATCATCATCCACGGCACCACCCACAGCGCGCTCAGTCCGCCCAGGATGAGGAAGGCCCATTGCCAGCCGAGATTCACCGCGATCCAGGGTGCCGCCAGCGGCGCCACAATTGCGCCGATGTTCGCTCCCGAATTAAAAATTCCCGTGGCAAAGGCCCGCTCTTTGCGCGGGAACCACTCGGCCACCGTCTTAATGGCGGCCGGAAAATTCGCGGCCTCGCTCAAACCGAGCGCGAAGCGGGCGGCGCCAAATCCCAACACAGTGCGCACCGCCGCGTGGGCCATCGTGGCCAGGCTCCAGACGCCGATGGCCGAGGCATATCCGATGCGAGTGCCCACGCGATCGATGAAGCCGCCGGCGGCCAGCAGCCCGATCGCGTACGCCGCCTGAAACGCGGTGACGATGTCCCCGTATTGCAGCTCATTCCAACCAATCACACGCTGCAGTTCCGGTGCCAGAACGCCCAGCACCTGCCGGTCGATGTAATTCAGCGTGGTGACGAAGAACAGCAGAGCGCAAATGCGCCAGCGGTAGCGGCCGGCCGTCGCGGCGAGGTTCGGGGCGGCGGAGGCGCCTAGCGGTTTGGCGTGAGTTGTTGCCATTGGTCCGTTTCCTCCCGCGCCGCCGCGAAGCGGTCGCTGTGTGCCCAGAGTCCTAAGGCCGGATTGGATACGAAAAACACTTCCTCACCGTCCACAATATTAACGCCATCGCGCAGTTGAGCGGGCTGGTAGCGCTCGAGCATGGCGGCCAGCGGCGCATAGCGAAACCTCGCGCCTTCCACTTCCTGCTGAGTAAGGAATCCCGGGCAGTAGGTCACCGCAAACCGGCCTTCCGAAGATCCGTGGATCAAATGTGCGGCCGCGCTGAGATTGGCGGCCAGGTCGGCGTTCTCCGCCACCGCCTGGAGCACGGCCGGCGTGCCCGCGTACCCGTATTTGCGGATCAACGCGTCGATCGCGGCGTCTTCGCCGAATTGCCGGACTCCCGGCGCCAGCACGATCAGTTCGCCCCCATCCGCCATCGCCATCCGCAAACGGTAAATCGCTTTGTTGCCGATCCACGTGCTTTTGAACTCGGTGGTATCGAGATAGACAACCGCCTTCCGAATCGGCCGTTCCAGCATCGTGAAATTTACCTGCAGGCTCAGGCGGGCGGCCTTTTCGAAGCACTCGATGTCATCGCCGATGAACAAGCCGCGCACAACGTTGCCTTCGACGACCGTCAGCGCATAGACAACCGGCAGATTCCGCGCAATCCGATCCGAGGCGTAATTGAGAACACGCCGGACCGGGTTGTCGGCGCGGCCCATGATCCGCTCCATGCCATACACGGCGCCGAGATAATGGCTGCGGCTGATGCCCTCCGCGCCGCCTGTGCCGATCAGAATGTTCTTGTTGTAATTGGCCATGCCGGCCACTTCGTGGGGCACCACCTGGCCGATCGAGAGGATCAGGTCGAATCCCCCGTCCACCAGCAGCCGGTCCACTTGCACCGGCCAGGCGTAACTGAGGCGGCCTTCCGACTGTTCGCCGAGGAACGCGGCCGGCACTTCACCAAGACTCGCGAGCCCGCCGCGGAAATCGTGTACCGCAAAGCGCTCGCGGGGAACGCCCGGATACATGAGTGCGATCTCGGGATCGGTCATCGCAGTGTGAGTCCCGGTCGCGGGCAGAATGTGGGTTAGCCGCGCGCCATAGTATTTGAAAGCGCTCCGGGTGAGTTCGCCGGCATGCGAATGGAAGCGCGTGACGTCAGGCGGAACCGCGATGACTTTGCGCCGGGCGCCTAATGCGTCAAGAGCGCGAACAAGGCCTTCCTGCAAGTCCTGCGGCGAGAGGACGTGCGTCGGGGATCCAGCACCAAAGAGCAGGCTCATGCGGCAGCCTCACTAGCTATTGACGCCCGAAGCAAGAAAACCTCCGTCGACCACCAGGCACTGTCCGGTGATAAAACTCGCAGCATCCGAAGCCAGTAGCACCGCCGCGCCAACTAGTTCCTCGCCGCAGCCAAACCGCTTCATCGGCGTGCGCATCAGCAGTTCGCGGCCGCGCTCGGTTTCGTCCAGCAGTTTGCGATTGAGCTCCGTGCGAAAAACTCCCGGCGCAATCGCGTTGACGTTCACCTTCGCCGGCGCCCACTCCACCGCCAGGCTGCGAGTGAGGGACATCAGCGCCGCTTTCGATGCGGCATAAGCCGCCACCTCTTTCAGAGCCACAAACGAGTTGAGCGACACGATGTTGATGACGCGGCCATGGCCGGATGCGGCCAGCGGTTCGTAAAACGATTGGCATGCCCGCAACGCGCCGGTGGTATTGATGTTCATCGTGTCCCGCCATTCCTGGTCGCTCACCGCGATCGTCGCCTTGCGTGCAATGCGGCCGGCGGCATTTACCAGGATATCGACCTTCCCCAATGATTCCAAAACTCGCTCCCGCAGCCCATCCACCGAGCCGCGGTCCAGCACGTCTACCGGCACGGCGACGCTGCGGCGGCCGGCGCGCTCAATCTGTTCGCACACTTCCTCGACCAGCGACTCGCGCCGCCCGGTGGCCGCGACATCCGCTCCCGCCTCCGCTAGCCCCAGTGCGATCGTTCGCCCCAGGCCGGACGTGCCGCCGATCACCACGGCCACCCGGCCGGTCAGGTCCAGGGACCTAAGCATCGATCCTCTTGCCGTTCACCGTCACGTCTGCCAGCGCCAGCCCTTCGACATTTTCCACTACGTTCGGTTTGGCCGCCGATTCGATGCGGCACCGCTCCAGCCGGATGTTGCGAATCTTCGCGTCGGGAAAGCCCTGTACGTCGAGAGCGCGCTCGGCCTTCTTGCACGTGACGTCGCGAATATCGATGTTCCGCACCACCGGATGCTCCGGCCCTTTCCGGCCTTCTTCGTAGTTGAAATCGATCTGTAGCACGGCGTGCGCGATCTGGCCGATGCGAATGTTCCTGAAATAGGCGTTCTCGATTGTGCCGCCCCGCATCGCGTTGGTCTTGAATCGCAGCGCCTGGTCCAGGTTCGGGCTGTCCAGTTGGCAATTTTCCGCGAACACGTTGCGCACCCCGCCCGACATCTCGCTGCCGATCGTCAGGCCGCCGTGCCCGTCCTTCATCGTGCACCCGCGAATGATGATGTTCTCGCTGGCCACGCCCACGCGCCGCCCGTCGCGGTTGCGGCCCGATTTGATCGCGATGCAGTCATCGCCCGTGTCAAACACCGTATTCTCAATCAGCACGTCTCGGCATGAGTCCGGGTCGCAGCCATCGTTATTCGGGCCGTGGCTGGAGATCTTCACGTTGCGCACCGTGACGTTCGAGCACAAGATCGGATGAATCTCGAACATCGGCGAATTCGTGATCGTGACCCCCTCGATCAATACGTTGCGTGCGCGCACTGGCTCGATGAAGCTCGGCCGGAGAAAGCTGCTTTCGCCAAACTTGCGGTCCTTCAGCGGCACGTCCTTCTGGCCCATTTCGTTCAGCATGTTGCGCGCGGCTTCCTGGCTCGGCTGGCCTTTGCTCCATCCGCAATTGGTGCGCCCTTTCCACGGCCACCAGTGTTCACAATCACAATTGCCGTCGAGCGTGCCTTCGCCGGTGATCGCCAGGTTGTCCTGCCCGTCGGAGTAAATGAAAGCCGAGTAGTTCAGGCACTCCAGGCCTTCCCAGCGCGTGTAGACCAGCGGCAGATACCGCTTGGGATCGCGCGTGAAGCGGAGCGTCGCGCCCGCGGCGATGTGGAGATCCACATTGCTCTTCAGATGAATCGGCCCGGTCAGGAACAAGCCCGAGGGCACAACCACGCGCCCTCCACCGGCCTGGCTGCACGCCGCGATGGCCTGGGTGATCGCTTCCGTACAGTCCTTAGCCCCATCGCCGGCGGCGCCATAGCGCGTGATCTCGAAATCGCGCTTCGGAAGCGCCGGAGGCCGGATTCGCGCCAGAATCTGCGGCACTTGTGCCCACGGATCGGCCTCGGCCGCATTCATCTCGCGGGTCCACGGTAGCGCGGAAACACCCGCTGCCACGCGCAGAAAATCACGCCGGTTTTGATTGTGCATATACTCCCCAATTCGCCAACCCGACTATATGATCCAGACCTGCCGGTGTCAAATTGGGATCGCTAAAAGAACCCTTCAATCGCATTGAATCGGGCCGCGCCCTCCGATACCGTTCACTTCCCCTGAAGCGAGGCTTCAGCAATTCTGGTTTGACATCGGCGGGCTTCTCTCCGTACCGTCAAATTGAGATGGTTACCGAAACTGTAATTCCGCACGCCGTGGCGCCGCAGGAACTGGCGAGTGTCGTGGAAGAGGAGCTCGCCGCGACCCCGTTCATCGACATGCACACGCATTTATTCATGCCTTCTCTCGGCCGGCTCGGGCTGTGGGGCATCGACGAGTTGCTCACCTACCATTACTTGGAGGCGGAGCTGTTCCGCTCCAGCAGCATCACTCCGGATCAATACTGGAAACTCGGTAAGCGCGAGCAGGCGGACGCTATCTGGCGCGCCCTTTTTGTGGAGAATGCTCCTGTGTCCGAAGCCACCCGCGGTGCCGTCGCGGTGCTCAGAGCCTTGGGACTGCCCACCGATTCCAGCGATCTCAGAGAAGCCCGCGCCTGGTTCTCCGCGCAGGATCCCGTGAAGCACATTCGGCGCGTGTTCGAGCTCGCCGGCATCAGCGAAGTCGTCATGACCAATGATCCTCTCGACCCGCAGGAGGCTCCGTTGTGGGAAACCGGCGCGGCGCGCGATTCGCAATTCCATCCCGTCTTGCGCCTCGACCGAATCCTCAACAAGTGGAACGAGCACTGGCAGGTTCTGGTTTCGAAAGGCTACGCGGTCGATGAGCAGGCTTCCGGCCGTTCCGTCGCCGAAGTCCGGCGCTTTCTGGCCGACTGGTGCCGCCGCATGTCCCCCGTCTACATGGCCGTCTCGCTGCCCGACACTTTTCAATTCCCCGATGGCGGCGTGCGCTCCCGCCTGTTAGCCGATGCCGTTCTCCCCTCTTGTCGCGAGTTCGGTGTCCCGTTGTCGCTGATGATCGGCGTGCGCTACCAGGTGAACCCCGCTCTCCGGTTGGCCGGCGATGCCGTCGGCCGCGCCGATCTGCGGGCTCTTGAGCATCTGGCCGTCACCTACCCCGAGAACCGCTTCCTGGTCAGCGTGCTCAGCCGCGAGAACCAGCACGAGCTGTGCGTCTATGCGCGCAAATTCCGCAACCTGATGCCGTTCGGCTGCTGGTGGTTTCTCAATAACCCGTCGATCGTGGAAGAGATGACACGCGAGAGGCTCGAAATGCTGGGCGCCAGCTTCATCCCGCAGCACTCCGACGCCCGCGTCCTCGAACAAGTGATCTACAAGTGGCGCAACACCCGCCGCACCATGGCGCCGATTCTCACGAACACGTATCGCGCGCTGGTGGAAGACGGAAGACCCGTCACCCGCGCCGAAATCCGCCACGACATCCGCCGCCTCTTCCGCGAAAACTACGAGCGCTTCGTGGCCCGGCCCGCAGCGTAGCCCCGCGCGTCAGCGCGGGGGCGCCGCCCCTAGAACCACCTCGTCATCACCACTTTTTGCTCGGTATAGAACCGCACCGCGTCCTTGCCGTGCGCGTGCAGGTCCCCAAAGAACGAATTCTTCCACCCCGTAAACGGAAAGAACGCCATCGGCGCCGCCACGCCCACGTTCACGCCCACCATGCCGACTTCGATGTGCGCCGCGTAATCCCGCGCCGCCTTCCCGTTGCTGGTGAAGATCGAAGTCGCGTTGCCGAACGGCGAGCCGTTCACTAACTGAATCGCCTCGTCCAGATCCTTCACTCGTATCACCGACAGCACCGGCCCGAAAATCTCTTCGCGCGCAATCGTCATCTTCGGCGAGACGTTATCGAAGATGGTCGGCCCCAAATAATAACCCGCATTGGCGGCCTTGAATTCGCGCCCGTCCACGAGCGGCTGGGCGCCTTCCGCCACGCCCTTCTCGATGTAGCCGCGCACGCGCTTGCAATGGTCGCTGGTGACGAGCGGGCCCATTTCCACGCCCGCCTTCGCGCCGTCGCCCACCACCAGCGCCTTCGTCCGTTTCACCAGCAGCTCGAGCAGCGGCCCCGCCGCGTCCCCGACCGTCACCAGCACGCTGCCCGCCAGGCACCGCTCGCCGGCCGCGCCAAACGCCGAGCCGATGATCGCTTCCACCGTCTTCGGCATGTCCGCATCGGGCATCACCACCAGGTGATTCTTCGCCCCGCCCAGCGCCTGCACCCGCTTGCCCTCGGCGGCGGCAGTCGTGTAGATATACTTCGCCACCGGCGTCGAACCGACGAACGACACCGCCTTCACCAGCGGATGATGCAGTAGCGCGTCCACTGACTTCTTATCGCCGTGCACCAGGTTCATCACGCCCGCCGGCGCTCCTGCCTGGCTCAACAGTTCCACGATCCGCGTCGGCGTCATCGGCACTTTTTCCGACGGCTTCAGCACGAACGTATTGCCGCACGCAATTGCGAACGGATACATCCACATCGGCACCATCGCCGGAAAATTAAACGGCGTGATGCCCGCGCAAACCCCGATCGGCTGCCGGATGCTGTGCGAATCGATGTCGCGCGCGATGTCATTGAGCGTCTCGCCCATCATCAGGCTCGGCATCCCGCACGCCACTTCCACCATCTGGATGGCGCGCCGCACTTCCGCCTTGGCGTCGTCCGTCGTCTTGCCGTTCTCGCGCGTCAGGATGGCCGCCACTTCGTCGGCGTACTTCTCGAGCAGCGCTTTGTAGCGGTAGAGCACCTGGACGCGCTCTACCACCGGCACGTCGCGCCACTTGAGGAAAGCCGCTTGCGCCGCGCGCACTGCGCGATCCACGTCGGCGTCCTCGGCGTACGGCACCTCCGCAATCGTGGCGCCGTTGGCCGGACACGTCACCGGGTGCATGCTGCGTCCCTCCGGCCGCTCCCAGGCCCCGTTGATATGAAATGAAACCATTCCGATGGTTGTTTCGGTCGTGATCATCCTTCTACCTCCCATTCCGGCGATCGCGCCGGGACCTCCGCCCGCTGCATCAGCGCCACATATACCGCGCCTGCCACGCCAAACCCCACGAACCACGCATAATCGTACAGCAGCCGCAGCGCCGGGACCGCCAGCCCCATCAGGGCGATCGCAACCCCGGCCGCCAACGCCACCACGGCACGCACGTTCAAACCGTTATCGTACTCGTACAGGCCCCCGCGGCGGTAGAGGTCCGATACCTTCAGCCGCGACCGGCGCACCAGAAAATAATCCGCAATCATGACGCCGGCGATCGGTCCCAGCAGCGCCGAATAGCCTACCAGCCACCCGAAAATGTATGCGCTGAAATCGCCCAGCAGCTTCCACGGCATCAGCAGCACGCCGATCACGCCCGTGATCAGCCCTCCCGTCCGGAACGAAATGCGCCGCGGATTGAGATTCGAAAAATCGTTCGACGGCGAAACCACGTTCGCAGCCACATTCGTGTTCAGTGTCGCCACCAATAGCGCAATCAGCGCGATGAATGCCACCACCGGCTGATTGAACTTGCCCAACAATTCCACCGGATCCCAAATCGGCTGGCCAAACAAGACGGCCGAGGCCGAAGTGACGGCCACGCCGATGAAAGAATACAGCGTCATCGCCGCCGGCAATCCAAGTGCTTGACCCAGCACCTGCGCCTTTTGCGATTTGGCGTAGCGCGTGAAATCGGGAATGTTGAGCGCCACCGTGGCCCAGAAGCCTACCATGCCGGTCAGCGACGGAATAAAGAACCGGACGAATTCGGCCGTGGTGTGGAACTTTCCCGGCGCACTCAATACCGGGCCGAAACCGCCGGCTTGCCGTGTGATCCACCACAGCAGCAGCAGTCCGATGCCGAGCATGAACGGCGCGCCGATACCTTCCAGAAACTTGATCGTCTCGATGCCGCGCCAGATCACCGCGATGTTCAGCGCCCAGAACGCGAAAAAGCAGATCCAAATCCCGCCCGGCAATTGCGCCGCGCCCGGCCACATGATCTTGAGCATCGAGTAGATGGCTTGCCCGCCGATCCAGGTTTGAATGCCGAACCAGCCGCACGCCACCAGCGCGCGCAACACCGCCGGCACATTCGCGCCCCGCACCCCGAACGACGCCCGCACGAACACCGGAAACGGAATGCCGTACTTGGTTCCCGCATGCGCGTTGAGCAGCATGGGAATCAACACGATCAGGTTGCCCAACAGAATCGTGGCGATCGCCTGCCACCAGCTCATGCCGCCCGCGATCAATCCCGACGCCAGCATGTACGTAGGAATGCACACCGACATCGCTACCCACAGCGACGCGTAGTTGTACACACCCCACGTCCGCCGCTCCGGCGGCACCGGCGCGAGATCCTTGTTGTAGAGCGTCGGATCGTGGTTCACTACTTCCAGGCCCCTCCCCGTGCCTCGCGCTTCAGATAATTCCCGCGGCCGGCCTTGCCGAGGAACTGGCCGTTATCCACAATCACCTCGCCGCGCGACAGCACCGTGCGCGCGTTGCCCTTCACTTGAAAGCCTTCGAACATGGAGTAATCCACGCGCATGTGATGGGTCTGGGCGCTGATCGTGTAAGCCGCGTTCGGATCCCACAACACCAGGTCGGCGTCGCTGCCCGGCACGATCTCGCCCTTCTTCGGATACATGCCAAACAACCGCGCGGGCGTGGTCGAAGTCAGCTCCACAAAGCGATTCAGCGACAGCTTGCCCGCATTCACCCCGTGGTGATAGATCAGCTGCAGTCGGTTCTCGATCCCCGGGCCGCCATTCGGAATCTTCGTGAAATCGCCTTTGCCGAGCACCTTCTGATCCTTGAAGCAGAAGGGGCAGTGATCGGTCGAGACTACCTGCAGGTGGTCGTGCTTCAACCCGTCCCACAGCCGTGGCAGATGCTCCTTCGGCCGCAGGGGCGGTGTGAATACGTATTTCGCCCCTTCGAAATTCGGCCGCTCCAGCTCTTCGATCGAGAGCAGCAGGTATTGCGGGCACGTCTCGGCAAATGCCGGCACGCCGCGATCGCGCGCCTCGCGCACTTCGTTCAATGCGTCTTCCGACGAGAGGTGCACGATGTACACCGGCGCTCCCGCAATCTCCGCCATGGCGATCGCGCGGTGGACGGCTTCTGCCTCTGCCCGCGGCGGCCGCGTCAACGCGTGATAGATCGGCGCGGTCTTGCCTTCCGCCAGCGCGCGCGCGATGATCACGTCGATCACGCTGCCGTTTTCGGCGTGCATGCAGATGAGCGCGCCGTTCTTCGCCGTTTGCGCCAGCGCCTTGAAAATCGTCGCGTCGTCCACCATCAGCACGTTGGGATAAGCCATGAACAGCTTGAAGCTGGCCACGCCTTCGCGCACCATGCCGTCCATGTCCTCCAGGCCCGCCTGGCCGAGGTCGGTGACGATCATGTGCAGCCCATAGTCAATGCACGCCCGCCGCTCGGCCTTCTTCCACCACGTATCGAGCGCGTCGCGCATCCGCGTCCCGCGCGCCTGGATCGCAAAATCCACAATCGTCGTAGTCCCGCCGAACGCCGCCGCCCGCGTTCCGGTCTCGAAATCGTCCGCCGAAGTCGTGCCGCCGAACGGCATGTCGAGATGCGTGTGTGCGTCGATCCCGCCCGGCATCACGTACAGCCCCGCCGCGTCGATCACCGTCTCCGCCGCGTTCGCGGGAATGCCCGGCCGCACCTCCCGAATCCGCTCGCCTTCAATGAGCACATCGGCAGCGCTCGTCTCGCGCGCGGTCACCACCGTGCCGTTGCGAATCAGAGTGTTCACGACCTGGCTCCCGTCCGCTGTGCCCACGACTCCCGCGGCTTCCCCGTCTCAACCCGTTCCATCGTAATGCAGCCCTCCACCGGACACACCAGCCAGCACAGGTTGCAGCCCACGCACTCTGCCTCGTCCACGCGCGGAATCCGCTCCGGCGGCGTGCGGCCGTTCGCCGCCTGCAGCGAATCCAGCTTCGCAATCGGCGTCACCGTGATCTGGCTGCGGTCCCGGCCGTCCACGTGAATGCACTGGTGCGCCCCGTCCCAGCAAGCGATGTAGCATAGATCGCACCCGATGCATTTCTCCGCGTCAATGCGCGCCACGATTTTGTAGTTCAGATCCAGGTTCTTCCAGTCCGTCACCTGCGCGGCCGACCGGCCGCGGAAATCTTCGATCGTGGCGAAGCCCTTCTCGTCCATCCAATTGCTCAGGCCGTCGATCATGTCCTCCACGATCCGGTAGCCATAATGCATCGCCGCCGTGCAGACTTGCAGACTCGTGCACCCCAATAGCAGAAACTCGGCCGCATCGCGCCAGCCCGAAATGCCGCCGATGCCCGACACCGGCAGGCCCAAGTCCGCAATTTGCTGCACCAGGTGCAGCGCGATCGGCTTTACGGCCGGCCCGCAGTAGCCGCCGTGCGACGAGAATCCCCCGACGTTCGGACGCGGCGTAAACGTATCGAGATCGATTCCCGTAATCGAGTTGATGGTGTTGATGGCCGAAAGCCCGTCCGCGCCTCCTCGTTGCGCGGCCCGCGCGATCGCGCGAATGTCGGTCACGTTCGGCGTCAGCTTCACCAGCACCGGCGTCCGCGCCACCTCCTTCACCCACTCCGTGATCATGCACGAGTATTCCGGCACCTGCCCGACCGCGCTGCCCATGCCGCGCTCGCTCATGCCGTGCGGGCAGCCGAAGTTCAGCTCCAGCCCGTCGGCCCCGGCGTCTTCCGAGCGCTTCACAATGTCGTGCCACGTCTCGCGCTTCGATTCCACCATCAGCGACGCGATCACGGCGTGCCGCGGGTAGCGCTTCTTCACCTCGGCGATCTCACGGAGATTGGTTTCGATCGGCCGGTCCGTGATCAGCTCGATGTTGTTGAGACCCATCATGCGCTGGCCGTTCCAGTCGATGCTCGAATAGCGCGACGACACGTTCACAATCGGCTCGCCGATCGTCTTCCACACCGCGCCGCCCCACCCGGCGTCGAACGCGCGCATCACCTGTTCGCCGCAATTCGTCGGCGGGCCGGACGCCAGCCAGAACGGATTCGGGCAGCGAATCCGCCCCGCGAACACCGTGCTCAGATCAGCCACGCGTCCCCTCCAGCCGCTCGACCATCGCCAGCGCCGCCCGCTTTCCGTCCGCCACCGCGTCCACCACTTCGCGTCCGCCGTTCACGCAATCGCCGCCCGCGTAGTATTTCGCATGAGCCGTGCGTCCAGTCGGCCGGTCGGTCGCCACCAGGCCGCCTTGCAGTTCGATGCCGCGCGTCTCGTGCAGCAGCTTCATCAAACGCGATTGGCCCACTGCCGGAATCACCATATCGCAGACAAACGCGAACTCGGTGCCGCGCACCGGCTCCGCTTTGCGGCGGCCGCTGGCGTCGGGCGCG
>Ga0126371_10000683_pt1 | contig 28341 bp, 14 predicted proteins | sample PanSoiMetaPlot_4_FD_110145 | JGI IMG/M metagenome (GOLD analysis project Ga0126371, IMG submission 110145) | Tropical forest soil microbial communities from Panama - MetaG Plot_4 | ecosystem: Environmental > Terrestrial > Soil > Tropical forest > Bulk soil | place: Panama | collected 2016-02-17 | reverse complement strand
TCATCGCACGCCGCGCCGGCACGTAACACGCCGCAATCGCCACCAGCGCGAATCCGACCGCAACGCCCACAAACGTACCGGGATCCCGCGCCGTTACCTGATAGAGGCTAGAGGCAAGCAGGCCAGTCACTCCGAACGCGCCCGCGACCCCGATCGCGATGCCGATGAGCGCCAGTTTCAGCCCTTGCGAAATGACGAGTCGCATCACATTTGCTGGCGCGGCCCCTAACGCGATTCGAATTCCGATCTCGTGGGTGCGCTGCGCCACCATGTGCGCCATCACTCCGTAAATTCCGATGGCGCATAAGAACAACGCCAGCACGCCGAAGGCAACCATCAATTTTGTCAGAACGAGATTCCCCGAGTCCTGCACCGCCATCAGAGTGGACATTTCCTCCACCGACGAAACCGGCTGGTCCGCGTCCAGCGCCCAAATCGAATTCCGAATCGCGTCTCCGATGCCTGTGATCGTGCCGGCCGTGCGCGCCACGAACCCCATCGTCAGCGTGGGAGCCTGCGCGAATGGAACGTACATTTCGCGCCGGGGAGGCAGCTCGCGCAACTGATAGAGTTTCACATTCTTCACCACGCCAACGATTGTGCAAGCGATGTGATTGGGGCCATACGTCAGCTTTTGCCCCACCGGCTCCTCGTTCGGCCAGAATTTGCCTGCCAGAGTTTCGTCAATCACCACCACGTTCCCGCTCCCCGGAATATCCGCCGATGTGAACACACGTCCTTTCAACAAAGGAATCTGCATCGCGGAAAAATAGCCAGGAGAAACGGCCGTCCAGTGCGCGCCGAGCTCTTCGCCCGGTCGCGGAGCTGGCTTGCCCACCGCCTCCACTTCATAGGACTGCCCGAACCCGCCAAACGAAAGCGCGCTGGCCGCTCCCGCCGCAGTCACACCCGGCAGCGCGCGAATCCGCGACAGAGCAGCGTCGTTGAAGTTTCGCAGCATCGCGTCACTGGTATATTTTGTCTTGGGCACTGCCAGTTGCGCGGTCATCAGGCTTGAAGGGTTGAAGCCCGGACTGGCCGTCGCGGCGATGATGAAGCTTTTCACGAGCAGCGTCGTGGAGATCAGCACCACAACCGCGAGCGCGATCTCTCCCGCCACGAAAACTTTGCGCAAGCGCGCGCTACGCCCGCCGCCTGACGCCTTTCCTGACGCTTCCTTCAGCGCCTGATTCAAATCCACGCCGGAACTCTGAAACGCCGGCGCGAGCCCAAAGACCACTCCGCACAGCAGCGCGATCCCCAGCGTGAATAGCAGCGTGGCTGTATCCATGTTCACCTGGCCGTAATTCACCAGGTACCCGCGAACACTTCCCGGAATTTGCGATTCAATCCACGCCATTCCCCACATTCCGAAAAGCGTGCCCGCCACGCCTCCCACAAAAAACAGCAACAAGGATTCCGTGAGCAGTTGCCGAATCAGCCTTCTGCGCGTTGCTCCGAGAGCGCCGCGCACCGCCATTTCTTTCGTGCGTTGCGTCGCGCGCGCCAGCATCAGATTCGCCACGTTTGCGCACGCAATCAGCAAAATCAGTCCAACCAGCCAGAAGCAGATCACTACTTGCGGCACTCCTTCGTTGTCTCCGATGGCCTTGGTCATGGACGTAAGCAGCATGGTCATGTCCGTATCCGTTTTCGGATACTCTTTTTCGAGAGACGCGAAGATTCCCTTTGTTTCTGCGGCAGCTTGCTCTTGCGTCACGCCGGGCTTAAGCCGGCCGAACGAGTCGAACCACGAGCTGTTGCGGTCCGCGCGCTCTTCCGGAGTGAACGCGAACGGCGTCCAGATGTTTGAGATTCCGATCATCGGAAACAAAAACTTTCCCGGCATCACACCAACAACCGTGTAAGCCTCAGTGTTGATGTCAATCGAGCGGCCTATGATTTTTGGATCCTGCCCGTAGCGGCTCCTCCACAATCCTTCACTGATGATGGCCACGCGCGGCGCGCCTGAAACATCGTCACTCGGCAGAAATGTACGCCCCATCAGCGGCTTCACGCCAAGCGTCGTGAAGAAAGTCCCGCTCACACGCCCGCCGTCCACGAGCGCGGGAGCGCCATTGCCAGTCAAATTGAAATTCCAGCTGGCGTAGCCCGCAGTTTGTTCGAAAGACGTGCTCTGCTTTTGGAAATCCAGAAAATCCGCGGTCGAAGTGACGCTGTCCTGCGTCCAGCCCTTTTTCGTGTTGTGCGCCTGTAAGACGATCAACCGTTCGGGCTGCGGATAAGGAAGCGGCTTGATCATCCACGCGTCAACGTAGCTGAAAATCGCCGTGTTCGCGCCAATTCCCAAGGCAAGCGTGACGACGGCGATGATGCTGAACATGGGCGACTTGCGGAGAATCCGAAAAGCGTAGGCTAGGTCCTGCCAGAAGGTCTTCATCAGCACACCCCTCGCGTGTCTCTGCACTGCACGTACGCAGATTCGCTTCCGAAACGGTCGGACGTAAGTATTTTAGGATTAAACAGATAAGGGCAATTCCACCGGCGAGCGCGAACGGCTTTGTCCGCTTGCGGGAGGCTGCTGCGCGTAAGCGGACACTTTTGTCCGCGCGTTCACCGCGGTGCTGGGCCGTCGCTTTTGGCGCTCGCTAGCGGATCGATCGACCCGCGATGGCAGGTCATGCAATTGATCACATGGCCCGCAGGGCTCGGCGAAAGATACTGCATCTTCGATAACTGTTCGTTGATCGACCGATGCATTGCTGCCATGTCGCGCGCCGCTCGCTTAGGCCTCTTCTGGTCGCTGGCAAAGTCGTCCTCGACATGGCAATGGGTGCACGCCACGCCGAGTGCTCGGCTGTATTGCAGGTTCATGACGTCGAGAAAAGCGCTCGCGGGAATATTCTTCAAGTGCGGCATTTGGATATTCGTGAAGACCCGTCCAGCAGGTTCCAGCTCCTGGCCGGCAATCTGCACCTTGATTTTGCGAACCCATGCGTCGTCTACCTGTCGAATCGCTTCTGGAGACGCCGCAGGCGCTTGGCCACTGTAGGAGACAGGCGAATTGGGTATGGCGTGACCCGTGATGGCGGTTAGCGTCGCAAGAACTCCCGCAACCGCGACAGCCGCCAACAGCCACCGGCTCTTTCTGTCTGACTTAAGCAAACGCGGAACAATTCGCACGAAGAGTTGCATCCGTCCCCCCTCTGTTCGACGCGACAGTACATCCACCTCGCGCAGAACATTGCATACCAAAAGTCATACAACTGTGGTCTTTATTTGCGGATTAGGCTAACACGTTAGTAAGGAGGGTGTGATGAGGGTGCATCCAATTGATAACGCGGTGCTTCGTTGCCGTACGTATCTGTCTAGATACTCTTATCCTGAGGCTATCCGGGGTGGGTCTTCGTGAGCACACCAACGGCCCTATATACCCATCAGCTCAGAACCATAAAGCTTCTCTTTCCAAGCGCATGCCATTCTATTCGTACCTCAGCGCGATCATGGGATCGACCCGCGTGGCGCGGCGCGCCGGAACGTAACATGCGACCAGCGCAACGATAAACAGCAAGATCGCCGCGCCAGCGAACGAGATTGGGTCGGCGGCGCTGACCCCGTAAAGCACGCTCTGCATGGCGCGCATGAGCAGCATGCCCGCCACAATGCCCGCCACTGCGCCAGCAATTGCGAGCTTCGCGCCCTGCGTGAGAACCATCCTCAAAACGTCAACGGGCCGCGCGCCGAGGGCCATGCGTATGCCGATCTCGTTGGTGCGTTCCGCGACGCTGTAGCTGATGAGCCCGTAGAGGCCGATCGCGGCCAGCACGATGGCGAGTCCGGCGAAAACGGCAAGCAAATTCGTGGCGAAACGCTGCGGGCCGAGCGAATCGAGAATGCGGGCCTCCATCGTCTCCACGTTGGAAACCGGCAGATTGGCGTCCACGCCATGGACGGCCTCGCGAATGGCCGCATCGCCCGTATTCGTGTTCCCAGTTGTTTTCGCAATCAGAAACCCAAACGGCGCTTGGCTCTGATAGACCGGGTAATAATACGAGCCTTTGCCCGAAGACATGGAAATCGCCGCGGACTGCTCTTCGCCGGCGAGCGTTGTGAACCGGATGTTACCCACGATGCCGACGATGGTAGCCCATTCATTACCATTGCTTCCGCCGGTTATCTGTTTGCCGATGGGATCCTGGCCGGACCAGTATTGCTTCGCAAGATTTTCGTCAATGACAGCGACGAGCTGCGAGCCTTTGCGGTCTTCATCGGTGAAATAGCGGCCTTTCAGCAGCGGAATGCCCAGGGCTTTGAAATATCCGGGCGTTACGACGCGGATCGCCCCATGCGGGCCGGGATCGCCAGGACCCGTCGGCCGGCCCTTAATCTGAAAAGACGCCGTGCCGTCAGCCCCGCCGAACGGAAGCGGAAAGCCGCCGCCAGCCGCTGTGACACCCGGTGCCTGAGAGAGCCGGTCAAGTACGGCCAGGAAGAATGCATCCTGCTTGTCCTGCGTGTCGTATTGCGTTTGCGGAAGCGAAAACGCAGCCGTCGCAACGCCGCGCGGCTGGAACCCGGGATTGACGTCCCCCAGACGCGACAAGCTCTTCAGAAGAAGCGCCGTGCCGGCCAGCAGGACGAGACCGAGGGCCAACTCACCCGCGACCAGGAACGCGCGGAACCGCTGGCGTCCGCGGCTGCCAGTGGACGAGCGGCCAGATTCACGCAGTGCGTTATAGGGATCGACATGCGACATGTGCCAGGCCGGAACCGTGCCAAAGATCAGGACGGCGACGAGACCCGCCAGTATCGTGAATCCGAGAACGTAGCCGTCGAGCGGAAACGCGAGGCCGGAAGACATTTGCTTCGGAGCTGCAAAAAGCAATGCTCGCAGGCCGAATTCGGCGAGAACGAGACCACCAATGATGCCGAGGACACCGAGTGCGAGATTTTCGCCAAGGGCCTGGGTCATCAGGCGCACACGCGAAGCACCGAGTGCGGCGCGGATGGCGAGCTCCTTTGAGCGCCCCGAAGCTTTGGCGAGGAGCAGGCCGGCGATATTGGCGCAGGCAATCAGCAGCACGAACGCTACGGCGCCGCTCAAAATCAAAATGGGAGTCTGCAGGTCGCCGAAAACATAATCGGTGAGCGGCATGAGGAACATGCCCCATTCGGCGGTCTTTGCGAAAGCGGTGGCTGGATTATTGGCGACGCGCTGGCTGAGGATGTTCATGTACGCGCTGGCCTGCGCGAAGGAAACGCCCGGCTGGAGGCGCGCAACGGAGAGATAGTTTTCGTTGAAGGTGTTGCTGATGTCGTACGCCTTGGAATCGAGCCCGAGCGGAGCCCAGAGCTCAATTTGCGCGTTGGGCCACGCGAAATTGGCGGGCATCACGCCGACGATGCGATACGGTTCCTGATTGAGTTGAATCGTGCGACCAATTGCCGTTGCATCTCCGCCGAACCACCGCTTCCACGTGCCGTACGAGAGCACAACTTCATGATTCGTGTTGGCCTGATCCTCGTCTGCGGTGAAGACGCGGCCAGCGGCGGGCTTGACGCCGAAAACGTCGAACCATTGCCACGTGACCACCGCGCCTCGCAGCATTTGCGGAAAATCGCCTGCCGTGTAGTTGAAAGTGCTAGGCGTGCAGAGCGCTGCGGTGGCAAAGACGTTTTTGCTGTCGCGGACCTGCGCGTAATCAGGCACGGAAACGACAATGTTTTTCAGTCCCAGCTTGTTGTAGCGGGCGCGCTGGACCACCACGCGATCCGGCTGCGCTACTCCTGGCGGATGCAGAAAGAGCGTGTTAACAACAGAAAAGATGGCGGTGTTGGCGCCAATGCCGAGGGCAAGCGTGAGAATGGCGACGGCAGCGAATCCCGGGGATTTAGCGAGCGAGCGAAGGCCAAAACGGACGTCTTGGAGCAGTGTATTCATTTTGCCTCCGAAGGCCGAAGACGCACGGGTGCGCGGACAACCGGCGCGCCAATGCAGACTCCCAGCAAAACTATAGGCAGATTGCCTTCCGAAGACAAAGCGTATAGGCAAAATTGAATCAATAGCTTAGAGACCGTCAAGGCTCCGGGCGATAGGCCGAATGCCCGTTTACGGGAGGCGTTGTGCGGGATCGGACACTGGTTCAGGCGAGAACCAGTTAAAGACTATCCACGAATCTGTGACAAAAATCAAAAAAAGCAGCCGCCCTCGCGAGCGGCTGCTTCGGCTAACTGTGCTGCGGGAATCCCGCGACGCAGCCTAGAAGCTGAAACGCAGACCGAACTGAATCTGCCGACCCGGGTTCGATGAACTGATGAACCCGAACGTCGGACCCAGTGTCGCGTTCGGTGCGCCAAAAATCGGCGTATTGAACAAGTTGATGAACTGCGCCATGAACTGGAGATTCGTGCGCTCGGTGACAACAAACTGCTTCGCGATATTTAGATCAATCGTATCGAGGCCGGGCCCGCGGAACGAGCCCTCGCCGCAATTGCCGAACGTTCCTACAAGTGGAGTAGAAACGGCAAGCGGGTTCAGAAACTGAAAGCCGTTTACTCCGTTAATCGTCTCCGGCTGCATGTTTCCGTGCTGCGAAATGCCCGGGAAGCCGCAGTTGGGACGGGTTGCGCCAACGCTGCCCGTACCCGACTGGTCCGGCACGGACGGGTTGATGGCGAAGCCGCTGTGGAATGTGAAGTCGGCTGCTACATTCCATCCTCCGATGACCTCGTTTTCGACTTTATTCACGCCGGAGGCGAACTGTCGCCCATGACCGAACGGAAGGTCGTAAGTTACGAAGCCATTGAAGTCGCTGGCGATGTCGGAGATGCAGCGGCCGTAGTCACCGTTTGGATCGTAGGCATTTTGAAAAAAGAACGAGCTATTCGTTTGGCTTACGCTGCCGGGAAGCGCTTCCTCGTCGCCAAACTGTCCGAAGTAACCCAAGCCGTTGGAAAGGCACTTAGACCAAGTGTAATTGGCGTCGAACTCGAGCCCGTGGGCCAGTCGTTCCGTACCGCTGACTTGGAGGGCTTCGTAGCGCTCGATCCCGCTAGAATCGTTGTAACGAATCGTCGGTGCGCTGGCGCAACCGACACAATGAATCAGCGGCTGAGCAAATGGGCCGGGCTGAACGACGCCGTTGACCAATTGGTTTTGGTTGAAGATGAAAATATCGGACATGTGGTTGATATGGTTGCCTAGGTAGCCGACAGTGAATGTGGTGCTGTTTCCGAGCTGCTTCTGGATACTGAGGTTCCATTGTTGGTCCAAGGCGGGCCGGAGATAAGGATTTGTCAGATGCAACGTTGCGCCGCTGATACAGGCGGGAGAGAGCGCGAGCAACGCAGCCTGGTCGCAAGCCGCCGCTGGAAAGCCACTGAACCCTTGGTCGAGATTTGTAGTCGGCAGCGCAAGTCCGCTGTAGATGGCCTCATGAGCTTCGACGAACGGAGGATTCTGATACGGCAGGTTATTTACGCCGTTGGCCTCCATGAACGTCGAAATTCCGTAGCCGCCGCGAATTACGGTATTGTGAAGCTGACTCGGCTGCCACGCGAATCCAAGACGCGGTTGCCAGTTGCCGATGCCATTATAGGTGTGATACCCAAAGCCGATCACCGGCTGGCCTGTGATGAGGTTGAAGTTGACATCTTGTCCGTTGTCTGTGTGGCGCGCGGTGGTCAGCTCGTAGCGCAGGCCAAGATTCAGCGTCAGGTTGCTGCGGAACCGCCAGTTATCCTGCACGAACGCGCCGAAGAGGTTGTTGCGCAGGTACTTGGTGCCTCCTCCGCCGTTTCCTTCCTGCACGTCTTCCGGCAAGCCCAGCAAAAAGTCGGCCACGGCGTTGCCATTTGTTGTGCCGGTGTTGCCCGTGAATTGGCCGTTAAAGAGGAACTGGCCCGCGAGGCCGGCGTCCCCAGGGAATATGTCATTCATGATGTAGTGATAGAACTCAAAACCTGTTGTTACGTTGTGTTTCTCATGTGTCCAAGTCAGAGTGTCTTCGATTTGTTCAGTCGTATCGTGAAACGTTTCGATGAGGTCGGCATTGCCAATGACGCCGGGAAGTGGGCCACTCCCCTCGAAGGTCAACTGAGGTAAGAAGCTCACATTCACGCCAGCGATACCGAATGTTGAAGGAAGGTTTGTGCCGGTGGGATTCGTAAACCCTTCCGTCACCGGGAAATAAGCGAAACCGACACGAGCGTCATTGACGAGCGAAGATGAAATCGTGTGCGCCCAGTCCAAGACAAAATTATCCAGCGGAAAGGTTCTGTCGGAATCACCGAGCAGTTGAATGCTGTTTGTGGTCAATTGCTCGACGGCCTGCTGAGACCAGCGGCCCATGATGTGGTCGTCCTGAGTGGGCTGGAAATCCATTTTCAGATCGCCCTGCCACGCGTTCGTCGTGAAATGCGTCACGTCGGCCGATGGGTTCGCAAGCGGCCAGAAGGGCGAGTTGATAATTGCCGATGCAGCGGCGTCAAACGTGTTCGGATTGATGAAGTTGTTCAAAAACGGCGTGCGCGTTGCCGGATTGGCGCTTGAATTTGGATCGTAGAGCTGGCCGGCGGTGTTTACGGCGCCCGTATTCGGTCCAGAAGTGAAGACACACATTCCGCCGTTGTTGAACGCGGCAGTGGAGCCGTTGGGGACGTTCTGCGCGCAGAGAGCCGAGAAATCGCCGCCCAATTCCGCGGCAGGGATTGTGCTCAGTAGATGAATGGACGAAGGCTGATTGAAGCGCGAACCTTCGAAATCGGCAAAGAAAAATAGCTTATTCTTGATGATCGGGCCGCCGAGAGTCGCTCCGAAATCATTGTATTGCAAGCCGGGACGTGCAATGCCATTGGCATTGTTCGACCAACTGTTCGCGTTTAGGTCGCTGTTGCGAAGGTATTCGTAAACGTCGCCGTGGAAAGCGTTCGTGCCGGACTTAATGGATTCGTTGATGATGCCGCCAAGATAATTGCCGAAATCAGCAGGCGCATTGGACGTAATGAGATTGAACTCTGCGACCGCGTCCGGCGCGGGAACGTATCCGACATCGTTGTTGTCCGGCTGATTGTCGTCCATGCCATCGAGAATGAAGTTATTTTCTTGTTCGCGGGCACCGTTGACGTAGGGACGGCCCGTGCCGAACGTATTTTGGGCGGCTTGGAATCCAAAAAGATTCGGCGTCACCACTCCGGGCGCCAGAAGTGTGAGCTGGTTGATGTTGTGCGTGGAAAGCGGAAGGGTTTCGGCCATGTTTGCGCTGAAGAGCGTGCTCACCTGCGGTGAGTCGGTTTGAAGGAGAGGAGGGGCTTCGTTGACTTCGACGATTTGGCTCACTTCGCCGACCTTCATTTGGAAGTCGATTCGAGCGACCTGGTTAAGAATCAGGTTAAACGCAGGATGAACCTGTATGGAAAAGCCCGTTGCTTCCACTTTGACTTCGATGTCGCCGACGGTGACTTGTGGAAAATCGTATACGCCGGCGGAGTCCGTTTTCGTGGTCCAGGTGGTGCTCCGATTGACGTCGCGCGCCGTGACTGTCGCGTTAGGGATGGCCGCACCCGAAGCGTCGGTTACTGTACCAGTAATTGACCCTGCGGTTTGTTGCGCCCAAGCCGAAGGCGCGCACAACACTACGGCAGCGCCTATGCAAAACAGGCACACCCACAGACCAATCATCGCACGATGATTCGCTTTCATCACAGCCTCCTCACCCCGAAATTCTAGGACGGCGGGAACAAATCCCCCGGTTCGCCGAGAGCTATATAGCACAAGATTTATCTTGTCAAGAGAAAATTTGCAGATTATAAGGGATTCAGAGGCATGTTGTGGTGCTCTATAGCAGATTTGGCATTCATGAGCGCAGCTCTATAGCAGATATATAGCGGGTGAAATTCCAATTTTCGGAGATTTGTCCTTCGTGCCGATGGATTCACGGAGTTTTCATTGATGGGACTAGGCCCGCAGGTATAATGCGGCGCTTTTCTTGGCTTGGAGCGCAGATGAAGAAGCGCAGGAACAACCATCGCAACAACGGCGACGAACCAGCCTACCGGCGGATCCAGCAAACCATCCGCAGGCGCATTGAATCAGGGCACTTACAGCCTGGTGACCTGGTGGATTCGGAGCGCGAATTGGCCCGTGCGCATCGGGTCAGTTTGATGACGGCCCGCCACGCGCTGGCGGACTTGGCGCGTGAAGGGATGGTCGAACGGAGGCACGGTGCCGGCACGTTCGTCGCTCCGCCGAAAATTCATTTTAATAAACTTATGAGCTACACGGAGCAGATGTCGGCGCGGGGGCTGGCCGCGAACTCGAAAATTATTTCATCGAGCCTGGTGAATCGCGAGCAGGAGATTGCAGCGCGGCTCGGATTGCCGCCAATGAGCCGGCTTGTGAGGGTCGAGCGCGTACGGTCAGCTGGCGATGAGCCCTTTGCGCACGAAGTGTGTTATCTCTCGGCGGATGAATATCATGCGTTGATCGATTCGCCACTGGAGCGCACTTCTCTGTTCGTGACACTTGAGCGGGAGTACGGCGTAGAACTGGCTTATGCGGACGAAGAAATTGACGCGACGGATGCGGATCCGAGAATTGCAGAACTGTTATCGCTGCCGCGCGGGACCCCCCTGCTACGTATTCGGCAGCTAATCTTTTCCACAAAGGGCAAGGCAACTGTATATGTACTGGGGCTTTATCGCTCGGGCCGCCATACGCTGATGATTCGACGATTCCGCTAGAGACGCACCACAGGGAAGAAAGCCAAGACACCCCTAACCGTCTACTCGTAGCGTAAAGCGACGAGCGGATCCACCCGCGTAGCACGGCGCGCAGGGATATAACATGCCGCAAGAGCGATCAGCGCAAGAAGGACAGCGACAAAAATGAACGTAAGCGGGTCCGTCGCTTTCACTCCATAGAGAATACTGCCCATCAATTGCGTTAGGCCCAGTGCCGCAGTGACGCCTACAACAAGGCCAATCGCGGTGAGTTTGGCTCCTTGCCCCAACACAAGGCGCACGACATCGCTCTGCTGCGCGCCCAAAGCGACGCGAATGCCGATTTCGCGGGTGCGTTGCGAGACGGAATAGGAAATCAGACCGTAGAGTCCGATCATGGCGAGAAAAAGCGCAAGCGCGGCAAAGCTCCCAATCAAATAGGAAGGATACCGCCGCATAAAAACCGAAGGTGATTGCTGAATGATCTGGTCCATGGTGAGGGGAAGAATCGGGAAGAGCTGCGGATCGGTTTTCGCAAGTGTGTCACGGACCTCGCCCAGCACGATGGCCGGATTGGTCGCGCTCCGCACTACATAATTAATATACGAATTGTCGTCCTGATCGAATGGCAGGTACAGCACGGGGACTTCGCCACTATCCAGCTGTGCATCCGCAATATTTCCGACGACGCCGACGATCTCGCGATAGGGCTCCTTCGCTGACAGTGTGAACTTGAAACTCTTGCCGATGGCATCCTGCCCGTGCAGGTAGACCTTTGCCCATGCCTGATTGACGATGGCGTGCTTAGGCGCAGTGGCAGAATCGGCTTCATCGTTGAAATAACGGCCCCTGATCAGCGGGATTTTCAATGTGGAGAAATAATCCACCGAAACATCGCGAATGTGCGATTCATCTTCCTTGCCCGCCTGTACTGGCTGTCCTTGAATGACGAACCGAACCGTTCCTCCTCCCCCTGTGAGGGGAATCGAGCTCGTGTTGGCGACGCTTGCGATGCCAGGCTCGCCGCGCAGCCGTGCTGTGAACGCATGGTCAAAGCGAATGGCGTCAGGATCTTTCGGGTATGAGGCGTCGGGCAGATTCACGCCGAACGTAAGCAGGTTTTGCGTGTCGAACCCAGGATTGCGATGCAGTAACGCGGAGAGACTCTTGACAGCAAGCCCCGCGCCGGCGAGAAGCACGAGCGAAAAGGCGATTTCGATGACGACCAGAGCGTCGCGAAGGCGCGTGCGAACGCCGCCAGCGGCGGTACGCGACTCTTCTTTCAAAGCATCACCCACCTTCGCTTGCGAAACTTGCAGCGCGGGTGCGAGGCCAAACAGAATCCCCGTCAACACGGCAATGCCGCAGAGAAACGCCAGAATCGCGGCGTTCGGCTGCGTGTCGCGCAAGAACGGCATGTTATCGAGCACATTCTGCGGGATTGCGGCGATGAGCAGTACGGTTCCCCATTGTGCAGCGACGAACCCTATCGCGCCACCGGCAATCGAGAGGATCAAACTCTCGGTGAGCAACTGCGAAATCAGGCGGCCGCGGCTGGCTCCAAGGGCCGCGCGTATGGCAAATTCTCTTCTTCGTCCCGCGGCGCGGACCATCAAAAGATTTGCGACGTTAGCGCAAGCGATGAGCAGCACAAATCCGACAGCACCAAACAAAATGAGCAGGACCGCTTGCACCTGTCCGACGATGCGCTCACGCAGTGGAACCATGTGAACACGAATGTCGGCGTTGGCTTGGGGATACGCGGCGGCAAGGCGGGCATTGATGCCATCCATTTCCCCCTGCGCTCTTGCGGTCGTAACGCCCGGAGCGAGCCGGCCTATCACGCGCAGCCAGCGGAGACTGCGGCGCTGCGCGAGGTCCGCGAAATCGCCCCCGAGATGCAACGGCACCCAGACTTGCGTATTGCCCGTGGGCGCGAATTCAAAACTGCGCGGCAGGACGCCGATGATGGTGACGCTTGTGTTGTCGAGTTGTATGCTGCGTCCGACGATATTGGGGTCGCCGCTAAACTGCTTTTGCCAAAAACCGTACGTAAGCAGCGCTACTTTCGGTTCCTTGGCCGCAATATCTTCGTCTGCCGGAAAATCGTGGCCCAGCATTGGGACCACACCGAGCGTTGAGAAGAAATTCGTAGTGGCTTGACCGCCCACGAGCAATTGCGATTCGCCGCCGCTCTTAAACACAAATCCGTCGTTGCTGAAGCCAGCCATCGATTGGAAAGTTTTGGATTGCTTCGCCCAGTCCTGATAGTCGGGATAAGAGCTGTCCCAGTAAGGGTCCTGCGATACATCACGGGGCTCGCTGAGGCTGACGAGACGATCCGGCTGCTCATAAGGCAGGGGGCGCAGAAGCGCGGCGTAGAGTACCGAAAAGATGGCGGTGTTTGCGCCGATACCGAGCGCAAGCGTGAGAATCGCGACGGCGGCGAAGCCCGGGGACTTGCCGAGCATGCGCAGAGCGTAACGAACGTCCTGCCCGAAGGAATGAAACGCCGTCTCCCAGCCGACAGCGCGCACCTCCTCCTTCACGGAATCCAAGCTACCCATTTCCATGCGTGCCTCCCGCAGTGCCTGCTGGCAGTTCAAGCCCATTTGCATTTTTGACGCGGCTCTCTGTTCGACAAAATCGCGCAACTCGTCATCTAACTCGCCGTCCTCGCGTTGCTTCTTGAACAGCGCATGCAGACCGCGCCAAATTGTGCGGAGCGCAAACATGGATTGCTACGACGCCTCCAGAATGCGCGCAATAGCGGCAATCTGCCGGCTCCACTCGCGCGTTTCGGTCTTTAATTGCCGGCGACCGACTTCGGTCAGGATGTAATATTTCGCGCGCCGATTGTTCTCCGTCGCGCGCCACTCGGACTTGAGCAATCCGGCCCGCTCTAGTCGCCGAAACGCCGGAAACAACGAACCAGGATTCACCTGGAAGACTCCCTTGCTGATCTGCTCGATTCGCACGGCGATGCCGTAGCCGTGTATAGGTTCGAGCGCGAGCGTTTTCAGGATGAGCATGTCCAGAGTGCCCTGCACCAATTCGCTCTGTTTGCTTTCGGAAGTGGCGGCCATGAATCTCGCGCTCCTCTAGGCGATCAAGAGGAGAGTACTCTGTTTCTCTAGATTGTCAAGAGAAAGCGGTGAAAGCGCTTGCATATGCGCATTGGTTGAAGAAGCAATCCGGCCCGAGTTTTCTTACGGATATCTGGCCTTTCGGCAGTCACGGAAAGTCGCATCCTCAGCGTACCGCAGGGCCACCAAAGGATCGACCTTCACCCTTCTGCCCAAGTTCGCTAGGCAGATGGATTCCGAAGATTGCCCGATGTTAGCAGTCAAAAATCAGTTGCTTAGACGTGAGCTCGATCGAACGTACTGCCCGCTCCCGGAGCGGCTCTCACGTAAACGGACACTTTCGGGTACACCTACTGTTTGTTTTTGTCGACGGGCAGTTCGGCGCGCGCGCTCCAATCCTGCCATGAGCCGTCGTAAAGGCGAGCGTCGTAGCCAAGCATCCTGGCGACTAACCAGACTAAGGTAGCGCGCTGGCCGATGTAGCAATAGCCGACGACTTGGTTTCCCGGCTGTACGCCGGCCTTGGCGAAAATATCCTGAAGAGTTGCGCGATCTTTCAGTTGACCGCTATCATTGATGAACTCTTCGATCGGAACATTTTCTGCACCGGGAATATGCCCAGCTCGCGGGAAACCCCGATCCTTGGCGCCGTCATATGAACTCGGCGCACGCGCATCAATGAGTGATATTCCGGTCTGATGCAGGTGCGCGGAGACCCATGCTGCGTCTGCGAAAAACTCAGGATGAACATGCGGCGTGAGCTTACCCGGCGTTGCAGGCTTCACTTGGGACGTCACTGGATTCCCCGCCGCGCGCCACGCGGAGAGTCCGCCGTCGAGAAGCGAAACGCGATCGCCGAAGCCGTAGTACGCAAGCGTCCAGATAACTCGAGTGGCGTACGAGACCGCGCCGGAAGATATATAAACGATGATCCTAGAATCGTCGGAAATTCCGCGGCTCTGAAAGGTGGAGGTCAGCGTTTCAATCGGAGGGAGTTCGAGCGAGAGGCCGCCGTTGCCGTGGTGCGATATAGAGACGTCGCTAAGGCTGATCTCCTGCGCTCCGGGAATATGTTCGCTGTCATCGCCACCCATAGGGTCGCTGACGTGCAGCAGCACGAGGTTGGCGTCGTGCAGATGTTGCGTGAGCCAAGCGGAGTCGACGACCAGTGACGCACGCTCCTGCGCGACTGCGGCGACCCCACTCGCGGCCAGCGCCAACACCAGAACGGCAACCCGAACGGCCAGACGTTTCATGATGTTTCCCTTCTGCGAACTACTCGCATCGCAACGCTTCGATAGGGTCAATCGCAGCTGCACGACGAGCAGGAACGTATCCCGCGAGCAACGCGGCGGAAACGAACACCAGGGCAACAGCGAAATACGTGACGGGGTCCGTCGGAGTCACTTCAAATAGCAGCGACTTCGTCATACCGGTAAGCCCCAGCGCACCTATAAGGCCGATTGCGACGCCAAGCAGCGCGAGCAGCACGCCCTGACGCAACACCATATAAAGGACGCGGACCGGTTGCGCGCCGAGGGCGATGCGAATGCCAATCTCGTGAATGCGCTGGCTCACGGTCAACGCCATAATTCCGCCGATGCCCGCTGTGGCGATCAGCAGTGCGAGGGCCCCGAAAATTCCGAGAAGGCTCGCCGTGGTGCGCGGAGTTGCAACTGAATCGGAACGCGCTTGGTCCAGAGACATGACTCCCGAAACGGCGGTATCCGCATCCACATCGTGAACCGCGCGGGTGATTTGACGGCTCATTGCGAGTGGATCGGCGACTGCTGTGCGTACGATCAGCGTGCCCACGCCGCCATGTTGCGCGACTGGCTCGTATGCCTGAAGTTCTGGCGCATGGTCGAGTCCTAGATCGTGCACGTCGCCGACAACTCCCACCACCTGACGCCAATGGTCTCCGTTATCAAACGAGATGTGCTGTCCGACCGGATTTCCAGCTGGCCAGAACCTGCGCTGCATCGTCTGGTTGATGATGACAACGCCTGAAGACTTTTCGTCGTCAGTCTGAGCGAATTCACGTCCGCTCAGCAGCGGAATGTCGAGAGTTTTGAAGAAGTCGGGAGTGATGAACACAGTGTCGGCAAGTGGCGGGGCCTGGCCCGGCGCAAGAGGCTGGCCTTCAATTTGGAAGCCATTTGAATTCGGCCCACCGGCAAGAATCTCGGGCTCGAGCGGGTAGCTCGAGGAAACAGCTGCGGAAAGAACTGCCGGCTCGGCCTTGATGCGATCGACGAGTTTCTTGGCAAAAAGAGCGTACTGGTCGGGGGTTCCGTATTTCGACCAGTTGGGATTGAGACGCATCGCCAGAACATGTTGCGTCTGGAAACCTGGGTTCACGCTCAACATTTTGAACAAACTGCGGAGCACGAGCCCCGCGCCGATCAGCAACATGAAAGAAAATGCCACTTGCGACACAATAAGGACACTGCGTATGCGGTTGCGACTCCGGTTCACGCCAGCCCCTGCAGTTCCTTCTTTGAGTCCCGAGCTTAGATTCACGTGCGAGAAGAGCGCGGACACAGTCCCGAAAACGATTGCGGTCCCGAGCGCCGCCAGAAGCGTAAAGAGAAGCACTCCAGAATCGATATGGATTTCGCCGGCGCGCGGAGAAAGACGGGCGGCAAATTTCGTGAGCAACTCCAAGCTGTCATACGCAAAAACCAATCCAATCAATCCGCCGATGAACGCAAGAATAAAACTCTCTGTGAGCAACTGCCGCAACAAACGGCTGCGGCCCGCACCCAGAGCGGTACGGACAGCAAGCTCGCGTTCTCTGCGCACCATGCGCGAAAGCGTAAGATTTGCGACATTCGCGCAAGCGATCAAAAGAACAAATACCGCAGCGGCCAACAGGACCAGCAAAGTTGGCTGCGCGTCATGCGTCAAGTTCTCTTTCAACGAGGAGGCTGCAACGCCATACCCGATGTTCGCTGGGTAAAACTTGGGATACTGCGATTCCAGGCGTGAAGCAATCGTCGAGAGATCGGCTTGCGCTTGACCAAGCGTCACTCCGGGCTTCAAGCGGCCGAAGACCTCCATCATGCGCATTTCGCGATGTTTGATGTGGCTGTCCGACGAGCGAAATGGGCACGCCGATGTGGGCATGAAAACGTCGGTTTCGAGCGGGTACTGCGGAATGGGCGGGAGCACGCCAACGACCGTGTGGACGCGGTCGTTCATCTCGAAGGTTTTCCCAACTACCTTTGGATCAGCGGCGAATTTGTCGCGCCAGTATTCGTTGGTCAGAACGAGCACGGCCGGAGAGCCGATTTCATCATCCTTGGGTACGAACGTCCGTCCCAGAATTGGCTTTACGCCGAACATGTCAAAATAATTCCAGGACACAACTGCGGTCTTAACGCGATCAGGATCTCCATGGCCGAACAACGTGAAACTCATAACGTGATATTCGACAAGGCTTGAAAGCGTCTGACTCTGCCCGCGGTAATCTATGATTTCGGGCACGGAGAATCCGATGTCGTCCACGTTGGCCTTTATCGCCTGCTGCCGAATGTAGATCAATTGCTGACCCTTGTTATACGGCAATGGATTGAGCAGGACGCTGTGAACCACGCTGAAAATCGCGGTGTTTGCGCCGATGCCGAGCGCGAGAGTCAGCGCTGCGATGGCCGTGAAGCCTTTGTTCTTGGCCATCATGCGGAATGCGTAGGCGCAATCCTGGCGGAGAATCTCCCAGTGCTCGCGCGGCGCGGTGCGGAAAATTCCGCCGATGGTTTCAGCCCATAGCCTCGCGAAGCCGGCAAAACCGCCGCGCTGTTCAACCTCACGATGCTGCTCGCCAAACACGCCAGCCATCTCGCGTTCGTAATTCGCGCGAAAGTCGAACGGCAGCAGGCGCAGGATGAAACGGAAAATCTTCTGCGAACGTGAAGCGTCGTTATTCTTCGTGGCATTCATGGCGCGTCAGCCTCTCTAAGCGGTCTCAGTCTTGCGAAACAGATGCTTTGCCCGGGCCTGAGAAAGTGCTTCTTCCATGCGTTGCGCTTCGGCCACGGCGACGCTGCGGCCAAATTCGGTGAGCCGGTAATAGCGGCGGCGCTCGTCATCCAGACCAAATGCGGGACGATTGCCGGACTCGACAATCATTCCTGAACTTTCCAGCCGCGCGAGATTGCCGTAAAGCGTGCCAGCGCTCAGACGCACTTTGTCGTCGGTGCGCATGGCGACTTCTTTCAGAATTGCGTAACCGTGCTTCTCGCCGTCGGCCAGCGCAAGGAGGACGTGAAACATGGCTGGCGTGAGTGGCAAAAACGATTCTGTTTCAACTCTCTTCATAACCTATGCCTGCTTTCTGCTCTCCGGAGCCAAACTGCTAAATCTATCGTCTGCTGAACGACTCTACCGGGCTCCGTAATACTATATCGTCGGACGGTATAGTTGCAACTTTCGCGCCAAACCGGCCGCAAGTTAACCTGCGCAAAACAAGTGATTTGAGGAAAGTGGCCGTCAGAAGCCTGTCCACTTGCGAAAGTGCACTGCGCGTAAACGGACACTTGCCAGCGCCGGTTGACCATCTCAGCCTGCCACATCTATTTGTTGACGTAGGGCGCGGCCAATTGTAGAGTCCCGCTCGCTAGGGGCTGTTTCGCCCACCGTCGAGGCTAAAATGACATATAGAGATTTCTGGCAAAGCTGCAGCCGTGCGGCAAAATCACGCGCCGCGAAATTTGCATTCGCCGCTGCGGTCGCCAGCGCGTTGCTGGCTCTCCCGCCGGCGCATTACGACGCGATGGGGCGCGCCGCTCATGCCAGACAGCAAAAACAGACTGGGGCCGCGCCGAAATTGCCCAAGCTGAAAGCATCTTCGGAGAAGAACGCTGCTGCTTCGGCCGCCGTAGCGCCTTCGAACGGCCCCGCGCAGTTGACGACAGCCGACCTCACTGCATTTTTCGATGGCATGATGCCGCTGCAAATCCAACAGGGCGACATTGCCGGTGCTGTAGTGGCCGTGGTGAAAGATGGACAGGTGATCTTCGCGAAGGGCTACGGCTATTCGGACCTGAAAAACAAAAAGCCGGTATCGCCCGATGACACGCTTTTCCGCGTCGGCTCCATCTCGAAACTATTCACCTGGACCGCCGTAATGCAGCAGGTGCAAGCGGGAAAAATCGATCTCGATACCGACATCAACCAGTATCTCGATTTCCACGTCAACGAGCCACACGGCAAAATCACCATGCGCAATCTGATGACCCACACGCCGGGGTTTGAAGAAGCCATCAAGGACCTGATTTCGGACAATCCTGCGCGCATGTCGTCTCTCGGCGATTATCTGAAGACGCATCAACCGCAGCAGATCTTCGTGCCGGGAACCACGGGCGCATATTCGAACTATGGCGCGGGCCTTGCAGGTTACATTGTGCAGCGTGTTTCCGGCGAGTCTTTCGACGACTACATCGAGCACCACATTTTTCAGCCGCTGGACATGACGCATGCGAGTTTTCGGCAGCCGCTGCCGCCGAATCTCGAGCCGCTCATGTCCCAGGGATTTCAGGCCGCTTCCGGCGGCGCGAAACCGTTCGAACTTGTGACTCCGGCTCCCGCGGGTGCGCTTGCCGTGTCGGCGATGGACATTACGCACTTCATGATCGCGCATTTGAACAACGGCACGTACAACGGTGCGCAGATCTTGAATGCCGATACAGCGAAGGAGATGCATTCACGCCAGTACGCGCCGGATCCGCACGTAAACGGGATGTGCCTGGGATTCTACGAAGATTCGCGCAACGGGCATCGCGTTATCGCTCACGGCGGCGACACAATTTATTTCCACAGCGACTTGCACCTGATTCTGGATGCTAATGTCGGGCTGTTTGTTTCATTCAATAGCTTGGGACACGAAGGGCCGCCGCGTGGCCCGCTCTATCGCCAGTTCATGGACCGCTACTTCCCGTACACACAACCGCCGATTCCATCGGTAGCAACGGCAGCGGCCGACGCACAAGCCGTCAGCGGAACTTACATTCCGAGCCGCCGGCCGGACACGAACATTTTCACGTTGTTCGGGGTGCTCGGCGAAGCAAAAGTCGTGCCGGGAAAAGACGGCACTCTTATGGTGGTTGGACAGGAAGGAATTAACAGTGCACCCATCGAGTGGCACGAAAGGGAGCAGAACGTCTGGTATGACCCGGCGAATCCGCAGAACCTGATGGTGTTTGATCGCCAGCCAGATGGAAGTTACAACCTCGCCGGGGAGTTCCCTGCCGAAATGTCCCTGCAAGTCGGCTGGAGCGATTCCAAGGGATTCGTGCAGAACGGCCTGATCTTCGCGCTGGGAATTATGGCGCTCACGCTCATTCTCTGGCCCATCGCTGCGATCATCCGCTGGCATTACGGCTGGAAAGTCACAGCGGGCGACCGCGAACGCAAGGCACGCGCATGGGCGCGCGTCGAATGCGTTGTGGTCATCGCGTTCTGGGCTTGTTTCCTCGGAACCATCATTGAGGGAACTTCCCATCTCAATGTGCTGTCGAGCTCGGCGGATGGCTGGTTCCGCGTAATTCAAATCATCGGCTGGATCGGCGTGATCGGCACATTAATCGCAATCTGGAACTTCTTCGTGTCCATCGGCACAGCAGGACGCTGGTGGTGGGCCAAAGTGCACGACACGCTGATCCTGCTTGCGTGCCTGGTGAGCGTGTGGTTCGTCTGGATGCTGCACCTGCTGCATTTCAGCCTGCTTTACTGAGGAGAGAATACGCATGAGAGCAGCGACGGGACTGGTGCTTGCAGTAATGTTCGCTGGGAGCGTGATGTGGGCCGCTCCGCCTCAGATCAAAAATGGCGAAGAGCTCATTACCGCCATGCACACACGCTACGAACACGACTGGTACCGCACCGTCACGTTCACAGAACAAGCGATGACGCGCAACCCCGACGGTACGATGAAAACCGAAACGTGGTGGGAAGAACTCCTGTTGCCCGGAAAGTTGCGTATTAACGTTGGCTCTCCCACCTCAGGAAACGCTCGCATCTTCAACGACGGCCAATTGACGTCGTTTCAAAACGGCAAAATGACCGACTCGAGGCCATTCGTGCACATGTTGCTCGTGCTTGGCTTTGATGTCTACCGCCAGGAACCGGAAGTCACAATCAAACAAGCCAAAGACCAGGGATTCGATTTGAGCGTGATTCACGACGACATGTGGCAAGGAAAACCCGTTTACGTCGTTGGTGCGAAAAAAGGAGATTTGCAATCCAGGCAGTTCTGGATTGAGAAAAACCGATTGCTCTTCGTTCGGTTGATTCAGCCCGATGGGCGCGATGCAACTAAAATGGATGATGACCGGTTTGGCGACTACCGCCGCCTTCGAGTTGGATGGATCTCTGCGCGCGTGGACTTCTATTCGAACGACGTCGATGTCTTCATCGAGAAATACGCAAACATCAAGGAAAACGTCAAACTCGATCCTTCGCTGTTTGACCCGCAGAAATTTACTTGGCACTAACCCGCTATTCTCAAAGCAGGGTTTAAGCGGCAGCGATTCGCCTCGCCGGAAATAACCTTAGGAAACACTAGGGCGGATATTGAATCCTCCTTTCGTAATCCATTGAACCCTTGGTAGTTATGTGAAAACGGCCTCGGCGTACTAAGGTTTTTCCTTAGTGCTATCTGGTGTTCACGCTGGTACCGTTGACCCATTTTCCGAGTCGGCTTCGGGCCCCAAATTACTCTGTCGGCGGATTTTGCTGGTGCTCAAACACAAGGCCAACTTTGAAGTCGTCGAGAAAATGCGCTCTGCGCTCAAGTCGCTCGCATTGTTTTTTGAGCCACCCGTGGGTCAGACCGAATTCCCTCAGAACAAAAGCTGGCTAGCGTCGTGGCTGGCGTCCCCGGTTGCATCGCCGCGCTGGCTCGTGTCGCGGTGTGTCGCAGCGCGCGACGAAATTTACAGGATTGCCGCCAACTTCAAGCTCCGCACAAAATTCCTCCTCTCCTTCGTGGTCGTTACGACCTTGCTGATGTGCCTCACTTTGCTCGTCGTGGGTCGTGAGGCCCGCCACCAAATCGACCAGCAAATCGAGGAACAATCGAGCGGCGCGATTTCGATGTTCCAGGTGATGCAACACCAGCACGAAGTTTCGCTAAGCCGCAAGGCCGAGCTGCTTGCCGCTCTTGCGGCAATGCGCGGCGGCGACCCGACAGCAGTCGAGTCCGCGAGCGCGGACCCGTGGCAATCGGAAGATTGCAACCTTTTCCTGCTGACCGATTCGCGCGGCAAAGTCGTGGCGCTGCAAACCACACACGGTGATTTCCCCATCGCCGATGCGGAGCGGCTGCTGCACCAAACGCTTCACAGCCGGGCGACGTCGGCCTGGTGGGCAAGCGGAACAAGTCTTTATCAGGTTGTTTTGCGCCCGGTGACCTCGGCCGCGCAACAAGGCAGCGCGAGACTCGGCACCGTCGTTGTAGGGCGCGCGATCGATGCAGGTGTCGCGAGCGAGCTGCGCCGCATTTCCTCCAGCGAAGTTGCATTTCTCAGCGGACCGCACATTGTCATCAGTACTTTCTCGCCGCTTGACGAAAACGAACTTGAGAAGCTCTCCGCCACCGGACCTGTGCCTCAGGAACTGAGGATTGATGACCAAAAGTACGTGGCCAGTTCAGTGGAACTCACCGAGGGCGCAGACGCCGCGCACCGGGTCACTCTGATCATGTTGAAGTCGTATAGCGACGCGACTGCATTTCTTGACCGACTGAACCGCTGGCTGATCGGCTTGCTCCTCGCCGCAGTTTTCGTCGGTGCGATGCTTATCCTGTTTATCTCCGACACTTTTACACGCCCGCTCGAAAAGCTTGTCGGCGGCGTTCGCGCGCTGGAGCAGGGAGACTTCGAATATCCGCTCGAACCGCAGGGCGGAGACGAAGTGGCTCAAGTGACGAGCGCGTTTGGACGCATGCGCACCACGCTGCAAACGGAGGAGGCCGAGCGGCGCAAACTCGAAGATCAATTGCGCCGGGCGCAGCGCATGGAGGCGATGGGTCGTCTGGCAGGCGGCGTCGCGCACGACTTTAACAACCTGCTCACCGTTATCAAGGGACACAGCGATGTTCTGATGGGAAAACTGCCGGTCGAAAGTGAGCTCACCACCAGCAGCCAGCAAATCGCAAAGGCCGCAGATCGCGCCGCTTCTCTGACCCGCCAACTGCTGATTTTTTCCCGCCGCCAGGCCACGCAGCCGCGCGTTTTGGACTTGAACATGGTGGTGTCCGAAATGGGCAAATTGCTCAAGCGGCTTGTACGCGAAGACATCAACTTTGTGTTTCATCCAGGCGAACCGCTCGGGCATTTGCGCGCTGACCCCTGCCATCTCGAGCAGGTCGTCATGAATTTGGTGGTCAATGCATCGGACGCAATGCCCGCGGGGGGCAAGCTGACGATCGAAACTTACGATCTGGATGTGGATGAAGCCATGGCGCAGTCCCGCCCACCGCTCAAATCCGGAGAGTATGTCGTGCTGGCTGTGACCGACAACGGATGCGGCATGGACGAGAATACCAAAGCGCACATGTTCGAGCCGTTCTTTACAACCAAGGGCGAAGGCAAAGGAACGGGCCTCGGACTCGCAACGGTTTACGGCGCTGTGAAGCAGAGCAACGGATTTGTTCTCGTAGAAGCGGAACTAGGCAAAGGCGCCCGCTTTGAGATCTATCTGCCGCGCGTCGAGGAGCCAATCGACCTGATCTTCGCGCCGAAAACACCCCTGACCATTCCCGCGCGCAGCGAAACCGTGCTGATCGCCGAAGACGAAGACGGCGTCCGCGAAATGGCCTCCGAATTTGCGCGCTCCGCGGGATATCAAGTGCTCGCCGCTCGCGATGGCCTCGAAGCGCTCGCGATGGTGCAGTCCGCCACCGAGCCAGTTCACATTCTCTTGACCGACGTAGTGATCCCGCACATTCGCGGGCCGCAGCTCGCCGCTTCCCTGCGCGAGCGCATGCCGCAGGTAAAGGTCGTTTTCATGTCGGGCTACCTGGAATCGCAGAAGGAAGAAGGCGTGCTACCTGGCGACATGTTCCTGCAAAAACCTTTCACTCGCGATGCTCTGATTCAAAAATTCGAAGAGGCGCTCGTCAAACCCGCGCCCGCGAAAAATGGCAACAAACGCCGCCGAAAGTCCGTCGAACCCGAAATGACAACGATCCTCGGATAAAACGCACTTTCCACTCTCACATTTTAGGCGGGAACATGCCCGTGTGCGCGCGATGCACCTCAAATGCTGCGCCCAAATTCGCGTGACAGCCATGCTTCTTCTTTTCGCGCTTTGATAAAGTGGGCCATGAAAATCGCAGCGAAGGCCAGCACGCCGCGCCATTCGCAAATTACGATCGCCGTTCCCGCAAGTCCCACCGCAATGCCCGTATAAATTCGGATGGCGAATGCGTCTAAGCTGTAGCGCTTGCGTGGGCTTTACGGCTGCGATCCAGCCTCGCGTGGCCATGAAAGGCACGCCCAAAAACAAACGGCCCATCCTTCGTGCGATTCCTGCAGGGATCAACGCGAAAAACGGGCCGCTTCAATACCGCGTATTCAAGACGCGCAGGCGCTGGCCGAGGCAGAATCTAACTGTGCTGTCCTGCCGCCTTGGCCACCCACTCCTTCGACCGCCGGTCCATCTCTTCCGGGCTCACGTCCTCGACGTGCGTCGCAACGCCCCAATGGTAGCCATATGGATCGGTGAGTTTGCCGAAACGGTCGCCCCAGAATTGATCCGCGAGCGGCATTTCGACTTTTGCACCCGCGGCGAGTGCCCGGTTGAACACCCCGTCGCAATCGTCCACGTAGAGAAACAAATAATGCCCGCCCTGTCCGCTGGGCGCAGCGCTCATGCCCGGGAACTCATCGTTGACCATGATGTTTGAGTCGCCAATAGTCAGCTCGGCGTGTCCGATTGAGCCGCCCGGACCTTCCATGCGGAACTTCTCCTTCGCCCCAAAAGCCTTTTTGTAAAACTCAATCGCCTGCGCCGCGTTCTTGCAGGTGAGAGACGGCGTGATTGTGTGATACCCCTCTGGAATTGCTCTGGCCGCTTTTGCCATGGGATTCTCCTTACCGAAGCTAGATTTGGGAGGAGCTGGTGACGAAAAGTCTACACCACTGCAACGCGGCTGGCAAAAGCGAGGAATATTAAAAATGTGTAAAGCGCGTCGGGGAGGCGTAACTGCCAGATCTCCGCTCTGTGGTTCTTTCTTCGCTCACACAATCCCGCTCCCATTGAACTTTGGCCACTCAATTTGCGTATCACGGCTGTGCCCAAGCGACAGATCTTAACTGGTACGGGCGAATGGGAGGCCGCATGAACACTTTTCTGCAGGATTTACGCTATGCCGTGCGTGTACTTGCAAAGTCGCCCGGCTTCGCAGCCATAGCCGTACTGACCCTCGCTCTCGGAATTGGCGCGAATACCGCACTTTTTTCCGTAGTTAACGGCGTTCTCCTGAATCCCTTGCCCTACCCGCAGCCTGATCGCCTGATGTCGCTCTACTCCCACACCGTACAGTTTCAGGAGTCTTCGATTTCCTATCCCAATTTTCTCGACTGGCAGCGCGATAACCGATCCTTCTCAGCTCTCGCCGCGTATCGAGGGGACAGTTTCAACATGACTGGCCAGGGCGAACCGGAACGCTTGCGCGCGGAAATGGTTTCTGCTGACTTCTTTCCAATTTTGGGCGTACAGCCAGTCGTCGGTCGCCTCATCGATGCGCGAGATGATCACGCAGGCGCCGCGCCCGTCGTCCTATTTAGCCAGGGCTTCTGGAAACGCAAATTTGGCTCTTCGCCGCAACTGATCGGCCAAACGATTTCCTTGAATGGCATGGCCTACACGGTCATCGGCGTAATTCCGGCGAATTTCTACTTCACCGGCAACAATTTCCGGCTCTCTGATATTTATGTTCCGCTTGGTCAGTGGACCGATGCCACGTTCCTCGACCGCCGCGTCGGCATGGGCATGGACGCAGTCGGTCGCTTGAAAGGCGACGTCACGGTCACTCAAGCCCGCGCCGACATGGACAGCGTTGCCGACGGTCTCGCAAAGCTCTATCCCGACGCGGATAAGGGCAGCGGCATCACCGTGCTTCCATTGAAGCAAGACATGGTCGGCGACATTGCGCCGCTTCTCTACGTCCTTCTTGGCGCCGTGGGATTCGTCCTGCTTATCGCCTGCGTGAATATCGCCAATTTACTGCTCGCGCGCTCGACCGGCCGCGCGCGTGAATTCGCAATTCGCGCCGCTCTTGGCGCAGGACGCTGGCGCGTGGTACGACAACTACTCACGGAAAGTATTCTGCTTTCGGTGACGGGAGGCGTTCTGGGCTTGCTACTCGCCGCGTGGGGCACGCGCGCAGCCATAGCAGTCTTGCCGCAGGCCTTGCCGCGCTCGGGCAATATCGGCCTCGATATGAAAGTACTGCTTTTCACGCTGGGAGTTTCCCTGTTTGCCGGAATTTTGTTTGGTCTCGCCCCAGCCGTCAAAGCCTCGCACTCCAATTTGCATGAATCGCTCAAGGAAGGCGGACGCGGCTCGAGCGGCGCGCGCCACCGCATGCAGGGAATCTTCGTCATCGCCGAAACAGCGCTTGCTCTGATTCTGCTCGTCGGCGCAGGCTTGATGATTCGCAGTCTGGTGCAGCTCTGGTCCGTCAATCCCGGCTTCGACGCGCACAACTTGCTCACTTTCAGCATCGCGTTTTCTCCGGAACTAATGAAAGCGCCTCCCGACCAATTGCGCAGCGAAGCCGTTCAGTTGGATACCGTCCTCGAAGCGATTCCTGGCGTTGAATATGCCTCAGCAACAGGCGGTGGCACGCCTATGCAGGGAGATTCGGAGCTTCCCTTCTGGCGCGCGGATCAGCCTCCTCCAAAGAGTGACGCTGATATGGACTGGTCACTTTTCTATCTTTGCGAACCCGACTACCTGAAAGCGATGGGTACTCCGCTGCTGAGCGGCCGCTTCATCAACGCGCAGGATACGATTCACTCGACCCCAGTCATCGTCATTGACGAAAATTTCGCACAGAAATATTTCCCCGGCCAGAATCCGGTTGGCCAACGCATCAACTTAGGACTTCTCGGCGTACAACCCGAGATCGTCGGCGTCGCAGGACACGTGAAGCACTGGGGACTCGACGAAAATTCAAAATCCCCGGTTCTCGCGCAACTTTATTTCCCGTTGCTGCAGGTCCCCGACAAATTCCTGCCGCTATTGGCCAAAGGCGCAGACTTCGTGATGCGCACGCGACTAGATCCCGATGCGGTTCTGCCATCCATCCGCCACGCCGTCGAACAGTTCAGCAGCGAGCAAGTCATGTACGGTGCGGAAACCATGGATGACACTATCGCACGCTCTCTGGCGGCACGTCGGTTTGCCATGATTCTTCTCGGCGTGTTTGCAGGGCTCGCGCTCATCCTGGCGTGCGTGGGAATTTACGGCGTCATTTCCTATTTGGTTGGCCAGCGAACGCACGAAATTGGCGTTCGGCTGGCTCTGGGTGCGCAACGCAGCGATGTTCTCCGCCTCGTTCTCGGCCAGGGCACGAAAATGACGCTCATCGGCGTTGCGGTCGGCATCGCCGTGGCGCTGGGCCTGACGCGTCTGATGGCCAATCAACTTTTCGGCGTCAGCGCGCACGATCCCCTGACCTTCGCCGGGGTCGCGCTTGTTCTGATTCTTGTGGCTCTAGCCGCGTGTTACATTCCCGCTCGCCGCGCCATGCGCGTCGACCCAATCGTTGCTCTTCGCTACGAATAACGGAGCGGCTGACGATACGCCTCGTCTGATTGTTAACCGCGCATAACTGTCCGCTTGCGGACGCTCTCTCTCGCATCCGGTCGCACCCGCGCACGGCGATGCAGCGGTTGCCGCCTAATTCTCGCTAAATAAATTGTTTACAATCCATTCCTTTGGAAGGTACTTTGCTCTTCGATCTTGGTGGCCCTCGGGGAGGACTCTGTCTATGAACAAGCTGTGGCAGGACTTACATTACGCCGTTCGACTCCTTATCAAATCGCCCGGCTTTGCCATCATCGCCATTATCACTCTGGCCCTCGGTATCGGCGCCAACACCGCGTTTTTCTCCGTCGTAAACGGCGTGCTGCTGAATCCTCTGCCCTACCCGCACCCGGATAAGGTCGTCACCGTCGCCAACGCCAATTCCGACGGCAGCGAGGGCTCTATCTCCTATCCCGACCTCACCGACTGGATAAATGACAATCACTCCTTTTCATCGCTCGCCGGTTACAAGTCTTTTCAGAGTTTCAACTGGGCCCGCCAGAGCGAAGCAGAGCCTGTCTCCGCGACGGACGTCTCTTACAACTTTTTCACGACCCTCGGCGTCGCTCCCGCTCTCGGCCGCGGCTTCACGCCTGCCGACGATCATCCGGGCGCCGCACCAGCCGTGATTCTCAGCGGGCCATTCTGGAAATCCAAATTCGCTTCCTCGGCCGACGTCATCGGCAAAACCATGAATCTTGATGGAAAGGATTACAGCATCGTCGGCGTCCTCCCCTCCAATTTCTACTTTTGCTGC
>Ga0126371_10000682_pt1 | contig 28360 bp, 15 predicted proteins | sample PanSoiMetaPlot_4_FD_110145 | JGI IMG/M metagenome (GOLD analysis project Ga0126371, IMG submission 110145) | Tropical forest soil microbial communities from Panama - MetaG Plot_4 | ecosystem: Environmental > Terrestrial > Soil > Tropical forest > Bulk soil | place: Panama | collected 2016-02-17 | reverse complement strand
GCTGATCGGCTTCGCGGCTCTGGCCGTTGTTTTTCTATTCCTGTTGGCGCGTTCGCGGTTCCGCGAGCACCACTCGCAGGGTACCCAGCAATCTCTCGCCCCAGATTTCGTTCTTCCGGACATGAAGGGCGGGAACCTGCGGCTGTCAACCTACCGTGGCAAGGTCGTTCTGCTGGATTTCTGGGCGACGTGGTGCGAGCCTTGCCGCGAAGAGACGCCGCATTTCGTGGAATTGCAAGACAAGTATCGCGATCAAGGATTGCAGATCATCGGAGTTTCGATGGACGATGATGCTGCGCCTGTGCGCCAGTTTTATAAGCAGTTCAAAGTGAACTATCTGGTGGCGATGGGCAACGCCAAAATTGGCGAATTGTACGGGGGAATTTTAGGACTACCCATCGCTTTTGTGATTGCGCCCGATGGAAGCATTCGTGCGCGCCACGACGGCGCAGTGAAGGTCGACGTTATCGAGGCGGAGATCAGGGAGCTTTTGGCTACCAACCCGGCGCGATGAGCGCCCGAAGCCGTCGCCGGATCGAATCACTAGCTTCTCGGCATCGAAACTCCGGAAAACGTTTCGCAAGCCTTGAGCAGTTTTTCTTGAAGCTCGATGTCACGAGTGACAGCACTCGGTTTGCGAAGCCGCTGGTGGAAGAAGTACTCCCCGGTGACTTGTGCGTTTTGATCGTTGCTCACCGCAAGCCAGACTTGGGTCCGATGACCCTCGCCGAGATCGTCGGGCGCGCTTGGACCACCCATCTTCGTAGCCACCCATCCCGGTTCCAGTGCATTCGAATAAACATTTTGCCAAATCCGAGCCACTGCAAAAGCCAGCAGAACATCATGGAGCTTCGTATCAGAATAAGCTTGCTGTGACTGCCACTTGCGCTTCTCCCACGCAAGATCGTCAAGGCTCGCGTCGCCGCTTTGATGCAGCCCTGAACTCACATAGACCAGGCGCTTCGGCCGTAGCATCAACGCGGTCAAAATGTACGGTGCCAACGTATTCACAGCAAAAACAGACGGCACGCCATCTTCAGTCGGATAGCGAGAAGCTTCCCTGTATCCTAGGCCAGCATTATGAATGACAGCATCGAAGACACCGAGAGCATTGACCTGATCGGCTAGAGCGCGGGTCTGCTTGACACTCGACAAATCTGAGATCAACACAGTCTCAGCTTCCGGCACAGCGGAGCGCACGTCGTTCGCCCGCTGCTCATTGCGCGCGTGCAGTACAACGCTATGGCCTTGCGCAACCAATAGCTGGGCCGCCATCTTGCCAAGACCATCCGATGAGCCAGTAACGAATACTCGAGCCATATTTATCGATCCCCGAACGAACACCTTTCCCTAAAGGATGCGACCTGGCATTGTTCGCTCCAATTAATTCTCAATTCAGTCAATCTGGAAGTGGGGGAACCTTACGAGGGCGGGCCCCGGCTGCTCATTCCCGAGACGAGGTATGCCAACGAAGATTTGGCTAAGGCTGAATAATATTGTTTCGGACGGCGTAGCGAACGAGTCCGCTGAGTGAACCTACGCCGAGTTTCTTCATCAGTCGCGCCCTGTGATTCTCCGCGGTTCGCACGCTGATAGAGAGCAGGTCCGCCACCTGTTTGTTGCTCTTGCCTTCCGCCAACAATTGTATGACTTCTTGTTCCCTGCCAGTCAGGCAACTGAATTCTGGCTTTCTGCTGTGGGGCACTCCGGTATGCGCTCTGTCCCCTTGCGGACGGTTCAGGACAACCCTCGTTACCGAAGGACTCACAAATCGCCGGCCACTCAAGACGGCCTCAGCCGCCGTGAGAAGGCTCTGCTCTGCGTCAGATTTCAATACGTAGCCGTTCGCCCCGGAGCGCAACGTTCGCTGGATCAGTTCCTCTTCGTCGTGCATGCTCAAAACCAGGACATGACTGGAAGGCGATGCCTTTAAGATCCGCGGAATGGCATCCAGGCCATTCAGTTGCGGCATGGTGATGTCCAAAATAATCAGATCCGGCTGAAAGGCCCCAGCCATCTCGATTGCTTCACGGCCATCGCGAGCTTCTGCGACCACATCCCAGGCAGACTGCGCCTCGAACAAGGCACGAAGTCCTTTTCGAACGACGACATGATCGTCGGCAACGAGGACCCTCACTCGTCGTATATTTTTCGAAGTCGCCATCTCCCCGGCCTCGGAGGGGTTTTGTCTATCGACCATTGCAGGCTCCTAGAGTAGGTCTAGCGTGGTTCGAAAAGCAAGCTTTGAACCTGACGATGTACTGGCACCCCTTTCAACCATCGCTCGATGCCGATATTCCATCAACGCCTTATGGCAAAACGAGCCCCCGGACCTCCACAACCGTATCTTCTGACAGGGGAAGTCCAAAGGTATGTTCCGCAGCCTTCCATGAAGAGCAAAATCGCCTTTGCATCTGCAGAACTTGTTTCGATTGGTTCCAAGCGTTGACCGCAGATATCGTTTCCCGTCGTTCAGTGTCACCGCGGCATCTCGTTCACAACGATTGAGTAGTTCTCCCCAATCGCAAAACTAACTTCACCCATAGTAAGGTTGGCAAACGACTGAAGGCTCCCCTTCAGATCCGCCTAAAAACATACGATTGCTTCACCGGGACATCAGTAACTGATGTGGTGGTGCGCTACTGAGGAGATCCATGAGTACAGAAAGAGTCTTGGTCATCGAATTCGAAAACTCCCTTCGCACAGAGATGACTGATTTTCTTCGATCGAAGGGTTTCGATGCGATAAGTGAACAGAGCTGGAATGAGAGTGAACAAAGAGCACTCAAGTATCGTCCAGACGTAGCGATCCTGGACTGCTCCCAGCCCGATGAAAACGTGATCGAGGGTCTGCTGCGCTTACGGAAGATAAATCCATCGGTGGCTATCATAGTTCTGGCCGATCAGGGTTCTATGGAATTGGCCGTTCAGGCCGTTAGGCAAGGTGCAGATCAAATTCTGGGCAAGCCCGCCGATCTTACCGTTCTTTCAGTGGTGATTCAGCGTCTAGTGGCCGCCCGTCACATTCGACAGAATCAGATCGCGGAACACGCGCTCCGTAAACGCAATCAGAGGTCTCCATTTCTCGGCACCAGCGCGGCCATTCGCAGGCTGTCGGAACTTGCTCACAACGTTGCCGCTACGGACAACTCGATCCTTATCGTGGGAGAGACAGGAACTGGGAAAGGACTGCTGGCGCGCTGGATTCATGATCATAGCCCGCGAACCTCGGAGGTATTTGCCCAACTCAAGTGCAGCGGGCTGACAGGCGACGCCCTAGAGAGCGAGTTGTTCGGCGAAAGAGCTTCCGCCGATGTCGCAACGCGTGTCGGCCTGATGGAGATCGCTGACAAAGGAACGCTCTTCCTCGATGAAATCAGCGAATTAGACCTACAGATGCAACCAAAATTGCTTAAGATTCTTGAAGAAAAGCAATTTTATTCTCCCGGAGACGTTCAGAGCTGCAATGTTGACTTTCGACTGATCAGTGCAACACATCGTGACATCGCGAAACTAGTACAGGAAAAGACGTTTCGAAGCGATCTCTATTTCCCCATCAGCACTATTTCATTGATTGTCCCATCGTTGCGCGATCGCGTCGAAGACATCGAACCGCTCGCCCGACTCTTCGTGGAGGAATTGTCGAAAGATCTGAGTGTCGCGCGGCCCGAATTGTCACCGAGCGCGATCTCTGCATTGCAGGCGTATTCCTGGCCGGGAAATATTCGCGAGCTTCGCAATCTGCTTGAGCACGCCATCTTAGTGAGTGGAAAACACGTACTCACCGAACGCGACCTCCTCTTCGACGCAAGCTCTGAGTCGACGTCGTATGGAGGTTTTGCGCGCACTCTACAACAAGTGCAGCGGCAGTATATTGAGGAGGTGTTGTTCCGAGAGGGATGGCGAGTGGAAGCGGCGGCTAAGAAACTCGGAATGCCAAGAAGTTCTCTGTATCAGAAGATTAAGGAATTCAACATCCCTCGGCCCGGAGCTGGACATCACTCGCATGCCGGCGCTGACCGTCGCCTTCAAAACTGATCGAGCTCACCGACGTAGACAGAGGCTGGGCACGCATAAGTCCTATATCGGACGATGCGAGCCCGGCTAGAACCTGTCCTAGACCGGTAAACCGGGCTCATTCAGCATGCAAAAATCTCCGGCTCACCTATCGATGGGCTAGTTTTTTGGGGTTTGCTTCTTCCTTGCGGCTTCATCGGCGATTCGACGAGCACGGATCTTTTGTTGCACTTCTCTTCTTTGAACCGGGGTCAAGACCGTATACATTCGACCATACTCCATACGCGAATAACCCAGCATCATGGCATCTTTTTGGTCCGCGCTAAGTTTTTGGTCCTTTGCTACAAGATCCATCTGTGCCTTTGTGCCTTTCTGAATCCGGTCGATTTCTGCTTTCTGCTCTGGGGTGTAGTCAAAGCCCGAAAAATCATCGACGGGAAAGGAGCTGGCCTTGGCTGGAGAGGGCGAAAATACTTTTGGGCCCTCCATCGACGCGGCCTTGCTGCTCTGCGCACTGGTTACCACTGGTGTGGCACAGAGAAAAAAGAATGCAGATGTGATTCCAAGCGATTTCGCAAATCGGATCTTACTCATGTACTAACCTCCCAAATGAACGGCAGCTTCTCGTTTCAGCACCAAAGTTAGTTATCATCAATATGCGAGGGGAGGGATCCGCACAAAGCTGTCGAGCGATGTTTTCCAACCACAATGAACGTTCAACACTGCACGACCCTGAATGACAAAGCTATTCGACCAAGAGTCCTTCGGCGTGAAAACTCCCAATCACGATGTCTACTCGATCCCCTTTCTTCAACACCACGCCGTTATTGGAAAATGCCATCCAGTAGGACTTCCCTGCCTCGAGTTCATGGGGCGCCTGGCGCAATTGCCCGACTTTCTCCATCGATGGGATCACCAGCTTTACTCCCTTCTCGGGGCTGATCAAGAAGGGATCTACTTTTTTGTCACTTAGCGCTTTGGCCTTCTCCGGATCTAGCACTCGGTAACTGAATCGCAGGATTACCCCCGACTCGACTGCCTTGACATTGAGCTCTTCAATTCCCCAAACCGCTTCGTAATATGCCTGGGCTCGTTTCGCCATGCGATTCGGTTGATTTCGGTACGGGGTAGAATTCGGCGCAGGCGTCGGGGCCTGGACAGATTGTTTTTGCTGGGCCACACACGGCGCTGCAACCACCGCGCTGCCTGCCACCAACGCAGCAAGCAGTAACATCCTTCGGAGCTGGATCAATTGTCTGAACATTGCTTCATCGTGCTACAGCGTGCCTAGCCGGTCAATGGAACCAAAGCGCTGGTTACCTGTGAAACATCGGATTACCAAACCTTTCGCGAGCGAGAGGTTCTCGTCTCGAATTTGTGCACTACTTGTTGTTTTGTAGAACGCTCGCGCATCCCTCAACTACACGGTCTTTCGGAAGGCTGCCAAGCTGGCTCGTCACCAAGTCGTAGCCGTCCTTGTACTCCTTGGTGTTGCGGGCCTCAGCAACCTCTTTCTCGGGGGCGTCTTTGAGCAACGCCTTCTTTCGAGCCTGGTACTTCGGCGCCGACTCCGGATCGGCTTGCGCACAGAAATCCAAGGCTCCTTCCGATTTGCCAAACACGTCGTTCGGCATAGCGAGTTTCGCGAAAACAATCTGCGGAATCCCGATTGCCGCCGCGAGACAGATGATGCGATGAATTCTCATACTTTAGACAACCTCCGTTTGTTCCCCTACCCAGGTCACTCAGAAAGCTCGATAAGTCAAACGGTGCCACTCGCGGAAGCCTGCAAGCAGCACCATTCTCAATTTACTAAGTCATGTAACATCATCTGACAAGTCTCAGAACAACCTGAAGCCCATCAGATTTACTATAACCGTTGCCGGCTCGGTATCGTTTATGTTCAGAGTTGCCGTGCCCAAAGTAAGCGGCGTCGGCGAACTGAACTCGACAAGGAGCGTGCAACTTCCGCCTGGCGCCAAGCCAGTGGTTGCCGCCACCCCAGTGATGCAGGTGCTGGTTGGCAATACACGGAACGTGACGCCGTTGGTCGTGCCGGTGATGTTAAAGGTGATCGGGCCGGTCGAGCCACCGCTGCCCACCGGATTCGATACGGTTACAGTTTGCGCTCCGCTAAAGGCAGGTCCGACGGTGACAAATGCAAGGCTAGCTGGTGACGCACCCAGCCTGATACCCGCTCCACTCAGCGCTACCGGGGAACCGGTAACCGCAACACTTGAAGTGAGCGTAACTGCACCGTTGTCCGGACCACTGGTGACCGGGTGGAAGGTGACGATGATCGTGCAAGAGCCGCCCACTGCCAGAGTACCGCCGGTTGTGCAAGTACCGCCCGTCCGCGAATAGCCGGCTGGGAAGGCACCGACCGTGATTCCGGTGGTGGTTGCCGCGCCGCCATTGTTGTACACCGTCAGAGTCTGTGACGCGCTGCTACCGAGCCGCACTGTCCCGAATGCCAAGGACGTAGGTTCGACGAAGAGCGCCGCACCTTCTCCGGTCGGCACACCTTGAAACTCTACTGCGCCCACATCAACGGCGTTGGGATTCGCCGGGTCTGGCCTTGGGTTGCCGAAGAAATCCAGTGAAGGAGCAACGGCGAACCCTGCAGAACCCCGCGGGATCACATCAATGACGGGGGAGCCCGCAGACGGCGAGTAGTTGCCAAGCACGGTATTGCTAACCGGGTTCAGCATCGACAGAGGTCCCCACCGCAGGTTGATCCAGTTGTTGCCCTCATCGACCGTTGCTACCGGCGTGAGATTGAAGGCCGGGTTCGGCACGGTGGCATCCGAGATACCTGGTGGCACCGCCCAACCAGACGATGCGAATTCCGGAGGAGTCCGCGCGCCGTCGCAGTACTGGCTGGCGAAGTTCGGATTCGAACCCAAGTTACCCGCGCCCGGATAGTCGTTCACATCCGTCAGCACCGAGTTAACCGGAGATAGCGTGACACCGGAACCATGGTTGCTTGGACCCGTGTCTCCGCGCACACCGATCTCCCAGTAGTTGGCCGCGACGCAGGCTCCGGTACCTCCGGTGATGGTCACACCGTTACCGTGCGCCGTGGTGGCATCTGCCGAGGGTTGGGTCGGAGCCAGAGTGGTGGTAAACGCGTTGTACAGTGACACTACGTTCTGCTGGTATTGAGCACTAAGCGCACCCACACCGATGTAGTACGCACTGTTCTGCCAGAAGATGTTGTTCGCCAGGTAGGGATAGGAAAACGTTCGGCAGGTTCCATTTGTAGCGGTAGCACCCTGATAGTGATTCGCAGGGCAGGTAACCGTCGCTGGAAGATTCGCCGCCAAAATTGAGCTGTTCTGGATGCTCACAAGTCCCGATATCTGGGGGCAAGAGGTCGTTGAGCTTGTCGTGCAATTGGATCCCTCAGAGCTTGCCAGAGGCGCCCCAATTGTCGTGAACAAGATTCCGGCCGAGGCCGTGGTTGAGTTGGAAACAATCGTGTTGTTCACGATGTTTACGTTCAACGCATCGAGCAGGGAGATTCCAGCGCCGTCCCAGCCCGCGACGTTGTCCGCGATGATGTTGTTGGTAATGCTTGGCGAGTACCACTGCGATGGAGTCGTCGGGAAAGCCAGCACGTCCGAACCGTTCACCTTCTGGAGGCGCAGGCCGCCGCCGCTGCCGGCTTCGGCAGCGTTACCCATGATCAAGTTTGCGTTGATCACCAGGTTGGGACCAACACCGTCGCTCGGTGTAATTGAACTGGGCGTCGGAATGCAATCCTGGTCCGTTGTGCCGCCACATGTCGGATCGGCATCGGGGGTACCCATGATCAGGATGCCACCGCCGTTGGCTGGGATTGTCGGATTGAGGCTCTGATTGAACAACACCGCATTATGCTGAATGCTGCCGTTGTAGCTGAATCCGAGCTGACCCATGCCACCGCCGTCCCCGCTGCTCAGGTTTCCGCAGACCCAGTTGTTGTTGAACTGGTAGTAGTCCGCGCCGGTGCAGATGCTAACGCCACCCGCTCCTGCCGGAGTACCGGAGAACAGCTCGTCACCCGTGGAGGAGTTCAACGAGATGTAGTTGTTGTGAATATTGACGTTGAGGTTCTGACAATACGGCAACTCTGCGTTGGTAAGAACACCAGAGGTTACGCAAGAGCCAGGAGCTGCGTTCGTCGTGCTTCCCTGAATGTATCCAGGAGCAAATTCGCCCTGTCCAAGGTTGATGCCACCAGAGAGTGTGCCTGCGTTGTCGTAGATGCGGTTGTTGGCGATCTGCAGATTGTGCGCCCAGCCGTGGACGAAGATGCCGCCGCCGCCCTGGGAACTGTCGGTGATACCCAAGCCGTCAATGCTGGCTGGGTTACACGAGAAGTTGCTCGGGAACGGATTCTTCGTGTTCGCGAGGCTGGTGTGGCAGAACCTGTTTGCGTCTCCCGTAGAGTAGTTTCCATTCCGCACGTTTACAGATCCCGTGAGGAGGGTGGTACCGGTTGGGAAACCGCCTAGTTCGCCCGCGGCGTTGGCGTTCGCGTACGGGGAGGAGGGGAAGTTGACTCCCTTCCCGAGTACAGTAATACCGGCACCCTCGAGTGCGCCCATCAGGCTTGGTTCCTGTAACAACTGGGCAAGGTTGCCATTCTGCGTTGCATCCCATCCGATGACTGCTTCGAGAGGCAGCGGGTCGACTTGCGGATTGGTGGAATTCCCGACGAAATCGGTCCAACCAGTTCCAGGGCAGCTAGCCGCACCGGTCGGGTCAAAAGGATTGGTGGTAGAGGCTGGGGTGCCGTTCAGACTCAAGCCAAACAGGCAATTGACGCGCTGGCGCCAGGCATCGAGCTTGCCAGCGGGGTGAGTATTCGCGTTGATGAGGCTGCTAGCCGCGCCGACACCTTGCAACCGAACGGGCTTCCACATGATCACCAACTCGTTGTGAGCTGAGGTTGAGTTTGAAGTTTGTCCCGTAGTGTTGTTGACGACGACATTCGTCGTGCAGGTCGCTGGGCAAGTCGGATCGACGATGATCATGTCACCGGGTGCAGCCACATCGATGGCGCTTTGGATTGATCCAGTCGCCGCAACGTGCGTCGGCTTCTTGCCGCCGATGGTCACGGTGACACCATCAATCGACTGCTTGCCGTTGCCGGCCATGACCACCAACTCACCGCACTTCGCCGTAGAGCCACCGTATTGGGCCTGCTGTTGGACGGAGCAGTTGGGCACGCCTGCGGGCACAGTGACAGTAATCGACGTGTCACTCCAACTCGTGACACTTGCGGATACATTGCCAATCAACACACTCGATCGCGTATTGCAGGTCGCGCTACCTGAACTTGGCGTTGTGCAACGTGCTCCGAAGCCATAGTGACGACTCACAGTCTTCTGGTTGAAAGGACTGGTCGTAGCTGACGGCCCGGCGTAAGCGTAGTTCGGTACGGTCTGGTTGCCCAACGAAGTGATCGTCAGGGTGTGACCGGTACCGGAAGCGCTTACCCAAGGTCCGACGCCATCGGAGCTGTCGACTTCGGCAATGGCCGGAGTCGAAGCCGGATAGGCGCAGTCCACGTTGTTGTACCCCGCGCCAGCGAAGGCAGAGGTCGGGACAACTGGAGTATCGAGGTATTGGGTCGTCCCAGGCATGAAGGGCAGTTCATAACAGAACTGGCTGTAGCCCGGAGCAAACAACGGGTCGGTGATCATGGTTCCACCCGGCCCAGAGATCGGGCCAGGATCGTTCATACACATGACCATCATCGTGGGCGAATATCCCGTTGGGTTCGGCGGATTCACTTCCCAGGTCGAGTACGTGATTCCGTCGTACGCTCCCCAATGGTCTGCATAGACACGCGAGATCTCGTTGCCAGCCCAATCCTTCACAGATACAGGCAGGTCTGGCGGCGAGAACTTCTCGCCAAATTGCGGAGAGAACGGATCGAACTCGGAGGTGTAGTCATCGGTGATACCGCCCGTGAACTTCGAGGCGATATGCGTCGACGTATAGATGTAGAACTTCGCGATCGCGCCCATCTGGTCGGTCAACGTGACTTCTTTGCGATCGCACAGGTTGCGAGTAGCCCCGGCGAATGGCGCTACCTGGTGCGACTGCGGATACAAGCTGATGTAGTCGGGTACGACACGCAATTCACCGACGCACGGCCAAACCGGCTCAGGGATGAACCCAGGCACGATTTGGTTTTCCTGCCCTGCGCCCATACTCTGGGTCGGGTTTTGCGCGTTGTTCGCGTTGTAGCCGGTTCCCGGGGTTTGTTGAGAAGCAGCCACCGAAGCCTGGTCAGGAATGATGAAGATGTTGCCCAAACCGCCGAATTCTTGAGTTACCGGTGCGATGAAGTTGTCGCCGATGAGGATGTTCTTGTCCTCTTCCTTAACCAGCTCAAAGCCCGGAGGAACGACGACCTCTACCACGTACTTGCCCGGGGGCAGCATCGGAATCCCGGCGTACAAATCTGGGGCGGCCACAGGGTCTGCTGTGCAAATCGTGCAGTTCGTTCCGGCGGGAGTCGGCTTTCCGTTTGCATCCACGGCAGTCACACTCGGGAACCGGTACATGCCGTCGTAGGGTGCCGGCTGGATCTGGTTCCAGTTGTGCATGCCGTCATAGCACTTGAACTGGGAGTTATTCGGCAGCGGCGTATACGCAGGACCACCGTGCTCAGTGTTGTAGAAGTTCAGATAGTTTGGCTGGTTAAACAGCGAAAAGAAGAACAGGTCAGGGATTGCACCAGAAGCCGCTCCCTGGCCCGGGCAGTTCATGTTGGGCGTAACACCGTCGGCCCGGAAGCCCTGGGCATAATCGTCCCAGCTGCTGGTCTGCGTCGTGTCCACCAACTTCAAGGTCTGGGTCACGCCGTCGGATGCGAGACCCTCCTGGTAGAGGTTAATGGTGACATGCGGAACGAGAGGCTCCCACTGCGTCTGTACGAGCAATTGCGGGTCGTCGAACGGACGAGTCGAAGCATAGATGACGTGGCCTTTGATGCCGCCATTTTCACCCGCGACGTAGGGTTCCTTGCCAAATTCCAGGAAGTTGTTCTGGCCAGGAAAGCCCTGCCAGCCTTCCACTCCTCCGCTCCATGGGTTATCGATACGGCCGGAAGAAAGTTTCGTCGAGCAGGTGGTGATCGGTGGAGTCGTGGTACTGGCTGCAGTCGTTGTGCACGCACTTGGCGGATCGCTGCTGCCCGGCCCGTTCTGGATCGATTTGCCCACGCAGTCCGCGCCGGCGCAATAGACCGAGCCGGGCACGCGCAGGTTCGTGGGCACGGAGACGATTTCCTGCGTGTTGGCCAAGAACTTTCCAATCGTGGAGTTTCCGCACGGCGGGTAGCCGGTTGTACCGCAGGACAGGGAGCCGTCGGCCGGTCCACCGACGTCATACACCACGTGCGTGCCGGTATTCTTGTAGCGGGTAACGTCAGTTTCGACGACGTACCAGCTGAACAACGGGAACGTCTCGTTGAAATTGGCGGTACCCGTGAAGTCCGTCACGAGCAGGTTCTCCAAGCTGCCGTCACGCAAACGCACGGCAACATTGGCGAACGGAATTCCATTTTCGGCGCTCTGCGAGAGGCCATCGGCGTTGTCGTCGATGAACGTGCGGGTATAGATGTTCGCCTGCCACTGGGTGGACGCGATGTCACCGATATTTTGGGTTCCTCCCCCGGCTGCGACCGCCACTGGGGTCGAAAGGCCGTCCACCAGCAGATCGTTCCACTGGTCGAACACGGTGACTCTCCAATCGCCCGCAGGCAGTCCTGAGAGCGTGAAGGTACCATCGCCGGCGCACTTGGTGAACGCGAAGTCCTCGCCGTCCGGATCACCGAAGCTCACGTAGCACTGAGACCAATAGTAAGCGTCATGCGAACCGCTGCTGTAGAGCCTTTCGTCGGGCGTACGGCTTAACCGCTCGCCAGTGACTTTGCCAGTGATTGTGTTATTGCAGGTGTAGGGCACTCCGGGTTGAGGGCTGTTCGGATCGGTGCCGTTACAGATATAGGCTTTGCGCGAATTGATAATCTGAGGGCTAGCGAAACCAATGCTGACGTGGTACGACGCCGGACCAAACTCCTGGAAGTAGCTGGGCTCGCCGATTCTGGTGAAAACGTCGTGAGCCTTTTGTCCGTCCAATGTATTGGTCTGAAGCCACTCCTCGCCGCGCGCAATGCGGTCAGCCCCAGGCGTCGCAATCACGCCCCATCGTCCCGGCATCAGGTTGGCGATGACCGCCTGGCCTGCGAGCGGTGACAGCGTGATGCCGTCCGACTCGTACTTCGGGCAGGTCACGATCATTCCAGTGATTCCCGTTGCTGTCGGATCGGTGTTGCCGTTTCCGTCATTTAGAGGGTTACTCGTGATCGGGCAAGCGTCGTTTCCGTTGGTCGGATCGACGGTTCCAGCTAAGCTGTTCGTCAGCGGCTGGTTGAACATGTCGTACGTCATCTGACCGGTGAAGTCGCCGTTGCCACCCATCGCGTCCCACAGATGAAGTTGGAAGCCGCCCAAGCCAGGCTCGTTCGGCGACAACACATCGATTCCGCCGCCGCCATCCTGCTCGCCGTTCAACGGGAAGTCATCTTCGAACACGAATACGGAGAGTTTGCCCGGCGGGTAAGGCGAGGGCTGCGTGACCACCGTAACTGCCGTCTGTCCGGGCGCGATCGGGGCGCCGCCCATACCGTGGCCGCATGCAGCCCCGCCCGAGTTGGCAGCTCCTTTTTGGCAATTCGCACCCGAATATCCGTAGACGAACGGGTTCGCTGCGTCGCCCGGCAGGACGGAAATGTAGTAACGCTTGGTCGGATCGAGCGCGACTGCACCGGGAAGTACTGCTGTCATTCCGTTGCCTGAGGTATCAGGACGGCACACGCCATTGCTGACATCGCATACCACGTTCCCGTGAAGTCCGGTGGCAGGGTTAATGGCTGTCTGGCCGCCTTCGCAGGAAACCGGCCCCGTACATCCCTGGGCTACGAACGGCATGTAGCTGGTGTGGAAATTGACCCCAAGGGTCGGCACGATTCCCGCCGTCGCCGTGGGACAGCCGGCAGGCGGAGGATTCGAAGTGCAGTTCGGATCGATGTAGAACGTGCGATCTTCCTCGATAATCCACCGATAGTCACTGATCGTGGTGGTCTTGTCCTGTCCGTCCAGCACGTTCACCGTAAGGCCACTCCCTGCAGGGAAGACAACCGTCGCGGTCGTGGCCACACTCAACGTTCCTATGGAGTTCTTAGCCTGGAAGGTGAACGTATATGAGCAACCAGCTGCCGCGCCGCACGGCGTGGCCAGACTCGCGGTGAATCCCCCGTTCGCGTCTCCGTTCACGGTCAGCCCGCTCGCGGGACTGATTGTCGAAGTCGACACGGTAAGGGGCAGGTTCGCTCCGTCTTTGCAACCCGCTAGAACGCCTGGAGTCTTGACCGCCAGATAGGACGCGATGGTCGAGTTGAACGTCGTGCCAGTACAGGTGACGCCGGCAGCGTCCTTGATGTTCGATGCACCCAAACTCACGGTTGCAGTGATTCCAGATGAGCAGATAGTTCCGGTCACCGTTCCGTTTGCGCAGTAAGTAAATGAGTCTGTCGTGGCACTCCCAGTTGGAACGTATGTGAATGTCCCATTCCTATTGAGTGTCACCGTTCCGCTGGTTGCACCAGACAGAAGAGTTACACCGTATACATTCGTGTCGTTGGCGATCACACCTTTGGATGGATCCGACACGGTGAGTGTCTGGCCGGCAACAAGGGCACTGTAAGTGTCCGCACGGGCTACCGCCGTTCCAAGTTCGGGTGCGGCGGGAAGGGCTCCGCCGTTCAGGCGGATATAGGCGAGCATGCCGGCATCGCGATCGATCTTGTTTCCGGACAGGCTCAATTCGCGGTCAAAGACAGCGAGTGCATTCGGGTATGGGGCGATCGTTGTTCCTGACGTCGCCTCTCCATTGATCATTACGTCGTAGACCTTGCCCGCGGCCATGAATACATCGGTCTTCACTTTGGGAACGCCGGGCAGAGGATATCCGTCTTCTGCGATGATCTTGAACCCAGTGACGACGGGACTTCCCGCGCCAGTTGCGCCCGCCACCTGTGATCCGACGATCGATGGAACGTGCATCCGCGACCCGGCGTTAACCATGCGCACCAGGACTGACCCTGTGGTGCCCAATGCCGGCGCGACATTGGCTGGGTTAATCGCGAACAGCGAGTTCGAAGCGTTCGTCTTATCGAAGGCGACGCCGTTGATTAAGTAATAGAGAGGCGTGTAGTTCACCGCAGGCGGGTAACAATTGCCAGAGTTAGCGGTAGCGGGATTGCCGCAGCCGCCTGGCTGCCCGGACCACACCGTGGTCTCACTGAATCCCGCAAGGTTGACAGCAGTGCTGACAGCGGTGTTCTGGACTGGATCGATTTCGCTGAATTCCAACGGAATTTCTGCATCGTACGTCACAGCCGGATAAGCTGTACCAGGCGCCGATTCGACGCCAGCGGACGCTGTCGGCGCCGACGTAACTACCAGAATTCCGTACAAGCCCATGGGCACCTGGATTGATGGGTGTGTGCCTGATTCCAGCAAGTAAGTGCCGGGCTTGAGCAACGGCCAGTTGAGTGAGGTCATCGCTCCCGCAGCCACCTCAGTCGCGAAAGATTGTACGCGTGGTCCCTGTGGCGGAGGAACGTTGCTCGGCCCGCTGTTCGCAGTCGGCCAAGTTACCTGTTGTGTGTCGTGCGTCGGACTCGCCGTAGTAGTGCGAGAACTTCCCAGACCGCCGCCGACCTGGCCGACGATCACAATCGAGGTCGGCACAGAATTCCCGTTCAAGAAGGAAAGGCTATTCGTCAGGTTAATCGTCAGTCCGCCGGTCGCGCCCGTGGGAATCGTAATTATCACGGGCGACCAGCCGGCCGCGTTCGGATTCAACTTGGCGCAAGTCGCACTCGAGATAAGGCCAGTTCCAAGCGTTCCGCAGCTATAACCCCACATTGGTATCGACGAACCGTCGGGCATAGTTACGGTAGTTGCGCCTGCGGTCAGATTGACCTGCTGCTGGGCCACCGACACACCTACGCCGAGGAGGAGAATGGTTACTGCGAATACAGCTGTCTTTATTTTGTCTTTAAGATAGGCAAATCGCATTGCTATTCTCCTCAGTTAGTTCGACTCGTCGATCACAAATTCCCGGGAATCCACAAGCATCATCATGAGCATTCCGCCGGGGAAGACGTTGTTAGTGGTGATCTCGCGCTCGTTGTGCGAGTGCCACATATAAGCCCAGCCTCGTTCATTGGCTGGGTTCGCCTGGATGTTGGAGGGCTGCAATGAACTGCAGGTCGACGATGCGTTGGCTGCAGTGCTGCCCGCTGCACTTACGCAGGCCTGCGTCGCGCCACCGCGCAAAGTTGCATCCGGGCCTAGATAAGGAGTGCCGCCATACCAGGGTCCGTTCGTGAAGATGTTGGGGTTGGGCAACGTTGCAGGGCCTCCCGCGGCAACATCTCCGAAGGGAGCAACTTCCAGCGGTTTGTTATGGTCCTGACACCACTCAAAATAATTGATCGCTGTAGGAGCGCCAGTGTTGTAGCCGTTGGCATCCGCAGTACAAGACAACTTAGCGAGGGGATCGCTCGAACTTGGATTGTGGCCGTAGGGATCCCAGTTCAGTCCTCTGCCGGTGAAATAGAAGATCCCGTCGAAAGCTTCTCCTGGTGTTGTGTCGGTATTGAACATCAGGAGTCCCGCGAGATCAGTTCCGTCGGGAGCCAGGAACATGTTTCCGTCCTTCCCAAGAATGCGCACGTGATTGGCGTGCTCGTGGAACGGATGCTGCCAACGCCCTTGGCCGATAGACCGGATAAGGGTCATTTCGCCTGGATGCATGTGCGGGTTGCCGTTGTAGGGCTGGTGGGGATACTCAGCGGCGAAGTTCGCGTCCATGAGATCAGGCATGGAGCGTCCGTTGATCACGAAGTATGCTGGATGGTACGGCTCAGTCGGGACCTTGAGACTGCAACCCGGCGCACCGACAGCGCATCCGTTCAGCGCAGTGACCTGCGCCAACGCCTGCGCGTGAATATTGCTGTCCATCTCGGCCCACTGGAACAGGTATTCCCGGTCGTAGCAGGATTTCGGAGAGTCGTAGGCCGCTGCCGCCAAACGGAAATCAGCTTCGCCCCAGGCAGCCTTGGCTGCTCTGTTATTTCCAGGATTCGTTAGCGGCAGACCACCTGTGGTTAGCGTGCCGCAAGCGGCGGTGACGGCAGAGTTACCCGTAGGCAGCACCACGACGGCGCCATACAGACCCATCTCGATCTGCAGGTCGCCTTGCGTACCGCTGTAATAGGAGTGAGTGCCGGGTGAGGATGCGACGAACGTATAAGTTACTGGAGTGCCGCCGGGCACGGCTTCGCATGTTAGTAAGCCCTGTACCGGAGCCCCGGCGGTGCCCGTCGCGCAGCTGGTCGAAACGTTGAAGCCGGGAAACAGAATCGACGTATTGCCCGCCGCGTTGGGGAGGCCGTTGGTGAGATTGACGGTGACAGTCTGCCCTTCGTTGACGATTAGCGTCGGGCCGGGAACCTGCATGGTCGGACAGGTCGCGCCGCCAATGGCTGCCGGAGCGAAGCCCGCGGGCGTCCCGTTGCATCCGTAGCCCCAGGAATAGACCATGCTGCCGTCAGGCTGATTGAGGAAAGCGGTTTGCGCCGTCAAGTTAAAGGTCGGACCGGTAATTCCAGGCACGGCAGCGTGTGCCGCGACCGCCAGGAACAAAATCAAAACCGCCGCCAGAAGCAGTCTTTCTTTCGAGATCGCTGTTTTCATGTTCATCACCCTCAGTGCCGCTCTCCTAGTTACAGGTGTTACCGAATGTGCTGCCGCCGGTTACGCTGTTGCAGATATGGACCTCGGTCATCAGTCCGCCGAAGTTCTCCTGATCGTTGGAAAGGTGATCGAGATTGGGGGTGTAGAGATAGAACGTGCTGCCAGCCGGGTAAAGCTGGGCTGCGCAACCTGTAGACCCGCAGCCTGCATCACTCGCGTCCAGCAGCACATCCAGCGATTCGCCGCCGCCCAGCGTGATCGAGTTCGTGTAGAACTCCGTGTTGTTTCCGGCCTGATCACGCAGCAGCTTGGCGTTGAAGCCAACTTCCTTCATGGGAATGCCTAATGACGCCAATGTCTGATATTCCGAAACATCGAGGTCTGCGATGCGCAGCAGAGCTCTTCCGCCGGCGGGGATGTTGATGATCGCGGGCAGCGGTTGCGAATAGTGGACACGGCCATCAGAAGTCTGCGTAGCCAGTGGGCCGGGCGTCACTGTGTCGGGATAACTCCGCCCGTTCAACAAGAAGAACTTGTCCTTCATATCGACGAACGCCTCTGGGTTGAAGGTCATTCCGACAAAGTGGAAATTGGGATCGAAGCCATGGATTTGGAGGGGATACTCGACGTCGTATGCAGTCGAAGCATCGCCGTCGTTGTACGTGTACTTTTGCGGGTTGCCGAGCTTATCGGTGCCTTGCGTGGCCCCAGTGTTGATGGCGGGCGCGGTGGCGCTGCACAGGATGTCTTGGGACGGATTGCATGCCGTGCGGAGATCGAATCCCGAGTTTTGTTGTTGCAAGGCGGCATAAAGATTCGTGCCAGCCGGGACCCGATTTTGTCGAGGCCGAACATAGAGCTGTCCGACCATGCCCATCTGTAAGTGTTCTGGAGGAGTAATGTGGCAATGCCAGAAGTAAGTACCTGCATCGGGCGAGAGATAGTAATAGGTAAAGCTGCCGCCAATATTGATCGCGACTGAGGCATCCGGCACACCGTCATACACCGACGAAGCGTTCGGGTATCCGTGGAAGTGGATCGTGTGCTGCTCGAACAGGTCGGGCCGCATGATCATGCCCACGTTGGTGAGCGTCAGAAACATCTCGTCGTCTTCATCAAACGCAACGAGAGGCGCAGGAATGTTTCCGTTCATCACGCCCACATCCATGATCTGGCGCGGATCTACGTGGCCGTCTATTTGTGAGCCAGTCGTCGCAACGGCAGTCTGGGACTCGTTCACATCGGCGAGCCCAGTCGCGTTCGCGTGGAACGTAAAGTTAGAAGGAGCAGAAAAGCCGTAATTGACTACGCCCGCAGCGTTCGCGGTACCCACCGGCGGCGCTGGGGCTGGAAAACCAACCGAGACTATCGTCCACGTTCCGTTGTAACCCGTTCCTGCACCGGCAATGGTCACCGTGTCGCCAGCGTTCAGGCCGAGGGGCGCGTTAGTTTGAACCGTAACCAACTTCGGATCCGCGGACGTCGTCGAGTTCTCGGCGATGTCGTAAATGCTGACGAGGTTCGCGATATCGGGCATCAACCCAACCGCGCCGTTGTAAGTAAAACTCCCGGTATTCAGGGGGAAGCCCGGCCAGGTATTGGCCACTGCTCCATCCGTGGTCGCAGGATCACCCGGAAGAAGCGTTCCCGAATACATTGTGTTGAAAACGTTCGGGAATTCTGTGCCAGGTAAACCTTTGGCAATGTCGGCGAGTCCAGAAAGTGGACCGAACGAGAACATGAACGTCTGGGTGCCGTTGGCCATGGTCGAGTAGCCGTCACCACCCGAAACCTGCTGGCACTTGATCGCGCCGTTCACTTTCCCGGTCGGCGCATAAAACCCATTCGCATTAAGTGCGAATTGCGTAGGACCGCTGTAGGCAGGCTCCGAATTGTTCACGCCGGAATTCGTAGGGTCTGGATGCGTGATGGTGCTGGTAGGGCATTGAACTCGGAAGGATTGCGCATTAAGCGCGGCTGCAGTCCCGAGACAGATGAGCGATATACGCAACCACAACTGGAGAGACTTTCTCATAACTGTGTGACCTCCTGCTCCACGTGATCCGGGACACTTAGGGCGTGCGCTATGCATCACGCTGAGTCAGCGCCGAGGCACGACACTTCGTTTAAAAGAATTCAGTTAGTGACAGAATCTGGTCTTGCCCCGCGAGGGGCATCTAGGGGAGTTCTTGGGACGCTTGCACGAGTGGTTGGGGGAACCACAACGACTTCTGGGGGAGAAGCAGAACTTACAGTGCGGAGGAGAATGTAAAATCTGTTAGGAACTTGTGTCTACGTTCACTTAGGTAGGTAACGTGGTCGAGTTACCGACCTACCATGATTTCTAGCGTCGTACCTGAGGCCATCAGCGACGTTTGCTATTTGTCCAACATGAGACTCGTCACAGATCGCCATAGCATCAGCGCTCGCCGCCTGAATCAATCCAATCGCCTTGAAAAGCTTGGATATAAGTTGTGCCTGACACCGGCTTCCAGTCTTCCGGAACATGTTCTTCAGGTGGAACGCAACAGTCGTCGGACGGATCCTCAGGCATGAACCACAGTCATTCCGACTACGCCCTTCCATGACAAGATTCGCCATGATCGCTTCGGCGGATGTAAACGAAAAAATTGAATTCAGTGCCGCTGAACTCGCCGCTGCACCTGCACTGGGACTGAAAAGAATCAGCGGGACCGCGGGTGAAGGAGAACTCTCGGGGAACACCTGCGGCTTGGCGGCAAGCATGGTGATGCCATGCTCGCCCGCGATTCCCCGCACCGTGGTTAGCAGGTGCGGGCCTTCTGACTTCTCGCCGCCATTTGGTTCGGTTGCCTTGCGAACGATGTCGGCTAAAGTCGGCCGGACACCCTTAATTGTGCGCAGAATTCCAACAGGATCGACGCTGACGAATTTTCCTGCCTGGAGGATTCGTTGTCCTGTACGGTTGGCGCGAAGGAGGCGACAGTCAGAACGAGTAACAAGCAATCCGATGTTCAGACAATCGAGTGCCTCTAAACCCATGGCGACCATGGATTGAATATTGTCGGTCAGCGAAGCAGACTCCTTATAGTGCGAGACTGACGGTTTGTCTTTGCCCGCTCTGTCGACGAATGCCTTTGTACGAATGCGTCGCTCGACGCCCGGTTTGAGCACACTACAACGCGGACAGTCACATCCCTCTTCACAGGAGACTGGCATTCCGGTTTGGGACAAATCCAAAGTCTTCTCCTCCACGCAAGACGTGTGTTTGCAAAATTCAGCAGATCATCTTGTGATGTACAGGAGGTGGCGCATTTGTGCCTTCACTGACGAGTGGCACGCTGCCGACCAGGCCCAGGTTTTTGAATAGAAGCCATACCAGTTCGCCTTGGCTCGCGGTGCCCGTCTTGCCGAGCACGTTCCGCAGATGCATTCGCACCGTTGAAGGACGGACTCCGAGCAGCACTCTACATTCCTCAAGAGTTTTTCCGTCCATGAGCCAATTCACCAAATTGCTTTCCGTATAGGTCAAGCCATAGAGCTGGTGCAAATCGGCTCGCGATATTCCCACAGGACGATCCGGATCGAGGATGAAGACCAGAGTAGTCGCGTTTGCTGAATTTCCGTTTCCAGCGCGGGCTGAGGCCGTGCGTACTACGACCGTCAGAGGTGTTCCAGAGCCACGTCGAATGCAGGCGCTCACGACTTCCGAGGCGCGATGGCCAGAAAACCTGGCATGCGTTTGCAACATTTCCTGGATTGGGATCAAACTTCCATCGGTCGAGACTTGTAAAATGTCGCTTACGATTTCGAGACCATCACATTCGCTCAAGATGTCTTCCGCGACGCGATTCATGAACAGCACCTGACTTGCGGAATTCACCATAACGACTCCGGCAGTGAGCAGGTCAAGTGCGTTCAAAATCGCCTCTGCCAGCGCAGAGGAATTGGTACAGTTCTGTGAAATCACGATGGAGATTCTCCTTTCCAGCACCACCAACCGGTTAAAGGGAACGTTCTAAGCCTTGCGACTGGAACGCTCACCACCCTCACCCTTCAGTTCCCAGGAAAATACTTCCCGTTTGAGCCGCGTTGCCTCAAGCCGGTCACGGTTCACGTTTTGGAACATCCGTTGCGGGGGATTGGAGGCAAGCCGGACCCGAACCAAGTAGAGGGAATCTAGTCCACCGCCGCACTTTTGCAGAGACAGTCAATCGTTTCGTGGCACGATATTTCGATTGGAGAAGGAACTTGCTAGGATTTTCGTGCAAATACCAGAATCAAAAAGATTGATTTTCGGCGTGTGCTGCGAGCTGGCAATCTCTCGATTAGGTCCTAGCCGTTGGCAATCTTTTGATTGGTTCGTGGTAAAAAAAGGCCGTGTAGGATAATTGCCGTATTTTGATGAGCGCCCCGTGCTTCAACTAGATTGGGTTTGGGAACGCCGAAATAGAGTATGGGTTCTGCTGGCCAGTGCGGTCATTCTTGTTCTGGTGGCTGTCTTCGACTGGCGGACAGGCAAACTCGAGTTTTTCCTCGGGTTCCTTTACCTATTTCCGATCATCCTCGCGGCGGGCTTTTTGCCCCGCTGGGCGATAGCGCTGCTGGGATTGTTGTGCGCCTACCTGACGGAGAGATTCAGTTACCTCGATCCGGCCGACTCGCACATCCGAATAGCCATTCTTGCCGTGGCGCTATGTGGTTGTGGACTGTTAACCTCCGAAATTCTGCGGAACCGACGGTTAAAATTGGCGTCCAACGAGCAGACACGCGCGCTCGTGGAGACCAGCCCCGCTGCCATCATCACCATCGACGAACATGGCTTCATAGAATTGGCCAATCAAGCGGCAGCCGAGCTCTTGATGCCTCCCGATGGCCGGCTCATCGGCCAGCCCATTGCCGTATACGCGCCCGAATTGCATCGGGCACTTCGACTGGAGGAAGGTCCACAGTTCCGAACATCAATGCAATGCCGAGGCTTCCGCGGAAATGGGGAATACTTTCTCGCCAACGTCTGGTTCTCTACATATAAGGTAGGGCAGACTCCGAAACTTGCCGCCATCATCACGGACGTGAGCGACGACCATAGCGGATCGAACGGGTCGGGTTCTGCCACAGGGGATCAACAATCACGCGCGCCGTTAAGTGCTCGGGAGGCTGAAGTCCTGAGGCTGGTGGTGCAAGGCTTGGCCAACAAGGAAATTGCCGCCGGAATGAACATCTCCGAAAGCGGAGTGAAGAATACCCTCCAGCAATTGTTCGCCAAGACTGAAGTGCGTACGCGCGGCCAACTGGTTCGTGTGGCTCTCGAACGATATAGGGACCTACTCTGACGATGGTCGCGGCCTAGACTTTCGTCGTTGCCCCTACCTTCTATTGCAGCGCTCCCTGACCTGCGCTACACGAGTCCGTTCACTCGTCCTCCCTCTCCAACATTCTTGCCGCAAATTCAATTCGAAGACGTCCCCACCAATCCAAAACCATCCTCCCGCCGTACTTCAGGTTGTAAACGTAGCCAAATCTTAGTTGCTGAGACGCGGCGCCGCGCACCAGCGCCAAGGGCGACGTTCACTATTCCAATCCAAGGACAATCTCATGCGGAAAAAGATAACCCTGGTGGCGCTCCTCATGGCTGCGTTCATGCTGGTTTCGACCAGTGCGTTCGCGTCCAGCCATCGTGAGGCGCCGATCTCAGCACTGGATCACAGTGCCGACGTCACGGACTGGTACGCCTTCGTCAGCTACGACCATCCTGACCGCGTCACGATGATCCTCAACGTTGACGGACTTCTCGAGCCGGCCAACGGTCCCAATTATTTTCCCTTCGATCCCAACGTTCTTTACGAAATGAAGGTCGACAACAATCGCGACGGCAAAGAAGACATCACGTTCCAATTTCGCTTCAACACACAAATCCGGTTGCCGGGCGTGTTCACAGGATTCGCGGGTGGCGTTGCGGGCATTCCTCAGATTACGGCTCTCGACGGCCCTGGCTCGGAGGGGCTGAGCCTGCGTCAAACCTATACGGTCACCATGATCAAGGATGGAGTTGCAACCGACCTCACCGGCGGTCGCGCGTTATTCGCGGTTCCATCGAACGTCGGACCTCTCACGATGCCGAACTATCGGAGCCTCTTCAACCAAGGAGTCTACGAACTCGGCAATGATGTACGTGTTTTTGCGGGTACGGTCGATGACCCGTTTTACATCGACCTCGGCGCAGCGTTCGATTCCCTGAATTTCCGCATGGGCGTCGGCGGCATCTTGTCGCCGAAAGTGGATGCGGACGATAAACACAACTACGCACCCGACGCGGTAGCCGGATTCAATGTCAACTCAATTGTGTTGGAGGTACCCATCACCATGCTCACGGAAGATGGTCAACTCCATCCGGCTAACGACAAGCAAGCCGTCATCGGAACATACGGAGCAACGTCACGCCAACGTATTTCGATTCGACGGACCAGCGGCCAGGTCGATGGGGCTGGAAAGTGGCGGCAAGTGAACCGCGAGGGAAATTCACTCATCAACGAGCTGATCATCGGTACAGGATCGAAGGATCTATTCAGCGTCTCGGATCCGAAGGACGACAAACAATTCGCCAACTTCTTTCTCGATCCTCTTTTGGCGCACCTGTTCTCGTCGATCCTGAACATTCCCATTCCGCCTGCGCCAAGGACCGATCTCCTCCCGCTCGTGGTGTATACGGCCCCGATCTGTCCCGGATGTGGTGCGAAGGATACGGGACCAATCGCGGACCTGCTCCGTTTGAACACCGGCATTCCTCCAACTCCAGTCGCAAACCAGAAGCGTTTGGGATTCTTGGCTGGTGACGTGTCGGGGTTCCCGAATGGTCGTCGCCCGGTCGACGATGTCGTTGACATTGCTGCGCGAGCGGTTGTGGGCACCCTGGCGGACCCTAAGAAGTACGGAGCCGCCATCGGCGACGGCGTCAACATTAACGAAGACGGGTACGGCTCCACGTTTCCCTACGTACAACCGGCCAACAGTGGACGCAACGCACACCACGTAGGCCCCGGCCAGTCCGGATGTAGCGGTCAACCCCGCGGCATTTGTCCTGTGAAGTAAACATTCATCGTGGCCGCTCTAAACCGGCGGCCACACTTTCCTACTAATAAGGAGTCGTCATGCGCCGGATCATTACTTGCCTCATGCTGGCCGCTCTCGTCACGCCAGTCCTCGCCGAAACTGCCTCTTCTACAGACGGAAAGAAACTGTCGCCCGCAGAACGGGCCATCGCCACCGCCAATCTTCTGATCGAAAAGAATCCGCATAATTTCGAAGCCTACAACGCGCTGGCTCTTGCACTGTCGCGCCGGGCGCGTGAAACCTCGGACACGCGCTTTTACGGCCAAGGCGAAGATGTACTTAGGAAATCGTTCGAAATCTCTCCCGGCAACTTCGATGGAGAAAGAATCCATGTTTGGCTCTTGTTGGGGAAACATGAATTCTCCGCGGCGCGTGAAGCAGCACTCATACTAAACCAACGAACGCCTGACGACGTAATGATCTACGGCTTCCTGACCGATGCGAACGTTGAACTCGGAAACTATAAGGATGCCGAAACAGCGGCGCAGATGATGCTGGATCTTCGTCCCGGAAGCCTGCCAGGTGTCACCCGTGGCGCCTACTTGCGAGAATTGTTCGGCGACGTGGACGGAGCGCTGGAGCTGATGAGTATGGCCCTGGCTTCGACGCCTCCCGCCGAAGTGGAAGACGCAGCCTGGATCACTACACAGATGGCACATCTCAACCTCTCGGTTGGGCGTATCGACATCGCTGAACAGCAACTGCAGCAAGCACTCCGACTATTCCCCGGGTATCACTACGCGCTTGGAAATCTGGCAAAGGTCAGAATTCAGCAGAAACGCTACAACGAGGCGGTCGCACTGTTACAACAGCGGTACGATGCCGCCCCGCACGCTGAGAACCTGTACGATCTGGCGGAAGCCCTCGATCTCGCGGGCAGAGACACAGATGCCTCATCCACATTTCAGAAGTTCGAACAAAAGTCGTTGGCCGAAAGCGAAATTGCCGACAACTCCAATCACGAGCTTATCCTTTATTATGCCGACCACGCCAACCGGGCCGACAAGGCCCTCGAAATCGCCCGGCGCGAATATGACCATCGACATGACGTCTTCACGTTGGACTGTTATGCTTGGGCGCTCCATCGAGTCGGGCAAGACCCGGAAGCTCGCCAACAGATTGATCTCGCACTGGCAGTCGGCATTAGAAACGCCCGAATCTTCCGCCATGCTGGCGAAATTGCCTTCGCCCTGGGCGATAATGCCGCGGCCAGGAATCTCCTGGAGCAAGCAATTGCCCTGACAGGTCAGGATTCGGAACAGGCCCGGGCCACACTAGCGCAGATTTCCACTTCCGCGAGAGGACCGGTTCCGCGATGAATTGCGAAACGATCCGAGGTCCGAAAGCCTTTCTCGCCGCATGCCTATGTGTGGTTGTAGCCCTGGCTGCATCGGGCTGGGCGCAGGCAACCGCGATACGGGTCGTGTCCGGTCGCGTGCTCACGGACCGCAATGAGGTTGTTCCGGATGTTCAAGTCACTGCCACCTGGAATGACGGCAGTGCTGAAACTGAAACGGACAACAATGGCGCATTTCACCTGACCACGCCCGACGTTCCACTGACACTCGACGTGGCTGGAAAATATGTGGTTTTCCAGCCCGTGCATGTTGCGAGGAGCGAGAGGACAGAAGATCTCGACCTTCGTGTGACGTATGCCATCGCACCAGTCCACCAGAGTCTCGTCATATCCGCGACTGCTTTGAACCCAACCATCGACCAACGGAATGACAACGTCTACAAGAGCACGCTCTTTTCACGAGACGACCAGATTTTCGACACGCTGGCGTCGGGTATCAACGCCGGCCAACACGAAGGCGGAGGAAAATCGCTCGAGATTCGCCGCTTTGGATTCAACCTTGACCACGGCGGGGTCAACGGCGGATTGAAGGTTCTCGTCGACGATGTGCAGCAGAATCAGGCGACCCAAGGGCACGGTCAGGGATATCTGGGAGCGCTGAAGAGCCTCACTCCGGAACTTGTGGACGATGTTGATATCCTCAATGGCCCCTTCAGCGCCGAGTACGGAGATTTTTCCGGACTGGGTGTGGTCCATATACGGCTGAAAGAAAGCTTGCCGAGTCTGCTGACGGTCCGCCTGCAAGGAGGATCGTTCGGTGCATATCGCGGCTTCATCGCATACAGCCCTGAGCTGACCAATGGCGATGCATTCCTAGCCTACGAGGGCTCACATAGCGACGGACCGTTCATGAATCCCGGACGTTACAGACGGAACAACGGAACCGGCAATTACACGGCGCATCTGAACACGAAGCAATCTCTCGGTTTCCGATTGAATGCCGGCGCGAACGACTTTTACTCCTCGGGACAGATTCCGCTCGACTGGGTTGACGATGGCGCTCTGAACCGTTTTGGTTATATCGATCCGTTCGATGGCGGACGGGTTCGGCTCGGAACGTTCGGGGTTTACTATCGCGGAGAGCATGCCAACGGCGACATTCTTAAGGTGGATGGTTTTCTGGGCCGATCGCTCTTTGATCTTTATTCCAACTTCACGTTCTTCCTGAATGACCCGGTAAACGGAGACGAAATTCAGCAACATGATTCACGATTACAGGAAGGCGTGAATGTCCAATATCTCCATCCCTGGAAATTGTTTGGACATTCCGCGCTGCTGACGATCGGCTCGAATCTTCACGACAATCAAATCAATGTTGGCCTCTTTCATACCAAGGAACGAGAAGTACTCGACGTAACCACGAGCGCGCATGCCGACGTGACTAATGCGGCCGGCTATCTGCAACAAGGAGTCGATCTAGATAACGGGCGATTGCACCTCGAGGGGGGATTGCGCATCGACTACTTTCGGTTCGATGTAGACGACAATATCGAGCCGGCACACTCTGGGATACAAGGCGCATCGCGCGTTCAGCCGAAAGCAAACGTGTCCTATACGCCTGCCGTTCGGATCCCGATCACCCTTTACGCCAGTTACGGTCGCGGAATCTCGAGCCAGGATGCGCGCGGAGTCGTCCAGCAGCCCAATGCTGCTAAGGTCGCGACGACGGATTTCTACCAGCTCGGCACATCGCATTCTCGCGGACGAGTGTCACTAAGTACCGACGCGTTTCTCATCGACCGATCGGCGGAGCAGGTCTATGTTCCGGACGATGGATCCTTCGAGTTCAAGGGGCCAAGCCGCTCGTATGGTTGGGAAGCAAAAACCTCGGTCCAGATTACCCGACGGCTGATTTTCAACAGCGGCTTTACGCGGGTTTCGAATGCGTTTTACCGAGGTGTCACTCCTCGAGACTACGTCGACAGCGCACCGCACTCGGTCGCCAACTCAGGGCTGACTGTGTCTGATTGGCGGGGCTTCAACGCCTCCCTGCGCTACCGCCACAGCGGTCACTACATTCTTGATCAGCACGTGACTGTTGGGGGGCTGCCCGCGCCGCGTCCGCCGCCCGCCTCTGGACTCGACGTTGTCGACCTTAGCGTGTCGAAGCGGATATGCCACGGTGTTGACTTCAACTTTGCCATGGATAATCTCAACGACAAAAAATATTGGGAAACGCAGAATTATTTTGTGTCACGCCTAGAGAATGAGCCTTCGGATGGGATTGCTCGTGTCCATGCAACGCCCGGATATCCAATTGGCGTGACCGTTGGACTCACGTTTCGATTCGGAGAGCGATAGACGCATTGTGCGAGTAGTGTTTCCCACCTGTCCCAATTCGCGACCGACGAAAACCTCGGCCCTCATGAATCAGCCTTGAGGACGGCCCGAACAATTCGTAGAAATTCTTGCCTGGCCGGATTGCTCGAACCTGTCTTCATTCCCATGTCGATCGACGTCCAATGTCGCGATCGCAGTTTACGGTAAGTAACGCCCGGCATCTTCAACCTCTCCATACAGGCCGGTGCGATGGAGACGCCGAGCCCCGCCGCGACAAGCCGCAATACAGTCGGCCATTGTGGCGCATCCTGCACGATGGTGGGACGAAATCCTGCCGACTCGCAGCACGCGATTGTTCGATCAAAAGCGAGGTTCCCCATCCTGCGCGCAAACAGAACGAATGGTTCATCCTTCAGATCGGCCGGCAAGATGGCAGCCTTTCGCGACAACCTGTGTGCTGTTGGAAGGACCGCAATGTAAGGCTCGCGCAAGATCGGCTCGATCGAGAGCCCTTCTCTCCATTCGCCGTCGCGCAGGAAACCGACGGACAGGCTTCCATCGATGAGGGCAGGAATCTGCTCTGAGGTTACGAGTTCACGCAATCGCAATTCTACGTTTGGATTTTTGCGCCGATACGCTTCAATCGCTTTGGGCAGGCTCGTAAACATCACTGAGCCGCTGAATCCGACCTCGAGCACTCCTTCTTTTCCGGCGCCCATGCGTCGCGTCATCTCGATGTCGTCGCGTAACTTTGCGACGGTATGTCGGGCCCGCTCCTGAAAAAAGTG
>Ga0126371_10000680_pt1 | contig 28424 bp, 23 predicted proteins | sample PanSoiMetaPlot_4_FD_110145 | JGI IMG/M metagenome (GOLD analysis project Ga0126371, IMG submission 110145) | Tropical forest soil microbial communities from Panama - MetaG Plot_4 | ecosystem: Environmental > Terrestrial > Soil > Tropical forest > Bulk soil | place: Panama | collected 2016-02-17 | reverse complement strand
TCGGCCACACCAGCGGCGGCTTTTGCCGCCGAGATCAAGCCGCGGCGACGGCCGCGGTTTCAAGCACGACGCGAACCTTGCGTCCCAGAAAATTGAGCAGGATCGCGACGCGCTCGTGATCGGCAATGCCCTCGAACAAGCCGAGGCAGGTCTCGAACACGCCGTTCAACACCTGAACCTTCTGGCCGGGCGCGAACTGCACCCGGGTCTCGAGCTTGACGAAGCCGCCCTCGTCCTCGCGGCTCTTCAGGCCGTCGATCACTTGGTCGGTCACCGGCGCCGGCTCGTCGCCGCGGGCGACGAGGCGCGCTACGCCGAAAGTCGACTGGATCGACCGCCAACGCTGCGTCGCCATGTCCACAGCAACGAAGAGATAACGCGGGAACAAGGGCGCCGCGACGAGATCGATTTGGCGCGCATGCCGCCGCCGCTTCTTGTAGCGCGGCAGGTAAGTTTCGAAACCCTGCCGAACCAGATGTGCTGCGGCCTTGGTTTCGGCATGTGGATGGGTCTGGACGACGTACCAGCGACGCGACGACGTCATTGCGCAGCCTCTTGCGACGCGGTGACCGCCGAAACGTCGAGCAGCTCTGGCGCCAGCACGTGCGACGCGCCGTACCGCTTGGCGGCGGCATCGAATGAAGCTTGGGCGGCCGCCAGGTCCGTGACGACGACGCCGTCGAACGTCTCCGACACGGCCTCGAACGACGGGAATACCGGCACGCCGACGAAATGCGCATGGCTGGATTTCGGGTCGACGACGGCGACGATACGGACACCGGCCTCGAGCGCGCAAAGGCTGGCGATCTCCGCCAAATCGGAAATGCCCGCGAGCGCGATCGTGTTCCAGCCCCGCTGCTTGGCCTGCGCGATAATGCCAGCGCATTCGCCGCGCGCGCGCCGGAAGAACGAGAACGACACCGACAGATATTCAACCGTCAGACGGGATTTTTCCGCGAACCCTTTGGGCGTCAGGTAATAGCGATAGCGCCGCGCCGGCGCCTCTTTGACCTTGACCAGGCCCTTCTTCACGCACCGCTTGAGATAGGCATTGACCAGCCCCAGCGCGATGCCGAATTCGGCAGCGAGGCGGCGCTGCGACTGCTCGCTGTCGCGCTCAACCGACTGGAGCAGACCCAGCATGATCCGCGGGTCTTCGGTCTTGTCGACCTGCATAAGCCTACCGCCTTGCCGAAGGCCGATTTTCTATCGCGTTCATTGAGTGAACGTCAAGCCCTAATGTTCAAGCTATGAACATTTCTATCTATTTGAAATACCTACGTGATAAGGTACCTCCCATGCTCGGCCAATTCCGCATCCTGCTGCTGAACACGGACTACCGGCTGTTCCTGGCGTGGCTTTACGGCGACCAGCCGACCCTGGCGCTGGCCAGCTACGAGCGCCAGCTCGCGGCGCGCAACGCGAGCCTGTTCGGCACGGCCGACTTCATGTCGTCGCCGCTGAGCGCGCGCGGCCACGCCGCGATCGACGTCCATGCCAACATTCGGCCGCTGCAAGAGGCCTGGATGGCGGAGCACCATCGCCAAATTCGCGGCTGGCCGGTCCGTTTCGCTTGTTGCGTCGTGCCCGGCCGGCTCAAGCGCCGGCTGGTCGATCGCGATCGCGACAGTTCACGCTTTTTCGAAATCCTGCGCGCGCAGATCGCCGCCTTCAGTCCGATGGTCGTCTACAATCACGATCCGAGCGGCATTCCGGCCGGCGCGCTCAAGGCGATCCTGCCGCGCGATTGCGCCCTCGTTGGCCAGATCGCGTCGTCGCCCAACCCTGGCACGGATTGGGCGGCTTACGATTTGGTGATTTCGTCGCTGCCGAATCTCGTCGCTGACTTCCTGCGCCAGAACGTCGTCACGGAATATCTACCGCTGGCCTTCGAGCCGCGCATTCTCGCGCAAACTCCCGAAGCCCCGCGCGACATTCCGGTCTCATTCGTCGGCGGTGTCTCGCCGTCGCACCGCGAGCGGCTCGACTTCCTCGAAACCATAGCGCAACGGATCGATCTGGCGATCTGGACCGATCTGCCGCCCGCGTTGGCAGCGACGAGCGCCATCCGCACCCATCATCGCGGCAGCGCGTGGGGCCGCGCGATGTTTCAGATCCTGCGTCGCTCGCAGATCACGCTCAACCGCCACATCGACGTCTCGGCGAATTTCGCCAACAACATGCGCCTGTTCGAAGCGACCGGCATGGGAGCCTGCCTCGTGACCGACGCGAAGGACAATCTGGCCGAGCTGTTCGAGCCCGGAAAGGAAGTCGTGACCTATACGTCGGCCGAGGAATGCGTGGCCGCGGTGCGCCATCTTGCCGAGCATCCAGCCGAGCGGCAACGCATTGCGGCCGCGGGCCAGACGCGCTGCCTTGCCGACCATACCTATGAGCGACGCATGACCGAACTCGTTGCCATCCTGACGCGGCGCTTCGGATAATGACGCCATGAGCGGTCTTCGTGACTGGATCAGGCGCATCGCCGATAGCGCCATCAAGCGATTCCCCGCGCCGTCGGCGCGGCTCGCCTGCCACGTCCTTCAGCTCGAACATGAGACGGGCCAATTGCCGGACGAAGCGGCGACGCGGCTCGAGACGCTGAGCCGTGCCGTCGCCGCGCGCGACGGCGATGCTGACCCGGGCGTCGACCGTCAGGAAAGCTACGCCCAGGAAGGCGAAGACCTGATCGTCGCGCGCCTGGTCGGCGACAAACGCGACGGCTTCTATGTCGATGTCGGCGCGCACCATCCGGTTGGCCATTCGAATACCTACCGGCTCTATCGCCGCGGCTGGCGCGGCATCAACATCGACGCCACGCCAGGATCGATGGAGCGCTTCCGCCGCGTGCGGCCGCGCGACATCAATGTCGAATGTCTGGTGGCCGCCGACACCGCGTCACGACCGTTCAATATCCTATCTGAGCCGGCGCTCAACACCGCGTCGCGGCCGCTGGCCGAACAGCGGCGCGCCGAAAATCCGCAATACCGTGTGACCGGGACCGTCACCTTGCAGCCGCGCACGCTCGCGTCGATCCTGCGCGAACATCTGCCCGCGGGCCAGACGATCGACCTGATGAGTGTCGACGTCGAAGGGCTTGACCTCGAAGTCCTGCGCTCGAACGACTGGCAGACCTATCGACCCGGAATCCTATTGGTCGAAGTGCTGGCAACCGCGCTCGACGCACTCGAGAACAACGAGATCGTCCGCTTCCTGCGCGCGCAGTCCTATAAGCCGGTCGCCAAGCTCTATAACACTGTGATCTTCACGGCCGGCCGCCTCTGAACGCCGCGCCGCGCCTTGTAGAAACCTGCGGCTCGCTCAACCGCATGGCCCGTGCTACATAGGGCGCGCTCACGGCCGACCCATGGAATCGAAGGAATGACCGTCGATACGAAACACTCCCGCCCCGCGGTCCGCGCATCGGCACCGGTTGTCGGCGCCGATGATTTGCGCGGCTACATCGACACGCTCGGCGGCACATTGCGCCAATGCGTGGCGACGGCGGCGGACGGCGCGCACATCGATCTGGTTCAAGGCATCAACTGGGCGATCGAGCACGCGCGCCGCATCCATGACGACGGCAACAAGCTGATGTTCATCGGCAATGGTGGCAGCGCGAGCATCGCCAGCCACATGGCGACCGACTATTCGAAGAACGGCGGCCTACGCGCGCAATCGTTCAACGATAGCGCGATGCTGACTTGCCTCGGCAACGATCTCGGCTACGAGAACGTGTTTGCCAAGCAGATCGAGCTCTACGCACGACCACGCGACCTGCTGATCGCCATCAGCAGCTCCGGGCGCTCGGCCAACATCCTGAACGGCGTCAAGGCGGCGCGCGCTGCCGGCTGTTTGGTCATGACGCTGTCCGGGTTCGGCGCGGACAATCCGCTGCGGCAACTCGGCGATCTCAATTTCTACCTGGCGTCGGACCAGTACGGCTTCGTCGAGATCGGCCATCTCGCGATCTGCCACGCGATCCTCGACTTCTCGTGCGGCTGGCGGAGCGGCGGCGCACAGCGCTGACGACTACGCGGCCTTTCGATTTCCGCCGAATATGAGTGCGAGCGGAAATCCGATGATCATGGCGTAGAAGAGAAGCACTGAAACGAGGAACGGCCACGGCCGGTAAATCAAGGCAACGTCGTGTGGCCCCGGCGGCACGAAGACCCCTTTCGAGAGTAAGTTGACCTTATAGACATCGGCTGGCTTGCCATCGACGCGCGCGTACCACGACGTGTCAAATGAATCGTGAACGACGACCATGCCCGGCGACGGCGCATCGACCTTGATCCCAAAGGCCGAAGGCGTTTGCGTCAGTAGGTCAACAGCGGCAGCAGCCGGTTTGTCGATTGTTGCAGTTAGGGACGGCGCGCAGTCAGCATTCGAGCTCCACGCGATGGGAATTTGCGGTGGATGCGCGTCGCCCTTGCCGCCGGAGAAAATCACCGCGCATTGCCCAACCATGCGCGCAACGTCGTGCAACGAGAGATCGCCTGCGGGCGTAACGCGCGGCTGAAAATCGACGTAAGGCTGATTCACCGCGAGTAGGCGATCGAAAGTCTCGACGTCGCGTTCGCCGGCTTTATACGCTCCGGTATAATCCTTGGTCCAAAAGATGTCCCGCAGACCGTAGACCGGGCCAAACCGGTTCTTTTCCGGCTTCGCTTTTGCCCACGCCAGATAATAAGGAAATTGGTCTGGCTGGATGTTGCTGTCCTTGGGTGGGACAACCAACATCTGTAGCGCCGCGTTTCGATGATAGAGAATTGGCTCCAACAGGAACCAGCCGGTTCGCGCCATGGCGAACTCGCGGTTCGCAAGCGGATGCATGTTTTGCGCCGTGAAATCGAAGTCGGGAAATAGGGGCGCCTCGGGAATATAAGCGGCGCGGCCGATGAAGTAGGGCGCGTTCGCCGCGAACGCGAGGAGGCACAGGCCGGTCGCTACGATTGCAGCTATGGTTCCGGGCCTCATCTTGAGCCGAACCGGCCCATTCTCGGTAAATGTTGGCAATACGAGCGGTGCGAACCGTGTTTCAATCGCCGCCCAGCCGATACCCTGTATGACGGCAAGAAATATGAAGATGAAAGACTCGAACCCAATCGTATTCCTAACAAGGATGAGCGGACGGAATACGGTCGTGAGCACCCAGTGGATGGGCGTGTTCGGACCCAAAGCGAGCAATGCGGCGACGCAACTTATCCCGCAAAGCGGCAGTGCTATCCGCCACCGCCAGATCAGCGCCCATGCGAGCCCAATGAGCCAAATAAACATGATAGGCGATCGCAACGCGGCATAGAGGGGAGACCACCGGTCCGCCATCGGATGAAACACCGCCGCAGATGTATTCGGATCGCCGACAATCGTGGGGGCCTCGCCTGGGTAGTAGGTTAAAGATGTAACAAGGCCGCCAACGGTGGCATGGAGTCCGGTGTTCATTTCGGCGTCGTAGCTCGCAATGGCGCGCTCCGGATTCTCGAATTCGACCCGGTTATCGGCGACGCGGGCTAAGGGAAACAGATCGAATGCGCCGTAAAAGCCGCTGACGATAAATGGCGTGGACATGGCGACGACCATGAGTGCGCCCACTGTCAGCATCCGCGGGCGTCCGATCAACTCGCGGATCCAAGATCGAAGGCTCCCGCCCCGTTCGCGCAAAACGGGTACGAGCAAAGCGCCGCCCGAAACCAGCAACATGAAAATGCCGCTAATCGCGTGATACGAAGCCGAACCGATGTAGAGCCCAACCAAATAAGCGAAGATGAAAAAGTCGCGGCTCTTTCCGGTTTCGACGAAGCGGATCCAGAACACCAACGCGAACGGAAAGACGTAAACGGTGACGTAATTAAAATCCGTCGCCAATGTGGTGAAAAAGAAATTCGTGAACAACAGTGACGCGAGAAACGATGCAACGAACCGCTTGGTAAATTGGAAAATTAGCGTTGAGACGCCGACAACGCATAGCAGCGAATTCACGAAGAAGACGAATTTGTACAGGTGATAGAGGTCGGCGTACCCAAAAATCCTCGCGAGCAGGACCGCGGAGACGTTGACCGGATCGAGCAGCCGCCACAACCCCAGAATCGGCCAGAACGGCTCTCCGCCGTTCATGTAAGGATTCCACAGCGGAAGATGGCCGTGATAGAGGGAGTTGGAGAAATACTGAAAGAGCGCATACCAGAACGTTGTGTCGCTGTCGTATGTCCAAACTCCCCACAGGACTTGCCTAAGAGAAAAAATGGCGAATAGCGAAATCGCCAGGACGATCACGCCTTGTTTCTGTAGGTCCGTAAGGAACGCGCCGTTCGGGGACGGTCTACGCCGATGCGGCATCTTCTCCCCTGTCGGGTATTGTTGTGTGCGCATCATAGCGCGAATAAGTTGGTTCGTGTGCGGGCACCGGATAGGGTCGCCCTTGCGCCAACAACAAGCGGGTAGCGGGAGAGTTACGCCTGACAAGTGATCGTGTGGTCGAGGATCGGTGGCGCACGGACGTGGACGGGGTTGTCGGCGAGCGTCCGACGCAGCGGGTTTACCGGCTGTGCTGCACCCCAGCCGGCGAAGTCGCCGCGTTTGCCGTCGCCACGGCTTATCTCGTGTTTTCAATGCGGGGGTCGCTGTTCGACGGCCGCCTCACGCTTGCGCACGACACGCTCTATTGGTTTTTCCCGCTCTACGACTATTTCGCCGCGGCGATCGCGCACGGCGAGCTGCCGCTTTGGAACCCCTACAGCCACGGCGGCGAGCCCATGCTGCCCGCGCTGTTGCAATTGCGGCTTTTCGATCCGGTGTCGATGGCGATCGCATGGATCGGGACGGCCATTACGCACGACAGTACGGTCCTCATGGCCTGGGACCGGCTGGGTCGCTGTCTCGTGACCGCAATCGCGTGCCACATCCTATTGCGTCAGTTCACCACGCGCGCGCCGGTGCGGCTCCTCCTGCCCTTCGTGCTGCTCTGGTCGTCGCTACTCATGCCGGCGATGCATCAAAATGCGCTGCTCGACCAGTTCTACACCGCACCGTTTTTCATTTACTTCGTCCTGCGCCTCCTGTGGTCGCGGGACTTCCGGCTGTCGAGTTGGGTGGGCGCGGCCGTCTTCGCCGGCATGTCTTTCCAGTCCTATTTCTTTGTCGGCGAGTTTCTCGCCTTCGTGTTCATCGTCGTAGGATTCGCCATCTTTCGTCGCGCCGACCTTGGCGCACTATTCGATCGGCGCAACCTGCCGGGTGCCACTGTCGCACTGGCTATCCTCGTGTGCATGTCCGGCCTTAACGTCGCTTACTTTGCGGATCGCAGCGAGTACTACCTCGACAGCCGTAATCCGCTACCAACGGCGGTAACGTCGCCGAACAACGGCCCGGTGCAGTTCGACGTGCCGCCTGACCCGAATGCGACGCGGACGCTGATCATGCCGTACCGCAAAGTCTATATGACGGGAACGTTCTCCCGACCGGTCGATTTCCTCGGCTTGTTCTTACCGGCACACACCTATCTGCGAGATTCCGGTGAAGCGCTGCAGTACATGGGATTCCTGTTTGTGCTTGGCGCCATCGTCGGCATGTTCGGCGGCCGGCACGCGCTGAAGCATGTCTGGGGACTGTGCACGCTCGCCTTCGGCTTACTGATCATGGGGCCTTACGGCTGGCTACACTGGATCCTCTATCAATTTCTGCCGCCACTGTGGTTCATCCGCCATACCCATGCGCTAACGCCGTTCTTTCTTCTTGGACTGTGTTACTTCTTCGTGCTCGGAACCGAGGTCTTTTTACAAAAATGGAGCGACGGCCCGCGTAGTTGGTCGGCAGACCCCCTCCCCGTTCCGCTAAGGCCCGTCACACAATTCGGAGCGGTGATTGCATCGGCCGCCGTGTTCGCCGCCGCCGGCACCTACATGGCCCAATGGACCCCAAGCCACGCGGGCGCGATTTCGCCGATTGGCGTCATCGTCGCGGCGCTCGCCGGCGGCCTGGTTTTTCTGTATCGCCGCCTGGGGCCCTTGCTATCCGCAGAAGCTTTGATTCTCGGTTTGCTGGCGGCAACGCTCTCCCTGTTGAAATTCCACATGATGTTCGCGCCGGCTATGCTGACGCGGGTTGCCGTCTGTATCGTGTTACCGCTGTCCCTGATCTTTCTGACCAGGCGCCGCGAGCGCTCGTCCAGTCAGCGACACGGCGCGCGTCGCGGCAACATCAAAGCGATTCCGACGATAATGCCCGTGGATTTGTCGGCGCTCCTGAACAGCAAGGTCGGTGCTCCGCCCTGGGCTTATCTCCGCGTCAGAGCGATGGCCGGATTGGCGTTCGTTGCGGCGGCCGCGGCGAGCGTTGTCGCGTCGTCGATCATCAACTACTTCTCGCACATAACGATAGCGGCGTCGCTCATCGCGTTGTCCTCGCTCCTAAGCGCGATCGTTTTTCTGGTGCCGCGCATCCCGTCCCTGTTCCTCGCGCGCGGAGGTTTGAAGCCGCGCGGCGTGCGCGGTGGCGCTCTGGTGTTCCTCATCGCCTTTGCGGCGCCGTTCCCAGCGATGGTGATCCATAAGTCGTTGTTGCCGGAGGTTTTCGCGCAGTATTCGTGGCTCTTTGCGATCGGTTTATGGTGCTGGGGCGCCGCCATCGTGGCGTGCTTCGTCGCCCTGATGTTCCCGTCGACCGTCACCGAACCGATCCGTGCGCTGTTCAGATGGGCACTAAAATCAACGCGCGCGCACGCGCTCCGACGAACCAAGCGCATTCACGAATTCGGCGGCCTCATCCGGTCGCTTCCATCGTTGCTGGGACAACGAAGTCGGGCACGCATCGAAGCGATCCTTGAACCGCTGCGCGCGTATGGCGGTTTTCGGTCTCTTTTGTGGTCTTTTGCGCCTGGCATTCTTGCGACGATTCTCCTTCTCGATCTTGCGAGCTATGTCGGAATTCTGAGGGACTTCGGCTGGGCAACGCCAACGCCTGAGATCGCGCGAAACGCCGGCGGCTGGGGAAACGGCTTTGTGACGCCGAAGGCGGCCACCCTCTATGCGCCTCCCGAAACCGGCGAGGTCGATCAACGGATGCGATATCTCGAACTGCTCGAGCGGCGACCGACGGTTTTGAACCGACTGTGGGACGCGCCGGCGGACGGTGGAGACGTCCCGCTCTCACGGGCGCTCGAGCTGCAAAGGGTCAACAGTTTCGTGACTCTCACCTCTTACACTAAGCTGATCTATTCCGGCATGGCGCCCACCGTGCTCGGACGTCTTTTCGCCATCGGCGATCCGTCGATAAGCTTCAAGGCACGCGCGATTACGCGGCCTCATCCCCTCGCATTCCTAAAGAGCCTTCCCGAGAAAGACGCATCGAGACTCTTGTCGGACGCCGTCGTTCTTCGCGGCGCCGATTCGGTCGACAGCGCGGCCGACGCCGCAGACCTCGATACAGAATCGTTGCGCTACGACGTCGTCCGGAGCGGCAGCAATGGATTCCAGCTCCGCACGGTCACCAACAAGCCCGGTTACCTCTATGTGGTTGACGGATTCGATCGCCATTGGCACGCCACCGTGGACGGCCATCGCGTGCCGGTCCTTCCAGCCGACGTGAATTTCCAAGCAATCCCGCTCGACAGCGGCACGCACCTTGTCTCGCTAGACTATCGGCCGGGTTTTCTTCTCGGCGCCACCAAGTTGTATTTCGCCGCGATGGCTCTCTCCTTTCTCGTGCTGCTGTGGCGAGGAGTGACGCGTCATGGGGCGCGCAGAGTGCAGTAAGGTCCGGGAGTTCGCGTTGACCGGCGCAGACCTTTAGCTCAGCCTCAACGGGCATGCGCTTTCTCATTACGCCCAACCTGCCGACGGCATACGACCGAAGAATGGTTGAGGGTCTTGCGACTGCCTTGCGCGAATGCGGGCAATATACGGTTGCGCTTCAACAACCCCTGCGCGAATCCGAGACGGCCGCGCGGTGCGCCGCATTGGGCGCCGACGTGCTTCTGCAAATCAACCGCGTGCCGCCGGTCGATCCGCCTCTGCCGGCGCGCACGCGGCACATCGCCTGGTTCCAGGACGTCTTTCCGGCGACCGCGCGCGAAATTGCCGGCCGCGTACGGAGCGCCGATATTGTCTATACGCTCGGCGATGCCAAAGTTCTGGGGCTGGATGGTGCTCTGCCATGCCGGGTCGGTTGCCTGCTCACCGGCATTGACGAGAAAGTCTGGACGGCCGCCGGCGGGCACGCTCGACCCAGCGTCGACTTTTCGCTATGCGGTTACATCCCGCCACCATCGCGATTGTCGCACAGTGCGCTTGCGGATTTGGCGTGGCACGTCGCCGGCCGATGCGAAGATCCGCTGCCAGCTTCGCCGCCGCTGCGTTTTCGTGCGTTACGCTTTCTGCTTCGGCGCGGCAGCGTGCCGCGCATCGCGGCGTCCGCGTTGCGCGAGGCGACGCGCGTCATCGAACGCCTTTACCGGCCGCTCCGGGGCGAGCTCGACGTCCGTCGCCTTTCGGTTGCGGCCTGCGAGGCTGTCGACGTCGCGCTGTCGGCGACGAACCGGCGATCGCTTTCTCCCGAACAACGATCGGCACTGAGCTTCTGCCTCGATAACCTGGTTCGCGAGCGCCCGCGCATGGTCGACCGGTTGGCGCTGGTTCGATTGGCGCTCGACGTGTCCTCTTCGCTCTCCCTCTATGGGCGCGGCTGGAACCTGCATGCGATTTCGCGCAGCCGCTACAAGGGGTTTCTCTCGTCGCCGAGCGAGCTCGCCGCTGTCTACCACGGCAGCCGCATCAACCTCGGCAATAATACGCACGGCTTGGGATTGCACAGCCGTACCTTCGAGTGCATGGCGGTCGGCGGGCTCATCTTCATGCACGCATCCGCGAACGACGAGAAGCCGGGCGGCATGCTGACGGCTTTCGAGCCGGGCGTTCACTTCGGACAGTACACGCCGGACGACTTCGCCGAGGAAGCGGCCCGATGGCTCCACGACGAGACGCGCCGAATCGAGGCGGGAGTGCGCGCCGCGGCTCTTGTGCGCGCGAACCACACTTGGCACCACCGTGCGCTTCAGATCCTCAGCGATCTCGAACGCTAAGGCGCAGATCCAAGGCCCAGGATTTAGGTCGTCCCTGCCCGCGCTGGCCCGACGTCATCTTGCCGGCTTTGGCGATAGAGGCGCAGGACTTCATCCACGGACCCTCGTTCGATGATCCGGCCGGCACGCATCAGAATTGCCTTGTTGCACGCGCGCTGAATGAAATCCTCATCGTGACTGGCGAGCACGAGAATGCTGCTCCGGCCGATGAATTCTGCCATGCGCCTTGCCGCCCGCTCGCCGAACCGGGCGTCACCCGTGGCGATCCCTTCATCGATGAGAAGGATTCCCGGCTCGACCGTTGTGGCGACCGAGAAGCCCAAGCGCGTCATCATGCCCTCCGAATACGTGCGCACCGGCAGCGACAAATAATCGCCGAGTTCGCTGAACGCCTCAATTTGCGGGACCGCCGCCCTGATATCGCGCCGTGTCATGCCGAGCAGAATTCCGGCGGTGACAATGTTCTCGTAGCCGGTGTCATCGAAATCGAGACCCGGGAGGACGTCGAAAAGCGGCGTGACTTTGCCTTCGATCCGCACTTCGCCGGCGATCGGCTCATAGATCCCGGCGATGGCCTTTAGCAGCGTGGTCTTTCCGGCACCGTTGTGGCCGATGATGCCGACCCGGTCGTCGTCTTCCAGCGTAAGCGATACCCGATCGAGCGCATTGACCACGGTCTGAGCCTGGCGGCGACCTGCCCGTCGGATAATGCCGCCGGCAGCGCGTTCGAAAAACGCTTTGCGCAGGCTTCGCTGAACCCCGTAAACGGGGAAGTCGATGCTGATATCCTTGACCTCGACGCGCGCCATCACCGCTCAACTCCAATAGGCAATGCGCTTGCGATAGCGGCGGAACAGCTGATACGTGACAAGCCAGCCAACAACGGTAATCAATAAAACGCCCAAGACGGTGGCAAGACTGGGCACCTGACCTAGCAGCGGCGCGCGCACGATTTCGACCAGGTAGTAGAGCGGATTCACGAGCACGACGAAAAATCGCGTGCCGTGCTCCGGCACGAAACCGGGCGACCAAAAAATCGGCGTCACGAACATCGCCAGCTGCAAGGTGATACTGACAAGCTGCTGCACATCGCGAAAGCGCTGGCACAGCATCCCGATCGCGATGGCGATCCACACTCCGTTCAAGGCAATGGCGAAAAGGCTCGGCAGCACGAGAAGCGTCACCGGCGATAGAAATGCCGGAGCGTAGATCAGCGCGACGCCAACATAGACGACGAGATTGTGCAGAAACCCGATCATCGTGCGCCAGATCAGCGCATACGCGAGCACGGAATAGTTGAATCGCAGTTGTCGAAACAGATTGGCCCCATCGATGAACAGATCGCAGGATTCGGTGATCGTATTTGACAAGAGGACCCAGACGACCATGCCGCTTGCAAGGAACGGCATGTAATCCGCTGCCGTGCGGTGAAACAGACTGGAGCCCACGCTGCCGAGCGCGAACACGAAGATGCAAATGCTGACCGCGCTCCAAAACGGGCCTATGACGGTCCGCCGATAACGCCGCTTGACTTCAAGCCACCCCAGGCGAGCCCAAATCTCCCACTGCATCAAACCATCAACGAGATCGTCCCGCGCACTGACCTCCGTCGAAACAGGCCCAACCGCCGGTCGTGCCGATCGCATAAAAAACGACTGCGTTTTTGCGCTGATTTCTGACATGCCTAACATGGTCAAACGATCGAATGCGTCTCTCGGCCGCCGTCCTTATTCCTCACCCCGAGTGCGGCGAGGAACATTGATCCTCGAGGATATTGAGACGATCTCATATTGGGGGTTGGCATCTCGCTTTGCAGTAGAAATTAAGGATGGCCGCCTTGCTACCCGATGGACGTAATGCGCGCGGATTAGGCTGGCATCCGCGCGTCTTAGCGCCGCGTCCGGCCGAGACGATGCAGCTGATAGCCGATCCGGCGGCGCGCGACGGTGATAACATCCTGCGGCCGCATCCGCACGAAAAGGATCGGGACCAAAAGCCATTCGCGCAGGAGCGCGACAAGATAGGTGCCGAGCCCTCGTTTGGCGGCCGACCGGCGCTCTTCCGCCAAAATGAAACGCCGTACGCCGAACATGTAGCGGCTCTGCCAGCGCTCCGGATAGCCGGCCGGAAATATGTCGCCGGCATCGCGCATTGTTTTCATCGCGGCCGCGGTGAGATTCTCTGCATTTTGCAGATCGGCGGTTTGCAGCCACGCCATGCCGCCGCGCATCCGCCGCCACCCGGCGAGAACCGCCGGCGTATAGCAAGCGCCATGACGCAGCGCCAGCAGCCGCGAGATGTAGCCGTCGTTGAAGGAATGCAGCGCTTCCGGAAAGCCACCGGCAGCGACCAGCGGCGCGCGCCGAAAAAGTGTCGCCTGTCCCACGAACCATGCCACGTCGTTCATCAGGAACGTGGCTGCCTCGGCGGGACTGATAAACCCGGGCTGCCGGCGCGGCACCGGCGTTTGCAGCACGCCGACGATTTTGCCGGTTTCATCGAGCAAATGAGCACGGCCGGAAAACAGCGCCGCCTCGGCATATTGTTCGAGCATCGCCAGGCCGGTCGCGAAAAAATCAGGATAGACGATATCGTCGGCGTTGATGGTGCAGACGATCGACCCTTTGGCGCCCGCAAGCATGCGGTTGATGGTGCGCAACGCGCCGACATTCGACGGGTTGCGCTCGAACCGCGCATTGGGTAGACGCGGCATGTAGGATTCGATGATCGCGACGCTGTCGTCGGTGGACCCATCGTCGACAATCAACAACTCATCCGGCTTCCGCGTCTGCGCGATGACGGATTCGAGCGCCGCCGACAGAAAGCGGGCGTGATTGTAGTTCGGCAGAATCGCCGTAAGCGTCAGGGCGCTCAACCGCCGGTTTCCTTGGACGGGCGCGCTTCTCGCGCTGCAAAGATCAACGGTACGAACGGGTTATCGTTCACGGATAGGTTGCAACCCCGTTGCCGACGCACATGACGAAAACCGCCCGCTGCGACACAATGGCGTTCAAGCAAAGCATGGACCATTCTGGACGACAGCGCGCAGTACTTGTTGTAGTAGCGATGGATGTACACAGCTTCGCAGACGGCAGCAACAGCCACGGGATCGGTCGAGGTCGCCGAACCCGTTTCGGCGACAATTTGAGCGGTTTTCCACCGAGCCCATGAATCCGGCCACCATCGTACACGTCATTACCGACGTCGGCGCTGGCGGCGCCGAACGTACGCTGCTGCGGTTGGTCACCCGTTCGACACGGTTCCGGCATGTTGTCGTCTCGCTGACACGCGACGGTGCGTTGATGCCGGCCTTGGACGACGCCGGGGTCGCTGTCCACACGCTCGGCATGCGCCGCGGCGGCTTTTCCCCGGCCGGCGTGTTCCGCCTTGCGCGCATCATCCGACGCGAGCGGCCGGTGCTTGTGCAGACCTGGCTCTATCATGCCGATTTGATAGGCCTGCTCGCGGCCCGACTGGCGGGGTTCCGGGCGCTGGCGTGGAACCTGCGCTGTTCCAATATGGATCTCAGCCGGTATCGCCAGACGACGCGCATGGTCGTTAAGGTGCTAGCCAGCCTCTCAGCACAGCCTGCAGCGGTGCTGGTGAATTCGCGCGCCGGACAGCGCTGGCATGAAACGCTGGGCTATCGCCCGCGGCGATGGGCCTTCGTGCCGAACGGCATCGACACGGCGGAATTCCGTCCCAATGACGAAGTCCGCGCGCGGTGGCGTCAGCGGCTCGGTGCGGCGGATGACGCGATCGTCATCGGCATGGTGGCGCGACGCGATCCGATGAAGGATCACGAAACCGCGCTTGTCGCCGCCGCGGCAACCGCGCGCATCAACCGCAAGGTGGTCTTCGCATTTGCCGGCGACGGCATCACGCCGAATGACCCGGCCATCGCGCATCTGGTGAACGCCGTCAGGGCACCGGTGCATCTGCTCGGCGAATGCCGCGAAACCACCGGGCTCACGGCGGCGTTCGACATCGCCATGCTTTCGTCGGCATTCGGCGAAGGCTTTCCCAACGTCGTCGCCGAAGCGATGGCGACCGGCGTACCGTGCGTTGTCACCGATGTCGGCGACGCGGCGTCGATCGTCGGCGATACCGGACGCGTCGTGCCGCCGCGTTCACCGGAGGGGCTGGCGCAGGCGCTGGTCGCGCTCGCCGCCGATGCGTCTCTGCGCGCCCAGCTCGGCGCGGCGGCGCGGCGGCGCGTGATCGAGAACTTCGACCTCGCAACCGCAGTGGCGCGTTACGAGGATATTTGGGCGAGCTTGATCGCAGCGCCGACCAATCTCCGGCCACGGCTCGACCCACGAACCGATCAGGCCTGAGTCGCCTTCACCGCCGCGATCACGCGCGCCACATCGGCGGCAGCGAGCTCGGGGAACATCGGCAGGCTGAGCACCTCGCGCGCCGCCTGCTCGCTTTCGCCGAGACCGCCGGGATCGAGCGCAACGCGGCCGCGATAAGCGGGCTGCAAATGGACCGGCACGGGATAATGGATCGCGGTGCCGATGCCAGCGCGGTCGAGCGCCGCTCGCAAGGCGTCGCGCCGCGGCGTACGGACGACATATTGATGGAAGACATGCGTTGCGCCAGCATAGCGCATCGGCAGGCCGAGGCCGGCCTTGGCAAGCCCACGATCGTAACGCGTCGCGATCGCCGCGCGGCGCGCGTTGGCGCGATCGAGCCCCGGCAGCTTGACGCGCAGCACCGCCGCCTGGATCGGATCGAGCCGGGTGTTCATGCCCGGCACGGCGCTGACATAACGCTCACGCCAGCCGTATTCGCGCAGTTCGCGTAGCCGTGTCGCGAGATCGTTGTCGCTGGTCAGCACCGCGCCACCGTCGCCGACGGCGCCGAGATTCTTCGTCGGATAGAAGCTGAAACAGGCGACGTCGCCGATCGAGCCAAGGCGCCGGCCGCCGAGCGTCGCGCCGTGGCTTTGCGCACAATCTTCGATCAACGCGGCGCCATGGCGCCGCGTCAACGGCATGAGCGCGTCGAGATCCGCCGCCTGGCCATAGAGATGCACCGCAATCACCGCGCCGATCCGGCGGCCGCCGGCGAACGCGTGTTCGAGTGCGGCCGGTGCCAGCGTGTAGGTCGTGGGATCGATATCGAGCAGCAGCGGTGTCAGGCCGGCGATCTCGATGGCCGCGACGGTGGCGACCGCGGTATGCGAGACGGTTGCAACCGACGTTCCGGGCGGCAGCCTCAGCGCGCGGAGCGTGAGCACCAGCGCGTCCGTTCCGGAACCGACGCCGACCGCATGGCGGCAGCCGATGTAAGCGGCGAACTCACGTTCGAAGGCCTCGACTTCCGCGCCCAGAATGTAACGGCCGCTCGTCAACACGCGAGCGACGGCGCGGTCAATGCGCGCACGCGCTGCGCGATAGGCCGCGAGCGGCGCCGTCTGCGGGATTGGTTTGCGTCGAGTCGGCATCGCTCAAAGATAGGCTGCGAGGTTACGGCGATAATAGTCGAGCGTGCGCGCCAACCCGTCTTTGAGCACGACACGGGGCTTCCAGCCGGTGATGCGGCGGAACCGCCGATCGTCCGCATGGTAATCGCCGATATCGATGCGCTTGCGCGTCGCTGGAAACGGCTCGATCGAATAGCCACCACCGCCGTGCGCGGCCACGAGTGCATCGGCCAACCGCTTTAACGCGACGCGCCGGCCGCCGCCGATGTTGAAAATGCCGCCTTCGGCTTTCGCCGTCATAGCGGCGAGCAGCAAGGCGTCGACCGCGTCGTCGACATAGGTCAGGTCGCGCAACTGCTCGCCTTCCCAGACCTCGAAGCGGCGGCCTTCGAGGACCGCCCGCACCCAAACGCCGAGGAATGTCTGGCGCGCGTCCTTGATGCGCATGCGCGGCCCGTACGTGTTGGTCAGTCGCAGCACCGACGAACGGACGCCATACACGTTGCGATAGAGCGTGTGATAGGCCTCGGCCGCCAGCTTGTGGATGCCGTTAACGTCGACCGGCGCGAGCGGATGGCGCTCGTCGACCGGCAAATAGTTCGGCTTGCCGTAAACCTGCCGGGTCGACGCGAAGACCACGCCGATCGCCGGCGCCGCCTTGTGGCAAGCGTCGAGCAGCCGCAGCGCCACACGACAGTTTAGGTCCAGGTCATCAAAGGGCGCGTCCATCGAGCCTTGATGGCTGGTCTGGGCGGCGAGGTTGAAGAGGTATTGCCGGCCGGTAATGAACGGTGCGACGTCCGCCGTGCGCAGGTCGGCAATCTCGACGGCGATGTGCCCTTGCGCACCGTCGAGATTGTGGCGGTTGCCGCCGAGTTCGGGCAGTAACGCGTCGACCACCAGCACATCGGCGCTAAGCGTACCGAGCCGCCGCGCCAGATTCGAACCGATGAAGCCGAGGCCGCCGGCAACGGTCACGCGCGCGCCAGCATAGGCGGCGCGCAGCGCCTTTTCTGTCATCGTTCGGGTCCGGTGGCGGCAAAAGACGGCGTCATGGCCGGGATGTTTGCCGAGCCGTGCTTGCAGCGCAAGCCCGTCCTGCGCGGCCCGAGCCGGATATGGCCTGATTCAGCCGCGCAACCTATAAACCGAACGCCGACGGCGATCTGGTCGACCTTGTGCCGTTGATCGCGCCGGATGAAACTCATCGCCGCAAGCTCTTGGTCCAGAATCCGGCGCGGCTCTACGGCTTCGGCGAGGCGTCGCAGACATGACGAGCAACACCAGCAAGATCGCGCTGATCGGCTTCGGCGAGGTCGGCTCGTTGTTCGCGCGCGAGCTGATGGCCACCGGCCGGCATAGTGTCGCGGTCTACGACATCTTGTTCGATGCCGCGCCGGGCGCGGCGATGAAGGACCGGGCGCGCGCCCTCAAGGCCGTTCCCTGCCCGACCGCGGCGGACGCGGCCAAGGACGCGCTGGTCGTGATCTCAGCGGTGACGGCAACGTCGGCAGCCGATGTCGCCCGAGAGGCGGGCCTCTATCTGAAGCCCGGCCAGTTTTTCCTCGACATCAACTCGGTCTCGCCCGAAACCAAGCGCGGCGACGAGACGCTGGTCACCAAATCCGGCGCGGACTATGTCGAAGCGGCTGTGATGGCGCCGGTTGCACCCTATGGCATCAAGGTGCCGATGCTGCTGGGCGGCAGGCATGCCGCCACGCTGGCGGAAGTCCTCAAACCTTCCGGCTTCTGCATGACGCCAGTGGCCGAGACCGTCGGTCAGGCCAGCGCCATCAAGATGTGCCGTAGCGTCTTCATCAAAGGGATCGAGGCCCTCGCGGTCGAAGGTTTCCTGGCGGCGCGGCGTTATGGCGTCGAGGACAAGGTCATTGCCTCGCTCAACGAGACCTTCCCCAGCCTCGGTTGGGAAAAACAGGCGGGTTATTTGATTTCGCGCGTGCTGGAGCACGGCCGCCGCCGTGCCGCTGAAATGCGCGAAAGCGCCGAGACCGTCGCCGCGGCGGGGATCGAGCCGCTGATGACGCTGGCGACGGCGCGACGGCACGATTGGCTCGCCGACCGGGTCGCCGAGATGCCGTCGCTCAAATCCGCGGCGGAGGCAGATTGGCGCGCCAGCCTCGACGTGATCCTGAAGCGACTAAAACAGGCGAAAACCGCCGCCGAATAACCGGCCCGCGCCGATCATCGCAAAGCGCGCAGTGATCAATACGTGGCTGGCTGACTCGTCGTCCCTGGCGCGTCGTGTTCCGGGCCGATCACTGGATCATTATTTCGGACTGCCACGCCATCGACAAAGTCCGAGCGGAAAGCTGCCGCAATAGGCTCGTTATCATAGGAAGCCAAGGGGGCGCCGACGGAGGAGCCCATGCGCATCATGCGACGCTTGGCGTTAGCACTGCTAATTGCCGCGCTACCGCTCGCTCTCTCTCCAATCCGGCCCGCGACGGCCGACTTCGTCTCGGTCACCGTGGCGCCGCCGCCGCTCCCCATCTATACCCAGCCACCGATTCCCGCACCGGGCTATGTCTGGGTTCCAGGCTATTGGGCCTGGAGTCCGAGCGGTTACTACTGGGTCCCCGGCACGTGGGTGCTACCGCCGGCAATCGGCCTGTTGTGGACGCCAGGATGGTGGGAGTTCGTCGATGGCGCCTATGTCTGGCACCCAGGTTATTGGGCACCGGAGGTCGGCTACTACGGCGGTATCGACTATGGCTTCGGCTATACCGGCTATGGCTTCGACGGCTGCTATTGGCGCGGCGCGACCCTGTTCTACAACATCGCGGTGATCAACATCATCGATGTCCGTATCGTCAACGTCTTTAACAGGCCCGTGTTCATCGACCCACACGCAACGCGCGTCAGCTTTCACGGCGGCCGGGGTGGCACGACGATCCAGGCCACCGCTCAGCAGAAGGCCGCCGCGCGCGATCCGCATGTTGCGCCGACCCGCGATCAGACGCGGCAGCAACAGCTGGCACAGTCCAACCGCACCTCGTTCGCTGCGCAGAATCACGGGAAACCCGTGGTGGCCGCGACACCGCGGCCCGGCGAATTCAACGGCCCAGGCGTGGTCCACGCGCGCATTGAGCCGCCTGCCGGTGAGCAGCCGCCACGAACGGGCAGACCGTCGCAAGGCAATCATGGCCCGCCGACGCCGCCGCAAGTAAACCGCGGTCCGGCTGGACTGCCGCCGCAGGGTCCTCGGCAGCAGGAGGCCGTGCCTCCGAGCCCGCGAACGGGCGGACCGTCGCAAGGTAATCATGGCTCGGCGGCACCGCCGCAAGTAAACCGCGGTCCGGCTGGACCACCGCCGCAGGCTCCTCGGCAGCAGGAGGCCGTGCCACCGCGCCCGCCGAACGGCGGCCCGGATAGAGGCCCACCCGCCGCGCCCGACGTGCGGCGCCCGTCCCAGCCGCCTCCCGGTGCGCCGGCTGCCGCGCCGGATCGTGCGCCTCGCATTCAGCAAGCCATGCCGCCTGGTGGCTGGGCTCCGCCGATGCAGGCGACCGAACCACCGCACGGTGGCTCCCCAGCCGCGATGCCGACGCAACCGAGCGGCGGAGCACCAGCGCGCTCTGGCGGCGGGACGCCCCCGCATCAAAGCGGTGGTGGCGGATCGGCGTCGGAGCGTCACCAACCCGGGCAATGAAAGTGTGGGTAAAGTGAGGCGCGCCGCGTCGACATGGTCGCAGAGCACGAATGATCAGCGCGCGAAGATTTCCTTCAGCCGGCTGACCATCTGCCGGTGGCGCGACCTATCGGCGATATTGACGCCCTTGCCAACGCCAAGATAGCGCTCGGCGACTTCGGGATTGTGCAGCAGATCCTTGCCGTTACCGGCGAGCGTCACGCGGCCGTTCTCGATGACATAACCGCGATCCGCGATCGCCAGCGACAACCGAGCGTTCTGTTCCGACAGCAAGATGGCGCGGCCTTCCGAACGTAGTCCGGCGACAAGCCGGAAGATCTCAGTAACCAGCACCGGCGCCAGACCGAGCGACGGTTCGTCGAGCACCAGGATGCGCGGCTCGGCCATCAGGCCGCGCGCAATCGCCAGCATCTGCTGCTGACCGCCGGAGAGGTTGCCCGCCTGCTCCTTAAGCCTCTGAAGCAGAATGGGAAATCTCTCGCAGACCCGATCGATCCGGCGCGTCATGGCGTCTTCGTCGAGGTCTTTGCGCCGCGCATAGGCGCCGAGCCGCAGATTCTCCAACACGGTCAGGCCGCCGAAAATCTGCCGGCCTTCCGGCACCAGCGAGACACCGGCAAGGACCCGCGCCCGCGCGTTGAGCCCGTCGATGCGCTTGCCGTCGAGCGCGATCGTGCCTGCGCGTAACGCCAAGAGGCCCGAAATCGTTTTGACCAGCGTCGACTTGCCAGCGCCGTTGGCGCCGACCAGCGCGACGATCTCCCCCGGCGCCACCGTGAGATCGATATCGTGGATCACGTTCGCCGTTTCATAACCGGTGGAGACGCGGGACAGTTCGAGCATCACGCCTCCGCACCGACATAAGCGGCGATCACGCGTTTGTCCTGCTGGATCGCGCGTGGCGACCCGGATGCGACGATCGAGCCGGCATCGAGGACGACAACCTGGTCGGCGACGCCCATCACCAGCGACATATTGTGCTCGACGACAATGACGGTGACTCCGCTATCGCGCACCGCGCGTAACAGTTCGGCGAGCTCCGCGGTTTCGGCGTCGTTCAAGCCCGCTGCCGGCTCGTCCAGCAACAGCAGCCGCGGCTCCGCCATCAGCGCGCGGACGACTTCGAGCATCTTTTGCGCGCCCATCGGAAGGTCGGTCGCGGCAACGTCACGAAACGGCGTCAGACCAACGAGTTCGAGCAGTCGATCGGCTTTGGCCGCCAGCGCGGCTTCCTCACGCCGCGCGCCCTTGAGCCAAAGCATGTGCTGCCACGTCGGCACCCGAAGATGCATGTGCGCGCCGGCGATCGCATTCTCGCGGGTCGTCATGCCCGGAAAGATGCGCGCCGACTGGAAGGTGCGGATCAGGCCCATGCGCGCGATCGCGCCGGGCGAATAGCCGCGGATCGACCGTCCTTGGAAATCGATCGCGCCACTGTCGGCGACATAGAGGTTGGTCACCAGATTGAACAGCGTCGTCTTGCCCGCACCGTTGGGTCCGATGACGGCCGTCAGACTGCCTTGGGGCACGGCCAGCGAGACGTCGGCGATCGCCCGGACGCCGCCGAAGCTCTTGGACAGGCCCTGAATCGCCAGCGTCGCGTCGTTCATGGCATCGCCTTTTCGGCGGCCGGCGGCGGCAGCGCGCGCCGCCGCAGCCAGCGCGTCAGCCACACCGTGGCGAATCCGAACATGCCTTCGGGCAGCCACATGAAGCACAGAACCAGCAACAACCCTTCGGCCAGCGTCTTATAGAGGGCGAACGGCTGAAACACGGTCGGCAGCAAGGTCAACAGCGCGACGCCAAGCGCCGAGCCCACCAATGTGCCCTCGCCGCCAGCCACCAACATGGCGATCATTTCGAACGAACGCGGCGTGGCGACCATTTCGGGCGCCAGGAAGTGAAAATAGAACGCATAGAGGCTGCCCGACAGCGAGCCCAGTGCCGCGCTGATCAGGAATGCCGCCAGCTTGTAGCGCACGACGTTGACGCCGAGCGCTGCCGCCGCGGTCTGATCGGTGCGCACCGCGATCAGCGCGCGGCCAAACCCGGACCGCATGGCGCCGTAAAGCGCCAACACCAGCACGATGATGATGGCGGCCACGAGATAGTACATGTCGATCGGGCTGACGAAGGCGATACTGCCGATACTGAATGCGGGAATGCCGGCCAGGCCCGACGGGCCACCCGTCGTGTCGACCATGCCGACGGTGAGTGAATCGATCAGCAGGCCGAAGGCCAGTGTCGCCAGCGCCAGGTAATGGCCGCGCAGACGCAAGGTGACGAACGACAACACCCCGGCTGCGGCCACCGACAGCACAATTCCTGCCAAGGTTCCCCATAGCGGCGGCACGCCATACGTCACCGCCAGGATCGCAGCGGTGTAGCCGCCAATCGCCATGAAGCCTGCTTGGCCGAGGCTGACCTGACCGGCATAGCCCATCAAGACGTCGAGCCCGAGCACCGAAATATAGAGAATGCCGGTGATCACCAGAGAGCTGAGGATGCCGGCGTTCGAGAACAGCAGCGGCAGGCCCAACACCAACGCGATGGCGGTGATCGCGAAAACGAGGCCGCCCCTGCCTTGAACGCGAACGATCGCGTGATAGATGCGCTGCTCATCGCGCACGTCCGTGCGCCGGGCCACACCGCCGCCGAACAGGCCGTTCGGCCGCCACAGCAACACCATCAACAGGAGCGCCAGGGCCAAGGCGTTGGCAAAGAGCGACGAGACATAGCCAGCCGCAAGCTGTTCCGCGACGCCGAGGAACAAGCCGCCGGCAACGGAGCCGAGAAACGAGCCGAGGCCACCGATCGCGACCGCGATGAAACCGAAATTGGTGAAGAACCCACCGGTATCGAACTCGAGCGAGGTGATCGGCGCCACGGCGATGCCGCTGATGGCGGCGATCAGCACCGCCAAACCGAAGCTCAGCAGCGTCATCCGCGGCACGTCGATGCCCATCAGCCGCGCGGCGACGCGGTTTTCGGCGCACGCGCGCAGAGCCGTGCCCAAGGTGGTGCGCTGGACCATGAACCACATCGCGAAAACGACAGCGATGGTGATGCCGGCGATCCAGAAACCCTGGGTTGGAATGCGGATGCCCCACAGCACCACAGGTGCCTCGCCCGAGAAAGGCGGCAAAGCATAGGGCTGGCTCGACCAACCGATGAGGAGGACGCCCTGTAGCAGCGTCAACAAGCCAGCGGTGAGGATCAGCATCGAGCTGGTCGGCAGCCGCGGCACCGCGGGCACGAAGCACAGCACGCCGAGCGCAAGGCCGAACGCCGTCGTCGCCAGCGACGCCGCCACGGCCGCGACCGGCAACGGCCAGCCCCAACTCACTTCGATCGTATACATCACCAGCGCGCCGACGACGCAGAAGGCGCCTTGGGACAGATTGAGCACGCCGGTGACTCGGAACACGAGCGAGAAGCCCAAGGCAATGACGGCGAAAACGGCGCCTTGCAGCAACCCGCCAATGACGATCTGAATGGCGAGGTTCATGCTACGGGCAGCATACCTGCCCCAACTGCACTAGGGCAGCGGAATGCCCGTCGGCTTACTAACGACTTCCCAGGTTGCCTTGTCCGGCGACCAGCGCGTCACGACCGAGTCCGCGACGTCGAGCCCGCGTTGCGGCGTTTTGGTGAAATCGTAGACACCGTTGACGCCCGCGAAGCCGCGCAGCTTCGTCATGTAGTCGCGCAGTTGTTTTGCCGTCGTCTTGGGACCGAGCTGCCGCAGTGAATCGACGACGATCCAGGCGGTATCCCACGCGAGTTCGGACGCGATATCCGGCTTCGTGCCCGCTGCTTCGAACGCTTTGTAGAAGACCTCGTGCGGCTGTCGCAGCGCGGGCGCCAGCAGCGCCGGATCGCGCACCACCCATTGCGCCGCCGGAATGTAGAGCTGCTTCGGCAGGAAATCCTTGTATTGCGTCATCTGAGCATAGGTCATATTGCCATCGGTCGTCGCGACCGGGATGTCGAGACCTTCCTGTGTGATGCCGCGGAAGATGGTCGCGATCGGCGAGCCCGTGCTCCAGGCGACCATCGCCTGTGCGCCCGAAGCCTTGATGTGCGCGATCTGCGCCGACACGCTTAAGTCGGTCGTATTGAAGTGCTCGGTATCGACGACCTGCATGTCCTTGAACTCGGGCTTGGCGAGCACCGATTTGACGCCGTTCTCGGCATCCTGGCCGGTGGCGTCAGAGCTAAACATCAGCGCAAGCTTGTGCCAGCCCTTGAGCCGGTAATAGTTCAGCAGTGAATGCGCCAGATCGAGTGTTGAGACGCTCGCGGTGAAGACGTAGCTGCCGGCGTCGGGGTGGATGCCCGGCGAGAGGCAGTAATTGACGGGCCCATTCTCCATCAGCGGCGCCATTGCTCGGCAGATCGCCACGAGCGATGATCCAAGCAGGATCGCCGGCTTCTTCGCCATCGCCTGATTGGCGAGCTGCACGCCGGTCTGCGGGCTGGTGCCGTCGTCCTGGATCACGAACTTGACCGGCCGGCCGTCAATGCCGCCCTTCGCATTCATCGCCTTCTCGGCGAGATCGAGCGATGTCTTCTCGCCGTTGCCGAGAAACGCCGCCGGTCCTGTCAGCGGCAGAATGACGTTGATCTCGTAGGGTTCGGCGGCGCGTGCCGATGTCGACGCCAGCATCGCAGCCAACGTTATCGCAGCGGCGCCGATGCTCAAAAGGAAGCCGGATTGTCGTGTCACGGTGCCCCCTCCCCAGTATTTTTTTTCGTTCGCAATTATCGAGTTAGTTCGAATTCGAAGCAAGCGGCAAAACCGGCAGTATTTCCCCGGATTAGCCAGCAATAGTCGCGCCACCGTCGACCACAATACTTTGACCGGTGATGAAGCGGCCCGCATCGGACGCGAGTAGAATCACGGCGCCAGCGACGTCAACCGGCTCGCCGACGCGACCCAACGGCGTGGTCGCCAGCCGGCGCGCGAGCACCTCTTTGTTCTCGATCAGCGCGCGCGAGAAATCGGTGCGGATCAAACCGGGCGCGACGCAATTGACGCGTATGTTGTGTGCGCCCCATTCGCCAGCCAGGCTGCGCGCCGTCTGCATGATCGCCGCCTTCGAGATGGCGTAGGCGCCAAGATTACGCGAGCCGCGAAAGCCGCCGATGCTGGCGATGAAAACGATGGCGCCGTCGTTGCGCGCCGCCATTTCCGGCAGCACCAACGAGCATAGCCAGAGCTGGCTGCGGACGTTGATTGCCATGGTCTTGTCGAACCCCTCATCGCCGACCTCGGCCAACGGCCCGAAGGCCGGATTGGTCGCTGCGTTCAGCACCAGGATGTCGATCCGACCGAAGGCAGCACGCGCCTTGGCCACCAACGCTTCGACTTGCGCCTTGTTGCCGATGTGGCAGGCAATCCCAACGACATCGCCACCCGCCTTGCGGATTTCGGCGGCAACCGCGTCGCAAACGTCCGGCTTGCGACCCGACACGACGACGCGCGCGCCGGCGCGCGCCATTTCTTCGGCGATGGCACGGCCGATGCCGCGGGTGCTGCCGGTTACGATCGCAGCCTTGCCCGTCAGGTCGAAAAGCCCCATGCCCGCCTCCGCCGTTCACGATGACGCGATGCTACACACCGAGCCGATTGCGGGAAACGGCCACGCCATGCGAGCCTCGCGGCCAGGAGGAACCGCCATGACGATGAAGCTGTTCACCTACTTCCGGTCACAGGCGAGCTTTCGCGTCCGCATCGCGCTCAACCTCAAGGGGCTCAAGCGCGAGGATACGTTCCTGCATCTCGAACACGGCGATCAGTATGCGGCCGGCTACAAGAAACTCAATCCGCAAGCGGTCGTACCGACGCTGTTCGACGGCGATCACAAACTGTTTCAGTCGCTGGCGATCCTCGAATATCTCGACGAAACCCATCCCAATCCGCCGCTGCTGCCGAAGGACGCGCTGGGGCGCGCGTGGATACGCGGCTTCGCGCTGATCAACGTGGCGGATTCACATCCGCTGATCGTGCCGCGGGTGCGCAATTACCTTAGCAGCACGCTCAAGGTGTCCGACGAGCAGAAGTTGGCGTGGATCCAGCATTGGCTTTCGCTCGGCCTCGAGGCGATGGAAACGCTGCTAGCCGAGCACACCGAGAGTGGCGAATTCTGCCACGGCGACACGCCGACCATGGCCGACATCTGCCTCGTCACCCAAGTGTTTCCGGCCCGCATGTTCAAGGTCAAGCTTGAGCCGTATCGCCGCGCGCTGCGCATCTATGATTCGTGCATGGCGATTCCGGCCTTCGCCGATGCTGCGCCGCCAAAGCAGCCGGACGCCGAAAAAGCTGCCTAAATTGCGGCCGCGTCCGGCGACCGCCGCATAACACGCATGCTCCGGCAGCCCTCCCCCGTTTTCGGGTCACGTGGTACATAGCGGCGCTCATGGCGCAACTCACCGAAACCGCTGCGCGGCCGCCACGGTCGCGGGATGCGAAGATCATCGGCCTAGTCAGTGGCGCGCATTTCGTCAGCCACGTTTACATGCTGGTCTTGCCGCCGCTGTTCGCGTTCGTCCGCGCGGACTACGCCGTGAACTATGCCGAATTAGGCATCGCAATCGCCGCCTTCAACGTCGTCTCGCTGGTTTTCCAGCCACCGGCCGGATTCCTCGCCGATCGGTTCGGCGCGCGGCGCCTGCTGATCGGCGGGTTGGTGCTGAGCGGCGTCGGCGTGATCATCGCCGGTTCGATACCGTCCTATAGCGCGCTGGTTGGTGGCATGGCGCTGATGGGCCTCGCCAACACCATCTATCACCCCGCCGATTACTCGATCCTGTCGCATTCGATCCCTGGCCGGCGGATCGGCCAGGCATTCTCGATCCACACGTTCTTCGGCACCCTCGGCACCGCCATCGCACCGGTGACCATGCTGTTCTTGGCCAAGCTCTGGGGCTGGCATGGCGCGTTCGTCGGCGCATCCGTCTTCGGCCTCGGCATGGCGCTGGTGCTGTTGTTGAATCGTGATGTGTTGCCGGAGCCGGCCGCCGGTCCGCGCGTCCCTCTGGTACCACCCAATGCCAACGACAAGACCGGCTGGCGCCTATTGTTCTCGCCGCCGATCATCCGCAACGTCGCATTTTTCGTGATCTTGTCGATGGCAACCGGCGGAATCAGCGGCTTCTCCATCGTGGCTTTGGGCGCGCTCTACGGCACGCCCGTCGCCACGGCGAATTTCGTTCTTTCGGCCTATCTGTTGTGCAACGCGATTGGCGTCCTCGCCGGCGGCTATGTCGCGACACGCGCCCGCCGCCACGAACTCGTCGCCAGCGCCGGCTTCATCGGCAGCGGCGCGCTCATCCTCCTCGTCGGTCTCGTCGACATGGGTGCCGGCGCTCTGGCGACGGTGATGGCGTTGAGCGGATTCCTCAACGGTGTCATCCAGCCATCACGCGACATGATCGTGCGCGCGGCGACGCCGCCGGGTTCGTTCGGCAAGGTTTTCGGCTTTGTCTCGACTGGCTTCAATATCGCCGGCATCGCCGCGCCGCTGCTGTTCGGCTGGCTAATGGATCAAGCGCATCCGCGCAGCGTCTTCATCGTGGTCGCCGCCCTCACCCTGCTCTCCTTGCCGTTGCTAACCGGCAAGCCGGCGCGCGCATCGGACGCGGCGGCGGCCGCCGATTAGCTCCGACCGCGCGCCCGCGGCTACACCAGTGCCGAGAACGGAACTGGGCGAACGCCGGCGCGCTGAAGCGTCGCGACGACGCCCGCATCGACGAGCGCCTCGAACTCGCCGCGGCAAACGTAATTCGGCGGCCAGGCATCGGCTCCAGCCCATCTTTCCGTTGCGGCGTGCACATAAAGCTCCGACACGCCCATGGGCAAATGCGCGACGTAGCGCGCAACGCGCGCAACGCTCATGTCGCCGGTGTCGCTCAAACCAAGGACGCAATCGTTTGAGCGGATTCCGGCAGCATCAAGCCGCCGGCGCAGCGACTTCCCCCAGTAATCTTGCGTAGCCCAGGTCAAGAGACGCTTGACCAGCCGATCGCCGGCAGCGCGCCAGCTCTCGATCGGACGTTCGTACGGTACGCGCACGGCTTTGATGCCGTATTCCGGCGCGACACGCACCAAAATTGCGGCGACAACCGGATGCACGTGAAAGTGATGGTGCGAATTGACGTGATCGAGCGCCAGTCCGGTTTTGCGGAACAGCTCGAGCTGAGCCCGGATTTCGCGCTCGGCCTGGGCACGCACCCGGGGC
>Ga0126371_10000679_pt1 | contig 28426 bp, 22 predicted proteins | sample PanSoiMetaPlot_4_FD_110145 | JGI IMG/M metagenome (GOLD analysis project Ga0126371, IMG submission 110145) | Tropical forest soil microbial communities from Panama - MetaG Plot_4 | ecosystem: Environmental > Terrestrial > Soil > Tropical forest > Bulk soil | place: Panama | collected 2016-02-17 | reverse complement strand
CTCCGACGGAGCCAAGCTCACGCCGCAAATGCAAAGCTTGCTTGAACAAAAACTGCTTACGGTCTGTTAGCCAGCGCTCAGGCCGGGCGCAATACAGTGTCCTTCCCCCGTATCGCTGCTGTGTCGTGCGCCCCGTTGTTTAGCGGCATCGCAGCCGCCACCACATCGCCGGTGCCTCAACGCGATCGCATTCACAAAGGCGACCGGACTTGCCTGGGATACCCGACAATGGGTTCGTTTTGTCAAAATACAATGAAAGAGACCACCTCACTCGGCTTCTGATCCATCAAAATTAGCCTTATCACGTCGACCAGTCCGCTTTGACATGCCTCCCTCTTCCCCGCGCTAAGTCCCCTTCACGAAATTCTCATGAAATCGACATGATCACCGCGCTCTACCAACTTCTTCCCCTTGACACACAGCAATTTACAAAAAGTTTTTCGTTTACGGCGCGCCGCGCCCTGTGCTACTCTAAGGACAGATTGCATGAACCGCACTCGCGCAGTGGTTCTACCTAATCCCCCTAAACGGAGCTAACAACACCTCAGAATGAGCTTTACTGTCTTCCTTGGAAATTTACCTGTGTGGGTCACCAAAGACGATATCAAGTCCTGGCTTACCGCAGAGAACCTGGCATTCGACGACGTAAAGGTGATTCGCAATCCCGAGACACAGGAGTCCAAGGGTTTCGCATTCATCGACACGCCCAACGCCGAAGAGATGAATCTCATCATTCGCCGCTTTGATCGCGCACCGCTCGAAGACCGGCTCTTGAGAGCCAATCAGGCTCAGCCTCCTCGCTCGAAGGGACAAGGTCCCGCGCCCGCAAATCCCGCGAACAACCGAACCGCAGCCGGTCCGCGCCGTGAGCGTGGCGGCAAGAAGCACAAACGTCACAACGCCACCGGTCCGCAGGGTCCCCACAGCGCCTTCGCTGAAGAACTCGCCAAGGCCCTCTAGCGGCCACCCTCCCACCTGCACATCCCGTCCTAACTTAAGCTGTACCTGCCTCCGCACAATCATTTTTTCAGTGGTATACTCAATGGCGCCCTTGTAACATAGGGCAGCGTTTAGTTTCATCGAGATTCCGCTCGTTAAGGAGTGGTTTCGTGAACTTGCTCATTATTCGTGCCTTCTTCGTTCTGGTGCTCGCCGCCGCCGGCTGGTTCTTGCGGCCGTTCGAGCTTCCAGCCCCCTATGGCGCGACCATCGGAGTCGCGGTCGGTCTCGCGATCGTCCTTTTCGAAATCCAGGTTCGGAAGACGACCCTCAAGCGATTGTTCGGAGCCGCCTTCGGTTCGCTCCTCGGCATCGTGGGCGCCTACCTGACCTCGCTGATCCTCGCGCGCGCCTTCCCCACGAATTCGAGCACCCTGTCCTTCGTCGAGGTGCTGCTCCTTTTATGGATGGGCTATGTTGGCTTAGTCGTCGGCGGCAGCAAGGGCGACATGCTGAACCTCGGCGCGCTGGGCGGCCTTTTCGGCGGGGAACAAACCGCCGGTCAAGCCTTCAAGATCCTGGACACCAGCGTCATCATCGACGGCCGCATCGCCGATATCGTCGAGACCGGCTTCCTCGACGGCTCGCTCGTCATCCCGCAGTTCGTCCTGCGTGAGCTTCAACTCGTCGCCGATTCAGCCGACTCGCTCAAGCGCAACCGCGGCCGCCGCGGCCTCGACGTACTTCAGCGCATCCAGAAAATGACCCAGATTAATGTCCAGATCCTCGAAGACGATTTCCCCAACGTCCGCGAGGTCGACATGAAACTGATTGAGCTCGCGAAAGTCTACGGCTGCAAAATCGTCACCAACGATTTCAACCTAAATAAGGTTGCGCAGCTCCATGGCGTGGAGGTTCTTAACATCAATGAGCTGGCCAACGCCCTCAAGCCGATCGTACTCCCCGGTGAGCTGATGCGCGTCTTCATTCTGAAAGAAGGCAAGGAGTACAATCAGGGCGTCGCTTATCTCGACGACGGCACTATGGTGGTCGTCGACAATGCTAAGAAAATGATATCCCGCACTATCGATATCTCCGTCACCAGCGTCCTACAAACTACGGCCGGTAAAATGATTTTTGGCCGATTCGATGAACGCGTGCACGGAGTCCACGACAAGGGCCATGCCACGGACCGGTCGCACAACTCGCAGCGTGAACAGCCTACTCCGAACCCACAGCCAGCCGAGCCGCGTGGTTCTGGAGTCGGCGCTGGTGGCGGATAGCCGCAAAGGTGCGTGTGCTCCATTATGGAATTCAAGAAAGCGGCTCGCGTATTCCGTTTTGCGGGCTGTTGGCAAGTTAGCCAGGACGTCCAATGAAAGTCTCCGTTATTCTCCCGGCCGCCGGCTTGGGAACCCGTATGGGCAAAGCCGTCCCCGAAAAGGCCGGTACCAGCCGCAAGCAGTTCATGCTCCTCGAGGGTTCGCCCATTCTGCTCCACACGATCCGGCGTTTCGTCGCCGCTCCTGAAGTGGTTGAAATCGTTGTCGCCCTGCGCGCTGAGGAAATGGACTGGGTTCGGGAGCTTCTGGCCGCCGAACACTTCTCAAAACCGGTGCGCCTCGTCGCAGGCGGTGACAGCCGCCAGGAGTCGGTCGAGCACGCCCTCGCAACGCTCGGCCCTGACACCGAGCTGGTGGCCGTTCACGACGCTGTGCGCCCGTTCATCGAGTATTCGATCCTCGAGAAGGTCTTCGCCGAAGCCGCCGAAAACGGCGCCGCCATTGTAGGCATCGTCCCCGTGGATACTGTCAAACAGGTTCACCGCAACAAAATCCGGCAGACTATCCCGCGCGAGCGCCTGGTCCTCGCCCAAACGCCGCAGGTGTTCCGCTTCGAGCTGTTGAAACAGGCCTTCGAACAGGCGCGCGAGGACAATTTCACCGGCACCGACGAGTCAAGCCTCGTAGAACGCCTCGACAAAGTCGAGGTCTCCGTCGTTATGGGCAGCGACCGCAATATCAAAATCACTAAACCGTCCGACATGGACCTGGCCCGTCTCTTCCTCGCCGAGGAAATGTCCGCGCGAGTCCCGTCTTGAGCAAGATAAGACTCGGGCAAGGCTGGGATTCGCATCGCATAGCACCGGGCCGCCCCCTGATCCTCGGCGGCATCGCCATCCCGTGCGAGTTCGGCTTCGAAGGCCACTCTGACGCCGACGTTCTGTCGCACGCCATCACAGACGCGCTGCTCGGCGCCGCGGCTCTGGGCGACATCGGCATGCACTTTCCTGACTCCGATCCCCGCTGGAAAAACGCCGATAGCCTGCAGTTCCTCACGCGCGCACGCGACTTGGCCGCCGCCAATGGTTACTCGATCGTCAACATCGATTCCACGGTGATTCTCGAGCGCCCGAAGCTCAAAGACTACCGCGAGCCGATTCGTCAAAAGCTGGCCGAGACTCTCACCCTGTCAACGGATCAAGTGTCGGTGAAATTCAAAACGGCCGAAAAAGTCGGTCCTGTTGGTGAAGGGCGATCCGTGGAGGCCCAGGCCTTGGTCACGCTTCAACAGGAGCGTTAATGCTTGCGGTAAACCGCAACGTCGATCCCGAGCCCGCGCTCGCTGTACACGATATGATGTGAACCCAGCCCTTCGAGCTCCGCTGGGATCACCGCCGACCGCGCGCCTCCTACCATCAGAATCGCACCGGGATTCATCATCGCTGCGATGTTTATCAACGCCAACGACTGCTCCATGCGATCGTATGCGCTGAATGCATTCATCGCCACCACTACGTCGAACGCCTGCCCGGGCGTCGTGTCGATCGTCTGCGCTACTACGTCCAAATCGTTCACCGCGATGTGCCCCGCCGACTGCGGTTTCACGGCGATTGCGCGCATGTTGACGTGGTGCAGGCTCGAGGGAACAGGAACGGACTCAGCTGGCCCTCCGATCAATTCGCCGAACCTATTCCAATACGACATCGCGGCCGAGTTCCAGCCGGCGGCTGTGTTGAGCGGGAGTTCCAGAATATAACGCCCCGGCGACCGAACCTTGCCCGAAATGCTCCTCAGATGCGCCAGGGCGAACGGATTCAGTGCGACTGCCGACAACTGCACATCGCTGGCGCGGCCGAGATCCAGCCTCTCCACCGCTTCCAGCAGCGCGAACGGCTGAATGCTCTGCAGCGGAACGAAATCGTATCCGTCCGGTGTCCCGGAGAAGTTGACATCCGGATCGATTACAGCCGCTCGGCGGACCTTTGCCGGCACGATCCCGCTGTTCTTCAAAATATGCAGCGTCTCAGACATCGCGAAATCTTCAAGCAGCGGCGCATGCTCCGTCGCCGCGCCTTCGTTCGCGCGATCGATCGCGCAACGCCGCAGTATGCCACCGAGGTACGCAGGCAGTTCTTCTTCGGTAACGCGCCGCTTGCGCAAAAATTCAAGAACGAACCGCCAGCGCTCTTCATCGCGCGTGTCAAGCCCTTTCACGAAATCGTCGATCCGCGCTCGGGCCACCGCCGTTAGAACCCCGGCGGCGTTCACCGCATCGCTTTGGCTCGCCAGCACCGGCTGCGAGGTGAAGGAAGTGCCAAATACGATCCAACTGCTGATCCAATCTTCAATCAGTTGATCGGATCGCGAGCGCACTTCCCAATCGCGCTGGCGAATCCATGTGTCCCACGCCGCCGGGGTTGCAAAATCTATAAATTTGCCGCCGGGCCCAGCAATGTTGGTGAGCGCTTGCACCTGCTGCCAGCGCAAAAACCGGATACCTTGGGCGCTCGCAACACCGATCGTGGCGAGGGCAAGACACGCTGGCGCAACTGCGAAAAAGCAACGCAAGCATCTATTCTAAGATGCCCGCCCTTATCGATCTACTTAAAATGTCCAGGCGATGCCAGCCAGCGGCACAAAGTTGTGCAGCCAACCATGGATGCTCGCGCCCGGAGCCGCCGTGAAAATCTTGTGCGGAAACGGCGTCAGGTAGTAGCGAAAATCCACCCGTACCAGCCAGTGCTCGTCGACATGGAGTTTCACTCCGGCGCCGGCGGCGAACAACCCCTCCACTTCGTTGGCGTGCGTTAAAAACACGAAATTAGCGAGCGGCTGGACAGCGGTCTCACTGCCGTTGCCCCTGTAAACCTTGATCCCGCCGCCGGCCGAAACGTACGGCCGGATTTTGCTTTCCTTTGACGTTCCGTAGAGCAGGATGTCGTAGTGGACCGCGTGCGCGATCGAACCCAACGTCGCTTCCTGACCGCCGAAACGAAGCCTCGCGTTTCCGTCGATGAATGTGTACCGCAACTCCCCGCCAATGTGACTCGCGACATCCTCACCCACTTCAACGCTCGCGACGCCGCCCGACTGGAAACCCGCCCGCGCCGACAGTGGAGGATTTGAGATGGTGGCATCGCGATAGAAACTGTAGCCGCCGGCAACACCCACTTCCCAGGATTGGGCAACGCAAGCACAAGCCGCCAGCATTAACAGAGAGACAAACCGGAAAATGCGCATTGAACCTCGCTATTACGGATTCTAAGCCGGATACCGCCCGCAACCGGGCAGGTATTTATCTGAGATTCGCCATTAGTTCACCTCACAACCGGGTGAACATCTTCCGGCGCTTGTTCCGTTACCGGCTGATCTTGGCCCGTAATCAGCCGCGCGCCGCGATTATAGGTTAGATACAAAAATCCCCACTGAATGAACACTAAAATGCGGTTCGCGAACTCAACCAGGTACATCAGGTGCACAAAAAGCCAGATAAACCAGGCCACCAGCCCCGACAAATGGAGCCCGGCGATGTCAGCCACGGCTGCGGCGCGCCCGATCACCGCTAGACTGCCTTTGTCGCGATATCGAAACGGCGGCGGCCCACTCTCATCGCGCACGCGCTTCTCTATCAACTTGGCAACGTACGCGCCCCCTTGCATCGCCACCTGCGCGACGCCAGGCAGCATCTTGCCGTCCTGCTCATAGTGAGCCAAATCACCAATCACGAAAATCTCAGGATGCCCGGGAATGCTGAGATCGCCGTTCACCATCACGCGGCCGCCCTTGTCCAATTGCACCCCCGTTCGCCGCTCCAACACCTGGCCGAAGGAGGAAGCGCGCACGCCGGCCGACCAGATCACTGTGCGCGCCCGGATCCGTTCGCTGCCGGATTGAGTCTTCACTGTTACGCCGGCCGAATCCACTCCAGTCACGAAGGTATTCGTGCGAACAGTCACTCCCAGCCGCGCCAACGAAGCATCCGCCTTCGCCGACAAATCGGGCGGATAACTCGGAAGCACGCGCGGCCCGGCTTCGACCAGATAAATCACGGCGTCGCTCGGATCGATGGACCGGAAGTCGCGCCGCAGCGTATCGTGCGCGATCTCACCGAGTGCACCGGCCAGTTCCACGCCGGTCGCCCCTCCGCCGGCGAGGACGAATGTCAGCCACTCGCGGCGCTTCTCGGCATCCCGCTCGCGCTCGGCGGCTTCGAACGCGTAGAGAATCTTGTGCCGGATGGCCGTCGCTTCTTCGATCGATTTGAGCCCCGGCGCGAACCGCTTCCACTCGGCGTGGCCAAAGTACCAATCGCCCGATCCGGTGGCGACGATGAGCGAATTGTAAGCAATTTCGCCATCCGCAAGCACCACGCGGTGACCGTTGACGTCCAGATCCACGGCCTCGCCCAAAAGCACCTCGGTATTCTTCTGGCATCGAAAAACCGCGCGCAGCGGCGAGGCAATCTCGCCAGGCGACAACGAGCCAGTGGCTACCTGGTATAGCAGTGGCTGGAACAGATGAAAGTTACGTCGGTCGAGCAGGGTCACCTGAGCAGGCGCGTTCTTGAGTGCCTTGGCGGCGTAGAGACCTCCAAAGCCGCCTCCGAGGATAACTACACGGTGCCTGGGTTCCATAACGCCTCCGTGACCCAAGATGTTAGATGTTCACCGCGCCGATTCGCTTCAATGCTAGCAGCCGCGCTGTACAATCGGTTTATGGGCACCGCGACGATAGTCACCGTCCAGGAGTTCCTTGCGCTTCCCGAAGTTGACGGTCAGCGCATTGAGCTGATCGGAGGTGAAGTCGTCTGCATGGGTCGGGCAAGCAAAGGACACGAGTGGGTAAAAGCGAATCTTAACGAACTACTCATTGCTTGGATCATAAAAAATCCCGGATTCAAGTTGCTTCCCGAAACGACCTTCGAGCTCAGCGAATACGACTCTCCAATCCCGGATCTGTCGGTGTACGACCGCAGCCACAAACCCAGCGACACGAGCGGATAGTTTCACTGCTCGAAAAGAAGTTCGAGCTGTATCTGGCCCACGGAAACAAATCCGTTTGGGTTGTCTTCCCGAAGCAGAAGGTGGTCAGGATATTCAGCGCCTCAGGTGAATCGAGACTTTTCGATCGCACGCAGACACTTGAAGATCCTACTGTACTGCCCGGCTTCAGCGCATCAGTGTCGGCCATCTTCGAAGGCATTTAAACTGGAATCAATATGACTCCCTCGGTGGCCTCCTCGGCTCTTAGTGTCCCCCACTCGCGGATTCGCGAGCTTGCCGAAATCGCCATGGGTATGGACGGCGTGCTGAAGCTTTATTTCGGCGAGTCGAATGTCCCAACACCGGATTACATCAAGCGCGCGGCGCAAAAGGCCATGGCCGATGGATTCACTTTCTACACCGAAAATGCGGGCCTGCCGTCGCTCCGCAATTCACTCGCGCGCTACTACAAGGAAGTGCACGGCGTGGAACTTGACCCAACGGCGGAATTTGTCGTTACCGCCTCAGGCGTCCAAGCTTTAAGCCTGGCGATTCGTTGCGTGATCGATCCTGGCGACGAGGCACTGGTGCTCACCCCCGCCTGGCCGAATGGCGCATCGAACGTCGCACTCGCAAATGGCTTGGCAATCCAGATCGCGCAGCCACTCATCGGCGATCGATACGATATCGACTTCAGGGCGCTAGAAGCCGCGGTCACTCCGCGCACTCGCCTGCTGTTGTATACCTCGCCATCGAATCCCCTCGGCTGGGTCGCGACGGTCGATGATCAGCGCCGCCTGCTCGACTTCGCGCGCCGACATCAACTCTGGCTGATGGCCGACGAAGTGTACGAGCGCTTGAACTACACCGGCCCCAAGCCAACTACCCCTGCGCCAAGCATCCTCAAGCTGGTCACGCGCGACGACGCAGTGATCGTAATTCAATCTTTCTCGAAATCGTACTGCATGACGGGATGGCGCCTCGGCTGGCTGGTTGCCCGCCGCGATTTGGTGGCGCGCGCGACCCAGCTCAACGAGTTCGTCGTTTCTCACGCATCCAGTTTTGTGCAGCGCGCTGGCGAAACTGCTCTGTTATGGGGTGAAACAATCCTCTGCGAAATGCTGATGCGTTTGAAGGAAAATCGAGATTTTTGCTTGAACGCATTGTCGAAAATGCCAGGCGTTGCAGTACCGAAACCAGATGGCGCATTCTATCTGTTTCCGAAAATCGAGGGGGCCGAAGATTCATTCGATTTCTGTAAACGCCTCCTTATGGATGCCAAAGTTGGACTTGCGCCCGGTGTCGCTTTTGGCGCGGGCGGCGAGGGCTCGGTCCGAATCTGTTACGCCGCCGATCGTCCCATCCTGGAACAAGCCATGGCGCGCCTGTCGATGTTCTTGAAGTGAAGGCGCGCGCTGGAAACAAGCCCGCGCCCTCTTTCAACACCTCCCCGGATACTGGTGCGCGGCGTTGTGTTAGTCGTTGTAGACGTTCCGGCTCAGCCGGTTCTACTGCCTGTGGATTTGCGCCTTTTGCTTGTTGGTCAGGTTGCCTCCATTGGCTTTGCAGTCGCTAAGGAAGTTACTCCACTGCTAGGGGGCCCACCAACATGCGGCGCACTTCGCCTTCCAACCCCGGCGCGCAGGCGATGCAATTGCCGGCGTGAATGCTGCTGCCTCCGTCGAAGTTGAAGTAGCGCGCGCCGGCCTCTTCGAGAATGATCTTGAGCGGCGCGAAATCCCAGGCGCACGCGCTCGGCTCGATCCACAAATCCACTTCACCGGACGCAACCATCATCGCGTCGGAGGCGCCGCCCAGGCCTCGCACATTCCAAAACCGGCCCATCCATTCGAGCACGCGCTCGGGCGATCGGAACGAACTGAACTTGTCGAACCGGTTGAAGCACAGCACCGACTCCTCGATGCGGCTCTTCGCCGAAGGACGAATGGATAAGCCATCACAGAAGGCCCCGCCGCCTCGGCTGGCCGAGTACAAACGGCCCAGCAGCGGCAAATTGACCACGCCCGCCACCACCTCGCCATGCACTTCAAGCGCGATCAGGTTCGCCCATAGCGGTGTGCCTCGCACGTAGTCGCGCGTGCCATCGATCGGATCGATGATCCACTTGCGGCCATTGCCGGACTCCACTCGGGCACCTTCCTCGCCCAAAACACCGTCGCCAGGAAATGTTTCCAAGATCAGCGATGCAATGACGCGCTCGCACTCGCGATCGGCTTGCGTCACCGGCGAGTTGTCGGCTTTCGTCTCAGCCACAACGCCAGGCTGCATTTTCAATGCAAGCTCAGCAGCTTTCTTCGCGGCTTTGATCGCGGTCTCCAATTCCCGGTTCCACGCACTCATGAATTCATCCTACCGGGTCGCTGACCCTGCCGCGCCATTGGACCGCCTGACTACAATAACGAAGTGGGATCTCGCACGATCTACTCCGTCCTCGAAGAGGCCGCGCGCACGCACGGGAAGCTGCCGGCCCTGCATCAGCCGCAAGAAAACGGCAAGTACCGCACCTATAGCTGGATTGAGTACCAGCAGGCGGTCCAGGAAATAGCCTGCGGCCTGAGATACCTCGGGATCAACAAAGGCGACATCGTAGCGCTGCAGTCGGAAACACGCGCGGAGTTTTATCTCGCCGATCTCGGAATCATGACCTCGGGCGCGATCGCGGCCGCGCTTTACACGAGCTACCCGCTTCCCGAGCAGGTGGCCAATCTGCGCGCGAGCGACGCGAAGACGGTCTTCGTCGAGGATCCAAAAAGCATGCAGGCTTTAATGGATGCCGCCGGCGCCGAGCCGCTCGCGGTCCGCTGGATTTTGCTCACCGACGAAGCCAAGGACACACTGACGCTCGAGCAGCTTCGCCGCGACGGGCGTCGCGCGCTGGCCAAAGACAAAGAGGCTTTCGACAAAATTCAATCCGAAGTCTCGGGCGACGATCTCGCCATTCTGTATCTCACGTCCGGCGCGACCGGCGAGCCGAAGATGGGGCTGGTCACGCATTCGGCATTGGTCGCCAACGTCGACATGGGACCACCGGTGCTCAATCTCCATCCCCAGGATTGCACCATCGGATTCCTGCCCTCCGCACATATCGCTCAGCGCGTAGTGATAGAGCTCCTGCCCATCGGCATGGGAGTCCCGGTTTGGTTTTCGGAAGGTCTCGCCAAGCTGCCGAGCGAGATCAAACGAATCCGGCCGACGTTTTTGCTCGCGCCGCCGCGTGTCTGGGAGCGAGTCTTCGCCAGCATCAACGCCGAGATCAAAAAACGCCGCGCAGTCTCGCAACGGATCTTCCACGGTGCAGTGGGACTGGGCGCCGAGGCCGGGCGCCTGCGCGAAGCGGGAAAGCTGATCCCGAAGTGGATGCAGACTTCGCTCAAGCTAGGAGACCGCTTGGTCTTCTCGAAAATCCGGTCTCGTCTCGGCGGCCGTTTACGCATCGCTGCTTCAGGCGCAGCCCCCCTTGGGCCTGAACTGGCCCGCTTCTACGCGTCCATCGGAATGCCGCTGGTCGAAGGGTACGGTCTAACCGAAGGCGGCGTGACCTGCCTCAATCCTCTCGATCGTCCTAAACCTGGGAGCATCGGCAAGCCGCTGCCCGGCGTCGAGCTTCGTCTCGCTGACGACGGCGAGCTGCTGATTAAGAGTCCGACATTGTTCTCCGGTTACTACAAAGATCCGGTTTCCACCGCCAGCGTTTTGCGCGACGGGTGGCTCTACACCGGTGACATCGCCGAATTCGATTCCGACGGATACGTTTACATAACCGGCCGCAAGAAGGAACTGATTGTTTCATCCAACGGCAAGAAAATTTATCCCGCTCGCATCGAGGTTCTGTTCAAGACCGAGCCCATCGTGAATCAGGTGGTTCTGATCGGCGACCGGCTTCCCTTTGTCACAGCTCTCGTCACGCTGAACGTCCCGCACGCCGAAACGCTGAAAGATGTGGGGAAGGATGGCGGAGAGAAACTCGCCGAGGCGCCGCCGGTGCTCGACGAGGTCCGCAAGGCCGTGGCGCGCGTGAACCGGCAGCTTGCGCCGTTCGAGCAGATCCGTAAGTTCCGTGTGTTGGAGCGCGACTTTTCGATCGAGAGCGGCGAGCTGACTCCCACTATGAAGGTGCGCCGCAACCGCGTGCTCGAAAATTACCGCGAGCTGGTCAGTGAACTGTACATGGGCAAGGAAGAGAGCCAGTGATCTTATGAGCACAGGTCCACCCATCGCGAAAATCGTTCTCAAGGAAGTCACCGTCCACGGAGACACGCGCGTGGACAACTACGCGTGGCTGCGCGAGCGCACAGATCCGGACGCCATCGCATATCTCGAGGCGGAGAACAAATACACCGAAGACGTAATGGCGCCGCTGAAACCGCTTCGGGAAACTCTGTACCACGAGATTCTTGGACGGATCCAGGAAACCGACCTTTCGGTTCCCGTCAGGCGAGACGATTATTTTTACTACTCGCGAACCGAAGAAGGGAAGGCCTATGGTATCTACTGCCGCAAGCACTTGAGCCTCGAGGCGACCGAAGAAATCATGTTGGACGGCAACGCGCTCGCGGCGGGCCACAAGTATTTCCGCATCGGAAATTTCAGTGTCAGCCCCGATCACCGGCTGCTGGCTTACTCGACGGACGTAGAGGGCGACGAAGCGCACACGATTTTCGTGAAGGACCTCGCGACCGGCGAGCTGCTGCCGGATCGAATCGCTAATACTTACTATTCGCTCGAGTGGGCAAATGACAATCAGACGTTTTTCTACACGGTGCTCGATGCCGCTCGCCGTCCCTACCGCGTGCTGCGGCATCGACTGGGAGTGGCGGAGGACGAACTGGTTTACGAAGAGACGGACGGCCGATTCTCGCTCGGCGTCGGAAAGACGCGCAGCCGGCGATTTTTGATCCTGCATCTGGGAAGCGCGCTCACCTCGGAAGTCCGCTTTGTGGAGGCCGACGATCCACTCGGCGTTTTCGGTGTGCTGCTCCCGCGCCAGCAAGATGTCGAATACGACGCCTCCCATCATGGCGACTTTTTCTACATCCGAACGAACGAAGGCGCGAAAAACTTCCGCCTGATGCGGACACCGGTTGCGGATCCGTCGCGCAACAACTGGGAGGAAGTGATCCCCGCGCGGCCTTCGGTGACGATTGAAGGCATCGACTCGTTCGAGGACTATCTGATCGTCTATGAGCGCGAGCGTGGCCTGGAGAAAATCTGCGTCCGCGATCGCGACGGCGCATTTTCACACTACATCGATTTCCCGGAGCCCGTGTATACAGTCGGCGCGAGCGGCAACCCGGAGTACAGGACTCAGACGCTGAGGTTCGTTTATACATCCATGGTCACGCCGGCGTCGGTGTTCGACTACAACCTCGAGACGCGCGAACGCGAGCTGAAAAAGCAATACGAAGTGAAGGGCGGCTACGACGCGTCGCGGTATCGATCCGAGCGAATTTTCGCGAAAGCTCCCGATGGTGTCGAGGTTCCGATTTCGCTCGTCTACCGGCGCGATTTTGTGAAAAATGGGCGCGCCCCGTTGTTGCTGTACGCCTATGGATCGTATGGCCACAGTATCGATCCCGGATTTTCATCCGATCGCCTGAGCCTGCTCGATCGTGGGTTCGCTTTCGCAATCGCGCATCCTCGTGGCGGTGCTGAGCTGGGCGAAGAGTGGCACGACCAGGGCAAGCTGCTTTCGAAAAAGAATACGTTTACCGATTTCATCGCCTGTGCTGAGCACTTGGTCGCCAACTGCATCACATCACCCGAGTCTCTCGCGATCATGGGGGGAAGCGCGGGCGGGTTGCTGGTAGGCGCCGTGCTGAACATGCGCCCGGAGTTGTTTCGCGCCGCGGTCGCAAAGGTGCCGTACGTCGACAATCTCAACACCGGCCTCGATCCATCCCTTCCGCTGACGATCTCCGAATACGAAGAATGGGGCAACCCGGAGCAGAAGGAATCGTACGACTACATCAAATCGTACTCGCCTTACGAAAATGTCGCGCCGCGCGAGTATCCTGCGACGCTCGTGACGGCAGGATTGAACGATCCGCGCGTGTCGTATTGGGAGCCGGCGAAATGGGTCGCACGGCTGCGGGCGATGAAGACGGATTCGAACGTTCTACTTCTCAAAACAAACATGGGCAGCGGCCATTTCGGCCCGTCGGGCCGCTACGAACACATCAAAGAAGTGGCGTTCGACTATACTTTCCTCCTGTGGGCGCTAGGGCTTACAGACTGACGCGCCCGGAGATTCTTCAATGTCCACATCCGTTGAACTGATTCCGGTGAAACCGGAGCACGCGGGCGAGCTCGGCCGCATTTGCTATGAAGCATTCAAGGACATCGCCGACCGGCATGCGTTTCCACCCGATGTTCCCAGCGTTCAAGCAGGTCGCGCGATCATCGGCATGCTTGCTTCGCGGCCGGACTTTTACCGAGTCGCCGCGATGGTGGATGGCGAACTGGCCGGATCGAACTATCTCTCGCTGATGGACGAAGTCGCTGGGGTGGGACCGATCACGGTGGACTGCGCTTTTCAAGGCCGCGATATCGGGCGAAAGCTGATGCAGGCCGTGATCGATTATGCGCGTGAGCACAACATCTCGCGCGTGCGACTGCTTCAGGACGGATTCAACATGGCGTCACTGTCGCTCTATGCGTCGCTCGGCTTCGATACCAAGCACGCGGTAGCGTTCATGAAGCTCGCTCCGGCGGCCGCGACTGATCCATCCGTCCGGCCGGTCGAGCTAGCCGATCGGGACGCGCTCGATGCGTTGTGCCAACGCAATTACCGCTGCAGCCGCAAGAACGAACTGGCGGGCGCGGTCAAGGCCGGTTTCTCGCCGCTCACTCGCCAGCGGGATGGGCGGCTCACCGGCTATCTGATTCCCGGGATCGCCGGCCATGGTGTCGCCGAAAGGGAAGACGATGCGGTCGCAATCGCCGGCCAAGCGGCGCGGCTGGTACCGCCGCAACGCGCCTATGTGTTCTGTCCGCTGGATGAAGGTTCGCTGTTTCGGGCATTTCTAGCGGTCGGCGCGCGGACCGTGAAGGTTATGAATCTGATGACCATCGGGCCGTATGAGGCTCCGCATCCGGCTTGGATGCCTTCGGTGATGTATTGAGCCGCCTTACTTGAAACTTTTCCAGGTTTTCTCCGTATTGAAGACATGCTGCAAGACCTTCGTCTCGCTCTGCGGCGGCTCGCAAAGAACCCGGCGTTTACAGCGGTCACGATCCTGACGCTGGCGCTCGCTATCGGCGCTAATACGATCACATTCAGTGCGCTCAACTATTTTCTGCTGCGGCCCCTGCCTGTAGAACGTCCCGGCGAGCTGGTCTTTCTCAATAGCGGTCGCGGGCCATCGAATTCGTATCCAGCGTACCTGGAACTGCGCGATCGCAATCGTACACTTTCGGGCCTCATGGCTTACCGGATCGCGCCGGTGGCGTTCAGCCGCGGTGGAAGAAACGCGCAGCTCTGGGGCGACGAGGCTTCGGGCAATTACTTCGACGTTCTGGGCGCGCACGCTTTGCTTGGCCGAACGTTCACGCCCGATGACGATCAGCGCGGAGCGTCTCATCCGGTGATCGTGATCAGCTACGCCACCTGGCAGAAACATTTTGGCGGAGATTCGAACGTAGTAGGCAAGCAGGCGAAGTTGAATGGGCTCGATTACAACATTGTCGGCGTGATGCCGCGGCGTTTCTTCGGAACGGAGGCAATCCTAGCGCCCGAATTCTGGGTGCCGCTGGCGATGGAGCCGCAGATCGAGCCTGGCAACGCGTGGCTGGATAGTCGCGGGACCCACAATATCTGGATCTTGGGCCGCATCAAACCGGGCTTCACGGAACGCCAAGCGCAATCGGACTTAAATCTCATTGCCGGGGATATGAGCCGCACGCATCGCGAGGATGAGGGCTTGAAGATCGTATTGTCGCCGCCGGGATTGGCCGGGAATACGCTGCGCGGCGCCGTTGTTGGATTCGCCGCTGTTCTGCTCGGCGTCGCCGGGATGGTTCTGCTGATCGCATGTGTCAATATCGCCGGGATGTTGCTGGCGCGATCCGCGGCTCGGCGGAAGGAGATCTCCATTTGCCTCGCGATCGGTGCGTCGCGCAGTAGAATCATACGGCAGTTGATGGCCGAAAGTCTTCTGCTCTCGATGACAGGAGCGGCGGCCGGCACGCTGCTTGCGGTCTGGATTCTCGGGATTATCGGCAGCCTTCGTTTCCCGCTGAACGTCCCGGCGATTACCGCGATGCCGTTCGACTGGCGAGTGCTGTTCTTCACGGTAGCGGTCTGCGGCGTCACCACGCTTTTGTTCGGGCTGGCTCCCGCGATCCAATCCGTGCGCGTCGATCTGGTTCCGGCATTGAAGAATCAAATCTCCGAACACTTTCGCCGCGTGCAGGCGCGTGATCTGCTGGTGGGCGCGCAAGTCACGTTGTCTGTAGTGTTGCTGGTAGCAACGGTGTTGGTGATTCGCAGCCTTCAGCGTGCCGTTACGATCGATGTTGGATTCAATCCAAGCCACGCGGCCATCGTTCAGTTCGATCTGGGGCTGGTCGGCTACAACGAGGAACGCGGACGCCAGTTCGAGCGGCGATTGCTCGACAAGCTGGCAGCGACACCAGGTCTGGAGTCGTACGGGCTTGCGAGTTCGGTACCGCTGAGCTTGGGGCAGTCGTCAAGAGACGTGTATGCGGAAGGCAAACCGGTTCCGAAAGCCTCAGACGCCCCGAGCGCTTACTACTATGACGTAAGTCCCGGGTATTTCCGGACGATGCAGACACGTTTAGTCGCAGGCCGCGATTTCACTGAGCATGACACCGGGAGCGCGCCGCAGGTCGCCATCGTGAATGAAGCGTTCGCGCGACGCTTGTTCCCCGGCGAGAGCGCCATCGGCAAGCGCTACCGCGGGGGCAGCGGGACTTGGGTCGAAATTATCGGAGTAGTACAGGATGGCAAGTATCAAACGTTGAATGACGTGAACGAGCTCGCGCTGTTCCGCCCTCGCGCACAGCGTTATGACACGACCATAGCAGTAATCGCTCGCTCTTCGTCGGCATCGTCAGCAGCATTGCAAAGCATCCAGCGTGTTGTCAGCTCGCTCGATCCCGAGATTCCCTTTTTTCAGGCCGGTACGATTGAAGATCACATGAGCTTTCCGTTGCTGCCAGCCCGAATCGCTGCGGCGATGCTGGGCGCATTTGGAGTGATCGCGATGCTGTTGGCTGCGACCGGCGTATACGGGATGCTCGCGTACGCTATTTCGCGGCGTTCGCGCGAGATCGGGATTCGCGTTGCGATCGGCGCGACGCGAAAGAACGTGCTGGCACTGGTGCTGCGTCGCGCGGCGATCATCGTGGCGTTTGCGAGTTTGGTGGGCTCCGCGTTGGCGCTGGGGCTTGGAAGACTCTTCACACCGGTGCTGTACGGCGTCAGTCCACGCGATCCGATGACATTCGCGCTGGCGCTGGCGTTGATGGCGTCGATTGGATTGATTGCGTGCCTCGTGCCCACGCGCCGCGCATTGCGGATCGATCCGGCCGTGGCGCTGCGAGATGAGTAAGCGGAGGTTGGAACGTGCTCAGGAATACCAAGCTGGCTGCACGGCGTCTCGGCAAGACGCCAGGATTTACGATGGTAACCGTCGTGACGCTGGCGCTGGCGATCGGCGCCAATACGACAACATTCAGCGCGCTGAATCGCTTCCTGCTTCGGCGGCTTCCTGTTGATCGGCCTCAGGAGCTGATCACGGTTGCAGCGGGCTCGTTGACGCAATCCTATCCCGACTACGTCGATTTTCGCGATCGCAATCGATCGCTCGCCGGGCTGGTCGCTTACCGGATCGCGCCCGTCGCGCTGAGCCAGGGTGGGAAGAACACTTATCTCTGGGGTTACGAAGCGACGGGAAACTATTTTGAGCTGCTCGGTGTGCGAGCATTGCTCGGCCGCGCGTTCACAGTGGAAGACGATCGGCGATCTTCGCCACACGCGGTGATCGTGCTGAGCTACGCGAGCTGGCAAGATCGCTTCGGCGGTGATCCGAACATCATCGGCAAGAAAGTAAAGCTGAACAAGCTCGACTATAGTGTCGCCGGAGTGATGCCCAAGGGATTTTTCGGGACGGAGATTCTGCTCGCGCCTGAGTTTTGGGTTCCGATGTCGATGGAGGCTCAGATCGAAGCTGGAAACAGTTCGTGGCTGGACCGGCGCAGCACGCACAACATCTGGACGCTGGGGCGGTTGAAGCCGGGGGTGAGTGCGCGGCAGGCTGAATCCGATCTGAACGCCATCGCGGCGGATCTCGGCCATTCGTATCGCGAGGACGAGGGCATGAAAATACGCGTCTCTGCGCCGGGCCTTTTCGGTTCGTTCTTGCGAGGTCCAGTGCTCGGGTTCGCGTCGGTGCTGGTTGCTATCGCTGGTCTGGTGCTGTTGATCGCGTGCGTGAACATCGCGGGGATGCTGCTGGCGCGGTCGGCTGAGCGCCGACGCGAGGTGGCAATTTCGCTGGCGATCGGCGCATCGCGCGGAAGTCTGATTCGCCAACTGCTCATCGAGAGCCTGCTGCTCTCGGTCGTTGGAGGCACGACCGGGATGTTGCTCGCAGGTTGGATTCTCAGGGCGCTAGCGGGGTTTCCAATCCCCGGCGGTTTGCCCGGGAACACCGAATTGCCGTTCGATTCCACAGTTTTCTTATTCAGCGCGAGCACCTGCGTTCTGACGACGCTGCTTTTCGGACTGGCGCCAGCTTTGCAGGCCGTGCGAGTAGATCTTCTGCCGGCGCTGAAGAACCAGATCTCCGAGCGATTCCGGAAAGTTCAGATGAAAGATCTTTTGGTGGGCGCGCAGGTGATGCTCTCGGTGATCTTGCTGGTGGCGACGGTGCTGGTGGTGCGAAGCTTGCAGCGCGCGCTCACGATCGACGTCGGGTTCAATCCGCATCATGCGGTTGCGGTGATGTTCGATACAGGGCTGGCGGGCTACGACGATGCGCAAGGACGTGCTTTCGAGCAGCGGCTCAACGACCGGCTCAAGGAGCTTCGCGGCGTCGACTCGTTCGCGCTGACTAGCCATCTGCCGCTGAGTCTCGACCAATCAAACAACACAGTTTACGCGGAAGGCAAGCCAATTCCGAAGTTTTTCGATGCAACCCTGGCGCATCATTTCATTGTCACTCCGGGTTATTTCCGAACCATGCAGACACGCATGCTGCGCGGGCGCGAGTTCGATGTCCACGACACACCCGAGAGCGCGCGAATTGCAGTGGTCAACGAGTCATTCGCTAAGAAGATGTTCCCCGGCGAGGACGCGCTCGGGAAGCGGTTTCGAACCAATCCCGCGCGAACGAACTGGATTCAGATTGTCGGAATCGCGCAGGATGGGAAGTATGTCTCGTTGAACGACACCAATGATTCGGCGTATTTTGACGCGCGGGCACAGGCCTCTACAACTGAGATCACTGTGGTGGCTCGCTCAACCCTGTCGCCGGACAATGTCATTCACCAGATACAACACATCGTGAACGATCTCGATCCGGCCATGCCATTCTTTCAGGCGGGCAGCTTGGAGGAGTACATGAGCTTCCCCTTGATGCCGGCGCGGATCGCTGCCACGATGCTCGGCTCGTTCGGGCTGCTCGCGGTGGTGTTGGCGGCGACAGGCGTTTACGGCATGCTGGCTTATGCGATTTCGCGGCGGACGCGCGAGATCGGGATTCGCGTTGCGATCGGTGCGCAGCGCGCAAACATTCTCGGGCTGGTGCTGCGGCGCGCGGCGTTAATCGTGGCCAGCGCAAGCATTTTAGGAGCTGGGCTTGCGCTGGCGCTGGGGCGCTACTTCACGCCGATCCTTTATGGTGTGAGTCCGAAGGATCCGGCAACATACTTATCCGCGCTGGCGCTGATGGGGGCCATCGGGCTGATTGCGAGCTATGTGCCCACGCGGCGTGCGCTCGGTATCGATCCTTCGGTGGCTCTGCGGGACGAATGATCAGTGGCTGACCAACTCTCCTGATTTATCATTGGCAACACTGCGTTCGTAATCGATCGGATCGCCGTAGCCCTCCACTTTGACGCCCATGCGTCGCAGTAATTCGAGCGCCAATAAACGGCGATGCGCGTTGAAGGTAATCACGTGCGCGAACACACCGCCGAACGTGAAGGTTTCGGCGGGCTCGCAGAGCGCGTCGACGAAAGTGTCGCCCCAGGCGCCACGCTTGCGGACATCGCCGATGACGCCCATGAAGTCGCGCTCGGCTTTCTCGAAGCGGGCGCGCAGGGCGGCGGGCGTGCAGTTCTCGCGAGTATTTTTGATGGGAGGCGCAGAACCGCCCTTCAGCGCTGCCGCCCAGACTTCCTTGGTCACGACCAGGCGGTCCAGCATCTCACGAAGGCTTCGATCGGGCGTTTCCCAGGGACAAATGTGAGCGCCATCGATGGGGCGATCCAGTTGTTCATCGGTCAGATTGTTAACGCAGTCGAGCAACCGCAGGGTGTGCCAGGAATCGTTGCCAGCAAATAATTCAAAGAGGTCCATAGTGTTTGATTCTCCTTTTGAGCTGGACGCAGGTGCGCAGAAGTGAAATCCATTGGGCGAAGCGAGATGGAAGTGCGTGGGTCCCATCCTGCGATACAGGCTGGGCGAGACGCCGAACGCTTTGCCGAAGGCGCGAGTGAAGGCTTCGAGCGAACCGTACTGGGCATCGAGGGCGATGTCGGTGACCGAGGTAGAGGTTCGCGTCAGCTGCCACGCCGCGCGTTCGAGCAGGAATCGACGGCGCATTTCAGCCGGAGTTTCCGAGATCAGCGCTTGAAACAACCGGAAGAAACTGGAGCGACTGGTGTAAGCAAGACGCGCCAGGCCTGCGGTTCCGAGTTCGCGGTCGAGCGAGTCGCGCACGATCGTGGATAGCCGCTCAGCTTGTTGGGGTTCCTTCATAGCTCCGTTCCTAAGCTCAAGTGAAATTTACCAGGGCCTGGCACTATTCGCTTGATCGTGTGTCCCATTTTCGCATTGGGCGGCGGGCCGGAGCGCTAGCCTGGGATTGGGGAGATGTTATGCCCACCAATACGGCGCAGACAACAAAGCCGAAGAAAGCGACGGGCCGGCGCTGGTCTCAATATGTGACTGAGACCAGCAACGCGCTGGATCTAGATCCAGGCGTGTTTCGCTGGAGCGATCCGAAGCGCATCGCGCGCTCGCTGAAACGGTCGGCCGAATCGAGTGCGCGGCGGAAGGCGGCACCGTTTCAGTCGGCGATGTCGATGCTGAATTTCTACATCAATCGAGCAGGGAGGGGGCTCGCGGCAAAGCAGAAGCGCGTTCTGAATCAGGCAAAGGTGGAATTGCGGCAGGCCTTCGGGCGCGTTTAGCTCGACCGGTTAGTTGGCTGTTCCGACTAGGCTTTGCCAAGACCGGGTGGTCGGCACGAGTGCCGACGCGGCACGCACGAGTGCGTGCGCCACCAAAGGCAACTAACTCGCGATCCTGCCATCGCGCATGGTTACGATGCGATGGCCGTAGGCGGCGGCCTCGGGATTGTGGGTGATCATGAGGATGGTCTGGCCGAGGCGGTCGTTCAGGTCACGGAGGAGGCCGAGGACAGCGTTGGAGTTTTCGGTGTCGAGGTTGCCGGTGGGTTCGTCGGCCAGGAGAATGCTGGGATTGTTGACGATGGCGCGGGCGATGGCGACGCGCTGCTGCTCGCCGCCCGACAGAGCGCGCGGTTTGTGATCGAGGCGGCCAGCGATTCCGAGGAGCTGAAGGATTTCCTGAAATCGCGAACCGAGCGGACCATTTTGGTGCGCGATGTAGCGCGCGATTTCGATGTTGTCTCTTGCCGTGAGGGTAGGAAGAAGATTGTATTTTTGGAACACGAAGCCGACGGTCGTTTTGCGAAGTTCGGTGCGTTGCGAGTCGGTCATGCCGAACAGATCCTGGCCGTTAATTCGGATGGTTCCGGACGTAGGCGGTGCAAGGCCTCCGAGGATATGGAACAGCGTGGATTTTCCGGAACCGGAAGGTCCGACGATGGAGACAAACTCGGCACCGGCGACATCGAGGTCGACGCCGCGGAGCGCCGGAACATCGACGTCGCCGACGCGATAGATCTTGGTGAGGCCGCGGATGGAGATGATCGGCGCGTCAGTCATTCTCACTAGCGTTACTCGTAGGCCAGAGCTTCAATGGCGTCCTGTCGCGCGGCCTTGAGACCGGGATAGATGGCGCCGAGCAGCGCGCCCACTAGCGCGATGGCCGTCGTCTTCCACCACCAGCTATAGACGATGGCCTGGATGAGCGACCCAGGCAGCAGCGCTGCGATCAAAGCGCGCGTCCCGTAAGCCAACACGATGCCCAGAACGGATCCCGCGAGCGCAAGCACGATGGTCTCTCGAAGAAGGATGTTCATGATGAGAGCGGGCGAAGCGCCCAGCGCTTTCAGTACACCGATTTCGCGCGTTCGCTCGAGAACGGCAGTGTACATAGATAGGAACACGACCAGAAAACCGACTAGGACTCCGAGGCCGATGACGACGGCGATGAATTGTGTCAGCAGGGGGATGTTAGCGGCCGAGAAGAGGGTCGTGTAATCTTCCATCGAGTAAATTTTGAAATCCTTGAGGCGCTCGGAGAGATCGGCGATGGCTTGATTGATATTGACGGGATTGTCGGCTTTCACGTAGACCATGGTGACTTTACCGGTATTGGCGGTGAGATCCTGCAAAGTGGCGAGCGGAACCACGAGACGCGCGAGCATTCCGGGCTGATAGATTCCCGAGACATGCCAGGAACGATTGATGAGAGGGATGGTGTCGCCGACGCGGACATGATGCTGAGCGGCGTAGTATTGGTCGACCATGACATCGTCGGGGTTCTGGAAAGGACCGCCCTGGACGAAGTGGAAGCCGCCGCTCATCTGGTCGAACGATTTGAGGTCGATTCCGGTGATGTAGTTAAACAGATCGGTTCCGTAGGCGAGGATTCCGCTCGCAACCTGAACGTGCGGAGTTTGCTCGACGATGCGCGGAATGATGGCTTGGAGCATCTGACCGCCGGTAAGAATGAGCGCGCCGTTGGGCGGGCGGACGAGAATATCGGCGCCGACGCCGCGCGCGCGGCGCGCCTGGTCGCTCAAGATGCCATCGCTCAAGCCAACTAGCGCGAGCACCAGCGTCACCTGGATGCTGATGGCGATGATGCTGAGCAGCGTGCGGATGGGCCGGTGTTTCAGATTCTCGACGACGAGTCTATTGATCAACCTACTTGTAGGATACGACTACCATCTCGGGCGCCGGCGAAGTAGTCACGCTCGGTCAATTGGCTGTGGGTTTCTCCACTCGATCGATCACAAACATTTCCACGTTCGCGCGCGAAGACTCCATTTTGAGTCCTAGTTTGTCGAAGATCATGAAGAGCGTTGGACGCGCCGGGTCGGCGAATGCAACGTCTTCGGCCGTCGGTTCCTGGCCCGGGGGACGAGGAGGTCTGGGGCGCAAGGGGACCCAGCCCTCGGTGTCGATGTCGTAGAGGCCGGCAAGACCCGTGCGATCGATCAGCGGGCGATCGGTAAAATTCGAAACCGAGACGGCGAGATCGGCCATCCTGAAAGCCTTCACGTGAATGCCGCGTCCCTGACCGGAGCCGCCGGCGTGGCAGTGACTTGCCGGATCGTCGCAATCCTTCGGATCGAGCGCGGACTTTTGGAGTTTGGGCCCGTTCTTCGCAACAGTGAGGATGTATATAGGTTGCTCTTTGGTCTCGCGGAGGATAGTCAGCCCGAAGCGCTCGGCCAGGAGTGCTTGAAGCATGAGACGCAGCTTGTCTTCGCGCTCTTGAGGCGAAAGGTCTTTGAGCGTGGCCAGGTCCGCTTTGGCTTCGATGTCGTAAGCGTCCTCCTGAGAACGGATCCAGGCCGGGCCTCCTGAAAGCTGGGTGCCCTGGAAGGGAAGGTTGTAAGCGAAAGCGATGGTAAATTGCAGCGGGAGACCAGCGACGTGAAACCTTCCGCCGGGCATGAACTGGGGGACAGCTCCCGAGCGATCGCCGGACGGGTGTGGCTTAATGGAAGCCACTTCGAAGACGGGAACCGATTGGGCTTCGAGAACGGGACACACATTCGCTCCGACGGCCACAGCGGTCAACGCGACAGTGGCTGAAAGGAGATGTCGCGAGAAATTCCGCTCGCCCGTGGAGTGCTTCATGACTTTCCTCGATTCGAGTTCGCGCGACGGATTACCTGAAAACCTCGTACTGTGCGCGTGGCAATTGAGCGTGAATTAAATGGACCGTGGAGAGAGCGTTGTTGCCCTCCAGGACCAGGACCATATGCGACGGGTCGAGCGGGTTGGTTGCGGCGTAGGCCAAGGCCTCGGTTTCCGATGCGTGCGTGACGCCTTCGATTTTGAACGTGGCGCCCAACGAGTCGAGCGCGATTTTGTCACGCCAATCTGCCAGGGCTGAATTGGTTTCAGGGCGTCCGACGAAGATCACGTCGTGCGAGCGGAGCTCGTCGGCCGTGACTTCGAAGTCCTTGCGGAGAGGTACGATGCTTTCGTATTCGTCCAGATATTTCTTCTGGAGCTGCTCGGCGGCATAGCGATTGGCGCCAGCGTCGGTGACGGTGCCATATGCGAGAATGGCGCTTCCAAGCCGGCGGTGGATGTCAGATGCCAAGTACATCGGGCCGCCGGGATCTTGCGGCAGCTTGAATTGAACGCCGGCCGCATCGAGGAACGACTGCGCGGTTACGGTTTGGGTAGTGTGGGCTGCGAAGAACTCGCGCATTAGTTTGAAGAAGCGGTCGTCGCCGAAGTCGCGACGGAGTTGATCAAGGAACAGAACGCCCTGCTGCGTTTCGAGATCGAAGCGCTGCCGCGGATCGGAGGGCGTGGCATTGAGCGATCGGAGCTGAGCCCAGCGCACGGAGATAGCGCGATCGGGATTCTTCGATTCGAGGTCGCGATAATACGTGGCAGATCCGGAGCTGAACCAGATATCGGCGTCAGAAGCGGGAAGAACCCAGCCCTTCCATAGGCGGTCGGCGGAAACACTGTCGCGGCCGCGGGGGCGCGTTGCCGGCTGTTCCGCTTTGCTCTCGGGAGCCGAGGCACGGGCGGTAAACATTCGATACCCTGACGAGTACAAGCCGTCGTTATTTGGGTATTCCTCTTTCTCGTCGTGCGTGGGAACCCACTCGCGCTGGTTTGGTTTTCCGAACGCGGCCCACACCATCATGCGCGAGGCCATATCGGCGGTCGCGACTTTGGCGTCCATAGTTGTGCGGCTCACTAAGGGAGCCGTGCGGAATGCGAGAAACGCGAACTGTTCGTCGATTTTTCCTTTGTACTCGCGGTAGAGATCCTGCCACTTGAGATCGCGAGGTCCGGGGACATAGGGGACGTAGTCGGGAGCGCTCGCAAGATCGTGCTGCTCTTCGAGGCGGACGCTCAGATCCTTGGCGTTGTTATCGCCCCAATAGAAGCCTTCGGTCCCGCCAAACCAATCGTTCTGGGAGCTGCGCCACAGGCGGGTTTTGTAAGTGCCGAGCTCAAACATCGCGATTTCGTTGCTGCGCGCGTCGCCGATCAGCCACTCGTTGGTGTAGAGGCCGTTGTTTTTGGATTGCAGGTATTCGACAACCTTGTCGATGCTGTCGCCGTATTGGATGGCTTTGCGCGCGCGGTAGGCGACGGGAGTACCTTGGGGATTGAAGGGGCTTTGGCGGATGGTGGTCTCAGTGAGGGCGAGACTGGCGTCGTTCTGATACCAGTCGGTTCCGCTCTCGATGCCCCCGGGATAGCTCTGCATGAGGATGCGATGGCCTGTGGCGGGTTTCAGATCGAGCATGACGTTTGTCTGCTCGGCAAGAGTGAGGGGCCACCAGGTGACGTGTCCGATAACCATACGGCCGTCGCGCGTAGCTTTGCCAGTGGCGGCGAAAGCGCTGCAGTGGTCGGTGACGGAGAGGCCCGGTTTGTAAGAGGCGGGCGAACTCAAGTGGAGTCCCTCGAGGCCGCTAGGCGTCACTTGCATAGCTTCGCCGAGCTCGCTCAATTCGACAGTGGTGTTGACGACGACCATATCGGTAAGATCGAGACGGCGGCCTTCCCAGCGCGCGCCGGCGTCGGAAGCGCCGTCGGCGATGCCTTTCATCTCTTCGAGAATTTCCTGATCGAAGCCATGCAGAAAGAGCGCGCCCGCCGTGGTGCGCGCCAGATCCCAGCTTTTGTTTTTGCCGTTGCGATCGAGATCGGCGGCGCATCGGGCCATATACTCGACGATCTCTTTAGACATGAGGCGGCCATGCTGATAGCCGCGCTCGTAGGGCTGTCCTTCGATGTGCAGATAGATCCAGCCGCCGTTGGGGTAGCGGTAGGCAGGTCCGTAGGTGGATACCGCGGCGGGAGCTGGCCAGTTTTCTTTGGACGAAGCCGCGTCGATGCTGACGCCCGCATACCAGGCTTTCCCTTCGAACGCGCCGCCGGCGCCCGTGGTCAGGACGATGTTGTCCTCTGCGCGCGTGGCGGTGAAGCGGAGATGGACGCGAGTCCAATCGCGCGTGCCGCCGATCGACTCGGAGTGCATGTCGAAAGGCATAGAGGCCATGGTAAGCGCGGCTCCGGTGGCGATCGGTGTGCGGTCGAGATCGCGCACGGTGAGGTGGTCTGTGCGAATCCAACCGCTGAGCTCGTAGCGCTTGCCGATGACGAGCGAGATCGGCGCGGAACGGATGCTCGCATCCTGACCGGCTATTGGTTCGACTCGGAGTGACTTGCTGCCTTGATAGGTGACTGTGGAATCAGTCGTCGCTTTGCCGCGTAGCGCGGTCCAATGGGTGGTGGCGCTGTCGAACGAGCTTTCGAACAGCGGGGTTGCGGCCGGGAGGGAAGCGGCAAGGAACAGGCAAAGGATAAGCGGGCGCATAACTCATTATCGCGATTCCAGGGCGTGGAGTTTGTCGTGCGAGGCGTGAAAGCCCAGGGCCGAGAATTGGCCCCGGGCTAGAAATGAGAGCTATTGGGTGTGGGTGCCCGTGCACCCTTTCCGGGCTACCAGCGATTGCCGCCGCGGCGATTGCCTCCGCCGCTATGGCCGCCACGACCGCCGAATCCGCCGGAGCCGCGGTCGGACTTGGGGCGAGCTTCGTTGACGTTGAGGGAGCGGCCATCGAGGTCCTTGCCGTTGAGGGCGTTGATGGCGTTGTTGGCTTCCGAGTCGTTCGCCATTTCGACGAATGCGAATCCGCGCGGTTGACCCGTATCGCGATCCCGGATGATGTTGACATTGTCCACGCTGCCGTACGGCTCGAACGCCGTACGAAGAGTGTCTTCGGTGGTCCCGAAGCTGAGATTACCGACAAAGATATTTTTCATTGAGTCTTCTTTCTGAAGTTGCAGGCGGGCAAATCGGCAGGATCGGACATGGACGGGGAAACCGGCTATGCGAACTGTGCCATGATCGGCTTAGACTGACAAACGACCTTTTCATTATGTCATGAGGATATGGCAGCGGCAATGCATAAAGATTAGGATGGCTGGTCGAGAAACGGAACTAAGCCCGTGCCGGTCCTATGATGTGGGGTAGAGGTTATGAATTTGGCTGAAAAGGTTACACCGAAGCCGCCTCAGACCGAGGAGCCGGAGCAAACAGAAGATACCGTGGATGAAGCGGGTGAAGAGTCGTTTCCGGCGAGCGATCCCCCGGCGTGGACTCGGGCGGTTGCCAGTGGTGTGCCACCCAGTGAAAATTCGTTCGCGTGACGCAATGTTAGTGCTGGAAGCTTGCGGCGCGGCGGGGCCGTGAGACCGCGTTGCGGATTCAACGCCGGCTGCACAGACGCGGGCGCGTAGCTCAAGTGGATAGAGCACCTGCCTTCTAAGCAGGTCAAAAGCGATTTGCGCACTTGGGAACCGCTAAATCGGGTAGCTCGCGTTGCCTGTACGTGCAAGTCCGAGACCCAGTCCCCAAAGTTTCCCCAAAGTCGGACGAGCACTCACGAAGTTGTCTGCCGTTGAAAAAAATTTCCCCCAGCCAAATCAAAAAGACCCCTACCCCAATGCCACCCACCCGTGAAAAATTTTGACCAAACGCCCGAACCGCCGGGGACCCGTCCTGTGTGCGCGGGGCGGGATATCCTTCGGGAGACAGATAGGTCTCAGGCGGGGCGTCGAAGACCTGCAGGCCGTGCATGAACAGTTGTCGCTGTTGAATCCGGGGTGGCGAAAAGCGGCTGGCCTTGCCCCACCTCAGCACACGGAAGCCGGATCGCAAAACGCGCTCTCGTCCGGACTATGGCCTTTACCGCAAGCTAGTGTGATCATCGGCTGGTGCAGCTTTACTCAACCGGTCGACGATTGGGCGTGGATCGAGGTACACACATGGATTTAATCTGACCATCTACAACGTGAAACCAGTCGACCATGGGCAGCGTGCCAAATGGCGTCTCCATTTCGAATAGGTTTGCGCACCATTCAGCATCCGCGAAATCTTGGCTGACATTGATTGATTCCCTTCATCGCAGGGAAGAATCCAGCAAAAACTTGCCGCACCGCGTCTAAGCCCTGAATGAGGGGGCTGAGTGGACTTTCGAAAATCACGTCGGGATGAAGCGGCGCGGCGGTGATATCCTTCGCTGCCAAGGCACTCAGGTACGCATCAACAGTGCGGATCTTCTCGAGAATCTTCTGGAGGTCCTTCAAGTCCATCGATTCAGCCCGGTTGATGATTTCCGCAGTCGTAGCCGGTTCTTCCTCAGTTCCCATGCCACGCTTCACGCGCGGGGGGGACAAAGGGGCGGTTCGCGCATCGAGACAACATTCTCCGGCCGAGATTGACGACCTTCGCGGCTACGCAATCAAACCACTGGCCCATCATCGCTGTCGTTGCGATGGGTCTGGATCGTTCTGCTCATCGGACTCGGACTCTACTTCGACCACGATGTGTCCAGCGACAGCGCGAAGCCGCTACACGGACCCGTTCCCGAAACTCAGACACTACGCCATCTTCGAGCTACGTCCACGGTTAGGAGTGACGAATTGAAGACAGTGATGATCCAGAAGAAATGCTTGCGGGGACCAGCACTTGAAACTGGCTTACTGGCCCCTGGAAAATCACGATCCTCACACGATCACAACTTTGAGAAGACCGGGCCAAAATTGCCCATGGACTTAAGCGAGAGAGGGTGTTAACATGCT
>Ga0126371_10000678_pt1 | contig 28470 bp, 18 predicted proteins | sample PanSoiMetaPlot_4_FD_110145 | JGI IMG/M metagenome (GOLD analysis project Ga0126371, IMG submission 110145) | Tropical forest soil microbial communities from Panama - MetaG Plot_4 | ecosystem: Environmental > Terrestrial > Soil > Tropical forest > Bulk soil | place: Panama | collected 2016-02-17 | reverse complement strand
GCGGCGACTGCTTGGCGCGGCGATCCGCGAGCGGACGCGCCGGCTCACCCTCGAAATCGAGGATGACATAGTCCGTCTTCACCTGCAGAACCTGTCCCAGGTGGTAGTCTCCATGGATACGAATCCGTTGTAAGCCCTTGTCCTCGGCTGAGTGGATCTGGAAGCTATCCAGGATTTGGCGGCGGCGTCCCAATACCATCCCGGCAATGTCAACCACTTCATCCGGCAATGTCGAGACGCTCTCTTTGAGAAGATCGAATACGCGCACGGCTTCAGCCCGAATCCCGGACAGCATCGTTTCCACGTCGGCTGTCGTGAGCGGTTCAGGAGAGAACGCCGGCTCGCCGATGCCCGACGCAAGCGCCTTGTGCAATTGCGCAGTGCGAGTCCCAAGCCGAGCCGCGGATTCCAGCGAAATGCCGACTGCATCGCGGGCCAATTCACGGGTCGGCTCTTCGGCCTGTTCGAACAGGCCGTTTGACACCAAGCTCGTATCCTCGGGCCACGGAGCCGAAGAGCAATTCTCGTAGTATCGAGAGAGCTCTTCGAGAGCCAGCGTCCAGCCGTCGCCCTGATTGGGAACCAGACGCTGAACCATGGCGAGGGCCGCTGCCTCGCGCTCGGCTGCCGCGTAGTCAATCTGGCCGGCAAACGGCGGCACGCCGTCAAATTGAACCGCCTCCGTCAGAAATCGTCCGAGCTCGCAGTCGGGATTCGGACCAGTCTGGCAGCGCCGGAAGAGCTTTAGGATAAGCCTGTCACCGTAAAGTACCGAGGTATTGGACTGCTCGGCCGAACTGCGCTTCACCGGCAATGCACCAGCGTTGTGGAGCTCGGCTAGTTGCTTGCCTGGAATTCCACGAATCCGGCCATTGCGTGTTACGATCTCTGCCGAATTCTCAATGAGGGAGAGGAATGAGACACAGCCGGCGTCGTCGAGCATGCCATCGTGCAGAAATCCGCGCCCTTCCTGGGAAATCACCGGCGACAGTATCGCGTTGGGCGCCGCCTTTAGCAAGTCCTGGGCGGGGCTCCCAAAGCTTAACCCGAGTGGCAGAAAATAGGAGTCCGGCTCGCCTCGCTCGTAGTTCAGGTTCACCAGCGCGACCACGGCATTGGAGTTGGGAAGGGCCGCCCAGTCCGCAATTCGAGCGCCGCGAATGGTACGGGCCTTACTTCCGAACCAGCGTTGTTTTGGCAGGAACTCGGGAAGGATTACGGTTTCGAGCCAGTAACGGCCCGCGCCTTCCAGCAGATATTCCCAACTGTGCGCCTCCAGGAACGGTCTTTCCGCCGGGCTCACGGTGTCTCTTGGTTCTCCGTGCAGCTCCAACCAAAGGAATCCATAGGGGGCGAGCGTGAGCCGGTATGGCTCGCGTCCGATGGGTGGGAACTCCACATAGCCAAGCATCTCGATCGGAACACATCCTTCGAGCTCGGCCAGGTCGAGATCCACCGGTTGCGCAAATCGGGACAAATTGGCGACGCACAGGATCTGCTCCTCGTGATCGCGCCGGAGGTAGGCCAGTACCTTGCGATTTGCCGGGCTTAAGAATTCCAGTGTGCCACGCCCAAAAACACGAAACAGCTTCCGGAGCGCGATCATATTGCGCATCCAACTCAGAAGCGAAGAAGGGTCGCTCTGCTGCGCCTCGACGTTTACAGCTTCGTAGCCCCATACCGCGTCCATAATCACCGGACTGTATAGTCTCGCAGGCGTCGCGCGGGAGAACCCGGCATTCCGGTCGCTGCTCCATTGCATGGGTGTTCGGACTCCGTTTCGATCTCCCAGATAAACGTTATCCCCCATTCCGATCTCGTCCCCGTAGTAAAGTATCGGCGTTCCCGGGAAAGAGAAAAGAATGCTATTCAAGAGCTCGATGCGCCGTCGGTTGTTGTCCATCAAGGGAGCGAGCCGGCGGCGAATCCCAAGATTGATGCGCATGCGGGACTCCGCGCTGTAGGCCAGATACATGTAATCGCGCTCATCGCTGGTCACCATCTCCAGGGTGAGTTCGTCATGGTTGCGCAGAAACAGTCCCCACTGGCAGGATTCCGGGATATCGGGAGTTTGCGCCATGATATCCGTGATCGGTAACCGGTCCTCCTGCCGCAGCGCCATGTAGATCCGGGGCATCAAGGGAAAATGAAACGCCATGTGGCACTCATCTCCGTCCCCGAAATACGGGCGAACATCAGTGGGCCACTGGTTCGCTTCCGCCAGGATCATCCGGTTCGCATAACCTTCGTCGATTTCCCGCCGCAGACGTTTCACCAGTAGATGCGTCTCCGGCAGATTCTCGCAGCTGGTTCCTTCCCGCTCCACCAGGTACGGAATGGCGTCCACTCTGAGTGCGTCGACTCCTAGATCCAACCAATAGCGCACGACATTCAGCATTTCTTCCACAACCAGCGGATTGTCAAAGTTCAGGTCTGGTTGATGCGAAAAGAACCTGTGCCAGAAATACGCCTGAGCTACGGGGTCCCATGTCCAATTCGATTTTTCCGTGTCGGTAAAGATGATCCGCGCGTCCCGATATTTCTGATCCGTATCGCTCCACACATAAAAGTCTCGTTCTGGCGATCCGCGCGCGGCGTGGCGCGCCCTCTGAAACCACGGATGTTGATCAGATGTATGATTCATTACGAGTTCAATCATCACCTGCAACCCCCGTTCGTGAGCGCCATTGAGGAACTCTTTGAAATCCTCAATCGTGCCGTACGCGGGGTTGACGTTCAAATAGTCGGAGATGTCGTAACCATCGTCCTTGAGAGGCGAGGGGAAGAAGGGCAGCAGCCAGATGCAGGTGGCGCCCAAGTCCCGCAGATAGTCCAGCTTTTGAATCAATCCCGGGAAATCGCCAATTCCGTCACCGTTGCTGTCGAAGAATGCCCGGACATGTACCTCGTAAAGGATTGCGTCCTTGTACCAAAGCGGATCTGCCGTGCTGCCCGGTCTTTTCATACGCGTTTGGCCAGCCTGGGACTTCGCACGCTTAGTCCCCAGGTCGGAAAGCCAATGCTGATAATGGCGGCAGCGTGAGGTTCAGCGAATAAGGCCGGCCATGACACGGCAGAGGCGTGGCCGGCGAGCCTCCCAAATTTCCCTGCCCGCTGCCTCCATAGACCGGCGCGTCGCTATTGAGCATCTCTTTCCAATTGCACTCCAGAGGCACGCCAATGCGGTAGTTGTGCCTGGGCACGGGTGTGAAATTACATACAAACAGGGTGGTCTTCCCGGGATCTTCGGATCTCCTTAGAAACGAAATAATGCTCCTTTGGGAATCGGTGCAGTCTATCCACTCGAAGCCCGAGGGGTCAAAATCGCGCGCGTAGAGCGATGCTTCGCCGCGGTAGTAGGTATTTAAATCCCGAACCCATCGCTGCAACCCTTTATGTAGCGGCCGCTGGAGCAGGTGCCAGTCCAGGCTGGCATCGTGGTTCCACTCGGCCCACTGCCCAAACTCGCCGCCCATGAATAGCAGCTTCTTCCCCGGATGACCGAACATAAAACCGTAAAGCAGCCGGAGACTCGCGAACTTCTGCCATTCATCGCCGGGCATCTTCGCCAGCATGGAAGCCTTGCCGTAGACAACTTCATCGTGGGAAAAAGGCAGGATGAAATTCTCGCTGAAGGAGTAGACGAGGCTGAACGTGATCTTGTTGTGTTCGTAGGTGCGGAAAATCGGGTCTCTGGACATGTAATCAAGCGTGTCGTGCATCCAGCCCATGTTCCACTTGAAGCCAAACCCGACTCCTCCTAGATACACGGGGCGCGAGACCATAGGCCACTCCGTCGATTCCTCGGCGATCATCATCACGTCCGGATAAGCCGCGTAGACCTCCTCATTAAGCAAACGCAAGAAGTTCAGTGCATCCAGGTTTTCCTTGCCGCCCCGGCTGTTGGGAATCCACTCTCCTGTCCGTTTTCCGTAATCAAGATACAACATGGACGCCACGGCATCTACTCGAAGCCCGTCGATGTGATATTTGTCGAACCAGAATAGCGCACTGCTTTTCAAAAAATCCTGAACTTCGCGGCGCCCATAGTTGAAAACGAATGTGCCCCAGTCCGGCTGTTCCCCTTGGCGCGGGTCGGCGTGTTCGTAAAGATGGGTTCCGTCGAAGAATCCCAGTCCGGCTTCATCTTTCGGGAAGTGCGCTGGAACCCAATCGAGGATCACGCCAATGCCGTGTTGGTGCAAGTAGTCCACCATCCACATGAATTCCGAGGGCGGCCCAAACCTGCTGGTGGGGGCAAAATAGCCGATCGTTTGATATCCCCAGGACCCATCGAACGGGTGCTCCATCACCGGCAGGAATTCGACATGGGTGAACCCAGCTTCGTGCACATACTCGGTTAGTTGGACCGCGAGTTCCCGATATGTTAACCACCGGTTATCCTTTTCGGGCACGCGCCTCCACGAGCCAAGGTGAACTTCATAGATGGAGATCGGAGAGCCCTGCGAATTTGAGCGCGCGCGATCTGCCATCCAGTGTGAATCGCCCCATTGATGGGCTTCCAGATCACATACCTTCGAAGCGGTGTGTGGACGGATCTCGGCGGCAAAGCCGTAGGGGTCCGCCTTGTCGACCCGATACGCCCCATAACGGGAGACGATACGGTACTTGTAAATGGCGTTTGCCCCGATCCCCGGAACGAACCCTTCCCAGATGCCGGCATCCGGATGTAAGGATAACGGGCTCGCCTCGCCATTCCACGAATTGTAGTCTCCGATGACGCTGACCTGTGCGGCGTTCGGAGCCCACACCGCGAAGTGTACTCCGGCCCTCCCATCGAGTTCGCCCGGGTGCGCGCCGAGCTTTTCATACGCACGGCGATGGGTGCCCTCTGAGAACAGATGGAGGTCGTAATCGGTTAGCCATTGAGTTTTGGTCGGTGTCTGCATAGCTTAGGAAAAATCAAAAGTAATAGTCGAAATCTCTCTCCGTACGAACCCACTTCCGCACCCGCATGATATGAGCTGGAAGGCTCCCCGGAACCAACTCCACGTAGTTGTGCGGCCCATTCCACAAGAACCGCCCATCACCGAGGAGATCGTGTGCCTGGAAACTCCGTACCTTGGCCAAGCCGAGCGCCTCATCATCAAGACGGACCCATCCAGCCTGGGTGTGAAATGCATCGAGGTTCACGATCACAATGATCGCGTTCGACAGGTCGTCCGTTGTCTTGCTATAGCAAATGAGAGACGGATTGTCCGTCTCGTGAAACCGGAGTGTCCGGTCCGTTTGCAGGGCGGGGTTTTCTTCGCGAATCCGATTGATTCGGGCAATCAGATCCTTCAGACTCCAGGGCGTATTTAGATCTCGGTGTTTCAATTCGTACTTTTCCGAATCCCGGTACTCTTCGCTTCCTGGCTCCCGCGCAGTATTCTCACAAAGTTCGAACGCCGGCCCATAAATCCCGTAATTTGCTCCCAGAGTGGCCGCGAGAATCAGACGCACCATGAATGCCGCGCGTCCGCCGGTTTGTAGGTACTCGGACAGAATATCCGGGGTGTTGGGCCAGAGATTGGCGCGAAAATACTCTCGCACGTCTGTCTGGGTCAGCTCATGGAAATATGTTGCGAGTTCTTGCTTGGTGTTGCGCCACGTGAAATAGGTGTACGATTGTGAAAATCCGAGTTTGGCGAGGCGGTACATCAGCTTGGGGCGCGTGAACGCCTCGGCTAAGAATAAAGCGTCAGGGCAAGTTCGTTTCACGCTGCCGATCAGCCATCCCCAGAACGGCAGCGCCTTCGTGTGCGGGTTGTCAACGCGAAAAATACGCACACCGCGCTCAATCCAGAACAGAACGACGCCTTCGAGCTCCTGCCACAGTTCACGCCATTGCGGCGTCTCGAAATCGAGCGGCAGAATATCCTGGTACTTCTTCGGCGGATTCTCCGCATACTGGATGCTGCCGTCTGGCCGTTTGCGGAACCATCCTGGGTGCTCCCGGACATAGGGATGATCGGGCGAGCACTGGAAGGCAAGATCAAGCGCTACCTCAAGCCCGTGCTCCCGGGCACTGTTGAGAAGACGGTCAAAATCATCGAGCGTCCCCAGACAGGAATGAACCGACCGGTGGCCGCCAATTTCGGACCCGATCGCCCAAGGGCTGCCGACGTCATCCGGCCGCGCAGCGGCTGAATTGTTCTTGCCCTTTCGGTGCGTTGTCCCGATGGGATGGATTGGCGGCAGATACAGGACATGGAATCCCATTGCGGCGATGTAAGGCAGCCGTTTTTCGCAATCCCGCAGAGTCCCATGACTCTCCGGGGCCGCGGCGCAAGAACGAGGAAACAACTCGTACCAACTCGAGTACCGCGCGCGCTCCCGGTCGACTACGACGCCCAGTTCCTTCTGATAACGGCTGGCTAAGTTGCGAAGGGGATTTCGCCCCACCGCAGCTGCAAGTTCCGGTTCCTCGGCGATGTCTCTGGCGGATGCGTCTTTCTCACGCAGCCTCTGGGCGAAGCTCAGGAGAATTTCCCGATCTGCTAGCTCGGCATGTTCGGCCAGTGCCTGAAGCATTTCCGCCCCGATGACACACTCGACGGATATGTCCTGGCCGGCCGATATCCGCTTCGACAGATCACGGCGCCACGTGCCAAACCTGTCAAGCCACGCCTCCACCGTGTACTCATACCAGCCCAACTCCGAAATAGGAAAAATCCCACGCCAGCGATCATCCCCGACGCGAGACATCGGCGACCGGCACCAATCTGGTGCGGCGTTATGGCGATACAAGACGTGACAGATGACCTCGTCATGGCCATCGGTAAAGACGTCCGCTTCCACAGCGACTTCTTCTCCGAGGACTCGTTTAATGGGAAAGCGTCCGCAATCAATCTCCGGATGAACGCCTTCAATCACCACACGCTGGCGGCCTTCATCGGGAATTTTATACTGGGGCGCCACTGGAATTCTCTCCCGGTACGGTGCGTGCGCAATTCAGGCACCAAACACACGACTAACTTGTGAAGAAAAGTACCCTATGAACGAATCGAGATCATGTGCTGTAACCAGGAGGCTCTCCCCGCCCCGGCCAACGAGCGCCGTAGAGTGAGACTCTGGATGCGCGTTTGCAGGTTTCATTTGCAACTTTCAAACGTCATGGCGGGTCAGCGCCTGACCCGCGGGAGCACCATGCCCCAAGCAAGAATAATTACAATTCAGCCAGGAACGCAGCTGAATTCCTACCTCCAAGTGGTATCCAAAATTACATTTGAAGTGATAGATACCGCAACCCAAGCCGGCTTACTGTCGTTTAATAACAATCAGAAGTTCTCTGACTGTTCACAATGCCGACTAACTGCGGCTCGATACGGAATCGCCAGACGCCAGCCAACGGTGTGGTCCTGGAAACTGCTTCGATTCGACATCCCCGGCCGGCGTTCTCACCACGGTGGTTTCCTGCCGTGGCCGCCTTTGGATCGTTACTGTTGGCGTTGATCGTCTTCGGGCCGGCGCTCCACGGCCAGTTTGTTTTTGATGATCTGAGCCTGCCCATTCGCGGTCCTCTGCAACAGGCGCCACTAACTCTTTGGCTTTCTGGCGTGCGGCCGGTTCTGATGCTCTCGTACTGGTTGAATCGGCAGCTTCTCGGCGATGCGCCTTTTAGTTATCATCTTGTAAATTTCATCATTCACTGCGTCAATTCGGTTCTGGTTTTTTGGGTGATCTCGCGCATACTCCGGCTCGCAGGATGGGCCCACGCCCGGCGAACCACCTATGCTGCTTGTGGATCTGTGGTGTTCCTCCTTCACCCCATCCAGACCGAGTCGGTCAGTTACATTGCAGGACGATCCGAGAGCCTCGCCGCGCTGTTTGTCCTTGTTGGCTATCTCTGGTTTCTGGAGCAAGCCGAGCGGGGTCTCTCATGGATTGCCAGCTTGATCGTGGTGGTCCTTCTAGCCATCGGTGTGGGGACCAAGGAAAATGCCGTCAGCTTGACGGGACTCATAATCCTGACCGACGCATTCTGGCCCAAGCCTTTTGCGGCGGACGGATTACGTAGAAGTTGGCGGCTGTATGTGTTGTTAGCCCCAATCGCCTTCGCGCTCGTCGTGGGCATCTTTCGCATGCTTGCCACGGCTGAGACCGCCGGGTTTTCGGTGACCACGTCCCGTTGGTATCAATATGCGTTTACCGAAATGCGCGCGATACCGGCTTATGTCCGGCTCGCCATACTCCCGTTCGGTCAATCTTTGGATCATGATTTTCCAGTTTCACACACCGCCCTGGAACACGGCGCACTCCTTTATGGATTTCTCGGCTTAGTTGCCGTTGTTGGATTGATCCGGCGGCGTCGTCGTTTTCCGTTGGCTTGTTTCGGCGTCTTGATGTTTCTCGTTCTACTTGCGCCAACCTCGTCCGTCGTTCCCATCGATGATCCTCTCGTGGAGCGCCGGATGTACCTGCCGCTTGTCGGCTTGATCCTTGTCGCGTGTGACCTGAGCTCACGGATATCACTGCCGCGTGCGAAGTGGGGTTTTATAGTGGCTGGCGTTGCGCTTTTCTTCGGCGGACTCTCGTTCGCCCGCAACCAGATGTGGGGAGATCCGGATACGCTGCTCATGCAAGCGGCTCAGGATGCCTCGACCAATCCGAGACCCTTGTTAAACCTGACGGAAATCCTGATACGCAACGGTCGGTGTGACTTGGCCGTCCCCTATCTACAGCGCGCCACGAGCATCCTGGGAGAAAACTACTTTGTGGAGGTCGGGTGGGGTAGAACTCTCGCCTGTTTGAATCATGACACCGAAGCATTGGAGCGTCTCACTCTGGCCGCCCGCATGCAACCTACTGCCCAAGTATTCGAATGGCTGGGCCTCCTGTACGGAAAGATGGGGCGCTCTGCGGACGCCGGCAAGAGCCTCCAGAAGTCTGTTTCCCTGGGACCAGACCGGGAATCCGCCCACGGCTCACTCGCCCTATGGTACGAATCGATTCACGATCTGGGTGGGGCCCAACGGGAATACCAAAAGGCCATTTTCCTCGATCCGAGTGATTTGTGGGCGAAGCTCAGCCTAACCCGCGTGCAAGAGATGCAACGCGTTCGCCGGTGATGAACTGACGCACGCTACCGAGCGGGGTGACAACGGCCGACCAGTTGAAGATCGCGGTGACGAAATAGCTTAGCCCGCAGCCACTTGCCAACCCCGCCCTCCGCGAAGTGCGGCACCGCAGGTTGCCGAGTGGCCACCCGCCAGTTCGCGAGCCGTGGGATTCTCTATTACAAGCCCCGCGTCCGGATTCCGGACGATGACAAAAGCGGATGCGCCTGCAACGCATTCATGAGCGATAGGCGGAGCGGAGCCTCGGGTGGCAGCGACTCGGCCAGCCGCCGCAAAAGCGACCTGGCTTGCTCCCGGTGTTGTTTGGACAACTGCCGATCTCCGCCAAACGCGTGGGCCGCGCCGGCGTGAATCCTCCAAGCTACGGCCGGTATGTCGGTGGCCTCCGCTGCCGCGAACGCCTTCTCCAGATAGCCTTGGGCCGTTGTTGCGTCGCCTGTCACGCGCGACTTCATTTCCCATGCCAGACTCTGGAGGCTCGGATCTGCCGACGTCAGCGCCCAGTTCAAAAAGACTTCCGCTTCCTGGCTCGCCCGCTCTCTGTCCTGTTTCGCCAGCCAGGCGCGGGCAAGGCCCAGGTGCGCCATTCGGCGCCAGTACCAGTCCATAAAAAACCGGGGCTGCTCCGGACGGTCGTGGATGCTCGATAAACCGGCGATCGCCTCATCTGCGGCGCCTAGCTCGATTTGCGCGAATGCGGCTGTGATTCCCGCCATGGTCCGGATCTGTCCATGGGGCTCTGCGGAGTGCCTCCGCAACAGCTCTCCGGCCAATCGTAACGCTCCGTCGAAGTCGCACGCGTGAAAATGAAGCCACGCTAGATGCGCGTCAAAAATTCCCAGCCACGGCGTGTTCTTATTCTTCTGCGCCGCGTCCCTGCCGGATGCCAGGGCTTCGAGTAGTTCTCCCCACCTGCCGAGATGCAGCAGCGAGTGCGCTAACGATGAATGTGCCGACAAGTACACGACCAGGCTGTCCGTCTCCAGCGCTTTGGCGATCCCCGCCTGGGCCGTTATCACCGCATCGGCGTAGTCGCCCTGAATACATTGCACATGGGCATACAGGATCTCGTAGTAGGCCGCCAGTTCCTGGCTGAGCTGCCGCAATTTGTCTCGCGCTCCCGCGCAGACCGCGGCGTCGGTTGCATTCCAGCCGTCGGCAACGATGTGCCAGCACGCTGCCAGCAGTTCGGCACGTGCCCGCAGAAGCGGATCATCTATCGTACGGCTCACCTCGGCAGCCCGATCGCAGACAGTAACGCACCGCGCCAGGTCCAGGAACGCCAGCGCCCGCGCAACACGCGTCAAGGCATGGACCTGTGCCGCTTTCAGACCATGCTGCGCGGCCAGTTCCGCAGCTCTGTGATCGATATTCGCCGATTGCGGCATTTCCCCCTGCGCATAAAGTGAATCGCTGATGCGCTCCAGAATCTCGAGTTCCACCTCGCGGGTGTCCTCCGACTGCCCTTCGCGAACCAGATCTGACGCGCGGTTCAGTGTCTTGATCGACTCTCCATGCGCATACCGCCGCATGGCGCTGATGGCGCTCTGGATCAGATAGCGGATGGCCTTGCTGGAGTCCTTCCCTTCTTCGAAATGGAACGCCAATTCCGAAGCCAGTGCCGGATCGGCGCCGCCGGGTTGCGCTTCCAGGTGCCTCCCGAACCGTAAATGCATCTGCCTTCGCTGCGCCGGCTTGAGCTGCTGGTAAAGCACCTCGCGGTAAAGCATGTGCTTGAATTCGTACTCGCCGCCTTGCGTAGGGTTCACCGGCGTGGCTGGCTTCAGAAACCGCTGGTTGGCCGCCACAATTTCACAGATCTCTTCCACTTGTTCCGCCTCGGTGCCCAACAAGGCGCCCAGCGCCCGCACCGTAAAGCGGCGGCCGATCACGCTCGCGGCCCGGAGCAACTGCCTCTCCGCCGCACCTAGCTGTTCCAGTTGGGTCTCGATCATCTGCTGCAAGGTCTCCGGGATTCCCAACCGCAAATCCTCGGCCGGCCTCGTTAGCGTCCAGTCCCGGTCGTCAATCACACCACTCTTTACGACCCGGTCTAGGATCGCCCGCATGAACAGCGGGTTGCCGTCGGAGTGCCGGTGAATCGGGCCCGCCAGCTTGTGGCTAAGCTCGCTCCCGGAAAACTCGGCCGTCAGATATTCTTCGATATCCGCCTCGGTCAGACGCGCCAGGCTGATTTCGTGACACAGCCGATGCACCAGCAGATCCTGTTGCAGCAGCTTCAGCGGGCTCTGCGAGAGAATCATCTCCACCGGTCGGTAGGTCCCCACGATCATGAGCTTCGCCGAGGCCCGCCGCCGCGCGATCGCCGAGAGCAGATCGAGCGTCGCATTATCCACCCATTGCAAGTCCTCAAGAATCAAAACCAGCGACCGTTTCAGGGTGAGGGTTTCCAGCGCGTCACACAGCTCCCGGATCATCCGCTCGCGTGTCGCCCCCAGAATCTCGCGCCGCAGCCCTTCCGTTTCCTCCGCTTTGACTGCCGCCGGAAACTGGGCCAGCCAGGTAGGCGCCTGCGTGGCCAGGACGCGAATCACCTCCTCGCCATCCGCGGTCCGCATCAGCGAGCCAATCGCCTCGAGAGCGGGATAATATGCTTCCTTCCACGCGAACCCCTCGACGCACTGGCCCCGCCCGATTCGAATATTCCGATCTGCGGCTTCCTGCTGCGAAAAGAAGTCGACCAGACTCGTCTTTCCGATACCCGCTTCGCCTGTGACGAAAACCAGTTGGCGCTGCCCTCGCCAACAGGACTTCAGATAACCGTCCAACTCGGTCAGAGCTGCCCCTCTACCAACCAGTTGACTGGAAGCCGTCTCGACTGCCGCACTTCCCTCAGGCATCCGGCTCTCCGCGGTGATCCGCGCAATAAACCGATAGCCGCGCTTGGGAGAGGTTTCGATGTACCGTGGGCTCTTCGCCGGATCGTCCAGAACTTTTCGGATTTCTTGAATATAGGTCCGCAGAACCTCCGGCTGCACGTACGTGTCGGGCCACACAGCTTCCAGGATTTCTTCCTGGGGAACCAGGCGGCCGGCGTGCCGCACCAGATACTCCAATACCGCGAACACCTTTGGAGCCAATGAGATACGCTCATTAAGACGCCACAGACATTGATTCGTAATATCCAGCTGGAACGGCGGAAACCTCTGCAGCGTGTGAGCCAAAAAGTGATTATACCGTTACCGAAAATTCCACGAAAACTCCACGCCGCCCTCACAGTTCGTAATCGGACGATCGGCATAATTGACTAACCCACAAAAGATTTTCCGCTTGCCCGCCCCGTTGCAGGCAGGAAAACAGGGGCCTTAAACCGGAGGGATGCAGAATGGGTACACCGAGCCAAGCAACCGCAGCGACGGCCGCGATAGTTTTCGCCCGGCCGGCCTTAGGCGTTTCTTCCGCACCAGCTCAAGCGGACCGGCGGGCGAGCCGCCGGTACTCCATCGACTTATCCACATCCTGCGAGATCCGCGACCAGGAGGGGCGTTCTGTTAGCAGCAGCCGCGCGCGGGTTGTGAATATATCCAGCGGCGGCCTCCTGCTCTGTTGCGAGCAGCTGCTGCCAAAAAGTCAAAAAATTCGCCTGCGAATCGATTGGCCAGCCCTGCTCAATAACGTCGTGCCGCTGGCCCTGCACGTCGAGGGTCAAACCGTTCGCGCCGACGGCAATTGCATTGGCGTCAAAATCCTCAAATCGGAGTTCCGTACCCGCCCCGTCATCCGCACCGAGGCTGCCGCGCACTCAGGACTTGGTCCGATCCGCTAGGATTACGCCGGAAAATCCTGCATCGGCGCCTTCGGATCGAACCGCGGAATGTAACGCCCGTCGGTATCGGTGAATCCGTATTCCTTCGCTAGGTCGCAAACCCAGAGGAGTTGGCCGTTTTTCTCGATCAGATTCGGAGCAGCCGCTAATGCCACCACGGCGCGGCCGATATATTCCACCGTTTCGCTCAGGTCGTAGCGAAATCTCTTCTTGATCGCGTCGTTCGTCATCGCCATCCGCACGCGCTCGGTCCGCATGAACCCGGGGTTGAGGCCCACCACCGCCACGTTGTATTTCTTTGTGAACTTGCTCATGCCGAAGATCAGCCGGTTGAGGCACTCGTGTCCCAGGTCGTGCAGAATCTGGCCGCGCCAGGCGGAGGGATTCCCGGGATCCGGGCCGCCCGAGGAAACATCGTCCGGAATGTAGTAATTGTCCGTGACGTGCGCAATCAGCCCGCGCTTCGCCTCGCTCATCAGCTTCATGGCGTAGACGCTGGTCAGCCAGCAGGCACCGATCGTCTGCAGCGTTTCCGGCCACAAGGACGGAGTCAATTCCCAAAACCGCCGCGACCATTCCGGCATCACGTTCGGTCCCCACGCGGAATTGGCCAGAACGTCGAGGCGGCCGTGCTCCTGTTCGATGCGGCGGAACAGCGGCGCCACCTGATCTTCCGCGCTCAGGTCGGCACGCACCGCGATTCCGTGCCCTCCCCGCGCCGTCACTTCCGCCGCCGTATCTTCCACCGTGCCGGGGGCGCCATCCGCCGGCTTCGGCCCATCGCGGGACGTCCGCGCTGCCACATACACCGTCGCGCCCGCCGCCCCACAGGCCAAGGCGATGCCTCGCCCCGCGCCGCGGCTGCCTCCTACTGCCAACACGACCTTTCCTTGTAAAGATGTCATGCGAACGAGTCTGGCGCTTGTTTCCTGACACCTACTGTCATATTTGGCTGGTAAAGTTGATCTATGCGCGCCGACCGCCTGCTCTCGATCCTGCTCCTGATGCAGAGCCGCCGCCGCGTCACCGCGCGTGAACTGGCCGAGCGCCTCGAAGTCTCCGAGCGCACCATCCTGCGCGACATGGAGGCCCTCAGCGGCTCCGGCGTTCCCGTGATTGCCCAACGCGGCAATGGCGGAGGATGGTCGCTGCTCGAGGATTATCAGACCAGGCTCACCGGCTTGAGCCCCGCCGAAATTCAATCGCTCTTCCTGGTTCGACCCGCGCGGCTCATGGCCGATCTTGGACTAAAACGCGAATCTGAAGCCGCCCTCATGAAGTTACAGGCCTCCCTCCCTGCCGCTGCGCGCCGTCACGCCGAACTGGCGCGGCACCGTATTTTGATCGATCCGCGCGGCTGGCGCGATCCAGCCGAATCCATCTCCTGCCTGCCCGTTCTGCTCGACGCCGTCTGGCGCGGCAAGCAGGTGAGGTTTCTCTATGCGCGCGACCTCTGCGAGCCTTCCGAGCGATCCGGCCATCCCCTCGGCCTTGTCGCAAAAGGCAGCACCTGGTATCTGATTGCCCAAATCGACAGTGAGATCAAGACCTACCGCGTTTCCCGCATCCGGGAAGCAGCCGCGCTCGATGAACCTGCGGCGATGCCGCCCGAGTTCGATCTCGCGGCTTTCTGGGAGCGGTCGGCCGCGGAATTTCGCGAAAAGCTCCCGCGCTACTATGCCACGTTCCATGTGAATCCCTCGGTAATGCGCTGGATCCGCTATCGCGGCTCGCGTCTCGAGGAGGAGACCCAACAGGGCGAATGCGTTCGAGTCAAACTGCGCTTCGACGTGGAAGAAGAGGCCGTCCAGTTCGCATTGAGTTTCGGCGGCGCAGTCGAAGTCGTCGAGCCCTTGTCGTTGCGGGACAAGGTTTTCGCCGGCGCACGGGCCATCCTTGACACAACGCGCACAGCATCTCTAAGCTTGTCTTAACTGATGATGCCCCAGCCCCGCTACCTTCGGGTTTTCCTTGTGTGTGCCGCCGTCCTCGCCGCCGGATCGGTCTATCAATTTGCACAGCAACACCCGGCCAAGCCGCTCGGCGGCGATGTGATTCCCGTGCGCCAGGTATCCGATCCGTACCCGGTCTTCAACGGTATTGCCATCGACCCCGTGAATAATGTCGTCGCTATGAGCGACGTCAACCGAAAGAGCCTTCTCAGTTACGAGCGCAGCGCGAACTCCGCCTCCGCCGGAATTACTGGCCCGCGCAGCCAGGTTTTCGGGCCTCTCACCAATATCGGCTTCGTGGCCGGAATCCTCCTCGACCCCCAGCGTCGCGAAATGTACGCCGTCAACAACGATATCGAAGACACGATGGTGGTGCTGCCTTACGATGCGCGAGGCAACGCCGAGCCGTCCCGCATTCTTTCCATTCCGCACCAGGCTTGGGGGCTTGCGCTCAGCCGCACACATGACCAGATCGCCATCACGGTCGAGTTGCAGGAAGCCGTCGTCATCTACAAGCGCGACGCCCGCAACGTCGCGCCTCCCGTGCGCTTTATCCGCGGCGCCAACACCGGGCTGGCCGATCCGCATGGGGTCTTCTGGGACGACCGTCACAACGAAATCGCCGTCGCCAATCATGGCAACTACCGCGGGCTTCTGAAGGATGTCGGCGCCGGCTGTGTTCCCACCGGAACGGCTGACCCCGAGAGCGGCGCCGTCCTGCCTTCTTCGATCACGTTTTATTCCGGAGACGCCCGGGGCGATGTGCGCCCCATCCGCGTCATCCAGGGCGACCGGACGCAGCTCGATTTTCCGATGGGTCTGAGTGTCGATGAGGAGCACGACGAGTTCGCCGTCGCCAACAACGGCGCCAACTCGGTGCTTGTGTTCTCCCGCACCGCCTCCGGCGACGCAGCGCCCGTTCGCGTGCTGAGCGGTGATAAAACAGGCATCAACCGGCCGATGGGCGTGGCCATCGATCCTCGCAATGACGAATTATGGATCTCCAATTTCGGCGACCACACTGCGTTGGTCTTTGACCGCCTGGCGCGCGGCAACGTCCCGCCGAAGCGCGTCATCCGAACCGCACCGGCCGGTACTCCCACGCCCGGCTTCGGCAATCCGCAGACGATCGCCTACGACGGCACGCGCGACCAGCTTCTGGTCCCCAATTGAGTGGCGCAGCCGCGCGTCGCGGTGTTCGCCAGGATGGCGAACGGAGATATGGCCCCGGCCCGCGTGATTACTGGCGCCGCCACCAAGCTCGCACGCACCGTGCACGGTATCGCCTATGACCCGGACCACGACCTGATTTACGTGCCGAACCCTCTCGCCGACGCGGTGCTGGTGTTCCGCGGTAGCGCCGATGGCAACGAGCCGCCTATCCGCGTGATCCAAGGCTCCTGCACGCGCCTCGTCGTTCCGCACGCGGTGAGCCTCGATCTGGAACACCACGAGATCCTGGTCGCCAGCCTCAGCAACCGCACCATCGCGGTCTTTCCCTGGGACGCCAACGGCAATGTCTCTCCCACCCGCTATATTAACGGCCCCAAGACCCGGCTCGGCCACGTCGTGGGCCTGGGTGTTGACACGAAAACCAACTTACTTGCCGTCGCCAATTCCGAGGAAATTCTCATTTTCAACCGTACCGACAGCGGCGATGTAGCGCCGCTCGGTGAGATCAAGGGCCCCCACACAGGAATCGGCGATGAGCCCTGGGAATTGCAGATCTACAACAGCCAGATCTTTCTGGCGACGTCGAATCACTTGCATACCAACCTCTATTCCGGCGTAACTCTCAAGGATGGCTACAGCCAGCCTCCGGAAGACCCGTGGCTGAACCCCGAACTCGGATTCATTGGTGTCTGGAATATGAAGGACCGCGGCGACGTGCCCCCCCACGCGCTCATCAAGGGCCCGTTCAGCCAGATCCTGCACCCGACCGGCTTGGCATTGAATCCGAAAGACGGTGAGCTTTACGTAACCGACAGCATACGCAACGGCCTGTTCACCTACTTGGTGCCCGACTTCTTCTAGCCAGCACCGCTACCCGTGGTGCAGTTCCCGCTCGAAGTGCGTCTTGATCTCCGGGTCTTCCTGATTGGCCTCGATCTGCTCCACCTGCAACGGGAAACCCAGCCGGATCGGAAAGTCTCCTTCCGTGATCGCCAGGTATCGCGCCTTCGTAATTCCCGTATTGAAATGCTGGTGGTACCAGAAGAACGGCGGTGAGACGATGGTCCCGGCCTGCCAGTCGATTTTGATGGCTTCGCTGTCCTTCAGCCGCTCCTTCTCGGCAAGCGAAAACCCTTTGCCGTTCAGCGTCAGGATAATCGCCTCGTACGGATGGCGATGGCCGAGCTTGTAGCTGCCCACCTCGAACTCGGACATGTGCGGCTCCAGAATGCTGTTGCCGGCCATATCCCAGTACATGCTGGCGTTGCCCTCGCCCCGCTCGGGCCAGTCCACCACTTCGGACTTCCGAATATCTTTAACGAAGTTCGTCTTGTCCCATCGTTTGCGCACTCTCTTGGTGGATGTGAAATAGTCCGGCGCGCCGTCGTAGCGGTCGTTGAAATTGAAATTCAGATCGTTGATCAGCCCCATGCTGCCGAACACTTGCAGCATGAACGGGAACGACGTGATGTACAGCAGCCGAGCCGGGTGCGCGGAGTCGCTGTTATAGTGCCGGTGCTCGACGTTGACGGGCACGGCAAAGAGGCTGCCTTCGCCCCACTCCACTTTGTTCTTCCCTCCGAAGGTCGTGTATCCGCGGCCCGACAGCACATAAGTGAGCTGCTCGTAAAAATGCTTGGCCGGCGTGAGCGCTTTGCCCGGCGGTATCTCCTGGATGACAGCATCCATGTGGACGTTGCCCGAGAAATTCAGGTAGAGGCCGCGGCCGTCCGTTTCCGGCCACGGTTGCACCTCCTGCTTCGCCGCGTCGAGAATCGAGTAGCCTTCCACCATCGGCAGCTTGCTGTTCTTGATCCACTGGCGATAGAAATCGCGCTCGATGCGCCCGCCGCCTCCGATATTGGCCGCGCTGATCTTCGGCGGATCCGTAGCCGTTTGGGCCCGAGCCGCAAGCGCCCCGGCTCCCGCCACCGGCAGCAGCTCAAACAACTTTCTTCTCGAGATCGTCCCCATCTGCAACTCGTCGAATAGATTCGCCATCGGAGGCCTCCTTATCGAATTCCGATCAACGGCCAATATACCGGTACCACCAGCAAAAGCAGCAGCGAATCCACCGCGCTCATCAACAGCCCCAGCCGCAGAATGTCCTTGGGCCGGAAATAGCCGTATGCATAGCCAATAATCAGCACCCCCGACTGGTACACGAAAATCTTGCCGCCCGACGCAAACACCCAGATCATCCCCAGCTTCAACGCGCTCAATCCGTGCGTCGCAGCATACTGCATCAGCAGCGGCATCGACGTGCCCAGCATCGAGATCTCGCTGGCCAGAAAGATGTGATAAATGAATCCGGTCCAGTACAGCACCAAGATCGACAGAACGTTATGGCCGAGTACCGGTTGCATCCACGCGAACACCACGTTCGTGAGGACATCCAGGCCCTTGGTCGCGCTCAGCACCTTGCCCATGCTCACGGCCGCCGCCACAAAGAACAGCTGCAGGAAGTTGAGGCGTTTCAAGTCCCCGATATCCAGAATGTGCAGGAATGGCAGAACACCCAGAAGTCCGATGCCCAGCCCGATCATCGAGGGCGAGACGTGGTGCAGAAAATCAGTGGCCCAGAAAGCGATGGCCGCCAGCATTAAGGCCAGCGTTTTTTTCTCGATCGCCGACCAGGGGCCGGCCTGGCGCAATTCCTCCTTCAGAAACTCAATCCCTCCCGGCAGAGAGGCGTTCTCCGGCGGATAGAGCCACAGCGTGAGCCGCCACGCCACCAGGATGGTCGCGATGTCGAACGGCAGGTACGCTAGCAGCCACCGGCTCCACAACACCTCCGCGTGCCCGATATTTTCGATGATCCCCCGCCCAGTAATCGACGCCGCGCCCGCGATGACGGTCTTATCGAACACGCCGGCCGTGTACGTCAGAATCAGAAACATACCCCGGCCAATGTTGCTGCCGATCCCGAGCCCGAACGCTTCGATCAACCCGATCGCTACTGCCGCCATGATCGTGACACGGGCCATGCCCGAAGGCACGAGAAAAGTCAGCAGGAAGTCCGACAGGATCAGCGCCAGCAGCAGCCGCGAATAGCTGGTGCCCACACGGGCCGTTACCAGATAGGCCAGCCGCCGCGCCAGCCCCGACTTGGCCGCCATCGTTCCGAATAGGATCGCGCCCATCAGAAACCACGGCGTGTCGTCGGCGAATCCGCTGAACGCCACGTCAAAACGGACGGTTCCCGACGCCCAGAACAGATAGCATCCGATCAGCCCCGTCAAGCCGTGATCCATCAACTCCGTCGCCCACGCCAGGATCATGAACACAGAAATCGCGATGGCATGCTGCGCCTTCGGTTCCAAGTGCAGAGGGAGTAACCACAGCGTCAGGGGAACGCCGAGCGCCGGCGTCACTTTGGCGGTCGCACGCCAGGAGGACGTAAAGCCGCGCGAGGGAGCTTCCGTCTCTTCGCCGACACTGACCGAAGTTTCGCGCCGGACTGCCACGGCGCCAACTTATCGGACTCGCCCAGCGATTGTCAACTGATCTCGAGCCCTGATCTCGGGCCCTTCATTAAACGGAACGAGATCTCGATTCCTGTCCATCTGTGATATAAGGATTAGCCATATCGGATGGTCAGCAACATCCGGCAGAGGGGTACGGCAAATGAGTTCTCTCCGATTTCGAGCGATTGTCTCGATTTCGTGCCTTGTCCTTGTGGCAGGCGCGATTCACGCCCAGGTCGTCAACGGCACCATCCTCGGCACAGTGCGGGACACCAGCGGCGGCGTAATTACAATGGCTCGCGTTTCGGCGACCAACGAAGAGACGGGGGTGATGCGCACCGCGGTGTCCGACGCCGCCGGCGCGTATCAGATCGTCAGCATCCCGCCCGGCAACTACAATGTCGAGGCCACCAATTCGGGGTTTAAAACCTCCTTCCGGCACGGAATTACGGTTACCGTGGGAGCATCGGTGCCTGTAAATTTTGAGCTGGTCGTCGGCGAGGTGCAACAGCGCGTCGAAGTCGAAGCGGCGGCGCCGCAGCTCGAGACCACCAATGCGGCCATGGGCGGCCTGGTCGGCGAGGCTGCCGTCCGCGAGTTGCCTCTCAATGGCCGCGACTGGCTCCAGCTGGTCACCCTCCAACCCGGCGTAGTCGGCGGCATCGGCCAGCTCAGCTCGGCCGGCTTTTCGAATTCACGCGCGGCGCGCGGTAACGGCGAATCGCTGTCGATTTCCGGCGGCCGGCCGACTGGAAATGTTTTCCTCGTCGATGGCCTGGTAGTCAACGATTTCGCCAACGCCAGCCCCGGTAGCGGGCTGAACGTCAATCTCGGCGTGGATGCCATCCGCGAATTCCGCGTACTTACCAACGAGTACAGCGCCGAGTATGGACGCTCCACCGGCGGCGTCGTCACCGCAGTTTACAAGTCCGGAAGCAACCAACTGCACGGCGGCGTCTTCGAATTTCTGCGCAACAGCGACCTCGACGCGCGCAACTTTTACGATGCGCAAAAACCGGCTTTCCACCGCAACCAGTTTGGCGGATCGCTCGGCGGCCCCATCCGCAAAAACAAAACGTTTTTCTTCGGCGACTACGAAGAATTGCGCGAGATCAAAGGCCTGGCCCACCTTTCCTTCACCCTCTCGCCGAACGCGCGCAACGGCATTTTGTGCGCCAACCCTTCGTGCACTCAGACCACCACGAGTTCAATCAATCCCGCCGTCAAGCCGTACCTGGCGTTTTTCCTAGCCGCCAACGGGCCGGTCACGGGAGACTCGGCGGCCTATGTCTTCGCGGGCCGGCGCGTCGGCTACGAACGCTATACGGTGGGCAAAATCGACCACAACTTTTCGGCCGCGACCACACTTTCGGGAAGTTATCAGTTCGACAACACCACCGAAGGCCAGCCCGACCCCTATAACCAGAAGATCACCGGCTCGCCCTCGCGTCATCAAAATGTGGCGGTCTCCCTGCAGCACGTCTTTTCTCCCACGCTGCTGAATACGGCCCGGGTCGGCGTCAGCCGCACGCACGCCACCGATGCGCTCGACGAATCCGCCATTAGTTCGGTGGCGACCGATACGTCGCTGGGATTCGCGCCCGGCCGCCCGGCCGGGATCATCACCGTCGCGAACTTGACTGGCACCCAGGGCGGCATGGGCGCGTCCGGCTCCGACACCCTCAACTACACGTCCTTCCAGGGCGGAGACGAGTTCAGCTGGATCAAAGGCAAGAACACGTTTGGCTTCGGCGGCCGGGTCGAGCGCATGCGCTACAACAAGAATTCGCTGAGCATCCCGCTCGGCGAATACGATTTCGATACAGTCGCCAATTTTCTCGCCGGCATCCCCGGCCAGTTTACTGGCGATGAGCCGGGCAGCCTCGATATCCGTGCCATTCGGACCACCTACATGGGTCTTTATTTCGAAGATGCCGTCGCGCTCCGCTCCAATTTGAAGGTGACGCTGGGACTCCGCTACGACTTCCTGACGCCCCTGCACGAGCAGTTCGGCCGCGTCTCCAATCTCCCGACATTGGCGTCGTCCACACCCGTCGTCGGCGGCGATTTCTTCCACAATCCCACGACCAAGAATTTCGCGCCCCGCGTTGGCATCGCCTGGGACCCCACCGGCACCGGCAAAATGTCCATCCGCTCCGGGTTTGGCATCTACGACCTGTTGCCGCTTCCCTACCTGATTGAGAACCGTACCAACGGCTTTCCGGTCTTTTTGCAGGGGACCCTCAGCCCGCCGCCTGCTCTGCCGTTTCCGCTCGGCGCATTTCCTCTGGTGCAGGTCGGCACCAAGCGGGAGACCTACGTGCAACCCAATCCTCCGCGTGCCTACAACATGCAGTGGAATTTCACCATCCAGCGGCAGCTCACAGAAAACGTCGCGATGACGGTCGGCTATGTCGGCTCGCGCGGCAACCACCTGCCGCGCAGCGTCGAGGACGCCGACCAGGTTCCGCTGTCTCTGGTGACCACCGCCCCGGACGGACGTTTGCAGTTCCCGACTACCGGAACGATTCAGCGAATCAACCCGGCCTTCAGCCGCATTGCCGCGACGTTTTGGGATGACCACTCCACCTATCACTCCTTGGTCGCCAACGTCAATAAACGGTTCAGCCGCGGGCTGTTCTTGAATGCGGCTTACACCTGGTCGAAGAGCATCGACCTCGGCTCGAACACCTTCAGTGACAACGAAAGCACGAATACCTCCGGCTCTCCCTATGCCTTCCTGCCCAGCTTGCAGAAGGGCGTCTCCGATTTCGATATCTCGCATGCGCTGGTTCTCAACGCCAGTTGGACCATCCCGGCGCCCGCTTCACTCCAGGGCCTCTCGCGCGCGCTCCTCGCCGGCTGGGAAATGGGCGGAATCTTTACCGCCCGAACCGGCCCGCCGTTTACAGTGACTATGCAAACCGACCGCGCCCGAACCGGCGACAGCCGGGTTCGCAGCAGCTCTGGCGGACAGCGGCCCGACTACAATCCGGCGCCGGGTTGTTCGGTCAATGCCATCAACCCCGGCAACCCGTCCAACTATATCCGCACCGAGTGTTTTTCCTGGCCGAAGCTCGGCCAACTCGGCAACCTCGGCCGCAACACGCTCCGCGGCCCCGGCCTCGAAGATTTCGATTACTCGATTTTCAAGAACTGGCGGCTCTGGCGCGAAGGGACCACCCTGCAATTCCGCGCCGAGGCGTTCAATCTTCTCAATCACGCCAACTTCCAGGCCCCGAAGACCAAAATCTTCGACGGTTCCGGCAACGTGATTTCCAACGCCGGCCAGTTGCCCAGCCCGACGGCCACCAGCGAACGCGAGATTCAGTTCGGGCTTAAATTAAACTTTTAGGCAGGAGGGGATACGCAAAAGCGAATCGTTCTGGGTTTAGCCGGTGCCGTGCTTCTCGCTGTCGTGCTTGTTACCTGGCCTAAGCTCGTTGCCCAGCGCCCCGTCGCGGCCGAGGTACATGATCTGACGCAGTCCGTCTTTGCTACTCACAACTGCCAGGATTGCCACACCCTCAGCAGCAGCGGAGCACTCGGATTTACAGCTAAAGGCAAGCGGCTAGGCTCGGATTTTGAAGGTTGCAGCCGCATGCTGGCCGCGATGAACCTGATTGCCCTGGTCGATCCCGGCCAGCGCTCCCAGCAACAGCGCCGGATCGCCACCCGCTTCGACGAGTTCGGCTGTAGCTTCTGTCATAAGATCACGCCCGGAAAGCTCGGCTTCACCGAGATCGGTTCAAAGCTCGGCAACCTTCATCTGAAGTGCGTCGCGGTCGACAGTTGCTGCCGTCGCCAGTAACGCCGGCGATCTTGTCGCGGGCGTCCCTTTAGAATATTTCCGGGAACCGGAACGTCAGCACCGCATTCAGCCGTTTATCCGACACCATCATGTTCTTGTTCTTCACATCGAGCGCGATCCCGCGCGGCATCCTCAAAACCCCTTTCGGCCCGCCGATTTTCCACTTCGGTGGCACATCGCCGTTGTCGTCGATGCTCCACACGCCCACGTACGCTTCGTCCGACGCCATGTCGGCGTTGGGCCCGGTCCCGCGCACGCTGACGATGATCTCCCTTTTCGGCGGATACACCGTAAACGGGCCGCCGAAGTCGTGCAGTCCGCTCTGCGGGCCGCCGATCACCGCCTTCGGTTTGACGTTGCCCGCGTCGGTGCGGTTGAAAATGAGTAGCCGGACCTGCCGGTTCTCGCCCCGGCCGCTCCGCCCTCCCGTTATGAGTAGGTCGTGCACCGGGTCGATCGCCAGCGGCTGGTCGCTGCCGAGCATCGTGTCGGCGCCGCCGAGCACTCGAATCGGCTCCACATCGCCCTGCCCGTCACGCGGAAACACAAGGATCGTTCCGTGGCGAGTCGGCACGAAAATTTCGTTATGCACCGGGTCGACATCCAGATGCTCCGGCGCGTCCAGTTGTGTGTGAGGGCCTTCGATAATTCTCACGGGCCGCTCCTCGCCGCTCGCCGCCCCGCGATAGGTGAGAATCGCCTGTCCGAACTGCTGCGGCACCGTGAACTCATCATGTATGGCGTCGTAGGCAATGCCATGCATGGTGCGGCCAAGCAGGCTGCCCTGCCCCTCGACTTTCCGAACCGGCTGCGCTCCTGCTTCCGCCGACCTGGCGAAAACCGCAATCTGCGGATGGGCCACTCAATTCGGCACCAGGATCTGCTCGCGCTTCGTGTCATACGCCAGCGGGTGGGGATTGCCCAAGCCTGGCACTGGCTGGTTTGGAGGCGCGCTGCGGATGAATCGGATTGGAGCCATATCGCCGTTTGCCATTGGGCTGTACACCGCCGAAATGTGGTTTCCAAAGCTGGCCACCCACAGTTCGTGGTTCGCCTTATCGAGAAAGACACCGGTCGGGTTGCTGACCAGGCTCTTCGGGCCTTTCAGCACGCGGATGGGCGCCACATCCCCGCTCGCCGACGCCTCGAACACGAGAATCGAATTGCCGCCGTCGTTGGCCACAAAAATCTCATTGCGCTCCGGGTCCACCGCGATGCCCGTGGGCCAGTCCATCTCCGTCTTCGGCCCCCCGATAGTCCGCAGCGGCGCCGCGTCTCCCTTTACGTCTTTGCTATACACCGTGATCGAGGGCGGCAGGATCTTGCCCGAACCGGGAACCGCGTCATCCCGCGTCAACGGCCAGCCCGCGATGTCCTCGCGTCTCCGCGCGCCGGGCGCCGGCGGCCGCACCTGGTGCGTCGATCCGTGATTCGTCACATACAGCAAATTGTTCTTGGCATCGAGAGCCATCCCATGCGGATCCGCCAGCCCGGTGTGATCCCCCTGCACCACCCGTAGCGGCGCCTCCACGCCCTTGGCCGATTTGTTGAATACCACGATGGCGTTGTCGTGCTGGACCGTCAGAAACAACTCTTTCGCGGCTTCGTCGACGGCAATGCCAAACGTGCCGTGCGGCGTGTGCAGCTCGCGGTCGGGCGCCACATCCCCGACCGCTTTGCGTGAGAAAACCACTAGCGTGTCGATGGTGTCATTGTTGACCGCGTAGATATCGCCGTTGGCGGGATCGATGTACAGCCCGCACTGAAATTCGATTTTGGTGTTCAGTCCGCCGATAATCCGCTTCGGCTCGGTCGAGCCGTTCGCCGGAGTCTTGGCGGTCCGGTCATAGATCCAGAGATTAAATAAGTTCTCGTCGGTGAGAACTACTTCGTTGTGCGCATTGTCCACCGCCACCGCGCTGTACGCCGCGTACGGATCGCGAATCATCCGCAGCGGTTGGCGCTGGCTCATGTCCGCGGAACCACCCGGCGCGATGCGCGCCTGCAGCAGTGCGCTGCGCAGCGGCATTGTGCTCGCCTGCGGCACCCGGGTCGTGGAAACTGGCTCGTATGCGCACTCTTCCCCATCCTCGGAGGGAAGCCGGTCATAAGCCAGCAGTCGCGGTCCGGCTAGCCGCGTCACGCCGCGAGGCCATTCGAATCCCAAATCGCTGATCCATGCCCCGGCTGTAATCAGGCCGAAGGCCAGGATGCACGCGATACCGGAAAAGCGTCTAACACGGGCGCCTAGCACACGTCGATCATATACGCACGTGAATCAGCGCCGCAACCAGTGTTCACGCACCCAGCGCTACCGAGGGAATCAAGGAGCGAAGCTCGTCCTCAAGATGACCGAATGTACGCAGGAGGTTGACGGCGTCCACCGTCCCGACTCCACAGCGATACAACGCCAATCGCCAGCGAACCCGCGTCATTCCCCACGTGAACTGAAGCCGGCGACGAATCAGGACGTTCGCCAGATCCGGACGGTCTTGTTTGGCATGCACCATCAGCGACTGGAGCGCTAGGCAAACCTGGCCGAAGTCTTCCTGCAGCGACCGCAAATAATTGCCAAAAATCTGGCAGCGCTGCCGTCGCAGGCGGGAGATCGCCTCACGATCGCACCCCGGCTGAGACCGCAACACACGAAACTCGTCGGAATCCAGTATTCGCAGCATGGGCCGGTAGCGCTCTGTCGAGAGCTCGTCGATCCAGTCCGTCGTCACCCGAAGCTTCTCGGGAGGCGCAGCTTTACGAAGCGTCAGCACGATCAGGAGGGCGCCTAACGTGCAAGCTAGGAACAAACCACCTAATCCCATAGAGGAGACCTGACTCAAGTATGCCCATCTGGCGGCTCCCCCTAAAGGCTTATGAGTACCGAGGTGGTCCCTAGTCCCTTTTACCAAAGTTAACCCGGCCTATTAACAAAAGAGTATCTAACCACTCAGGCCTTACTCCGATATTTATAGGTATATGGCTGAGAAGCTTCTCACCCAGACCTCCGTGACTGCGCCGATGGCGCCCACTGTTGCTCCGGAACTGGATTTCCAGACCGACACGGTTACCATTCCCGTCAAACTGTGCAACCTGCCCCCTCTGAACTCGATTGCGAATCAGGTGCTCTCTTTGTCGGCGGATCCCGATGTCGATATCCGGCGCCTCGCGTTTGCCATGGAGGCTGACCCGGCCTTTGCCGCAGAGGTGCTCCTGCTGGCCAACTCCTCGCTCTTTGGCTTTACCTCGCGCATGAGTGTTCTCCGCCACGCGATTGCCGTGCTGGGGCTGGATCGGATTAAGGCACTCGCGGTCACGGTCGCCATGCGGGCATTTCTCGGCCAAGGCAGCCCTCTGGTAAAGCAGTGTTGGCGTCACAGTGCCGCGTGCGGCGTGATTGCTGAAGAGATTTCTCCCATTTTCGACGTTTCCGGAGACCAGGCCTACACCGCAGCCCTGATGCACGATATCGGCCGCCTTGGTCTATTGAAGTCCTATTCGCGCGAAATCGCCCCGGTGCTGGAGGGCGAATATGACGGTATCGCTGCCGTGCTCGCCGCCGAGCGCGTGGCTATCAACGTCGATCACGCGGTCGCCGGTGCCTGGCTGGTCAAAAACTGGGCGTATCCGCCCTCGTTCGCCGAGGTCTGTGAGCACCACCACAAACCCATCGATCCCAAGGATGCACCCCTGCTCCAGGTCGTCAAGCTCGCATGTCAGATCGCGGACTCGATGGATTACTCCGCTGTCCGTTACGAAGCGCTCCTCTATCCTGAGGTTCTCCAGCGTCTGCCGGGCTCGGTGCGCCGCGACTCCTTCCCGACGGAGAAGGACCTTCAGAACAACCTGAAGGCCCGCTTGGCTGTCTTTGAGATCACCCCGTAACACGAGTAACCCGGATCACCGTTCCTTGGCAGACCGCGTGACGCTCGATCGAGACACCCCGATCGCTTGGGGCAGCGAGAACGGCATTCCGATGCCGTTTCCGTGCTTGCTCCCGACGGCACCGTCTTGTTCTGGAACAAGCTGGCCGAGCGGCTATATGGCTGGACACGCTCCGAGATCGTGGGCCGCAATCTGGGCCAGCTCATCCCCTCGGAACCCGTCCCCCTCCTCCTGTTTCCGTGGGCTGCCACGAGGATCAACTCCTGCGCCAGGTTCGCAAGAATCGCGCCTCGGTCTTGATCAGCAGCCGGCGCACTGTAGAAAAAGACTCCGCTGGCAACACGCAAGCCATCCTCGTCATCAACCGCGAGGTTTCTCCTCAAAACCTCCTGCCAACCCCGTAGTTTACGTTCCCAAACACCCGGATCCACCTGAAAAAACGGCCTCTTGTCCTAGTACCCCCCGGGGTACCGGTGGTCCTTTCCTGGGCGTGAGATTCGCCGAATAATGGTCCCGTGACCCGCTTCACGTCCGAGCGCGATTTGTGCGTCGAGCTGTTGACCGAATACATCACTGCCTCTAACGAGGTGGTCGATTCCAAAGACCGCTTGCACTCCCCCAAGCCGCCCTCGGCACAGCAACTTGCCGCTTCCCTGATCAATCACGCGTTGAATCGCCGCGAGTCCGCGCGCCAACCTCGTTTCAACCCTAAAGACCAGCATCGTTAATCGGGAGGCCCACTTCGCACTTCAGCCTGCGGCGCGTCTGCTCGTTCCAAGTGGGCTGAGAGTTCGGTGGGAGGTGTCGCGCGGATCTTAGTCGCGATCCAGTTCGTACGTGAGCGCCCGTTCCAGGCAGGGGACACAGAGCGACACGACGACTCCTGCACCTTGGCGCAGCTGATGCGGCGTCTCTTTTCCGCAAGTGCGGCAGTGCCGCAATGTCTTCGGCCAGCTCTTTGTGGCCTCAATCATGCGAATCGGGGCGCTCATCTCATTTCTCCCGTCGCCCATTGTGCGGCGATTGCGCCGACAAGTCGAGTCCGCTGCGTACCAACTCCCGGAACTCGGGTACCTTGTACTTTCTGAGTCTTCTTGGTTATCGGCAGGGCAGAAAAAAGGCCCGCCGGGACCATGGCAGGAGCCCCGGCGGTTGAGGAGTCAGGTTCGATTCTGGCAATCCAGAAGGGGCGGCTCCGAGGTGAGTCTATCTGAGGAATGTCACCGAGTTTGGAGACCACTGGGAGCCGCAAGAGCATAATGCGTCGATTTTGTCTGATTTGAAACCCCCCGCCGTACTCTCCCGGTACCAGAACTTT
>Ga0126371_10000677_pt1 | contig 28507 bp, 26 predicted proteins | sample PanSoiMetaPlot_4_FD_110145 | JGI IMG/M metagenome (GOLD analysis project Ga0126371, IMG submission 110145) | Tropical forest soil microbial communities from Panama - MetaG Plot_4 | ecosystem: Environmental > Terrestrial > Soil > Tropical forest > Bulk soil | place: Panama | collected 2016-02-17 | reverse complement strand
GTCACTCGGGCTGCCGTCCGTCGCCGACCAGCGCCCTGCATAATCCAGCGAACCGCCGGATACGGACCCGTATGTCCGGTGGTGTGGGAGGGGAGGAGTCGCAAGGCTCCCCCCTATCCCGATCGGCGACAAATTCGCTGACCGGATACCACTCGGCGCAAAAGCGGTATAACGTCCCGCGCGATCCTTGGATGGGAGCAACCGATGTCCCGCAAGACGATGCCAACGAGCCGACGCCGCGTGCTGGCCGGCGCCACCGCAAGTCTTCTGGCCGCGCCCGCCATCGTGCGCGCCCAGGCCAAGGCGCTGAAGCTCGCCGTGTTCCTGCCGCGCTCCGGCTATCTGGCGCCGGCCGGCCAGAGTTGCCATCGCGGCGCGCTGATCGCGCCGAGAGTGCTGGCCGATTTCGGCTACCAGGTCGAGCTGGTGCACGTCGACATCGAGTCGAACCCGGACGTCGCCCGTACCCAGTGCGAGCGGGTCATCAACGACGGCATCAACGCGATCGTCGGCGCGTTCGATTCCGCCTCCACCCTGGCGATGGCGCAGGTGTGCGAGCAGCGACAGGTGCCGCTGGTCGTCAACATCGCCGCTGCGCCGCAGCTCACCGAGCAGGGCTACAAGTTCCTGGCGCGTAATTTCCCGACCGGCGGGCAGCTGGTGACCAACGGGCTCAAGCTGATCCAGGACCTGCTCGACGCCACCAAGGTCGCGCCCAAGACGGCGGTGTTCCTGCATGCCAACGACACGTTCGGCACCGCCCAGCGCCAGGCCATGGACAAGATCTTCCCGACCGCCGGCCTGCCGTTCCGCCTGCTCGAATCGATCTCCTACGATCCGAAGGCGCAGGACCTCTCGGTCGAGGTCACCAAGATCCGCGCGCTCAATCCCGAGCTCGTCCTCGTGGTGACGCGCGCCGCTGACGCGATCAAGCTGGTGCGCGACATGGTGCGCCAGCATTTCGAGCCGATGGGCATCGTGTCGCCCGGCTCGCCCGGCCTCTATGACGAGGAGTTCTACCAGGCGCTCGGCCCGTTCTCCGATTACCCGATCTACAACATTCCCTGGGTCAACCCGAAAGCGAAGCTGTTGCAAGCGCTGGAAGCCGCGTACAAGCCGGCCAATCCGAACTTCCGCTTCGCGGTCGAATGCTTCAACGTCGGCTTCACGTTCGAGGCGCTGCTCATCGCCGCCGACGGTTTCAAGCGCGCCGGCACGACCACCGGCCCCGAGCTGATGAAGGCGATCCGCGCGACCGGCATCGCGGAGCACGTGATGATCGGTCCGCCGATCAAGTTCGACGAGAAGGGCCAGAACGTCAGCATCCCCTCCGCCGTCGTGCAGAACCGCAACCGCACCCCGACCGTCGTGCTTCCGGCCTCGGCCGCCACCATGACGCCGGTGCTGCCGATGCCGGGCTGGCAGGGACGGACGTGAGAATTCGGAACCCGTAGCCCGCGTTGAGCGCAGCGAAATGCGGGAACGCCATACCGGATGTCGCTTTGTTCAGTCCGGGCCACGAACATCGCGCGCTCGATGACCTGGTCGATCTACCTCAATGTCGTGATCCAGGGCGTGTTCACCGGGCTCGTCTACGGGCTGATGGCGCTCGGGCTCTCGGTGATCTTCGGCGTCGTGCGGGTGGTGAATTTCGCCCATGGCGAATTCGCCGTGGTGGCGATGTATGTCGCGTTCCTGCTGTTTCGCGCGCTCGGCCTCGATCCGCTCGTCACCATGCTGCCGATCGCGGCGCTGTTCTTCATAGTCGGCTTCGCGTTGCAGGCGACGCTGATCAATTCCTTCGTCGGCCGGCCCGAGCACGACCAGTTCATCCTGCTCGTCGGAATCGCCATCATCGTCCTCAATGGCCTGCTCGTGCTGTTCGGGCCGGACGCCAGGCCGGCCAATCTGCCATATGCATTCGACAGCTATGCGATCGGCCCGGTCTTCATCGACAAGGTGCGAATTTACTCAGCGGTCGCCGCGCTGGCGATCGCGAGCGGCCTGTTCGCGTTCTTCCGCTACACCGCGACCGGCACCGCGATCCGCGCCTGCGCCGACAACCTCACCGGCGCCGCGGTGGTCGGCCTCAACGTCAAGCGGCTCTATGCGATCACCTTCGGCATCGGGCTCGCCTGCGTCGGCGCCGCCGGCGCCCTGATGGTAACGATCGCCGATGCGGCGCCGAGTCTGGGCCCGGCCTACACGCTGCTTGCCTTCATCATCGTCATCGTCGGCGGCCTCGGCTCCATGGCGGGCGCGCTGGTCGGTGGTTTGCTGATAGGCGTGTCCGAGGCGCTCTCCGGATTCCTCATCGAGCCCTCGATGAAGAGCATGTTCTCGTTTGCGCTGCTGATCGCCGTGTTGGTGCTGCGGCCGCGCGGGCTCATGGGGCGGCGCGCATGATCGAGCTGTGGCGCGGACTTGAGCCGCGGCAGCGCGGCTTGCTCCTCGGCCTCATCGTCGCGCTCGTCGCCGCACCGGTGGTCGCCGACCGCTATCTCCTGTCGGTGCTCACGCTGATCCTCTATTTCGCCTATGTGGGCCAGGCCTGGAACCTGATGATGGGCTTCGCCGGCCAGCTCTCGCTCGGCCACGCGCTCTATGTCGGCCTCGGCGCCTACGTGGCGGCGCTGCTGTGGTTCTGGTTCGGTATCGGTCCCTGGCTCGGCGTGTTCGCGGCGGTCGCGGTCGCTATGGCGGCGGGAGCAATCGTGGGCTGGCTCGGCTTCCGCTTCGGCGTCGAAGGCGTCTACTTCGCGCTCCTCACCATCGCGGCCGCCGAGTTCACCCGCGTCGCGTTCGATCACCTCGGCTTCGCCGGCGGCTCGGGCGGGCTCTTTCTGCCCTACGAGGAACGCCGGTTGGGCGAATGGTGGAATCTCCGCGGCGGGCAGTTGCTGTTCTACTATCTGGCGCTGTTTCTCGCGGCCGGCGGCGTCGTGCTGGCGGCGCGGCTTGCGCGCTCGCGGCTCGGCTATCACTGGCTTGCGGTGCGCGAGGACGAGCGCGCCGCGCGCTCGCTCGGCATCGATGCGTTTCGCGCAAAGATGACCGCCGTGCTGGTCTCGTCCGGCATGACGGCGGTGGGCGGCGTGTTCTACGCGTTCTACTACAACAACCTGTTTCCAGGCCAGATCTTCGACATCGGCCGCTCGATCGAGCTGTTGCTCGCGCCGATCGTCGGCGGTCTCGGCACGGTGTTCGGCCCGGTGGTCGGCGCCTTCATCCTCACCCCGCTCGGCGAGGGACTGATCGCGCTCACCCAGCGCCTCGGCATCGATGCGCCCGGTGTGAAGGCGATCTTCTACGGACTCACCCTCGTGGTCATCATTTACGTCCGGCCGAGCGGCGTGTGGCCGTGGCTCGCGCGGCTGCTGGGGGTCGGGGGGCGTGCGCCATGACGCCGCTCCTGTCCGTCGAAGGCGTGAGCAAGCATTTCCGCGGGCTGCTCGCTGTCGACAACGTCAGCTTCGCGGTTGCGCCCGGCGACATCCTCGCGGTGATCGGCCCGAACGGCGCCGGCAAGACAACGCTGTTCAACATGATCGCCGGCGTGCTCGGCCCCGACGACGGAACGATCCGCTTCGACGGCGAGCGGATCGACGCCCTTGCGCCGGATGCGGTGTGCCGGCGCGGCATCGGCCGCACGTTCCAGCTGGTACGTCCGTTTCCGGCGCTCTCGGTCGAGGACAATGTGCTGGTCGGAGCGCTGCTGCGCCATCACGACGTGGCCTCCGCGCGCCGCCATGCTCTCGCGGTGCTCGAACGCCTGGATCTCGTCAACAAGCGCGCCCAGCCGGCCGCCGCGCTCACGCTGCCCGACCGCAAGCGGCTCGAGGTCGCGCGCGCACTCGCGACCGACCCGAAGCTGCTGCTGCTCGACGAGGTGATGGCGGGCCTGCGACCGACCGAGACCGACCGCATGGTCGCGATCCTCACGGCGCTCAATCGCGAGACCGGCCTGACCATCGTGCTGATCGAGCACGTGATGCGCGCCGTGATGGCCCTGGCGCGGCGCATCGTCGTGCTGCACCACGGGGCGGCGATTGCCGAGGGCCCGCCCGACACGATCGTGCGCGACCCGGCGGTCATCCACTCCTATCTCGGCGCCGAGGCGATCGGCTGATGCTCACGGTCGAGAACCTCGACGTCTTTCATGGCGACGCCCAGGCGCTCGACGGCGTCTCGCTCGCGGTCGCCGAGGGATCGATCGTGGCCATCGTCGGCGCCAACGGGGCGGGCAAGAGCTCGCTCATCCGCACCATCGCCGGCATGCACCGTCCGACGCGCGGACGCATCGTGTTTCGCGGTCGCGACATCGCGGGTTGGCCGAGTCATCGGGTGTGCGATCAGGGCATCGGCCAGGTGCCGGAAGGCCGCCAGGTGTTTCCCACGCTGACGGTCGCGGAAAATCTCACCATGGGGGCCATGCTGCCGCGCGCGCGAACGGCGCGCGTGCGCAATCTCGAGCGCGTGCTGGCGCTATTTCCGATCCTCGCCGAGCGCGCCGCGCAGCCGGCCGGCACGCTGTCGGGCGGCGAGCAGCAGATGCTGGCGATCGGTCGCTGCCTGATGGGCATGCCGGAGCTCGTGATGTTCGACGAGCCTTCGCTCGGCCTCGCCCCTGCCGTGGTGCAGACGGTGCTCGCCACCATCCGCGACCTCAACCGCGAGGGCCTCACCTGCGTGCTGGTCGAGCAGAACGTGGCAGTGTCGCTGCGGCTCGCCGATCGCGCCTTCGTGCTGGAGAACGGCCGGATCACCCTTGCCGGCAGCGGCGCCGACCTGCTCGCCGATGACCGCGTCCGGCAGGCTTATCTGGGGCTGTAAGGGGCTCTGGGGCTGTAAGGGGCGGGTTGCCGGCCGCCGGCGCCGAGAGCGGCGATCCGGTTCCCGGACGAACTTGCCGCGGCGGCGGACGGCCTGGAAAACGTGGGCTCAGGCGCTATGGTTCGCCCCCTCGATTGATGTCCAGTCAGGAGAACCCCCATGAAGCTCTACTTTGCTCCCGGCGCCTGCTCGCTGTCGCCGCATATCATCCTCGAAGAGGCAGGCATCGCGGCCGAGACTGAGCAGGTCAACAACCAGGAAAAGAAGACCAAGTCCGGCAAGGATTATTGGACCGTCAACCCGAAGGGCCAGGTCCCAGCCCTGCAGCTCGACAACGGCGAGATGCTCACCGAGGGACCGGTGATCGTGCAGTATCTGGCCGACCAGCAGCCCGGTTCGGGTCTGGTGCCGCCGGCCGGCTCGATCGAGCGCTACCGCGTGCAGGAGTGGCTCAACTTCATCACGTCGGAGTTGCACAAGAGCTTCGGCCCGATCTTCCGCCCGACCACCCCGGACGCCTACAAGACGATCTCCAAGGAGAACCTCGGCAAGCGGTTCGACTGGCTCGACAAGCAGCTCGCCGCCAAGCAGTACCTGATGGGCGACAAGTTCACCGTCGCCGACGCCTACCTGTTCACGGTGCTTCGCTGGACGAGCCGGATCCAGATCGATCTCGGCAAATGGCCGAACCTCAAGGCCTACGTGGATCGCGTCGCGGCGCGCCCGAAGGTGCAGGCCGCGATGAAGGCCGAAGGGCTCATTCAGTAACCGCAGGCGCTAATCGCGGGCGCGCCGCCTCCGCGGCGCGCCTCGCCTCAGGCGGCGATCGTCGCGAAAATGTGCGGATTCTCCGCCGCCCGCAACTCGATCTCCTCCATCGTCCGGTCGAGATGGCGCGTCATGGCGCGCTGGGCGCCGTCCGCGTCGCGACGCTTCAGCGCCTCGGCGATCGCCACGTGCTCGAGGTAGCTGCGCGACTGGCGGTGCTGCGCGCGCAGCAGGTACTCGCGGGTGCGGTCGAGCTTGCCGCGCGCCGCGTCGACGACCGATTGAACGCGCCGGTATCGCAGTTCGCCAAGCAGGAGATCGTGGAACGCGTGGTCGAGGCGGAAGAAGTTGGCGCCGTCGGCGCGCTGCATCGCCTGCTCCTGCTGATGCAGGTTGTCGTCCATCCGCGCGATCAGGAAGTCGTCGACGTGCGGCGCGATCACCCGCATCGCCTCGCCCTCGATGGCGCGGCGCATGAACATGGCATGCCGGCAGGCCGCGATGTCGATGCGGCTCACCCGCGTCCCGCGCTGCGGCAGGATATCGACGAAGCCCTCGTCGGCGAGCCGACCCAGCGCTTCCGAGACCGGAAAGCGCGAGACACCCAAGCGCTGGCAGATCGCGTCCTTGCGGATGAACTCGCCGGGCGTGAAGGCGAGGCGCACGATCGCGTCGCGGATCAGGTCCTGGACCTGCTGCGTCGTGTTTCCGCGTCGGCCGCGCGCCAAGGACGGCAGGAACGCATAGGGAATGTCGTTGGAAGCCGTTGCGGCCTGCACTGCCATTCGAACCTCCCCGATCGAATCGCTGGGACGCGGTTGCATGTGGGCTATTCCTTCTGACTAATCATTTCGGCCGGGCGCCTGCCCGCGGGTGCCTGAAGCGCCTTCCAGCATCGCGATCAGGTCGGCGCGCAGTTGGCGGTTCTTGATGCCGACGAACGCGCGCATGATGCGGAGGCTTTCCTCGGGCGAAGGGCCGTGATCCCAGCTTTCGTGGGCGAGGGTGGTGCCGCGAGGAGCGCCGTGCCTGCGCCCTGGCGGAGGAAATCGGACGACATTGGCAAGCGGTAATTTGGTCTTGCTGTCCATTGCCTGGTGTCTCGCCAACAGGTCCCACCGCAGGAAGCTCCCTTCGTTATCGGCGCGCGGAAAATGCAACCTCGCTGCGAAACCTGTGTGCAATCTAAAATGTTGCGAGAGTCGCCTGCTGTCATTAAGTGTGCTCTGTTTCTTTGTGAGCCAAAACCTCATAATCTTTCGGCCATGGAACTGCGTCATCTCCGCTATTTCATCGCGGTCGCCGAGGAGCTGCATTTCTCGCGCGCGGCCGCCAAGCTCAACATTGCGACGCCGACCCTGAGCGCGCAGATCCAGGCGCTGGAGGGGATGCTCGGCGCCAAGCTGTTCGTGCGAAAGACGCGCAGCGTCGCGCTGACCGACGTCGGCAGGCGCTTCCTCGAGGAGGCGCGCGCGACACTGCGGCAGGCGGACCAGGCGGAGTTGATCGGCCGGCGCGCCGCGCGCGGCGAGATCGGCTCGATCGCCGTCGCCTATGTGCTGTCGGCGGCTTGCGCGGGCTTCGTCGCATCGTCGATCCGCGAGTTCAAGGCCGCGCACCCGGACGTCTCGTTTCAGCTCACCAAGATGGAGACGTTCCCGCAGATGAAGGCGCTGATCGACGGCACGCTCGATGTCGGGTTCACCCGCGCGCCGCTGCGTTATCCCTCAGGGCTGGCAGGATTCATCGTCGACCGTCAGCCGCTATGGCTGGCGGTCCCCGACGGGCATCGGCTTGCATCGCGCAACGTGGTCGAACCGGAGCAATACGCAAGCGAGCCGTTCGTCGCGACCCTGCTCGACATGGAGATCGGTTTTTGGGGAAACATTGCAGCGATCACGCCGGCCGGTGCGACGCTGCGCGTGGTCCTGCGCGTGCCGGACGCGTTCTCGGTGCTGACCTCGGTCGCGGCCGGGGTCGGCCTGGGCGTGATGTCGGAAGGGCTGACGGCGATCCAGATGCCGGGTGTCGTGTTTCGCAAAATCATGAAGACGAACCGGTCGTCCGATCATGTGCTGGTGTATCGCAAGAACGAGGGCGCGACCGCCATCAAGGCATTCATCGCGATGGTGCGCGCGAGGTCACGCGGCGGTTAGCGCGTGTCCAGGCGATTGCCGCATGCCTATCGATTGCCGCTGAGCTTCGCCGCCGCGATCACCTTCGACCATTTGGCATAGTCCTCGGCCATCTGATCGGCGAGGCGCTGCGGTGGTCCGCCGAGCACGCGGTAGCCGACCGTGGCGAAGTGCTTGCGGGTGTCTTCCTGCCTGATCGAGGCGTTGATGGTCGCATTGAGCCTGCCGACGACGTCGGCGGGCAGGTGCGCCGGCGCGTAGACCGCGCTCCACGTCGTGGCGACCACGTTGGGATAGTTGACCTCGCCCATGGTCGGAACGTCGGGCAGGAAGTCGACCCGCTCCTTGGTCGTGACCGCCAGGGTCTTCACGGCGCTGGCGCCGACGCCGTATGCAAGAGCGCCGATGTCGATGTGCCCGCCCGCAATGTCGGTCAGGATCGCGGGTGCGCCCTGGTAGGCTATCAGGTTCGCAGCGATACCGGCCTCGGCGCAGAACAGCAGCGCCACCAGATGGCCCATGGTTCCGATTCCGGGATGGCCGATGGTGAGCTTGCCCGGGTTCTGCTTCGCGTATGCGACGATGTCCCCGATGCTGCCGAAGCGTGATTGCGTGCCCGCCACGATCACGTTGGGCGCATCGCCAACCAGGACGATCGGCGTGAAATCGGCGACGGGATCGTAGGCCAACCCCTGCTCGAGCAGGGGCCGCAGGACGGCAGGACCGATCGTGGTCATGAGGAGCGTGTAGCCGTCGGCCGGCGCCTTCGCGACCGAGATCGAGGCGAGGACGCCGCCGCCGCCTGCCTTGGTCTCAACGATGACTGGGTGGCCGAGCGTCTTGGTCAGTTCCTGCGCGACGGTCCGCGCGGCGTAATCGGTGGTCGTGTTCGGCGGGAATGCGGCCACCAGGGTGATTGTACGCGACGGCCAAGTCTGCGCACTTGCCGCCGTGAGCCCCGACAGCAACGCCACAAGACTGAGGACTGCCATCCGCGACCGTGCTTGCAACCACATGATGCATCACCCCACTTGCCGGATTCTCCTGCGCAATCCTGACGAGATCGGCTGCGGGTGACAAGGCGATGCAAGGCGAGAAGCGCTGTCATGTCGCATCCCCGGCATGATTCGCCGCGGCCGGCGGAACAGCGGTGGCTATGCCGCGAGCTGCCGGCGAAACATCGCGAAGATGCTGGTCCAATCCGCCTCGGTGGCGGCGTGATCATGGACGTCGCGATCGGGCAGCGCGTAGCCGTGGCGCGCGCCCGCGTGGACTTGCGTCTTGAACGCCAGATGCGCGTTGGCGCGCAAGCCGTCCTCGATCAGACCGATCACCTCGGGCGGCGCGCCGCGGTCGAACTCGGCGAAGCCGCAATAGACTTCGCCGCGCATGCGCCCGATCAGGTGATGCGGCGAATCGGCCGCCTCGGTCACGAGCCGCGATCCGTGCAGGCTCGCGGTGGCGCGGAAGCGCTGGGGAAATTCCTGCGCCGCGAAGAACGCCTCGCGGCCGCCCATGCAATATCCGATCGAGCCCGCCGGTCCTTGCGTCACCTGCTCGTGCGTGCACCATTCCAGGATAGCGGCCGCGTCGGCGCGCAAGGTCGCGCGATCGAGCCGCTCGGCGCGACCCCGCATCTCGCGCTGCACGTCATCGGGCAGCAGGTCGAACGACAGGGTACGGCCCTCGGCATTGCGCGGTGCGTAGCTGAATCTGCCTTCGCGATGAAACAGGTTCGGGACGACGCAATGGTAGCCTTCGCCGGCGACGCGGCGCACGATTCCGAACAGCTCCTCGCGCAGGCCCCAGATGTCCATGAAGATGACGACGAGCGGGTGGGGCTTCGCATCATCCGGACGGGCCGCATAGGCGTCCATCGCGCCGTGCGGCGTCGCGATATCGACCGGGTTTCCGATCACGCGCGGCAAGGCAGGCTCACTCGGGCGAGAGGCGTGGCGAGGACGTGAAGAGCTCCGGGTTTTCGCCGGCGCGCCGCTCGAGCTCGGCCAGCACCCGATCGAGATGCTGCACCATGGCCTGCCGTGCAGCATCCGCATCGCGCGCCCGTATGGCATCGACGATCGCCACATGCTCGAGAAAACTCTGGCCCTGGCGTACCGGCGTGCGCAGCAGAAACAGCCGCGTGCGATCGAGGCTGCCGCGCGCCGCGTCGACCGTGGCCTTGACCCGGTCGTGGCCGAGCTCGGACAGGATCATGTCGTGGAAGACGATATCCAGCTCCGCAAACCGCAGACCGTCCGCGCGCTCCATCGCCTGCTTCTGTTCGGCGAGGGCCTGCTCGAGCCGTGCGATCAGGCGATCGTTGGCACGCTGCGCGACCACCGATGTGGCTTCGCCCTCGAGTGCGCGCCGGATGAACATCGCCTGGCGGCACGACGGGATGTCGATCCGGCTCACCCGCGTGCCGCGCTGCGGCAGGATTTCGACAAAGCCCTCGTCGGCCAGCCGGCCGAGCGCCTCGGACACCGGAAAGCGCGAGACGCCCAGGCGCTTGCAGATCGCCTCCTTGTGGATGAACTCGCCGGGCGTGAACGAGAGCGCGACGATCGCCTCGCGGATGGCGTCCTGGACCCGTTGCATGGTCCCGCCGCGCCCGTGCCGCGGCAGCGGCCGCAGGAACGCATAGGGCAGGGCCTCGCCCGAATGCGCCGACCCCACATTGTCGTCGCGTCGCGATTCCATGACCGGATTACGCCTCAGTCTCCCTATTATTCCCTTAACCAGCCCGGCGCGCAAAATTTAGGCATCTCAACAAGAAATCCGCGGCGCCGGAGCGTCCGCGGATTTTCTCAGGTCCGTTGCACTGCACGCTTCATTTCAAGGGTGGCCCGATCGTCACCGTCAGCTTGCCGACCCCCGCGATCTCGCATTCGAGCTTGTCGCCCGCGACCGTCGCGGCAACGCCCGACGGCGTGCCGGTCATGATGATGTCGCCGGCCACGAGCTCGACCATCTCGGACAGGTTGGCGATGATCTCGGGAGTGTTCCAGATCATCTGCTCGAGATCGCCGTCCTGGCGGACCTTCCCGTTGCACTTGAGCGTGATGCGGCCCTTCTTGGGGTGGCCCATCTCGGAGGCCGGCCGCAGCGGCCCGCACGGGGCCGACGCATCGAACGCCTTGCCGATCTCCCACGGGCGTTGCTGGTTGCGCGAGGCGATCTGCAGATCGCGCCGCGTGAGATCGATGCCGACGCCGTAGCCCCAGATGGTGTCGAGCGCCTTGTCGACCTTGATATTGCGGCCGCCGCTCTTGAGCGCCACCACCAGCTCGACCTCGTGATGCATGTCCTTGGTGAGCGACGGGTAGGGCACCGTGGCGCCGTCCGGAACCACGGCGTCGGCCGGCTTGGCGAAGTAGAACGGCGGCAGGCGCTCGTCCTGGCCCATCTCCCGAATGTGCTCGACGTAATTGCGCCCGACGCACCAGATGCGGCGGACCGGAAAGAGCTTGTCGTTGCCCGCAACCGCGATCGCGGCCTGCGGCGGAGGGGAAATGACGTAACGGGCGTCTGTGCTCATGAGCGATATTTGTTCGATCGGTTGTCAAAGCCGTACGTGTGGGGGGTTGGGTCGGGGCGCGATTGGCTCATGTCCTGATCGGCGACCCCCCTGTCCACCAGCGGTTGGGGTCCGCGGGCAGGCCTTCGCCGGGAGATGCGCTTGGACCGCTGCGGAATAGATATCCGGACTGCCGCCGTCAATGCATGGCGGCGCCTGCCCGGTCGATTCTTCAGCCCGCGGCCGCGGCCGGGACCGTGCTGTCGGCGTCGTGCTGCAATTGCAGGCGATAGAACGAGGCATAGCGGCCGCCGCGGCGCAGTAGCTCCTCGTGTCGTCCCGTCTCGACGACCTGCCCGCCCTCGATCACCAGGATCTTGTCGGCATGCATGATGGTGGAGAGCCGGTGCGCGATCATGATGGTGGTGCGGCCCTTGCAAAGCTCGGCGACCGCCTCCTGTACGTGCTTCTCCGATTCGGCGTCGAGCGCGGCGGTCGCCTCGTCGAGCAGGATGATCGGCGCGTTCTTGATCAGCGCGCGCGCGATGGCGACGCGCTGGCGCTGGCCGCCCGAAAGCGAGACGCCGTGCTCGCCGACGGGGGAGTCGTAGGCGTTCGGAAAGCTCATGATGAAGTCGTGCGCATGTGCGGCGCGGGCCGCCGCCTCGATCTCGGCGTCGGTCGTGCCCGGCCGGCCGAACGCGATGTTCTCGCGGATCGAGCCGCTGAACAGATGCACGTCCTGCCCCACATAGGCGATCTGCCGCCGCAGCGAGCGGCGCGACACCGCAGCTATGTCCTGCCCGTCGATCGTGATCCTTCCCTCCTGCAGGTCGTAGAACCGCAGGATGAGGTTGAGCACCGTCGACTTGCCGCCGCCTGAGTGGCCGACCAGCGCCGTCACCCTGCTCGGATCGGCGACGAACGACATATTGACGAGCACGGGCTCGCCGGGCCGATAGGCGAAGCTCACGTTGGCGAATTCGACGCGCGCGTCCTTCAGCGCGAGCGGCGCCGCGTTGTCGTCGATCGGCTCGGTCGCCGGCGTGTCGAGGATCTCGAACAGCACCCGCACGCCGACCAGCCCATTGCTGAGGTCGAGGTTGAGCTTGGCCAGCCGCTTGGCCGGCTCATAGGCGAGCAGAAAGGCCGCGATGAAGGTGAAGAAGGCGCCCGGCGACTGCCCGCCGACGATCACCCGATAGCCGCCGTAGATGACGACCAGCGCGATCGCTATGCCGCCGAGGGTCTCCATCAGGGGGCCGGCGCGATTGGAGACGCGCGCCATCTTCACCGAGTCGCGCTCGAGCGTGCCGACGCTGGCGTCGAACTTGGCGCGCATCTGCTCTTCCAGCGTGAACGCCTTGACGATGCGGACGCCCTGGACAGTCTCCAGCATCGTTTGCATGATCTGCGCGCCGCCGGTGAACTGGCTCATCGCGATCGCGTTGATGCGGCGGATCAGCTTGCGCAGCACCTTCACCGACGGCGCAACCACCACCAGGAACATCAGCAGCAGCAAGGGATCGCCGATCAGCATCAGGATGCAGTTGCCGATGACCGTAAGGAGGTCGCGGCCAGCCGCCGAGACGAGCAGGTTGACGACGACGCTTGCGCTGTTCGCGCCGGCTGAGAGTCGCGCCAGGAACTCGGTGGAGTGGCGCTTGCCGAAGAATGGAAGCCCCTCGTTGAGCATTTTGAGCAGGGTGCGCCGCTGGTTCTCGGCGACAATGCGCGCGCCGATGCGCGCCAGCATGACGGCCTGGCCGTAATTGGCGAAGCCTTTGACGGCAGACAACACCACGATCAGGGCCGCGACCGACGCGACGCCAGCAAAGCTTCTGTCGACATAGGCCTGGTTGATGGCGGAACCCAGGAGGTAGGCGCTGCCCGCCGTGCACCCCGCCATGATCGCCATGAGCACATAGGCGATCGCATAGCCTCGCCAGTGCGGGCGCGCATTCTCGAGGAGCAGGCGCCGCGCCAAGGCAGGCATGCCGTTGGGGTCAGCGAACAGCGATTTGATAGCCGATCCGATCACGCGTGCGTCCAGGCACTAGGAACATGGAGTTGCCGATGTGTCCCCTCGGTTCCGAAGTTCGCAACAGAGACCACCGCGAACCCTGCGAACTTCGGAACCGGGACACGAGTATCCGGCTTCCTTGCCCGCTAAGAGCCGACTTTTCAAGCACAAATCCGCAGCTGTTCCCGCAACGGCAACGCGCCGCCGAGACCCTCAACCCGAGGCGGCGGCCGGGACGGTCTTTTCGCCGCGTCGCACCGCGAGTTTGCGTTCCCACGCGAGCGCGTGGCGCACAATGGTTGCGAGATCGTCGAACTGCGGATGCCATCCAAGCAGTGCGCGAATGCGGTCCGATTTCGCCACGATCTGCGCCGGATCGCCGGCGCGGCGCTCCGTCCTCTCGACCCGGAAATCGACGCCCGCCACACGCTTGACCGTGTCGATCACCTCGATTACCGAGAAGCCGCGGCCGTAGCCGCAGTTAAGCGTGCTCGACGATCCGCCGCGGCGCAGATAGGCGAGCGCGTCCGAATGCGCGCGCACGAGATCGCACACGTGGATGTAGTCCCGGATGCACGTGCCATCCGGTGTCGGATAGTCCGTGCCGAAGACCTGCATCTTGGGACGCATTCCCAGCGCGGTCTCGACCGCGACCTTGATGATGTGCGTGGCGCCTTTCGTCGACTGCCCGGTGCGCAACTCCGGATCGGCGCCCGCCACGTTGAAGTAGCGCAGGATCACGTGGGCGAGCCCGTGCGCCGCGCTCGCGTCGCGCAGTATCATCTCGGTCATCAGCTTCGACGAGCCGTAGGGCGACATTGGCTTGAGCGGATCATCCTCGCCGACCGGAACCCGGTCGGGATTGCCGTAGACCGCGGCGGTCGAGGAGAAGATGAACCGCTTCACGCCGCCCTTGACGGCGCATTCGATCAGGCTGCGCGAGTTCGCGGTGTTGTTGCGATAGTAGCCGAGCGGATCGGCGACCGAGTCGGGCACCACGATCGAGGCGGCGAAATGGATGATCTCGTCGACGCGGTGCTCGGCGATGATCCTCGCGACCAGCGGCTGGTCGCCGCTGTCGCCGGCCACGAGGATCGCCCCTGTCGGCACCGCCCAGTCGAAGCCGGTCGAAAGGTTGTCGAGGACGACGGCGCGCTCGCCGGCATCGAGCAGCGCGTGCACCATGTGGCTGCCGATGTAGCCCGCTCCGCCCGTCACCAGGATGGTCATGCTTTGGCACCTTTCCGAGATCGCCCGAATGCTATCAGGCGGCCGTGAAACCCCGGTTATACACCCCGGTTCCGCACATGCTTGTGGCGACCATGCTTAACGGCAGGTATATGGCTGCGGCGGGAGCGCCATGGCCAACGTGCTGTTCATCAAGACTTCGTCGCTCGGCGACGTCATCCACCATATGCCGGCGATTGTCGAAGCGCGACGACGCCGTCCCGACGCGCCCATCGCCTGGGTGGTCGAGGAGACGTTCGCGCCGCTGGTGCGGTTACACCCCGCCGTCGACGAGGTCATCGCGGTCGCGTCGCGCCGCTGGCGGCACGCCTTGCTCAGCCGCGCGACGTGGGGCGAGGTCCGCGCCTTTCGGCGGGCGATCCGCTCGCGCGTCTATGACGAGGTGATCGACACGCAAGGCCTGCTGCGCACGGCGGTGATCAGTCGGCTCGCGCGCGGCCGCCGGCACGGGTACGACGCGTCGAGCATTCGCGAGCCGCTGGCCGCCCGCTTCTACGATGTCCGCCACCGCGTGTCGCGCGACCTGCATGCGATCGAACGCAATCGTGTCCTGACCGGCCTTGCGCTCGGCTACGCACCCGACGGCACGATCGACTTCGGCCTTGACCGCGCCAGGCTGGCTCTCGTGGGCAGCGCACCCTTCGGCATCCTGCTGCACGCGACCGCGCGCGAGACCAAGCAGTGGCCGGAGGAGCGCTGGATTGCGCTCGGCCGCGCACTCGCGGCGCGCGGGATCGCGCTCGAGCTGCCATGGGGCACGGAGGCTGAGCGGCAGCGGAGCGAGCGCATTGCCGCCGGCATACCGGGTACGCGTGTCCCCGACCGTCGGCCGCTCGACGAGCTCGCCCGTCGCATTGCCGCGGCGCAATTCGTGATCGGCGTGGATACCGGTCTCCTGCATCTTGCGGCCGCGCTCGGCGTGCCGCTGGTCGGCATCTTCGTCGGCAGCGAGCCCGGGCTGACGGGCCCGCTAGGGCAGGGGGCGATCGCGATCGTCGGCGGCAAGGGCGCCATGCCGGAGGCCGACGAGGTGCTCTCGGCGCTCGGCGGACTGACAGGATGATGCCGGCATGAAAGGTCTTTTCGCCCGCTTCGATACCCGTGCGCAGATCGCCTTGCTGGCGCTGCTCGCGCTCTATTTCCTCGTCTGGCCGGTGTGGCGCGCGCAGTTCCCGATCGAGATTGCCGACAACGAGGGCTTCAACGCCTATCACGCCGACGCGGCGGTGGGCGGCGGGCCGCTCTATCCATCGCCCGGGGGGCTGATCGTCAACAACTATCCGCCGCTGTCGTTCTATGCGCTCGGCTGGCTCGGCAAGGTCTTCGGCGATCCCCTCTATGCCGGTCGCGTACTGTCGCTCGTGTCGACGGTCGGGCTCGGCTCGCTGATCGCCCGAATTGTGCTGCAGCTCGGCGGCGGCGGCGCGGGCGCCGCGATCGGCGGGCTCTGGTTCGTCGCCACCATGGCGCGCTCGTACAATCGCTACGTCGGAATGAACGACCCGCAGCTCGCCGCCCAGCTCATCATGGCGGCGGCGCTGTCCTGGTTCTTGGCCCGCGAGAAGACGGGCAAAGCGGCTGAGCCGCCGATCCTGCTCATGGTGCTGGCGGGGTTCTGGAAGCACAACATCGTCGCCATCCCGGCGACCGCGATCGTGTGGCTGTGGATGCGCCGCGGCTGGCGCGCGTGGCGGCCGACCGCGGTCGGCGTGACGGCCGCGATCGCGGGCCTCGCCATCTGCATTGCAGTCTTTGGCGACGTCTTTGCCGCCAACCTGCTCACCCCGCGCTCGTGGCGACTCACGCGCGCGATCAGCGGCATCGGGCGGACGCAATGGATCATTCCGGCGCTGGCGATCTGGGCACTGTGGGCCTGGAGCGAGCGCAAGACGATCGGGGCCCGGTTCACGGCGCTACATATCGGCATCGCGTTCGCCGCGTTCCTCGCCCAGTGGACCGGCGAGGACGTTCTCGACAACGCCCAGTTCGATCTTGTGATCGCCACCGCGATCGGGCTTGGCATCGCGTTCGACCGCATCGCCGCGACCGCGCTTGCACGCCGCTTCGGCGCGGCGACGGCCCGCGCCACGGTGGTCCTGATTCTGGTCGTGCGGCTTCTCGCGACGGCGCGGATCGAGCCGTTTCTCGTGTTGTTCGATCCAGCCTATCGGGCCGAGTTCTACGTCCACGCTCAGGCGGCGCGCGCGGACGCCGCCCGTGTCGCGGCGATACCGGGTCCGGTCGCCTGCACGATCATCTCGATCTGCCGCATGGCCAGCAAGCCGCACGTCTACGACGATTTCGTAACCGACATGCTGATCTACAGCGGTGCCGCGAAGGGCCTCGATGCGCGCGGGCTGATCCGCCAGCACGGATACACTTACTACGAGAACGACCCTCGCGCATCGATCGGATCGCTGGACCGAGCCCTGATCGAGAGGCGCTGAGCTTATTTCTTGAACAGGTTCCGCTCCACGATCTCGCAGATCGCGTGCGCGGCCGTGATGTGCAACTGCTGAATCAGCGGCGTGTCGTCGCTCGGCGCGGCCAGCACATGGTGACACAGCGGCAGCATCGCGGTGGCGCCCGCCGAATTACCGGTGAAGCCGACCGTGGTGATGCCGAGTTCGCGTGCGGCGCGGAGCGCGGCGAGCACATTCGGCGACTTGCCCGAGGTCGAGATGGCGACGAACACGTCGCCCTTGCGGCCGAGCCCGCGCAGTTGGCGCTCGAACACCTGCTCGTAGCCGTAGTCGTTGCCGACCGCGGTGAGCACCGACGAATCGGTCGTCAGCGCAATCGCGGGCAGCGGATGGCGGTCGAAGCGCAGGCGCGAGAGAAATTCGCCGGCGATGTGCTGGGCGTCAGCCGCGCTGCCGCCATTGCCGGCGAGCATCACCTTGCCGCCGGCGCGCAGGCTCTTTTCCACCACTTGCGCGATGGCGAGCACGGCGGCGCCGAACTCAGGCTCGGCCGCGGCGCGCGCGAGCACGTCGAGCGAGCGGCGCAGATGCGCGGCGACGATTTCCTGGTCGGACACCTGCGCGGCCCTCAGGCGCGGAATGCGCCGGCGGTTTGGTAGCCGTGCGTACGGGGCCGTGCAAGCAAGGTCATGCCGCCGGCGCCGATGTGGGCGCCACCGCCGCCAATGCCGCCGCCACGACCCGCTCGGGCGGAATCTCGCGCATGCAGCGATGGTGGCCGTAGCGGCAGGTCGGCTTGTGACACGGCCGGCACTCGACCGTCGTCTCCGCCTCGATCACGGCCGCAAGCGGATTGAGCGGCGCCCAGTGCCACGGGCTGGTCGGGCCAAAAATGCCGATCGAGGGTGTGCCGAGCGCGGCAGCCACGTGCAGGAGGCCGGAGTCATTGCACACCGCGACGTCGGCCGCCGCGAGCGCCAGGATGGCGTTCCGCAGGTCCGCGCCGGTGAGATCGCGCACGCGCTCCGAGCCGGCCGCGATCTCGGCGGCGAGCGCCGTCTCGCCGGGCCCGCCCAGCACCCAGACCGAGAAGCCGTCGGCCAGGAGCCGCCGCGCCGCCTCGGCGTAAGAACTCGCCGGCCAGCGTTTCGAAGGGCCGACGGCGCCGGGCGCAAAGGCGGCGACCCGCCCGGTGCCGGCGAGACCGAGGCGCTGGCGCCACGCCGCGATCTCCGCTTCGGGCACCTCGAGCTGCGGCAACGGATACTCGGCGGGCAGGGCCGCGCCTTTGGGCAGCGCCAGGGCGGCACAGCGGTCGACCATGCGCGGCAGGGCACGCTCGCCCCAGCGGATGTCATTGAGCAGCCAGAAGCGCGACTCGCCCGCAAAGCCGATGCGCTCCGGGATGCCGGCGAGCCATGGCGCGAGCGCCGACTTCCAGGTGCGTGGCATCACCAGGGCGCGGCCATAGCGTTCCGGGCGAAGCCGATCCGCCAGCGCCCGGTGCTCGGCCAAGGCGAGGCGCTTGCGCGGCAGGTCCCAGACGATGCCTTTGCGCACCCCCCGCATGTAGTCGAGCAGGGGGGCGTCCATTGCGGTGGTCAGCACGTCGATCGGGCTGTCCGGGAACCGGGCGCGCAGCAGCCGAACCACCGTGTGGCAGCGCACGAAGTCCCCGATCCACATGTAGGGCACAATGAGGATGGGGCGCGCGTCCGCGCCTTCCGGGTGCCTCTCCTCATGATTTGAACTGTTGTTCATTTCATCAGTTCAATCGGCACTGGTCTTTTTGTCTCGAAGTTGCAGGCGCTTACGCTGGCGTAGCGGGATCGGCCAGTGCTGTCCAGTGTGCCAGTCGCCGGCGCACGGGCGTTCACTGCATCGGCGTGGTTCGGTTGCGCTGGCGGCCGGGCTGAGGCAAAGGTGGGGCGGCCACCAGTGCCGCGAATCCGAAGTTCGCACACACTTCGCGGCGAATGCGATTGCGAACTTCGGGTTCGAGAGCGGCACTGAATTATCAAGTTTACGAGTGTCCTTTCGATTCCGAAGTTCGCTGCGAGTTTGCCGCGACGGTTTGCGAAAGTCGGAATCGGGACATTCGCGGGCCGGGGAACGGCGTCGATGTTTTTGGTGACCGGCGGGGCGGGTTTCATCGGATCGAACGTGGTCGCGAGCCTCGGTGAGGCGGGCGGCGACGTCGCCGTCAACGACCGGCTCGGCAGTGACGACAAGTGGCGCAACCTGCAGAAGCGCCGGCTTGCCGATTTGGTGCCGCCCGCGGACCTTTTCCGCTGGCTCGACGGCCGGCGGCTCGACGCCGTGATCCACATGGGCGCAATCTCCGACACCACGGCGCGCGACGGCGACACCGTGATGGAAAACAATTTCCGCCTGTCGCTGCGCCTGCTCGATTGGTGCACCGAGACACGGACACCGCTGATCTATGCCTCCTCGGCCGCGACCTACGGCGATGGCGCCCAGGGCTTCGACGACGACAATTCGCCCGCCGCGCTCGCGCGCCTCAAGCCGATGAACCTCTATGGCTGGAGCAAGCATCTCTTCGACCGCGCCGTGATCGATCGCGCACGAAGGGGCGCCAGGCTACCGCCGCAGTGGGCGGGCTTGAAGTTCTTCAACGTGTTCGGCCCGAACGAATACCACAAAGGCGCGATGATGAGCCTCGTCGCCAAGCGCTTCGACGACGCCAAGGCCGGCAAGCCGGTGGCGCTGTTCAAGTCGCACCGGCCCGGCATCGGCGACGGCGAGCAGCGGCGCGATTTCATCCATGTCGACGACGCGATCTCGGTGGTGCGCTGGCTCATGGACACGCCGAAGGTCAGTGGCATCTACAACGTCGGCACCGGCCAGGCGGAGAGTTTTCGCGATCTCATCACCGCCATGTTCGCGGCGCTCGGACGCGCCCCTGACATCACCTATGTCGACATGCCGGCCTCGATCCGCGACAGCTATCAGTATTTCACGCAAGCCTCGGTCGAAAATCTCCGCCGCGCCGGCTATAACGCGGGCTTCACGCCCCTCGCCGAGGCGGTTCGGCGCTATGTCGTATCCTATCTCGACACGCCCGACCGCTATCGCTGAGGTGCGCCGCATCCGCAGAACCATCGCATGTACGACATCGAAACAGCCATCGAGCGCCTCTCCGACCAGACGATCCTCTGCGTCGGCGACCTGATGCTCGACGAGTTCGTCTACGGCGAGGTCTCGCGCGTGTCGCCCGAGGCGCCGGTGCCGGTGATCGCAGCGCGCCGCGACGAGAAGGTGATCGGCGGGGCCGGCAACGTGGCGCGCAACATCGCGAGCCTCGGCGCGCGCTGCCTGTTCGTCAGCGTGATCGGCGCCGACGACACCGGAAACGCCGTCAAGACCGCGCTCGGCGCGTTCCGCAAGACGATCGAGCCGCATCTCGTGGTCGACCGCTCGCGCCGCACGACCCGCAAGGTCCGCTTCGTGTCCGAGCACTACTCAAGCCACCTGTTGCGGGCCGACTGGGAAACCGCGACCCCGGTCGCGGTGGACGCCGAGGAGGAGCTGATCGACCTCGCCAACGCGATGCTGCCGCGCGTCGGCGCCGTGGTGATCTCCGACTATGCCAAGGGCGTGCTCACGCCGCGGCTGATCCGCGCCGTGATCGACGGCGCCCGCGCGCTCGGCAAGCCGGTGGTGGTCGACCCCAAGGCGCTCGATTACACGATCTATCGCGGCGCGACCCTGATCACGCCGAACCGCAAGGAGCTCGGCGAAGCGACCCGCCGCCCGGTCGGAACCCATGCCGAGCTCGCCGCCGCGGCCGCCGAGCTCGCCGGTACGGTGGACAGCGACGCCGTGCTGGTGACGCTGAGCGAGGACGGCATGCTGCTGCATGTGCAAGGAGCCGAGCCCGTGCACGTGCCGGCCTATGCGGTGCGCATCCGCGACGTGTCGGGCGCCGGCGACACCGTGGTGGCGGTGCTCGCTGCGCTGCTCGCGCTCGGCGCCGACTTCGAATCGGCGATGCGCGCCGCCAATGCGGCCGCCTCGGTGGTGGTCGGCAAGCGCGGCACCGCGACGGTCTCGGCCATGGAGCTGCGCGCGCGCATCCTGCCGCACGCCGCGCTCGCGGCGGAAGAGAAGATCGCGTTCGACTGGGCGGTCGCCGAGGAGCGCGTGCAGCAGTGGCGCGCCCAGGGGCTGCGCGTCGGCTTCACCAACGGCTGCTTCGATATCCTGCATCCCGGCCATGTGAAGGTTCTCACCCGGGCGCGCGCCGAATGCGACCGCTTGGTGGTTGGCCTCAACGGCGACGATTCGGTGCGCCGGCTCAAGGGCGAGGGGAGGCCTATTCAAGACGTGCATGCGCGCGCCGACGTGCTGGCGGCGCTCGAGGCGGTCGACCTGGTGGCGGTGTTCGACGAGGACACGCCGCTCGACCTGATCACGCGGCTGCGGCCGACCGTGCTGGTCAAGGGCGGGGACTATCGCAAGGAAGAAGTGGTCGGCCGCGAGGTGGTCGAGGCGGACGGCGGCGAGGTCGTGCTGGTCGATCTGGTGCCCGGCCATTCGACCACCGACATCGTGCGGCGCTCGGCCCAGCCCGCGCATCCGGCCGGGCGTGCGAAATCGCCGAAGCGCGGCCCGAAGGTGAAGGCCTGATTTTGACTGGAGAGATCCGCTGCCGCGTCTGAGCGCCATCGTGATCACCAAGAACGAGGAGGCGAACATCGGCCCCTGCCTCGACGGTCTCGCGTTCTGCGACGAGCGCATCGTGGTCGACTCCGGCAGCACCGACCGCACCGTCGAGCTCGCGCGCGAGCGGGGCGCGCGCGTCGAGGCGCACGACTGGCAAGGCTTCGGCGCGCAAAAGAACTTTGCGCTGTCGCTCGCGCAAGGCGACTGGGTGCTGTCGATCGATGCCGACGAACGCGTCTCGCCCGCGCTTGCCGGCGAGATCGCGCGGGCGATCGCCGACGGACGTGCGGACGGCTACGAGATCCCCCGCCTGTCGAGCTTCGTCGGCCGCGAGATGCGCCATTCGGGCTGGTTCCCCGATCACGTGCTCCGCCTGTTTCGCCGCGGCAAGGCGCGTTTTTCCGACGACCTCGTGCACGAGCGGGTGATCTGCGACGGCCCGGTCGGGCGCCTGACCGAAACCCTTGCGCATCATTCGGTCACGCGGCTCGAGCAGGCGATCTCGCGTGTCGACCGCTACTCGAGCGCAGGCGCCGAGATGCTGGTCGCGTCGGGCCGGCGTGTCTCGTTCGCACACGGCATCACGCACGGGCTGTGGTCGTTCTTCCGCGCCTATGTGCTGCGCCTCGGCTTTCTCGACGGACGCGAGGGGTTTCTGCTGGCGGTCGCCAATGCCGAGGGCACGTACTATCGTTACATGAAGGCGTGGCTCGCGCGGCGCCGCGAATCCGAGGTGCGGTGACATGGCTGGAGTGACATGGCCGACCTCATCTCGCTGATCGTCTCGACCTACAACCGCGAGGACGCGCTCGCCGCGGTGCTGCGCTCGCTGTCGCGCCAGACCGACCGCGGTTTCGAGCTTCTGGTCGCCGACGACGGCTCCGGCACCGCGACAGCGCGCGTCGTCACCGAATGGGCCGCGCGCATGCCGGTGCCGCTGCGCCACATCTGGCACCCCGACCGCGGCTTTCGCCTCGCCGAGATCCGCAACCGCGCGATCCGGGCGAGCGCCGGCAGCTACTGCATCTTCCTCGACGGCGACTGCATCGCGCGGCCCGACTTCATCGCCGCCCATCGCCGGCTCGCCGAGCCCGGCTGGTTCGTCACCGGCAATCGGATTCTGCTGTCGCGCGAATTGACGGAGCGCATCCTGCACGACGGCCTCGAGCCCGAGCAGTGGGGCTTTGCCAGCTGGATCACCCAGCGCGCCAGGCGCGGGGTCAACCGGCTGGAGCCGCTGCTCGGCCTGCCGCTCGGCAATCTGCGCTATTTCCGCTCGCGCCGCTGGCGTGGCGCGCGCGGCAGCAACATGGCGTTCTGGCGCGCCGATCTCGACAAGGTCGACGGCTTCGATGCGGCGTTCAGCGGTTGGGGCCGCGAGGACTCCGACATCTTCATCCGCATGATCCGCGCCGGCGTGCTGCGCAAGGACGGCCGCTTCGCGACCGGCGTGCTGCATCTGTGGCATCCGGAGGCGGATCGCGCCCGGCTCGCCGACAATGAGCGCCAGCTCGCCGACCTGATCGACGGCCCACGGGTGCGTGCCAGGCAGGGACTGACGCAGGTGATCGAGGAGACCAGCGCCTCGATCGCGCATTCATGAGCGTGTCCCCCATGCTTCCGGCGCGCCCGCGCATTCTCGTCGTGGCGCTGCGCCGGCTCGGCGACGTGCTGCTCACCACGCCGCTGATCCGCAGCATTCGCCGCGCCTGGCCTGACGCGACGCTCGACGTGCTCGTGTTCGCCGACACGGCCGGCATCCTCGAGAGCAACCCGGACATCGATCGCGTCGTGGCGATGCCGCCGCGCCCGACGCTCGCGCAGAGCCTTGCGCTCGCCGCCCGTCTGTTCAAGCGCTATCACCTCGCGGTCTCGACCCAGAGCGGCGATCGCCCGACCTTTTTCGCGCTGCTCGCGGGCCGCAATCATGCCGGCCCGGTGTGGCCGAACGAGCGGGCGAAGCGTTGGTTGCTTGGCCGCAGCGTTACGGCGGGCGAGGCCGTGCATCGAGTCGAGGAGATGCTGCGCCTCGCTGATGCGCTCGGCATCGCGCGCGTCGCCGAGGTGATCGCACCGAGCGGCGTGCTCGCACCCTCGCACGCGATATCCGGCGCCTATGCGGTGATCCATGCGGCGCCGATGTTCCGCTACAAGCAGTGGACGCGCGACGGCTGGCGCGTGCTCGCCGAAGCGCTCGAGCAACGCGGCCTCGCCGTCGCGGCGACCGGCGGGCCGGCCGACCGCGCCTATCTCGACGAGGTGTGGGCCGACGCGCCGAACGTCCGGCGCCTCGACGGCATCCTGCGTTGGCCGGAGATTGCGGCGCTACTCGCCGCCGCGCGCCTCTACGTCGGTCCCGACACGTCGGTCACGCATCTCGCCGCCGCGAGCGGCTGCCCGACTGTCGCGCTCTACGGGCCGACCGATCCGCGCCTGTGGGGACCGTGGCCGGCGCACGGCCTGCCGATACCCTGGGCAGCGGCCGGAACCATCCAGCACCGCCGCAACGTCTGGCTGGTGCAGAACCCGCTGGCGTGCCTGCCCTGCCAGCAGGAGGGCTGCGACCGCCACCTGACGAGCCGTGCCCAATGCCTCGACGAACTGACGCCGCGGCAGGTGCTGGCGGCGGTCGACCAGGCTTTGGGCGCCTCGCAGCCGGATGAAGGGGCCAACGGGTCGGCGCGAAGCGCCGCCCGATGACAGGCTCCGGGCCGCAGTCCGTGGCTGTCCGGCTCAGTCGCGCTGCGGCTTCGGCAGCAGGGCGGTCTGGCGCAGCCAGTCCCAGGTCTTTTCGAACAGGTTCGGGTTGCCGGCCGGCCGTTCGATGAGGCGACCTTCGAGCAACGGGCTTGTGACCGGCGCAAGTGGGTGGCTGTCTGCCGGGAGCGGCGCTGCGAAAGCTGCCGGGGCGACCAACTCGGGCAGCGCGGTCGCTTCCGGATGCAGTGCGGGCGCGCGGCGGTGGCGCCGCACGATACTTTTGCGCGGCCGGCGCTCGGCGCACCTCATCGCCATCGGCCCGATCTGCGCAAGAAAGACCTGCTCGCGCGCGTGGCTGAGCTGCTCGATCGCCTCATCGAGCGCGAGCCACTCCATCGCCTTCACGTCGCGCATCAATTCGCCGACCGGTCCGCCGAGAGCCTGCATGCGCCAGAACTGGACGATCTTCTGGCGGCCGCCAGTCTCGTAGGCGAGCGTGCCCAGGAACTCGTGGACCGAAACGCGCTGCCCCGTTTCCTCGACCACCTCGCGTCGCGCCGCGTCGATCGCGCTTTCGCCCGGGGCAAGCTTGCCCTTCGGCAGCACCCACGTGCTCATCTTGCGCAGCTGCACCAGGGCGATTTCGGGCTTGCCCCGGCCGCGCAACACGATCCCGCCGGCCGCAAGGATCGGCACTCGCGCCTTATCTTTGCTTTCCTTCATCGCTGCATTCACATCGTCGCGGCGATCGTCGCCCGCGAGCCGAGTCAACGTCGCATCCTTCCACATAGGTGTTTTTGCGGCCGGCGACCAGCCGAGCCCGCAACTCTACCTGCATTGCGCGACAGAACGACAATGTTCGGCGAAATTTTTGTCGTCGCGATGGCTGCAGTGCGGGATCCGGACGAAGATGTCGGTGCAAAGCCCACACAACTGCACCGCCTGATGAGCGGTCCGGATGAGGGCTGCGCCTCCGCCCCAGCTCGCATGCGGTGGCGGACGTCTCATCGGGCTCCATCGTGGCCCTCGAAACGGTGGCGTCATGATACAAAGGCCGATATGGATGACGCGGCGGCCGCCCGAAAACGTTGGCCGGGCATGAGGATGATCCGGTTCCCACAATTCACCCCGCGCATGGGGCTGATCCTGGCGCACGACCTGATCGCCACCGCGGTCGCGGTGGTGGCGAGCTTCTACATCCGTTTCGAGGGTGCGGGGCTCGCGGTGCGCTGGCCGGTGCTGATCGTCATGCTGCCGGTGTTCGTGCTCTATGCGGGCGGCGTCTACGCGTTCTTCGGCCTGCTCAAGTCGAAGTGGCGGTTCACCTCGCTGCCCGACCTGATGAACATCGTGCGCGCCGCGACCGTGCTCGCCGGGACGCTGCTCGCGATCGACTACGTGCTGGTCGCGCCCAACGTGCTCGGCGGCTTCTTCTTCGGCAAGATCACCATCGCGCTCTACTGGTTCCTGCAGACCGCATTCCTCGCCGGCTCGCGCGTCGCCTACCGCTATTTCCGCTATACACGCACGCTGCAGCACGCGCGGGCGGCCGAGACCATGCCGACTCTCGTGATCGGCCCCGCCGCCGACGCCGAGGTGCTCTTGCGCGCGATCGAAAGCGGCGCCGTGCGGAAGATCCAGCCAGTCGGCATCCTGTCGCCGTCGCGCTCCGACCGCGCTCACGCGATCCGCGGCATTCCGGTGCTCGGGGATCTCGACGATCTCGAGCAGACGGTCGGCGAGCTTGGCGGGCGGGGCATCAAGGTCGCGCGCCTGGTGCTGACGCCGAGCGTGCTCGCGTCCGAGGCGGCACCGGAGTCGATCCTGATGCGTGCGCGCCGGCTCGGGCTCGTCACCAGCCGGCTGCCGGCGCTCGATGCGGGCGGCGAGGCGCTTCAGCTCGCCCCGGTCAACGTCGAGGACCTGCTGCTGCGGCCGAGCGCGAAGATCGACTACGGCCGGCTCGAATCGTTCATCCGCGGCACCGCCGCGATCGTCACCGGCGGCGGCGGCTCGATCGGCGCGGAGATCTGCGAGCGCCTGGTGGCGTTCGGCGTCGCGCGTCTCCTGGTGATCGAGAATTCCGAGCCGGCGCTGCATGCGGTGCTGGAGGCGCTCGCCGCCAGGAGGACCGGCGCCAAGATCGACGGCCGCATCGCCGACATCCGCGACCGCGAGCGCATCATGCGGCTGGTGAAGGAGTTCAAGCCGGACATCCTGTTCCACGCCGCCGCGCTCAAGCACGTGCCGATTCTCGAGCGCGACTGGGACGAGGGCGTCAAGACCAACGTGTTCGGCTCGGTCAACGTCGCCGATGCGGCGCTCGCGGCGGGCGCGCGCGCCATGGTGATGATCTCGACCGACAAGGCGATCGAGCCGATCTCGGTGCTCGGCGCGACCAAGCGGTTCGCCGAGATGTACTGCCAGGCGCTCGACGCGGACCTGACGCGACGCGCGCCCGCGGGCGGCGGCACCGGGAGCAAGCCGCCGATGCGGCTGATCGCGGTGCGCTTCGGCAACGTGCTCGCCTCGAACGGATCGGTGGTGCCGAAGTTCAAGGCGCAGATCGATGCGGGCGGGCCTGTGACCGTGACCCACCCCGACATGGTGCGCTACTTCATGACCATCCGCGAGGCGTGCGACCTCGTCGTCACGGCGGCGAGCCACGCGCTCGGGCCGTCGCGCTCCGACGTCGCCGTCTACGTTCTCAACATGGGCCAGCCGGTGAAGATCGTCGATCTCGCCGAGCGCATCATCCGGCTGTCCGGTCTCGAGCCCGGCCGCGACATCGAGATCGTTTTCACCGGCGTCCGTCCGGGCGAGCGGCTGCACGAGATTCTGTTCGCGCGCGAGGAGCCGGTCGCCGAGATCGGCGTCTCAGGCGTGGTGGCGGCACGCCCGGTCGCGCCGTCGCTGGAGACGATGCGCGCCTGGCTCGGCGAGCTCGAGCAGGCGCTCCGGCGCGAGGAGCGCGGCTCGATCTATCGCGTGCTGCGCGAGGCGGTGCCGGATTTCAGCAAGGAGGCGGTGTAGGGCGGCAGCGGCAAGCGGGGGCCAACCGCCTCGCCCTAGTTTCGTGTCTCACCACAGGGGTGCACTCCAATACTTCCGTACAAGGGCCGGCGGGCGGATCGGGGCGGCATCCTCACACTCTGGGGCACTCCATACCCATGCCGGATTTACTATCGGGTCGACGGGGATGAGGTCGTAATCATTCACATTCGCCACACGTCGCGGCGACAATGGGCGCCGGCACCCTAATCTGGCCGGGTTGTCGGCGCTCGTCGTCCATGCAACCGACGGGAAGCCGCCAGACGAGGCGCCTTGCACCGATCTGATCCGGCTCCTCACGCCGTCCGCGACACGCGCGGCTTGCCGCTCGCCATCTTCCGACCCGCCGATACCGGCATGCGTCGGCGGTGGGGCACGGACCGGCTCTTCGGCGCCGTCAGGCGCATGAGCTGGCGGTCGTTCAGCACGATCAGCAGCGCATCGGCGACGTCGCCGACCTGGACATTGCGCGCGACCGGAATGCAGCGGTCGTACGCTTCCAGCTCGTCGAGCAGGCATTGCAGTACGAACCGTGCTGTCGCGAGGTTCTCAACGGTCATCTATCGGACTCCCGGTACCTGTTGGCTCTTGTGGTACCGAAGTCAGGAACGAGCTTTGATGACAAATGGTTGCAACAGTCTTACGGAATCAAAGTTTTTATAACTCTGGGGATAAGCCGGCCGAAGGCTTGCCTTCTTCAAAAGGCCAAATTTCGACCTGCGGACCTCCCGACCAGTCGCGCTAGCCGCCCTTGAACCGCCTTGCCAGCGCATCGGCGCCGCGCGCGAGCAGGCCGAGATCGGCGCCGACGGCGACGAAGGTGTAGCCCCACTGGATGAAGCGCTTCGCCTCCTCCTCGTTCGGCGTGAGGATGCCGGCGGGCTTGCCGATCTTCTTGAGGCGCCGTACCGCGTCCTCGAGCGCCGCCTGCACCTCGGGATGGCCCCAGTTGCCGATATGGCCGAACGAGGCCGAGAGATCGTTCGGGCCGATGAACACGCCGTCGATGCCGTCGACCGAGGCGATCGCCTCGATCTGATCGAGCGCGCTTTTGGTCTCGACCTGCACCAGCAGGCAGATCTCCCGGCTCGCGTTCTTCAAGTAGTCCTTCACGCGGCCG